>Ga0163163_10002639_pt1 | contig 15170 bp, 9 predicted proteins | sample S65metaG_FD_119766 | JGI IMG/M metagenome (GOLD analysis project Ga0163163, IMG submission 119766) | Switchgrass rhizosphere microbial communities from Kellogg Biological Station, Michigan, USA - S6-5 metaG | ecosystem: Host-associated > Plants > Roots > Rhizosphere > Soil | place: USA: Michigan... | reverse complement strand
TTATCTTTAGTTTCTTGATTTTGCAGATTAGTTTTGGTTTGGGAATTAGCTTCTTCTTCCTGGCGAGGAAGTTTTTTACCTCAGATTTTGTCGTAGGCTTCGGGATTGTTGAGTTTTTCAGCATAGCGTTCATTTTCAAAAGTACCTATAGGCTTCCCTTTTCTTGTTCTAGCCCCCTCACTAGGAAGCCAAAATCTTTTTTTTTGAAACCTAGGAACCACACTTATCACCAATTCTCCCCTTCCTTCTTCTAAGTTTTTTATAAAATCAGGATCGTAATCATTTATATTTCCTAAATATTCTTCTTTTTCTTTTTGCATAACCTCTTGAGATTCTTTTCCGAGTCCAATAGAAATTTGGAAGCCGGGAGAGCCTTCTAAACTATTTATTTTTTTCACTATTTTTTTTAACATTTCGCCAATTTCTGCTCAAGTTTCAGAGTCTACTGCTTCAATCTCAGGAGGAAGTTTTTTTTTAGTAGAAATCTTCGTAAAACCGAAACTCTTTTCGTTACGTAATTCAGCAACTAATTTTTCTGTTTCGCCAACTATCTTCTCTCCTTCCTGGATACCAAATAAAGCTTCAGTTTTCTTTATTTCTTCCTGAGAAGCTGGTTTGTAAGGACCAGTTGACCCTACATAACCATAATCTTTCTTATACTTAGGCACCACTCGCATGTAAAAATGAGGAGGCTGGTTTTGTCCGCCTAACTTTCCAATAGGAATATTAATCCGATATCCCAAAGGACCAGGTTTGTTTTTATATTTATAATAATTTTCGATTTTAGCAATACCATCCTTGAGCACGGGCAGAATATCGGCTCATTCTTGGTCCGTTATGGTTAGTAAGTCTTCCGTGTGCCGCTTGGTATATATTACGGAGTGGAATTTAGCGTTAGGTCGATGGTTTAAAGATAGAAAAATAGTACCGTGTTCTGATAATAAAGATTTAAGATGATTTTTCTTTAATGGAAAACATTCTTTGTCACATGTTGTACATTCGGAAGTCATAGTAAATTAATTTTTACATAGAGCAGAGAGAGAGAGAGAGAGAGAGAGAGAGAAATTGTATGTTATCATCATATTTTTATTAACTTCATGCACGAAAATTTTGCGAAAATCATTTATTATAAACGTTTAGGATTTTTTAAAAACTAACTTAATTGGCAAATATTCCAAGAGCAGATTTTTGCGCAGACAGTTAGTTATATAACGTTGATAAGAAAAATGAACTAATTGCGGATTATTAACAAAAAAGATAAAGTAGTGAGTTAGACTGGGATGATGTTTAGCAAAATAAATTTTTAATTCGCTGCCTTTGTAAGAAGCAGGATTTTTAACCAGCATGGTCTTAATGGTCTCTTCAAGTTCTTTTTTTGTAGATTGTTTTTGGCTTTCTTTGAGTAGGGCGGAGAGGGTTCTCAATAAAGGATTTATTCCTTTCCCTTCTAAAGCTGAAAGAAAAATAATTGGCGCATAACGTAAACTTTTTAACCGGCTTCTAATTTGCTCCTGAATGTTTTTTTTTTGTTCGTTTTCAATTAAATCGCATTTATTAACCAGAATAATTAAAGGTTTTTGATGTTTTTCGGCCAAGTGAATAATTTGAAAAATTTGTTTAGTTAAAGGTAAAGTAGCGTCAATAATTACCCATGCTAGATCACACTGACGCAAAACTTTTTGATTTGCTCAATAAATTTGCTTTTCTTGAACCAAATTTTTACTAATTCCCGCAGTATCTGCAATTTCAAAAGTTCAATTTTGCCAACTTCAATAGTCTTTTATTGGCTCTTGAGTGGTTCCAGCTACTGAACTAACCAAGGAACGATTTTTTTGGAGCAAATAATTCAACAGAGTTGATTTACCTGAATTCGGAGGACCAAAAATAGCTATTTTTATTTTATTTTCTCCCATTATTTCAGGTAAAAATTGGCTAGGAATCAAGTCGACAACTTTTTCCATCAATTCTTTGCCATCTTCCGACACAGAAAAGGAATAAAGATGATTATGCCCTAGCATTCGAAAAAGAGAAATCTGATATTCTTTTTGCTCTACTAAATCTGACTTACTTAAAATTAGTATCTTAGGAATAAAAAATTTTCATAAATATTTATTTAACTTTTCGGTGCCTTGATCAATGGGCTTACTTAAATCAATAATCCAAAAAATTAAATCGCTTTTTTTTATTAGCTTTTCAACTTGTTCTTGTCTAGCCTTTTCAATTTCGGTTTGTGGATGAAGAATAAAAGCAGGAGTATCAACAAGTGAGTAATAATTATTTTTAAATTGGATAATCCGCTCGGTATAATTAATCAAGGGACTAGTTTTCAGAATAGCCACTTGATTCAAAGCATAATTTTTAATTAATTTTCGATAAAAGGCAGTTTTTCCTACCTGAGAAAGACCAAGAATAACAATTTTTTTATCTTTTTCTACGTTCATACAATTGTTGCTCTTACTCAAAAACAGAAATTATAACAAAAATCCACAAAGTAAGCATTGGAGTTTTTGTTGCTAATTGCAAGAAGTACTATGAGCAAATGTTTGCTTTACACGTAATTCTTTCGATGAGTTAATTTCTTGCTTAAATAATAAAAAAATCCCTAAAAAACTTAATGCATTAATTAGCGAATAAATTAGCAAAGAGATAATATTTTAATTTTTAAACACCTATGGACTCGATTTCATTTTTTATTTATAAGCAAAATAGATATGAATGAACGAATAAAAGTAACCTTAAATGGTCAAAAAAAGTTTTTCCGGGCTCAAATATGGAAAGCAGAAATGCTGCCAGCTAAGAAAAAGAAGCGGTAACCATTCAAGGCATTCTTACTTCTCAAATCCAGTCAAGAGTGAAAATATTTTACTGCTTGTTCTTACCAGGTATTAGACAAAAAGCTAAGAAAAGCCTGCTTTAGTTGTGATGATAAATTTACCTGTTCTTTCAAGAAAACTATGATTACTGCTCTTAATTTTCCTGCTCGCCTCACCAAAAGCAGAATATCCGTAACTTTCAATGCGATAGGGAACTTAGTTATTAGTTATGGTAAATTATTAAGCTATTTTTGTTGGAAATCCAACGTTTGATTGTTGGATTTGAGGATTTAAAACACATTCTAAAAACTGGGTAACTTTGTGGATCTGTTCTGGTTTTATCTCGTGATTAAAACTAATATGGGAAACAAATTCAACATTATAATTTTTTTTCTCAAAAAACTCGCAATGTTTTTTGCCTAGCCAATAAGGGACTCATTCATCCTGGCCACCATGGCAGAAAAGTACCGGGGTCTCTTGGTTAAGATGGTTGTTTTTTTCGGCTTTTTTAAACATTTGTTCTCGATTAGGCAGCCAACCAGAAAGAATAACAAAGCCGCCCAATTTGTATTTAGAAGTCAATGCCATAGCGGCTGTCAAAGCTCCTCCTTGGGAAAAGCCCATAATAATAATTCGATTAGCAGGAGTACCCTCTTTGATTTCTTGTTGAATAATCTTGTTGATTTTCTTAATAGATTGTTTTAATTCTTCATCATCGAACTTGGCTAGTCTTTCAAACTCTTCTAGTTCTAACGGGTCTTTTATCTCATCTCATTTTCACTGTATATCAAACCAAGAAGGCATTTCTGCTCCTTTGCCAAAATCGGGGGCAGTTGAGCCAGCATCAATGTTAACCCTTCTGGTTGGCGCTTGGGGAAAAATAAACTTGACGCTAGGGAATTTTGTATGTAATTCATTTTGGATAACTAATTCTTGCCGACTTTTGGCATCAGTGCCTAGCCCATGAGGGAAAATAATAGTCGCGGGTTTTTGCTTAGGTTCTAAGACTAATATTTCTTCTTTATTTTTAGATTTATAGATAAAATTAATTTTTAATTTCTGTCTGCTATTTACCATCATGTGATAAATTTTTAATGCGCGCGCTCGCGCCATTATATCATAGAGAGACTTTACTAACAAAACGTATTACTAGCACATTATATCCAGTAAAAGTTAAAGAAACTGTTAATATCCTTGGATTACTCTTTGCTGATTGATTTTATTTTTTCGTAAATAGGCATTCAATTTTGGAATATAAGAAGCTCTGCTTAAGCAATAGCATTCAATAATAATTGAGAGCCTAATCTAAATAAGCAACGGTTGTAGGGATGCAAGCTCAGTTTTATTATTTTTATTTTAGAGAGGCTTTTTATTGCCCTATTTGAGAAAATAATTTAGTTTAAAAGCTTGATCAGAGAATTAAATTCTTTATAATAGACATGAGCCTTGTTATAATCACGGATTTGCTTGAGAAGACTGCGAAATTTTCAAAAAATGCTTTGAATACTCAAAGACAAAAAATAAACAATAGAGGCATCCGTAAAATTCGGAGCTGAATAGCGATAATAAAAAAAATAAAAGATCACATTTAAGCCAGGAATGATTAAAGTCGGCAGATCAAAGATAATTTTTTGAAAAAAATAAGGCTTGTTTTTTTTTAAATTACGATCAAAAAGTTGAAAGATTTTGCCTACCCAGGCTTGTTTTTTTTTACTTTTCTCTGAATTGTTATCCTGTCAAGTTAAACTAGCGAGAACTAACTGAGTTTTTTGCCTTTCGAGTTGGGATCGTTGCAATTTTTCCCATTTTTTTTGCTTTTGTAACTCGGCAACAAGAAGAGTATAGCAAAGAAAAGCCAAAGTTATTATTAAGTTAAATCCCAGAGCCAAAATTTTTAATTCTTCTTCGATTTTGCTGCTCAAAAAAAAGAATAAAAAATAAAATTCAAAACTAATTTTGACTAAGTTTTCAAAGAAGTTGATAGGAATATTAATAAAATAAAACGATAAACTAGAAGTGTTGTAAAAAATAACATTATCAATTTTTGTTTGAAGGCTTTTAAGCATTTGGGGCGAAGAGTACAAACAACGATAAATCACTAATTTTTTCAATCAATTTTTGCTTAAATTTTCGCAATAATCTTGCTGGAAGCGACAAATAATTTCCAACACTAAAACCCCTACTAAAAAACTTAAAAGTAAAATAAATAATAGTTGTAAATACCATTGCGAATTTTGGTCTGGATTTAATTCTTGTTTCCTAAAAAACCAATTAAACTCACCATATCCGGGATTATTTTTATTAAAATTAGTGCGAATGTTAAAACGAATCAAAGCACTAAAGTAGCAATAAAAAAAACTAACAAAAAGTAAAACTAATAAGGGAAGTTTAACCTTTTGAAAAAGCCATTTTCCAACCGAAGAAGAAAAGAAAAAATCTTCTTTTTTTACTGTTTCAACTGAATTCATCGACAAGTAGAAGAGACGTTAAAGAGTTTTTAGGAGTTTACTTTGCTGATCAAAATTTTGCAAGTTTTCGAGCGCTAAAAAATGTACAGAAAAAAGCCAAAAAAGAATTGATTATTTTTGCCACTTTTGGAGCGTTTTTTTACTAGATGATTTTTGGATTAACCGAGTTTCTAGTTAAATTTTTTCATACAGTTTGTTATTGCTAAAAATTAATAAATAATGAGCAAACTAGCTAGCATGATGGAAAAATTAAAAAGTTTTTTTTTTCAGTATTGAGGAATGATTTTATTTTTTTTATTTATTGCCCTAATAATTATTTTTGTTCGTTTAGTTAGCAAAGAAAAAGTTCGCAAAAAAAAAGTTTCTGGTGACATTTTAATCTGTCCTATTCGAGGAGTTTTGAAAAGAAAAAAATATGCTGCTGATGGAAATTACAGTGAAGAATATCAAACTATCCGACTAGTAAAATGATTTCTTAAAAGAGGCTACCAAAAAGAGCAAATTACTTTTGAGCATGTAATTCGACTTGGTCGGGATGGTCATAATTCTTTACGAATAGATTTAGTAGTTAAAAAAAACGGTAATTTTTTTGCAGTGGCAGAAGTAAAAAATAATTCTCGGGAAATTGAATCAGCTGTTAAGCATCAATTACTTCCGGCCATGGGAATTCTTAATGCCAGACATGCAATTTATTTTGACGGAAGTAAAAAAAGTCGGGTATATACTAGAAATAGTGATGGTTCATTGACTTGTAAGTCATTTCCTTAACCCTTTTGCTAGTTTAATGATACTCGAGAAATTTTATAAAGCATCAACCCAACTGGTATTCAAAGGAAGTTCAAATCATGCCTCGCGCGCAATAAAAATATTACCATGAGGTAATTATGAAAAGATTGACGCTATTAAATGGGGAATTCTTTCAGACAAACGTGAGTATTGGAGATTTGCATAAAATTTATAAAGCTTGTGAAAAAGTTGCCGAGTTGCGAGTGAAATCAGAACAAAATCGCCAGCAACAATTTGAAGCGCAAACCCAACAAGCCTCGCTACCAAGAAACTATTAAATCAATAACAAAATCAAAGGATTTAGAAAGTAAATTTAGTTAGACAGATGAGCAAAAATTATTACGAAACACTGGGAGTGAGCTCTGAAGTTTCTTTTGAAGAATTAAAAAAAGTTTATCATAAGTTGGCTCTAGAATGACACCCTGATAAATGGTCTACCAAGTCCGAAGAAGAAAGAAAAATTGCTGAGGGAAGGTTTAAGGAAATTAGCGTTGCCTACAAAGAAATACTAGAAGAAACAAAGAATAAACTAGTTGTGGCTGAGATTGATGCAAAAAATGCTGAAAAAAATAAAACAACAGCTGATACAAATTCATCAGAAAAATTCAACAAAGAGGAGAAGGAGCAAATTAATGAAGAGTTAAAGAGAGTTGATGAAATCTTAGAAAATTATAATTTACTTAAATCTATCAGCGAAGAAATACTCGCTAAATTAATTGAAATAGGTCGCAGCCATCGAGTCTATGAAGAAAATCTGTCTAATGAATGAACTCCTTATAAAAATGTATTTGAAAAACTGTACAGTCTAAATAGTAAAGAAGAGCTAATAAACTTTAAAAATAAATTTTTTGCGGCTGTTGAGGAAGCAATTAAAAAAGCAGAAGCAACAAGAACCTGCTGTTATGCCTGCGGTAAAACCGAAGCAGACATTTATTGGAGATCATATGTTGGTCACAGTGAAAAATTTTGCTCGAATGAATGTTATACTCCTTATCGTGAAAGGTGGGTTCAAGAAGAAAAATCAAAAAAGCTCCTTGATCAGTCCTCAGGAGAAGAACAACAGCCTAATCCTGACCTATCAAAACAACTAAACAAACAAGAAATAGAAAATTTTAAAGACCGGATCCAAAAATTCCAAAGCCAACTGAACCAGTTACAAGACCAAATTCAAACTTTGTTGTCTAACCAAAACCAAAATTCTGACAATTCTAATAATAACCAATTCCAATCAATCCAAGAACAACTAAATTCTCTCCAAAATCAAATCCAGGATTTAGAAAATAAGCCAAATAGCCTAAATACTTCGCTTTCTCAATCGGATAAGCAAAACCTAGTTAAACTAAAGAGTCAAGCTCAACAATTACAAAAAAATTTACAGAGTAAACAAACCGAAGATAAAGAGAAGCAAATAAATATTCAACAACCACCTAAAAAAGAATTTCCTTGATTATGAGTAGTAATCCCCATGGGAATAGTAATAATTGGATTATTATTTTTGCTTTTTTGGAAAGAGAAAAAAACTAACTAAATATTAACTTTCTATAATCAAATGATATTTTTCTAGATATTCTAATTGCTCTAAATTGTTTTTGTTCAAAACAGTGGATAGTTCCTCTTTTCAATTATTGATTTTTCCCTTTTGTTGGCGATAATCAGTGATTTTTTTAGCAATTACTTCCCCAACCCCAGTAATTGCTAAAAAAGGAATTAAAATTTTCCCCTCGCTTATTTGAAAATTTTTTACTTCTGACTTATTAAAATCTATCCCGAGTCGGAAATCTAGATTTTTTTGTTTCATTTCTAGAATAATCTTCAAAGTATAAAGCAATTCTTTTTCTTTGACAGATAATTTTCATTCGCGAAAATTATAACTAGGGATATTTACTTTGGTTTTTATTCTTTTCTTTTCTTCATCAGTTAAGTTTAAATGCGGCACAATTTTGCTCAATAAAAGAGGGTTTTTATTTTGTTTCTCTTTTTCATCTTGCTCATTATGACTTTCTATTTGTTCTATGATTTTTTGTTTAGTTACTTGCAAAATACTGTTAATTTCAATTTTTTTTTGCGCTAAATATTCATTTTTATTCACCTTGCCTTGTCCATTAATTCCTTTAATTAGTTCTTGCAGTACTTTAACAATGGAAAGCATCTCCTTTTCGCTGTTTTTAGCTTTGCCGACACTTTCCAAGAGGTTTTCAATCCGAAAATTAATACTTTCAGGCTCAAAAGTCATTAATCAAATATCATGCACAGCAACATGATAAGTTAGGAGCACTGAATAAAATTCCTGAGGATAATGGACTTTATAATAAGCCGTTCTTCAAGCTGTAGTAGTGTAAGCAATGGCATGAGGCCTGGGAAAAATATACTGAATTTTGCTTAAAATATTATAGTATATTTCTCCGGGGGATAATTCTTTAATTGACTTCTTCAATTCTTGGATTTCTTTTAATAAAGATTTAGATTTAAGGGAAATTAAGTTGGTTGAGAAATCTAATGCTTCTCTGACTTCTTTTCTCTGGTCGACTAGTCACTCCATCCAGTCGGTTTCTTTGTTTGTCTTAGGAAAGCATTTCTCTTCAGAAGAAAGAAAGAAAGTTTTTTCTTCAATTCTCTGGATGATTTTTTGAGCTTCTATTTTTTTATCTTCTTTTTCTAAAATTTGCTTGGTTTTTTTGACAATGTTAAGCAAGTAATCAATTTTTCTTTGTTTTGTTTCATCCCCAAGTTCTTCCAAGTTTTTGTTTAGTTTTTGTAATAAAGCAGTCAGAGTGTTTTCATCCAGTTTAGTTAGTTCTTGGCTAATGCTATCAGTTAGTTTAGTTTGTTTTTCATTTAAATCCTTGACCAGATTATCGATAAATTCATCTGTTAAACCTAATTTTTCCCGAATAGCTTTTTTTATTTCAAGTTTAAGTTCGTTCCACTTGCCTTTTCGAATATATTCGCTAGCTAAAAAAGCAGTTTTGTTGTCTACCCCTCAAGCCGCTAAAAAAGTTCAAATATCTTCCCGACAAGCAATTAACTCTTCTAGTTTCATACCTTCTTTGTGAAAGCTTTGCTGATTTTGCGTTCAAACATTTGTGCCATGGGAGAATCCTGAGATTTGAACTAGTTGAGAAAATTTAGCAGGCTTCAGAGGTTTTAAAAAATTTTTCTTAACAAAATCAGTGCCAAATTCAGGAATCCCTAGAGTATTCGCGTGGGTAAAAATTTCCATTATTTTTTCATCATGAAAAGAAATCTCGGTTGGGTCCACTTTTGTTAGTTCATATAGTTTTTGCAAAACCGTAGGCTCGTCATGGCCCAAAATATCTAGTTTCAAGAAAATTTTGGCTAAAAAACTATATTCATAATGGGTAGTTTTTCATTCCGCATTTCTATTATCGGCCGGAAAGTTCAAAGGGGTATAATCGTGGATATCGACCGTTTGGGGAATGACTAGTAGTCCACCAGGATGCTGCCCAGTGGTTCGCTTAATTCCTTTTAATTGATCTAGTAATTTTTCGTCATCACCATTGCTGTTATAAGGATTAAATTTAGGATTTAAATCTTTTTTTAATTTTTTATATTCGCGCAAAAATATTTCTGCAGTCTGTTCGGACAACTTATTGATAGTGCCGATGCGATAAACATATTCCTCTCCTAAAAGTTCGCGAACATAGTCATGAGCAGTTTTTTGGTACTCTCCAGAGAAATTAAGATCAATGTCAGGAGTTTTCTCCCCTTCCCAACCAAAAAAAGTTTCAAAAGGTAAGTTATGACCTTCCAAAGTTAGTTTATTTTTGCAGTTTGGGCAATCTGGGAATTGATTAATATCATAGCAGGAGAACACCTTTTGATCAGTTTGATAAGGTTCAAAATATTTGCAATTTTGGCAAAAGTAATAGGGCGGCAGGGGGTTAAGATCAGTAATGTTGAGTAGATAAGCCAAAAAAGAAGAACCCACCGAACCTCGTGAACCCACGATAAATCCGTCCTGGTGAGTTTTTTGAACAATCTGGTAAGCTAATCAATAAATCGAGAGATAATTTTCGCGAATTATTTTTCATTCTTTTTCTATACGTTCCTCAACAGAAGAAGGCAAATCAGGACCGAATTTTTCTTGGGCTCTTTGTTGATATACTTGGACTAATTTTTTTTCGCTTTCACTAAAATCAGGATATTGAATTTGACCATCAAAAATAACTATTTTTTCCACCTTTTCAACAATTTTTTGGGGGTTGGTAAAAATTACCTCTTCCATCAGGTCAGCGTCATTTAAAAACTTCCAATCTTTGATGATTTCCTCTTGGCAGCGAAGATGCTGATCGGGCAAGTTGGCAAATCGGTCTTCTTTTCCGTCCAAGGTTGCTTCATTGTATAAGGAGTGTCGGCTGCCATTCATACCTTCATTAGCTACAATAATTTGCTTGATAATTTTTTGCTCTGGTTGGCAATAATGAACATTATGACTAGCTAGAGCCGGGATACTTAAAAACTTAGCAGTTTGAATTATGTCTGAAATTATTTGTTTTAATTCGGCTTCTCCTATTCGTCCATTTAATCAAAGATGACGAAAACTACTCGGACTATTTACTTCTACGTAGTCGTAAAACTTCATGGCAGTTCGGCGAGCCTGTTCGGAATTAAAAGCGCTAAAAAGAGAAAACATTTCTCCTTCGCGATTTCCTGCGGCACCAATCAGAAGATTTTGGCGATGTTTTTCTAAATCAGAACGAAAGACACAAGGCATTTTAAAAAGATTATCCGTATGAGATAAAGTAATTAATCGATATAGGCTATTTAACCCTTTTTGGTTACGGGCTAAAACTTTTATTTTATATCCTCTATTGGGAAAATATTGATGATTAATTAAGCCTTCAACTTCTTTTCATTGTTTAATTTCTTTTTCTGATAAAGATTTTAACAGCTTAACAAATAAATCAGTTAATAATTTACTATCCTCTAATGCTCGGTGAGTTTGTTGGATTTTTCCTTTGCCGGTAGATCGGCTTAACTTTTGCAAACTATATGATTTTCTTTCTGGTAACATTATTCAAGACAAGGGCAAAGTGTCAATTACCAGATAAGGTAAATCTTCGCCAAATTTTTCTTTCCAAACCTTATTGACGAAAGTAAAATCAAATTTGCGGGCATTATGAGCTACTAAGACGCAATTTTTTCAGTCTTGACGAATTTCAGGAAGAATTTGTTTAATTTTCTTTTCTTTTTTTAGTTTTTTTGGGTCAATGTCCGTATATCAAGAACGCAAAACTTCCGGAGTGATTTCTTTTTCTGGGCAAACTAAATAATTTTTTTCTCGCAAAATTTCGCCTTTTCTCCAAATCACATAACCAATTTCAATTATTTCATTATATTCCGAAAAAAATCCTGTGGTTTCTAAGTCAAAGATACAATAAGTTAAGTCTTCAATTGGTTTTTTTAAAAACACTTGTGATTGGGAATTATGATTAAAAATATAAGGTGGTATTTTATCTTCTAACATTTCCATTTCACAACCATAAATAAGTTTGAGGTCGGGATGACGATATTGTCAAAATTCTGGAAATGCTTGGACATTGTAATGGTCAGTAATTCCCAAGGTGCTGTATCCTTTTTCCTGAGCCGAATCAATATATTCACTAGGGCTGCTTATACCATCTAAAGTGCTAAATCTGGTATGAATCCCTAGCTCAATTAATTTTTTTTCCTTTCACTGGTCGACAATTTCTTTACTTAGCGCTTTTGCTTTTTTTTTGTCTTTTGACTGATTTTTATTTGGATCCTTTTCAAGAACAGGCAAATCTTTAACAATTGAGAGATCTTTTTTGTTTTTTTCTAATTCTATTTTTTTTTTCTGCTCTATGATTTCCTTAGTGGGAAGCAGGCGAGTTTTTTTTATTTGCGAAGAGGCAAATAGTAATTCTTTTCAACCGAGGTCATGCAAAACTCTTTTTAAAATTAAAATATCTGAACGTAAAGTAGTTAATTCTTTTTGGTTTATTCTTGGAAGATGTAAAACATTTTGCCGTAGGGTAATTTTTTCTAGCAAGTTCCATTGATCAATAATGAGATTCATCTTTTTTTCTTTTCATAAAAAAGGATTAAAATAAACAAATTTGAAATAATTTTGGAGCTCGGTTTTATTTATCTCAAAAGAAGGAAATTTTACTTGACAATTTAAATAATTAAACAAATAAAATAATTTATTATAAAGTGAATAAAGTGTCTTGCTCAGTTCTTCTATTTTTAAAAACGAACTCGCGGTTATTTCTAAAACTAGTGACTCAGGAAGAGCTGCTAATTCAACTTCTTTTTCTTGAAAATTATGGTGATTTGGTTCAACTTTAACTGGAAAAATTGAAAGAGAAACCGGCATGCTTATATCAATAAGTTTTTAAGTAAATTAGTCAAAAAAATATATTATCGGAATATAAAAAGTGTGGCAAAGGTTTGGAAATTAAAGTTTTTAGAGGAAACTAAAATATTAAAATAACACATCTAATTTTCATGCTTTTGCATTAGACATTTCACAGCAAGAGGTAATGAAGTAAATATTAAACTTTTATTAATTTTAGCAGTTTAAAATTCGAACCAAACACAAAATTATTCGAATTTTTTATTAATCAGTTCCGCGCAAACTGAGTATTTTTCGGCAAGTCTTATAAGCCAGTTCATAATCGAGAATGTATTTAACCATAATGCTATTTTTTAGTTTTTTTGAGTAGAATTATCGCTCTCTCCCTACCTAGGCAAGTAAAATTATTATATATGACTGGAAGAAGTGTAAACATTTATCTGCAAGAAGAGACCTATAACCTATTAAGGAAACTAACTGGCGAGCGAAAAATCAGTCGTTTTGTTGATGAAGCAATAATTGAAAAATTGACTAAAGAACAAGAAAGAAATAAAGAAGAACTAAAAAAAAAAATGATTGTAGGTTATAAGGCTAATGCCAAAAATAAGAAATTACAAGCAGAGTTAGGAGTTTGAGAAAAAATTTCCACACTAGATGTTTTAATTCAAACAGAAAAAAATGAACGAAAAAAAGGAAAAAAAACCTAAACCAAACAAGAGATCAGGCATTCCTCGGCAAGGAGAAATTTGATTAGCCGAACTTCCCAAAGTTAAGGAATTCTCTAAGCCTTTTCGTCCCGTTTTAGTAATCAGCAATAACCTTCAAAATGAATTTGATAATCTCATAACTGTTGCTACTTTAACTACTGATGATGTTGAAAATGTTAAACCCTTTGAAGTTTTTATCGAAAATACTCCAGAAACTGGTTTAGATCACCCTAGTAAAATTCTAGTTGGCTATTCTTTCACTATTTACAAAGAATTGCGCCTAATCGAACGGTTAGGAATGGTTAATGAAAAGACAATGTCCCAAGTTAAATTGGCTTTGAGAATAACTTTTTATTTAGAGGACTAACTATCTCTTTTGAATAGTTTGTCAATTTTAGTTCTTTTTCTCTCCCTTGGCTCGTATCTATTCGCTCTTATCAATAGAGAACGCAAAGCAGGAAGAATCGCTAAAACCACTAAAGGAACAAACGCAACTAGGCTAACAACTGGGTTCAAGAAAAGCAAAAAAATTCCTAATCCCAGTAATATAATCGCACAAGCTCACAATGCTTTTTTGTTTTCTTTTCACCATTCTTCTTCTTCTTTTAACTCGCTTAATCATCGCCTGTAACACCAATCACATTGAATCGATTTTCCGCTTCTGGTAAAGTTAATAAAACCAGCAAATCCAAGGCTTATGCTTCCGGAATTCTCATGAGTCAAATCACCTTTATAAATTGGTCAAAAGCAAGTACAGCATTTAGCAATAACTTCGGCAATCAAAGAACACTCTTTGCAAATCATTGAGCCTTCGATCTGTATCTCCTCATCTTGGGAAATTTTTTTATGGCATTTGCTACACAACATAATTATTAACTTAACAATAAAATTTTTTTGTTGAATAAAAATAAAATGTGTTTGTTTTTCCGGTTAAATTCGGCATATTTCTTTCAACATATTTCAATTTTTATGTGATTTATTTATATCTCCCTTAGTAATAAACAAAAACCTCCATTTCTCATTTTCTCTTGCCTCCTCTCCTAACTCTAAATTTAAAGCATTTACTCATTCCTTTGCTGCCTGATTTTTCTCATCCATTTCCGGATTAGGATTATTATCATCTTTAATTTCTGCTAGTCAATGAATATCATTTTCGTCTATTACCAAAAAATCTGAAAAGCAACTTCTTTGGTTTTACTAAACTCTTTCCCTCTAATTATTTTAAAGTAATTTTAAGCAAATTATCTCAATCGTTTCCTGAATTACTAACATCCTCCTCAGTAACAAATAAAAAAGACCACTTCTCAACTTTGATTTTAGAATTTAAACTTTCTATTCATTTGTTAGCCGCTCCTGATTTTCTTTTCACAACATTATTATCTCTGTCTTCTTCTGATTTTATTTCTACTAAATAATGTAGTTCGTTATTATCAATAACAATAAAGTCAGGATAGTAGCGACGATAACCATTATATCAATAATTAAGGTAGACATTGTCAATTACAAGTAGCCTGATCCACTTTTTAATTTTCTTACTTCTATCAATTAAAACCGCAAATTTCCGTTCAATATTGCTTTGAAAACTATCATAAGTATATAAACTTTTCTGAAATCCATAGCCAATTTGTTTGGCCAGCTCGTCAAATTTTTCATTGTAGTTAGAACTAACTTGTTTAAAAGTGCCGTGGTTATCAGCAAATACTTTTGAGTATACTTGATAACCTTCTCTTTCTCAGATAGATTTTTCCGTATCTTTATCCAATTTCGTTTTGGCAAATTCTTGAATTAATTTGTTTAATTGGTAGGCCACCAATGTAAAGTTAGAAGCTACTATGTCTAAATTATTTTCTTTAACTATCAAGCAACAAATTTGTTGAGCGGCTTCTAATTCTTGTAATGTTGGTTGAACGCAAAAATTTCCGATAATACTTTTAGTTAATTTATTTCTAATTTCGGTTAATTCGCCTTTCTGTTGACTAGCCGCTAATTCTTCTTCTATTTCTTGGGTTTCTATTTTGTTTAATTCAGTAACAGTAAACTCTTGGCGTTGTAAAAT
>Ga0163163_10002638_pt1 | contig 15171 bp, 11 predicted proteins | sample S65metaG_FD_119766 | JGI IMG/M metagenome (GOLD analysis project Ga0163163, IMG submission 119766) | Switchgrass rhizosphere microbial communities from Kellogg Biological Station, Michigan, USA - S6-5 metaG | ecosystem: Host-associated > Plants > Roots > Rhizosphere > Soil | place: USA... | reverse complement strand
GAGCGTGGCGGAAGTGCTTCGATGCTGGGTGCTGATTCACTCTCAGCAGAAGCCGGCGGTTGGATGAAAGGGTTACTATAGAGACAGTGACGAGGTGGCCCAGACTTCACGTGCTCGTGCTTGCCATGATGTTGGTGATCGCCAATTGCCAATGCCTATTGGTCTGCACATCTGCGCCGTGTCACGACATTCAATCTCAAGACAGCAGCGTTCCGCCCTGCCATCAACAGTCCAAGCAAAGTGACAGCGGGCAGTCGTGTTCCCATCCGTCGCTGCTTGCCGGACACCGGCTTGAAGCGCCGCCCTCCTTGGGCCTCTCTTCAGTCGCTGCATTAGTCGATCTGCCGGCTCATTTCGTTCTGGAAGATCTCCAACGGCCCGTCCTGCGGCCAGGGATGGCGTCTCCGATTCCACCCGGCTTCGCCTTCTCCACAATCCTCAGAGTCTAGCGCTCCGCTTCAACCCTACACGCCCACCCCGACGTTCAGGACAAGGAGCATTTTCATGAGAATCTATAGAGCCACGGCTCTTGCGGCCGTATTGTTTGTACCCATTTATTCACAGCAAACGCCGCCCCCTCCAATGACCGGCCATGAAGGAATGAACATGCCGGGGATGAATCACGGCATGGATATGAATGACGCCGGGATGTACCTGATGAACACGGCATCCGGCACCAGCATGAACCCGCTCAGTTGGACGATGCCGATGCTCATGCCGCGCCTCGGCTCCTGGAATCTGATGTTGATGGGTCAAGCCTTTATCATCGATACCCAGCAAAGCGGACCGCGCGGCGGTGACAAATTCTATTCAGCGAACTGGTTCATGGGAGCCGCCGAACACAAGCTCGGCGGCGGCAGCGTCCTGTTTCAAACGATGCTCAGCCTCGACCCCGCCACTGTCACGAACCGTAGATATCCATTGCTCTTTCAGACCGGCGAAACGGCCTACGGCAAACCCCTCGTGGACGCTCAGCATCCGCACGACTTCATCATGAGCATCGGAGTCAACTATGCCCACCCGCTGAGCGAGAACACCATGCTCCAGCTCTACTATGCTCCCATTGGAGATCCCGCCTTAGGCCCGGTCGCATTCCCGCACCGCGCCTCGGCCTCCGAATTGCCGCAGGCCACCCTCGGACATCACTGGCAGGACGCAACGCACATCGCCGATAACGTCGCCACCGTCGCGCTCAAGTATAAGTGGCTGCGCCTCGAAGCCAGCGGCTTTTACGGCACTGAGCCCAATGAAAACCGTTGGAACATCGACTGGGGTCCGATGAACTCCTACTCTGGTCGAGTCTCGATCTTCCCGTCGAAAAACTGGATGGCGCAGGTTTCCGCCGGACGCATCGCCCGGCCCGAGGGTCTCGATGGAGGCGACGTCGTAAGAACCACCGCATCGCTTCACTACACGCGTCCAATGGCGGAAGGAAACGCCTGGTCCACGAGCCTCGTGTGGGGGCGGAATCACGATACGTTCACACAGCACAATCTGAATTCGTATCTCCTCGAATCGGTCTATCCGCTCGCCAAGAAGGACTTCCTTACCGCACGCGTGGAACTGGTCGACAAAGACGAACTCTTTGCCAACGATCCCGCCATCGAGCACCTGTTAGAGCACACTGCGGGAAGCACGTTCCGGATTCAGGCCTATACCGCCGGCTACACGCGCGACATCGGCACGTTCAATCACATCGAAACAGGGATCGGCGCGAACGTGACGGCCTACGCGATTCCATCCGCCATCAAGCCTTACTACGGCGAGCATCCACGGGGCGTGAACGTCTTTCTCAGGTTCCGATTGAAGAATCGCTAGAGCGGCTTCGACCAGACGATGAGGATTTCAACTCAAAACCATTGCCGGATTCGAACTCACTTCCACGAAATCACTTCGCCGCCACCCAACCGCAACCGCAAAATCCCAGCATCCGCTCGATCAAACCAGACAACGGTCAACCGTCCATTCCACGGCTTGTCGACGACAAGCCGCGGCAAGACGCTCTTCGGATCCTGTTCACCGGCAGCCGCAATCGCGGACGCCACAGTTGCGGGATTCGTAACCAATACTTCCTTCCCGTTAACGGTGACCTCAATCATCGGAGTCACGGCCACTTCCTTCGGCAACGCGACACACAATTGCTGCTTCAAGCTCTCGCACGATGCCGACTCACCGCTCGCCTCCAGGATCTCGCTTTGCCGCTCAAGCTCGGCCGGCGTACGCGCCCCAACAAGGAGCGCGGAGAATCCGTTCTGCCAGGACTCGTAGAAGAGCCGAAAGAACGCAGCCTCCGCGGGAAACTTTAGAAAATTGACAACCGGTTGAGGCGGATGCTCAACCGCCGCGCCCGTGGAGTATCGCTCGGTAGCGGTCACGTGGATCATGTATCCAGCGACACCGGCCCGTGGAACAACGGCATAGAAGACCTTCTCGTATCCAGCCAGGTTCTCAGTCGATTGGCTCGTCACGGTGAGATGTTGGTCATTGCCGGTTACAGAAGTAGGCCCGGTCATCATTCCCACGCCGGGGACCCGCCAAATAGGACTCAACACACGAAGCCGTGTCTGGGGTCCGAGGTCAACTTTGCCGGTCCTCCAGTCGTCTGGGCGTAGCAGCCGGAAAGCCATTCCCGGATCCACCGTAACGGATTCAGCAACTCGCGTCGCGACCTTCATCCCATCACCCGCACGAAGGCAGTGCTGGCTCTCGAGCCGCGTTCCCCAATCCGTCAGCCAGCCTGATGGCTGTTTCGCCAACAAGTCCCCCGCGATCGTCAACTGGACTCGCTTCCGCTTTGCCCTCATCCCGACTGCATCTTCCTTCACCGGACAAGCCCCGGCGCCGGCCTTCACGTCGACCGTCAAAGATCGCCGTAGAACATCGGGCGACTGAACGTCGGGTGGGATCAAAAGGTGACCGGAATCCTGCTTCACCAGCCGCCACGTTTGTAGCCTCGGACTCCTAACGCACCCCGTGCAAGCGAGCAACACAAGTGCGACAGTGTGGAACAGGAGTCTCGCCACGACCTCAGTCTACACGTTCGATTTACGGTCAAAGAAGTCCGGGAATTAGCGCGTGGAAGCCGCTACCGTCAGAGTAGTGGTTGCTCACGAAAATCTCCGTGCTATACCAAGAGAATGCCGAACCGCCGTACATTCCTGAAAACCGCCGCATCCACAATAGCCCTGCAGCAAGTGGCACGACCGCAGGCGCGCGCGGCCGGGACCGACAACCGCGTGCTCCTCACTGGCGATGGCGTGAATCTCTCGCCCGCGGAATACGCCCAACTCCTCGCCACGCTCACGGCGGGCGATCGAAAAGCCGACGTCTACCTCAAAGGCGGCGCCGTCGAAGAGCTCGAGAATCGCTTCGCCAAGCTCCTTGGCAAGGAGCGAGGACTGTTCTTCCCAACCGGGACATTGGCAAATCACGTGGCCGTGCGAGTGCTCGCGGGCGAGCGTCGCCATGTACTGGTGCAGGAAGAGAGCCATTTGTACCGCGATGAAGGCGACTGCGCCCAAGCCCTTAGTGGACTCAACCTTGTTCCGCTCGCTCCCGGCCGCGCCACCATTAAGGCCTCCGAGATTGTCGAGCAGGTCGAGCGCGCCGGATCTCCGCCGTACCCGGTTCCCGTCGGAGCGATCTCCATTGAATCGCCCGTCCGCCGCACCCGCGGCCAAGCTTTCGATTTTGAGGAGATGAAAAAGATCTCCGCTTATGCGCGTGAAAAGAAGATCGGCTTGCACCTCGATGGCGCGCGCATGTACTTGGCATCAGCCTACACGGGCGTCACGCCAGCGGCGTATTCAGCGCTCTTCGACACCGTGTACGTGTCGCTTTACAAGTACTTCAATGCTCCGTTTGGCGCTGTTCTGACAGGGCCCGCGCCGGTGATCGAAGCTGCCGCAGTGTTGCGTCATCAATTCGGCGGAGGAGTCCTCCACGCATGGCAATCGGCAGCGGTTGCATTGCACTATCTGGATGGTTTCGAAGACCGGTATCAGAAGGCTATGCACAATGGCGAGGATCTGCTACGCCGGCTCGAGCAGAAGAAGGTTCGGGTGACCCGAATCGCAGGAGGGACTAACGTGTTCTTGTTGGACTTCCCCTCCGCGCCCGGTGCGGAATTTCAAAAGCGGTTGAGCGATCGCGGCATCATGATCGGCAAGCCGCTTCCGCAGGCGCCCACTACGGTCCAGATGCAGGTGAATGAGACGATCTGTCGGCGATCGCCGGAAGAGATCGCCGAAGAACTCATCAAGGCTTCGGCCTGATCGTCCCATCATCATTGAGCTCCAAAATGTTGTACTGCTCAACCATCAACACGAGCGGAGCGCTCAATAATCCACCACATCCGGCCTCGTCACAGTCGCTATCCCGAAGACTCGGATTATCGAAAACACGGCCATATACGACCACCCACTCATTCGGCACGTCCACTTCGCTGGTGTAGCGACGCGTGTGGCCGTCGATGACGAAACCTGGTTCTTGATGCACGCCTAGCTTGGTAGTCTTTCGCACGGCTGATAGCTTTTTGCTTAGATAGGTCTTGTTGAATTTTGGGGCCTCGGTCGGCGCTTTGGGCAGGCCCTCCCCCCAATCGGAGCAAAGCCAGAGCCGATTGGGCCAAACATGTCCGGCTGTCATCAGCGGACGCGAGCATCGATCTTGAGCAAGGAATTCATAGTGGTCTACGAAGCTGACACTTCGCTCCAGCCGTCCGACAATCGCAACGGGAGCGTCGGAATAATGACTGGGGTTCTTGATCACATCACAGACGGTTACGACCTTGGTGTCGGTACGGACGTTCGATTGGCAGTACCCTACGCCGGCAAGCAGGCTTGCAGTAACGGCCAACATGTCCACCCTCAAAATCGGCACTTTATTGTTATGGCTCCTTCGGCTTCCGATACTCCATATGCCAGATTTCCTTGGCAGTATCATAGGAATCAAAATTGAACAAAGTTGAATGTTTATTCAGCCACATGCCGCAGGCACTTCGCAGCGCCGCTTCATTCAACGGCGGAAGAGCATTCACCGGATCCTCCGCCTCGTAGAATTTCAAGTCTGACTTTCGTATGATGAAAAATCGAGAAATTAAGATCGAACACCAACCCTGTCGCGTGAGGATTAAATGATCCCCGCGGCACATATAATTAGGCGCTGTCTCATCAGTTCCTCGTAACGCTCGCTGCGGCGCTGCTCTCGCTTCCGGAAGAAGGAGATATGAAAGCCCTGTCAACCTCTCGTACCGCTATGGTTGTTTTTGGCGCTTAGCGATCGCTTCAATCGGCGCCACCGAGCCGACTCGACGAATTGTCGAAGTGAATTGGGCCCAAGGGCGGACTCCTCCTTATCGCCACCTAGACCAAGAAATCGGCGCGCCAATTGCTATCACCATACGCGAGCGCTAGTATGGGATTCTTATGGATCATTTTGCCGTATTTTGTATGGGTCTCGCAACTGCTGTCTCTGCTCATGCAGGCACGGTACTTGCCCTGAATTGTCAAACCAGCCTCACGAACATTACGCCGAGTCAGGCAAGCTCGTCATCGACCATTTCATGCCCGCTTTTTGACAGCTCGCTGGGCACCCTGACCCAAGCCACCTTCCTTGGTGAGGGCTTCATTGATTCCGGCTCGATCACGCTCCGGAACAATTCCGGCAGCACAACCGTGCCGAACCCGATTGTCCTGCGGGTGAACATGCAGTTTGGCCCCGTTCTTGGCGATTCCGCAACAAAGACGATTATTGCTCCAGTCTCCGTCGGTGGCGGCTCCCTTCTGCCCAATCAGACAACCATGTTCCTGGTAACCTACTCAGGCGCTTTGTCGGAAGGAATTTTCCCCGCAACCACCGGTCTCGCATCATTCGTAGCTTCGCCCGGCGCATCGACATTCGATGTGCCTTTTTCCATCACGACAGACTTGATCCAGGAGGGGCTGAGCGGAACCGTCAGCGTATTGGACTACTCGCTGAATGTGTGGCCTGGCTCAATGACGATCGCGCCCTCCCAAGTGATTTACGCCTACGATCCCGCTCCCGCTACACCCGGCGTGCCCGAACCAACGACCAGCGCCCTCGTCGGAAGCGGATTGGCCGGTGCATGGCTGTATCGGCGCTCCCGCTCGAAAACGGTCCGGCTCGTAAATTTTTGGAAGACTACGGAGGGCTGAGAGGTCGGATCCCGCTGAGCACGAGTTGCCGCAGAATCTTTGTACAGAATTGATGATTTCGCCAGGCCCAAAAACTTCTGCGTATTCAATTCCCACTTGCAGCATACGCGCAACTCGCGCTTCTTTAGTAACACCTCTGTCGCGCTCGCCTAACGAGGATCCAACAGCGCCACACTACTATGGCAGGCTTAGCGTTTCGTGTTGGATCCGACAAGCATCAGGCGAATTCCTGTGTCCTGCGCCGGCGGGAAAGCAAGACTCCACCAAGCGATAGCCCAGCGAGGACTTCGACCAAACTCCGTGGCTCCGGCGCGACCACTTGCCCGGCAATCACTACATCGGGAAGCGACCCGAAACTAAGCGCGACGTTAGTGATCCGGAGAGTTGGGTCGAAGTTCACAGGAACTCCGCTGATCACGAATGTTGCGCTCGTCTGTACGAAGCGCAAACCTCCGAGTTTGTTGGCACCAATGTTGGTGCCAGGCGCTACCAGTGCATAGTCGTCGCCCCCAACTGAACCGCCAGGGAAGATTCCACTGTCCCCGACTGTGGCGACTCCATATTCGTATGGAAAAACAAGGCCGTTGGCATTGGTGCCAAGGGTACTCCCCGGCGCCTGTACGAGCGCGTAAGCGCCATTCGTAGCGCTTGCGAGCAAGTTGCCGGTGAACGCTGTCTGTCCCGTTTGGACGACTGTCCCGGTTCCCGACGCCAACACGAGGCTGGGGTCGGCGTTTGAAATCGAAAAGAAGAAACCGGCGAGCAAGTCACCGCGAACCGGCGTGGGACTTCCGGTGTTAGTGATCGTCACACACATCGAGCCCGAAGCTACGCTGCAACCGGTACTTCCTGCGGAAGTAAACGTAAGCGTTCCGGATACCGTATTTCCGGTGGCGTTCAAACCACTGGCCGAAAACGTTACCGATCCCCCCATCGCCGCGGGTATCAGGAGTAGGGACATGCAAGAGACGCATTTCAGTCTCGACACGGTCGCTGGAGAGGAGGATTTTCGCATCATATCCATCGTGCCGCAAGCCGTGACTCATGCCCATTCAGTAACCTCATGGATTCTGGCGCAGGTTTGCCTGATGGGGTTTTAGAATCCGCACCTTACGCTGGAGCCGGCGTCCTGGAACCAACGTAATAGACCGAGGTAGGACGAAGGCCTATCGCGGGCCGAAAGTTTGAGAAGGGCTAGTTTTGCCGGGGCCTGGCTTATGAGACGAGTCGTCGGATGATCGAGCGCCTTCAGGATCGTCAATGGTTCCTTATTTTGTAAGACCCGACAACGAGCATGCGTTCCATTTGCGTCAGCTCTCCGGCGCCTTCGGACCGTCGGGGCTTTGCTGACATCGCCGCAACGTCTCTGGATGACACCCTACGTTGCCGTTCAATTCTACTCCGATGTGGCCATAGGTGACGCCCGCAGATTCGTGGACGCTTGTGCGAAATTCTCCCGGGCATAACCAAGCATGGAGGTGTCCGCCTGCGGATTTTCTTCGAGAATCGCGACAGCCTCGCGATAGTAATCCACCGATTCCTGCCACTTCGACTGGAAGGCCGAGGCGTACCCCAGATTCATCAGGTTAGCTGCCACGTTCGCATCGCGAGGTCCGAAAATCGCCGTGTAAATCATTAGGGCGGTTGTGAGGAGCGGCTCGGCCTCGGCATACCTTTGCTGTTCGATCAACAGCAATGCGAGGTAGTTCATTGCCGTGGCAACGGCCGAATCGGCGAGGCCGCGTAGGAAGATGCGTAGTTCCAAGGCATACCGGAAGAGCCGTTCCGCCCGGCCGTACTCCTTCTCAGACTGAAGCTGCAACGCGCCTTGGATATCCTCGTCGCCAAGCGGCGGACGATTGGGTTCCGACGACCATCCGGGGCCCGTTTGCGACGCCACTGCGGGCAAGCCTTCGGCCACCAATATGTGAACCGTGCCCATGAACTCGGCAGCTACGATGGTTCGGTTGTCGGGTGCGGCGGCGCAGCACATCAGGGCGGACTCGACCGTGAATGAGGCAAGAGCCGCGCCCGTCGCCGGATCCCAAATCCTCAGGCTTTGGTCGATTGCGGTAGACACAATCAAGCCGCTGCCGGGAAAGCACGTCACCGCCGTAATGTTGCCCGTGTGGCCAGTCAGAGTGCATTGCAGGCGGCCTGTGTCGAGGTCCCACACTTTGAGCGTGCCATCCATGGAACCGGTCACGATACGCCGCTCACTCTCCTCAATGAGGAGGTCGCTGATGGCCTCCGTGTGTCCCTCGAGAGAGGCGACCTCCTTGCGTTGCGGCAGATCGAAAATCCGGCCCACGCCCGTGCCTGAGCCGGTGACGACAAGACGTCCGTCGGACGTCGCACGCAGGACCTCCAGGGGATCGGCAGGAATGGGCAGATCCGGAAGCTCTATCTCGCCCGACTTTGTAATCTGTAGCGCGTTGCCGTTGAGAGTAGCCAAACGGCCGCCAGGAAGGCACGCCCGGAGCCGGTCCCAAGGACCAGGCAGCGAGTCGATGTAACTGTCTCGCATGGGGTTGGAACACCAGTTTTGATCGAGGCCGTGGACGGGGTTTCCGTCCGACAGATCCCATACGACGGTGCCATCGTAGCCGATGCTGACGGCATACAATCCGCCATCGGTGATCGCCACCTTGCGAACGGGACGAGTGTGGTGGATGGCCGGTTCGCTGGGCGCTCCTTTCGACTCCAGGTCCCAGACGCGAATCTCACCCGAGTTGACCGCTGTCACGGCACGGCGTCCATCCGGCGTGAGGGCGAGAAACGCAACGCGGGCAACGGGGTTTGGCAACTTTGATCGAACGTTCCCGGTGACGGTATCGACGATTTCGAAGGCGTCAATCATTGCGCAACAAATCACACTGCGACCGTCTGGCAAGGCTGCCACTTGGTCGTAGGCGAAGCCTTGACGCGTGGAGGTGTAAGCGACGGCGCCGGTCTTCCAATCCCACACCGTGAGCGTCTTTCCGTCGATCGAGGCGACGCGGCCGGTGCCCGGCAGCACGCTCATCTGGCCCTTAAAATCGTCAAAAACACGAGGGGAACCGGCGTCGGACAAATGCCAGAGGTAGGTTTTGGCGGCGGTCGTGGCGACCACAGCTCCGCCATCGGCCACGGCGATGCTGTCGACGCGCGCGTCGCAGCCCGTCAGTTCCTGTCGACGGATGCCCGTAGCAATTTCGAACACGTTCAACACGCCCGCTTCGGTGCCCGCAATCAGCCGCTGGCCATCGGCCGTAAGCGCCAAAGCCGTGGCGGCGCAGTCGATGGTTCGAATTGGCTCGCCTGAGTCGAGATTCCAGATTCGAATGGTATTGTCTTTCGATGAGGAGATGGCCCGCTGACCGTCGGCGAGAAGGCGCGTGACGCGACCGGAATGGCCTTTCAGGGTTTTCAATAAATCGCCGCTCACCGCATCCCAGATCTTGATTTCATTGCCATCGAAAGGAGCCGCCAGGATTTGGGTCGATGTAGCCGCAAGGGCGGAGAGTCCGCCACCTGCCGCAGCCATGGTCTGGTACGATTCGTCGCCCTTGATCATGAGCAGCATCGGTCCGCCGGGAGGCGTGAGCGTTGGTGTGATCAGTCGCAACCACGGTTGGGGTGGATCTTTGCGCAATCGTTCAATGAATGCCGCGACACCCGGCTGGTCCTGGCGAGTAAGCAGCCGCCCGGCAACCTGCGCGGAAAATTGCGATGGATCAGCGGCGAGCACCAGTCGCGACAAACGTACCGCGCCGCGGATAAGCGCGAGGGCTTCCCGGTCAGGATATTGGGCGCCGGCGTAGTCGAGTTGCAGACCGTGCAGTAGGATGCCTTCACCGTCGGGTTGTGCGAGGGATAACTCGATCAATTTTGCGGCGGTCTCGGCGGCCTCACCTTCATCGGTGCGCCACAACGTCTGCTGGATCGCCGGATGCGCGGCCATTCCATCGGGCAGCACGGCGAGCGCGAGGTAGCGTTCTCGCGTAACGGCATCGAGTTCATCGACGCTGACCTCGATGGCGCGAAACAGACTGGGGTAGGGATACCCGGGAAATTGAGCCTTGATTTTATCGAGGTCCGCGCTTCGCAGGAAGCCGAGTTGGCGTTTCCACAAAATTGGCTGCTTGCCGCGTAGCGTCGCGCCGACCATTGCAAGCGCCAGCGGAAGATAGCCGCACTCGGTAACGAGATCCTCCGCCTCCGCCGGCAGACGTGCCGGTTCGAGCCCCGCCCACCTCGCCAGCACGGCGCGCGACTCCGCCCTGGTCAGTGACCCCGCCGCATGGTCGTGCGCACCCACCACGGCAGCGATCGACGCATCGCGCGTCGTAAATAGTAGGGCGGAACGCGCCGATTCACCTCGAAACGGCTCGATGTCACGCCCGGACCATACGTCGTCGACCACGATCAGCGCCGCCTTGGCGCGGATTGTGGTTTGGAATTGATTGCGCGCACCCAGTTCGTTGTCGTAGAGCGTCACGTCGTCCTGCAGAGCCTTGCCGGCTTCACGCAGCCGCGTCGTCAGATCGTACGCCGGATCCTTGCCGGCGGTGATCCAGACGACTCCGTCCGGAAAGGCTTGTTGGATCACCTCGTCCCGGCACAGCGCCAGCGCAAGCTGGGTCTTGCCGATGCCGCCCATGCCAATTAAGGCGGTCACGGGCAGGTTTGCCGATACGCGTTCCCGCATCACGGCATCGCGCAACGCGGCCAACGCCTCGGGCCGCGCGATGAAGTTTTCGGCAAGCGGTGGCGCGGTGACATAGGTGTGGCGGAACTCGTCTTTCAGTGCCACTCCGTTGCCCGACTCGATGTCCTTCAGCAACACCGGAAACCGTTCTGTGTAGGCCGCGGCGGTCGACAGATCGCGATAGTTCTTGGCCTCCAAATGCAGTGGAATATCGGTCGGCTGACGCGCCAAAATCGGAATCACGACCTTGCCCTTGCGCAACGCTCGCAACTGTTCAGCACGGCAGATTTCCGATACGTAAGACCCGTGCGACAGCAGCGCGAGCACGACGCTGGCCGCATCCAGAGCGACTTCGATGCCGACGGTCCACACCGCCCCGCCAGCGATGCGATCAGTGTCCAGCCACGGGTCATAGCCTTGCCCGGCAAGATCAGTCCGCAACCGTTGAGCGAGATCGACGGAGTCCACACGGGCGTAGGAAAGGAAGATCTTCTTAGTGCCGTCGGAGGGCATGCGCAGGCTTACGTTATCACACTCATGCGCAGTCGTAACCCGTATTTCTCTCGCGGATCTGCGCGCTGGCATTTTTGCACGCTACTTGTCGATTTGAATTCATAGGACTGGACAGAATGACCGGGCCCAGAAGGCGTGAGGGCAGCCAGATAAATACCCGTGATCGGTGGAACCAAGGGCCGCCTGTCCGTCGCGTCGTGAGGTAAGGCCGGTTCGGACAGCGGCTTTGGATCGTCAGGCGAACATCGCACCAGGTGACTTGACAATGAAAAGTCCGCGTTGCAATTAGTTGTCTGAAGCCTCTTCGACCAGGCCCCTGCACGGCCATGTACGCCCTTGAAGACCCGGTCAAGACGGGCAGTGGGCGGCTGACAGGAATGCAGTTTCAGGAGTATTTTGGAGAGCGGAAGTCGAGCGGCTCGGTTACACCGGCTGGGAAACGCAATGGGCAGTTGTCGCGCTTCGGGGCTCACTCTTATACCCGGTCGGGCACGGAGAATTCTTTTCGACAGCGGTCCCGCAGCAGTGCGTCGGCTTCTGTGTCTCCGTTGAACCGCTGCGTACGGGGGTCGAAGCGGACCTCCCGGTTCAACCGATACGAGATGTTGCCGAGCAGGCAGAACGCTGTCGAAAGGTAGCCTTCCTCAATCTCCGCGGCGAGGGATTCACGCCGGTTTGCACGGAGCGCATCGAAGTAGTTGCGGAAGTGTGCCAGGGTTGCGTTGCGACCGCTCGAGGGCTCCTCGGCTTCAACGGTCGAAGGCGCTACAGGTTCGGGCGTGGTTTGGCCGGTGGGGTAGATGGTCACCTTATCGCTGACGTCGATCACCATGTGTCCCTTTGAACCATAGAAGATCACGCCTGAGGAGATGCCGGCTTCCTGATTGCTGGGGAGTCCGCGGATCTCGACAACCAGTTCCACGCCGTCGTCGAACTTGTAGGTTGTGAGTTGCGTGTTCGGAGTCTGTCCCTGATCACGGGAGCCGAAGCGACCACCGGTCGAAGCAATACGAGTTGGCAACTGGCGTTTCAGCCCCCAACGCGCGATGTCGATGAAGTGGACACCGTTGTTCCCGAGTTCTCCATTTCCGAAATCCCAGAACCAGTGCCAGTTGTAAGGCTGCAGATTGCGGTGGAAGCCTTGCTCTCGGGCCGGGCCGAGCCACATGTTCCAGTCGAGCGTGATGGGCGGTTTCTCGATCTCTTTAACCCCGAGGGAGTCGCGCTTCTGAAAGTGCACGCAACGCGCGAGATAGACATCGCCGATCACGCCTTCGTGGAGTGCTTTAATGCCGCGCCGGACGGAACCGCTGGAACGGCGCTGCGTTCCGCCTTGCGCGATGCGGCCGTACTTGCGCGCGGCCGCCATCATCTGAGCTCCGGAGAACATGTCATGGCAGACCGGCTTTTCGACATAGACGTGCTTGCCCGCCTGCATCGCCCAAATTGCCGCCAAAGCATGCCAGTGGTTGCAGGCCGCAATAGTTACGACGTCGATGCTGCGATCGTCGAGTATCCGGCGCAGGTCCTGATGCAAAGCCGGACGCGGACCGGTGAGTTTGGCGGCTTTCTCTTCCATCAGCGTGGAATCGGGATCGCAGAAAGCGGCGAGTTCCACACCAGGGATGCGCGACATTTCGCGAATTTTTATCGCTGCTGCGGCCGCCGAGACCGATGATGCCAACACGGATGCGGTCACTCGCGGCAGTGGCAGAGACAGCCCCGGCAGCGGCGGACATCATGAAATTGCGTCTGGATAAATGCATGCTGGACATCCTTCTCAACTCAGCCAGCGGTCGACATTTTGCCGCACGAAGTCATCGTCCGTCAGATAGGGATAAGATCGGCACACGCGGTCGATTTCATCCAACTGGCCGGGGGAGAGATCTTCTTCGGGGTCGAGGCACCAGCGGCCCGCGAGGAGTCCCTGACGGCGCAGAATTTCGTGGAGTCCGGGGATACAGCCGTGGAAATGATTCGCCGGGTCAAACAGAGCCGCGTTGGAGTCGGTGACTTCGGCCGCGCGCGCGAGCAGATCGTTGACCGGTTCGCCATTCGCGCGGCTCGATTGAATGCGCTCGAGCAGTTCAACGGCGCGTTTGGTCCAGACAGCCCAGTGGCCGAGCAATCCGCCGGCGAAGCGGAGCGTTGTATCGCCGAAGCGGAAATCGGTGATGAGGTCAGTGACGATGTTGTCGTCGTTGCCAGTGTACAGGGCGATCTCGCCAGCGCGTCCACTTTCGGCGACGGCGCGCAGTACATCGAGTGTCTGATAGCGATTGAATGGAGCGATTTTGACCGCGACCACATTTTCAATTGCGGCGAACTCGGCCCAGAAGCGATGGGAAAGCAAGCGTCCGCCTACAGAGGGCTGGAGATAGAAACCGACCAAGGGAATCGTCGCGGCAATGGCGCGGGAATGCTCAATCAATTCGCTTTCGGTGGCATCATGTAACGCCGCGAGGCTCAGCAGTCCGGCGTCATAGCCGGTATCGGTGAGCAGAGACGCTTCTCGCGAGGCTTCTGCGGTGTCACCACAAATGCCGCCAATCTTCGCCAGCGCCTTGCCAGAGCGCTTTTCAAAGCAGAGCATCTCTTCTATCGCCAACCTCAGCACGGGTTCGAAGAGGCCATGGCGCGGTTCCCGAATGGCGAACTGCGTGGTGTGAACGCCGACGGCCATGCCACCTGCTCCGGCCTCGCAGTAATATCGCGAGAGCGCGCGCTGACGCCGCTCATCGAGCTTACGCTCCGCAGTGAGGGCGAGGGGATGCGCAGGAATCACGAGTCCTGCCTGCATGTTCGCCCGGATCTTCTGTACCGATGCGGACATTAGAACTTACCGTCCGTGACTTGAAATTTTGTTGGCTTTTGTTGCAAGGCGCCGCCGTGTTCGATCCAGGTAGCCACCCACTCCATGAGTTGGGCCGCGGACACCTCAGGATAGCCGAGCGAAGCGTGACAGACTCCGGCATCGCTGAGCAGTGCCTTGCCGCCGGGCGTTCCCGTTGTTTGCAGCGGACGTCCGAAACGGCGCGCGAAAAATTCGGCCGCACGACGAACCGGGATTGTCTCCGGACCCGCGACATTCAAGCGGCGCGCAGGTGAGGCGCACAGTTCGAGACTGCGCATCGCGTAGGAGTTGGCATCGCCCTGCCAGATGACGTTGACCGCCGGAACCGAGAGATCGACAGGCCTGCCGTCAAAGACCTGGCGAGCAATGTCCACTAGGACTCCGTAGGTGAGATCGATCGCGTAGTTGAGCCGGTAAATGAGGCACGGCGTTCCAAACTGGCGAGAGTAGTATTCAAAGATGCGCTCGCGGCCCAGGCAGGATTGTGCGTACTCGCCACGCGGCGCGGGGTCGTCGATTTCGGTCGAGCCACCGTCCATGGGCGAGACGAATGGATAGACGTTGCCGGTGGAGAAGACGACAATTCGCGACTCGCGAAAGTGCCGCGCGACGTTCACGGGTACGACGGTGTTTGCGGCCCACGTGTCCTCGGGATTGTCGGCGGAACCGAACTTGCGGCCCGCCATGTAGATCACGTTCTCGATGCGTGGTAGCTGCTCGACTTCGGCCGGATCCATGAGGTCGCAGGCGAGGGTTTCGATGCCGTCGGCGTGAAGCAAGTCTCGCGCCGCCTGGTCATGAAAGCGAGATACAGCCATCACGCGGCTTTTACTATGGGCTTCGGTGATCGCACGACGCAGACGTTTGGCGAGCGTCGGCCCCATCTTGCCGCCCGCTCCCAAAACGATCACGTCGCCCTTCAGACGTCCGGCGAAGTC
>Ga0163163_10002635_pt1 | contig 15186 bp, 11 predicted proteins | sample S65metaG_FD_119766 | JGI IMG/M metagenome (GOLD analysis project Ga0163163, IMG submission 119766) | Switchgrass rhizosphere microbial communities from Kellogg Biological Station, Michigan, USA - S6-5 metaG | ecosystem: Host-associated > Plants > Roots > Rhizosphere > Soil | place: USA... | reverse complement strand
GCGTCACCGTGAACCGGAATCGCGCGCCGTCGCTGACGCCGGCCGGCACCGTGACGTGCACCTGGTGCGAGAGCATTTCGGCGCCCGTGCCGGCGCACCGCACGCAGAGCTCGGTCCACGACTCGCCGCGGCCTCCGCACTGGCGGCAGACGCAGCGCACCGGCACGTCGAGCGGCCGCGTGGCGCCCCGCCTGGCCTCGTATGGCGACAGGTGGAGGGCGGTGACGAGCGGCGTCGAGCGTTCGCCGGCCACGAAGGCGCTGCGGATCCGCTCGACCGCCGGCGCCATCGACGGAAAGTCGATCGCGACCTCGTCGCCGAACCAGCGCGAGTCCTCGCGCGGCTCGTCGGCCGCTCGGACCACGACGGCATCGCCGTCGGACGGACGCAGCGTCATCCCTGCCATGGCTCTGCGGGTACCATAGGAGTCGCTCCAGGAGAAGTCAATGCCCGGGCGAGACTGCCCGATGTGCGGTGAAACGATGCGATTGAACGAGAAAGAGCACACGGACCACGTAGCGGGCACAGCGCAGCCCGTGGTCACGAAAACCCGAGAATGGATTTGCCCGGAGTGTGATTATTTCGAAGACGCCGACGAGAGCGAGGGCTCTTAGGAAGGGGGCGGCGTCCGCGACTAGCGGGCGCCGAGTTGAAGCAGGAGCTCCTTGCGCACGGCTTCGTCGATCTCGTCGAGATTGAGCGCCGTTTCGCACTCGTCACAGAGCACTTCGAGAACCGCCGGGCGGCCTTCCTCGGAGACGTCCAGGCGCGAATCGTCGAGGCGGACAACGTGCATCTGCAAGGTCTTGACGAGGAAGTTCTGGTCGTTGCCGCAGCTGGGGCACGTAAGCGCCACGCGCGTCTCCTCTTTCGTAGTCAACAGGGACTCCTTCGCTCTGACCGGGCGATTCCCTACCGCCCTAAGATCTCGATTGTAAGAGAAGGATTCCGCTGGAGCCAGCGGAATTTCGTCTTTTTTTCACGCTTTGGGTGCTTTTCTCGAAGAATCCGGCGCCAAATCTGTATAGATCAGCTTAGGGACGACCCTGGCGCCCGGAAAGAGCCGCGACGCCACCGAGGCGTAGAGCGCTACCTGCCCGCCATGCTCGGGACGGGGGCGCCCGGTCTTGAACTCGAGCACCGTGACTTCGGAGGGCGACGGCACGAGGCAGTCGATGCTGCCGCGCACCACCACCCCCTCCTGCCGCAGTGCGAACGGCACTTCATGCAGGATGTCGGGCGCCGCATACAGGCTTCGAACGTCGGGATGGCTGCACAGCGCCTGATAGGTCGAGGCTGCGCGCGCGGCAAAGGCGTCGCGATCGGCAAGGCCCGCCGCTTCATCGGGACGCAGGAGCCGCAGGGCCACCGTGGTTGCATCCTCGGTCGAGGCCGGCGTCGTGCCGAGCGCCTGAAGCAGGCGGTGCACCACGGTGCCGAGCACACGTTCCGACTCCGAACCGGCGCCATCCGCCGGCGACGCGCCGGCGTCCGCTGGCGCGCCGACATCGGTCGCGCGCCGCACCGACGGCACCGCTTCGACGGCGTCGAGGTGGTCCGCGGTCGTTTCGACCGGGTGCGACATCGACGGACCGGGGTGCTGCGGCCGCCCGGCCGGCGGCGCGCAGACACTGAACGAGTGGACGTGCCCCGAGCCGGCGTGCCATTCGGCCGGTATGCCGGCGGCGGCCACGGCAAAGCAGTCGAGCAGCGTGGGCGGCAGCACGTCGGCCAGGCTGCCGCGCCCCACCACTACGCGCCCGTCCTTGAGCACTGAACTGAGGTAGAGGCGGTCCCGTGCCCGGGTGAGCGCCACGTAGAGCAGCCGCTTCGTCTCTTCGCGTTCGCGCGCCTGCGCGTCGTCGTCATACTCCGAGACGAAATCGCCCACCGCCACCGACGCAGGGCCGCCGGCCTGTTGGGTGCCGATGCGGATGTAGTCGCGGCGATTGCCGGTGCCGCGCGCCAGATTCACCAGAAAGACGACCGGAAACTCGAGCCCCTTGGCCGCGTGCACCGTCATCAGGTTCACCGCGTTGGTGGCGTCGAGCGAAGCGTTGGACTCGTCGCCGACGGCCAGCCGATCGAGGTGCGAGGCGATCCGGCCGAGCGTGGCGTAGCCGCGGTTCTGGATACGGCGCAGGAGCGCGCGAAACTTCTTGAGGTTCTCGCGCGCCTGCTGGAACCGCGCTCCGCGCAACTCGACGCCGTAGGCCGATTCGTGGAGCACGAGGTCGATCAGCTCGGCCGGCGGCATCCGATCGGCGCGGGCGCGCCACCGGGCGGTCGATGCGCGAGCCGCCGCAAGCCGGGCCGCATCGGCAGGATCGAGTGGTGGATCGCCTGCAGGCGGGTCTGAAGGCGGGTCTAAAGACCCGCTACTACGGGCTAAAGACCCGCTACTACGGACGGCCAAGGCATCGGCCAGGCCCGGCGCCAGCCGCCGCAGCGCCTCGTCCGACAGCCGCACGAAGCGCGAGCGAAGGAACGCCGCGGCGCGCAGGTCCGACAGCGGTTCGGCGAGGTACCAGAGCAGCGCCAGCAGGTCCTTGATCTCGTCGGCGTCGAAGAAACCGAGCCCCTTGTAGACGTACGACGGCAGGCCGGCCAGCGCCAGCGCGTCCTCGAACTCGCGATGGCTTTCACGGGTCCTGAACAGGATGGCCACGTCGCCGGGACGGATGGGGCGCGCCACGCCCGTATCGCGATCGCGAATCGTGACGCCGTCCCGGACGAGGGTGGCAATCTCGGCAGCGGTGGTAGCGGCGCAGGTCTCGACGTCCGGCCCGGTGACCAGGCCAAGGGCTGGTGACTGTGTCTGAGGCGCGTCGACGGGGAAGACGTCGTCCTCGCCGTAGGCGAAGGCATCGGTGCGCGCCGGCAGCTTGTCGATATCGGCGCACACGTCGTTGACAAAGGAGAGGAGCGCCGGCACCGAGCGGAAACTGCGCGAAATCGAGCGGCGGACGTCGCCTCCCGGCCGGAGCTGCGCGATCGCGCGTCCGGCCTCGCCCAGCACCGCCACGTCGGCGTCGCGGAACCCGTAGATCGACTGCTTGCGATCGCCGACGATGAACACCGTCGGTTCGAGCGGCCCCTGGTAGGCGAGCCCGGCGCCCTCTCCCCACGCGCGCACCAGCAGCGACACCAGCTCCCACTGCGCCCGGCTCGTGTCCTGGAACTCGTCCACGAGCACGTGGTGGTAGCGCGACTCGAGCCGGTAGCGGCTCTGCGAGAACTCCTCCATCTGCCCCAGCAGCTTCAGCGTGTAGAGCAGCACATCGGGGAAATCGAGCACCGCGTGCGCGTCGAGCGTGGCCCGATATTGGCGCTCGGCAATCGCGTACATCCGCCACACGCCGCGGGCGACGAGCGCGTTCAGGTCGCGGCGATAGCTCGCGTAGGCGGTGACGATCGACGGCGCGTGCCCGATGACCAGGTCGCGATGCCGCTCGTAGTCGGCGGCTGTCCGGAAGTCGCTCTTCTTCGCCACCATACGGCTGCGCGGCTTGCCGTCCTGGGTCAGGAAGTAGCCGCGCGCACGCGCGAACGCCGCGTGCACCGCCGCCGCGGCGGGGTCGCCGGCCGCCTGGTCGATCACCGTGAGATGCCGCGTCAGCAGCCGGAACTGTGGAATCGGGGGCCCCGACCCGAGGAAGGCGGCGAGCCCGCCGCGCATGCCGCCAAAGACGTCGCGCAGGGCCGACGCGCCGCGCCCGGCCACCGTGGCCACGGTCCACTCGGGCGGTCCCTGCGCGAGATAGCGCCGGAGCGCCTCCGGCGCCACGAGCCGGCGACTCAAGAGCGCCGCCAGACCCGCCTTCGCCCGGCGATCGCCTAACTGGGCGAACACCAATGCCACGTTCTCGTCCTCGCGGGCGACGGCGCGGCACGCGCGCAGCGCGCGATCGAGCGATTCGTCGATGAGGCGCGGCACCTCGGTCTCCTCCGCCATCGAGAAGCCCGGGTCTAGATCGGCCTCGAGCGGGAACTCGCGCAGGAGCGAGAGGCAGAAGGCGTCGATGGTGCTCACCGCGATGTCGCCGGTGCGGTCGCGCAGCTCGCGCCAGCGCGCCGCCGGAATCTCGCCGCGGTCGGCGGCGACGCGCAGCGACGACAGGATGCGGTCGCGCATCTCGGTGGCGGCCTTGCGCGTGAAGGTGACGGCGAGGATGTGGGCGGGATCGACGCCGGCCTTCAGCAGGTTCAGATAGCGGTCTACCAGGACACGCGTCTTGCCGGTGCCGGCCGACGCCTCGAGCGCGACGTTGAAGCGCGGATCGACCGCCCGCGCGCGCGCTGCCCGGTCGCGCGCGTCGATACGCGACTCGAGCGAGTCGTCGCCCTCGTCGAACGGCAGCCGCGGCAGGTCGCTACTCATCCTCGATGTAGTCCTTGCGGCAGATCGACGCGTAGGCGCAGTAGCGGCACCAGCGTTCCTCGTGGGGCCGGGCCGGAAACTCGCCGCGGGCAATACCGTCGAGCACCTCGTGCAGCCGCGCGCGGGCGTCGTTCAGCGTCTGCTGGGCCTTCGCCTCGTCGTCGTCCGCGTGCACGACCGGGACGAGCGTGCGCTTGGCGCCGCCAAGCGCGACGTAGGCGGCTTCCTGGACAGTCCACGCCTGCCGATCGCGCGCGCGCAGCGATTCCTGAGCGCACAGCGCGTACACCGATACCTGCAGCGCCCGTTTGACGTCCGGCTCGCGGCCGGACTTGTAGTCGATGACACGCAGGCGGCGTCCCGGCAGCAGGTCGACGCGGTCGGCCACGCCGTTGAGTCCCACCGGCGCGCCGTCGGGCCCGAGCGCGAAGCTGCCGTCGAACCGGTGCTCGAGCCAGCGCTCGACGACGGGTTCCGCCGCGCGCTCCACTTCCTGCGCCAGCACGATGTCGATGAGCCCGGTGGAAATCGCGGTGCCGAACAGGCGAGCCCGCTCGAGGGCGGCGTCGGCGTCGCCAAGCGCCTGCAGCAGCGGCTCGGCCACCGTCACCGCGACCTCTTTGGCGCGATCGAGCGTCTCGGCGGTAATCGGGCCGGCGCCGGTGCGATCCCATGCCTCGAAGAACTTCTGCAGCACGTCGTGGATGAACCGCCCGCGGGCGCGGGGCGACGGGGCCGACTGATCGTCGGGCGGCTCCTCGGCGCGCAACACGTCGGCCGCAAAGAACTTGAACGGGCAATCGAGGTAGCGCTCGAGCGACGTCAGCGAGTAGACCCGGGCGTGGTGCCCGTCAGTGGCGCCGTGGAAGCGCGGCTCGGGCTGACCGCGAGCGGACAGCCGCAAGTCTGCCCACGCCCGCGCGCCAGCGTCGAGGGCACCGGGGTCCACCGGATCGAGCCCGAGCGCTTCGTGCTCGAAGACGCGTCCCGTGGCCGGCGTCTCCTCGACCGCGTCGAGGGCGGCACGGGCGAGCTCGTCGAGGAGCGACGAGGCGCTGACGAGGGCGTCCGATTCGAGCGCGAAGGTGGAGACCGTGAGCCGCTTTCGCGGGAGCCGCAGCAGATCCGCAAATTCGGCGCGCACACCGTCGAGCCGCAGCGTGTCGGCGGGCCAGCCCAGCTCGCGCAGCACCGACGGCGAATAGAAGATGCTGCGCCGCGCTACGTCGGGCCACTCGCCCTCAACCAGGCCGGCCAGCTGCACCTCGTCGAACTGGCCGAAGCGCGCGCTGGCGCTGTCGAGCAGGTGGACGCCGGCCTCGCCGGTGCGCGGCGCGAAGGTCTGCGCTTCGATCCAGCGCCGGCAGATGGCGGCCGTGTCGTCGAACTCCACCGGCGTGGCGTCGAACCGTGCGTAGGCGTCGCGCAACGACGTCAGCGTGCCGAGCAGGGCCGCGCGCGCGCGCAACTGTCTCGCCCGCAGCGGATCGTCCGGGCCCGGCGCCGCCTCGTGCCCGGTGATGAAGGCGATGAGCAGCCGGAGATGCTCGGCCACCGGCGCCGGCGTGCGCAGCGGGTCGAGCGCCGACGCCAGCCGCTCGAGCACCCGGCCGGGGCGCGCGCACCGCGCCGCCGTCGAACTCGAAGCCGACCGGGCCGTCCACGCCTCCACGAGCGGCCGCAGCGCCGACAGCTGCCCCAGGTAGCCGTGCTCGGCGAGCGCGCGGTCGAGCGCGGCGACGTCGGCGGCGCCCAGCCGTTCGCCGTCTCGGTCTGCGAAGCGAAAGTGCGGCGAGCCGAGGAGCGCAATCGCCGGCCCGCGGGCGAAGCCGGTGCCGACCGCCGAGCAGACGAGGTCGAACGCGGCAGCCCAGGATTCGGCGGCGAGCGGGAGCGCGTCGAACATCTGGCACGGCACGCCCGCCGAGCGCAGCACCTCGCGCGTCACGTAGACGTAGGGCAGCGGTGTGCGGACCACCAGCGCCGCGCGGTCCAGGCCATCGAGTGCGCCGCGCCGTACCGCCGCCTTGATGCGGCGGGCGAAGCCGGCCACCTCCTCCTCGCGATCGCGCGCCACGTGCACCTGCGCGCCGTCCGCAGGCACCTGCAGCACGGGTGAGGACGCACCGGAGGCGTCTCCCTCGCGGACCTCGTCGAGACCGGGCAGGAGGTGGTGCAGGCGCTCGTGCAGATCGCCGGCCAGGGTCGTGTCCGTGACGACCACGTCGAGGCGGGCGAGCGCCGGCAGACGCGCCAGCAGATCCCAGTCGGCCGGCCACAGGCCGTAGCGATCGCTGGACCGGTCGCCCACGGCCACGAGCACGTGGCGATACGGGCGAGGCGCCGGCGATGAGACGAGCCGCGCCCGCAGCACGTGCTCGTCGGCGCCCGCCTCGGCCTGCCGCGCCTCGAGCTCGCGGAAGGCCGCGGCGAGAAACCGCGTCTGCCGCACCAGCCGCTCCGCACCGCGGTCGTCGGCGGCGCCGGGCTCGAGCCGCCCGAGCGCCAGCCGTTCGAACGTGTCGACGTCCTTTTCGTAGCGCCTGAGCGCGTCGTAGAACCGGAGCGCTTCGGCCACCAGCCCCGGCCGCAGCCGGAACGGCGGCTCGTATCCGGCATCGCGCGCGGCGCGGCACGCCACCATCGCGAGCGCCTCGCGCTCGGTGTCGCGCAGCACGGGCTGGCGGATGTCGAGCCGCTCGCCGAGGCGGACAACCAGCTCGTCGGCAGTGGCAAAGTCGGGCAGGACCACCGCGTCGCGACCGCCGTCGAGGACGGTGGCCTCGATCGTCCGCACCAGTTGCGCGGCGGCGGCTCGCGTGGGAACCACCACCAGGCGGTCGCGCGCGTCGAGCGGCGAGCCGCCCGTCGCCAGCCCGACCATCGCACGGCGGAACGCCTGGAGGTCCGGCACACGAACCAGGCGTGTCGTGCGCGGGGTGATCACTTCAGATGGGGCAGCTCCAGCAGATCCTGAATGCCCTTTTGCGCCTGCGACAGTAGCATCAACGCGCCGGCGGCCGCCGAAGATGCCTCCCAGGCACGCGCCACGTTGCCGCTCGAGATGGCGTCGGCTCGCCCCTTCGCCGCGTTTTCAGCAAACCGCCAGGCGCCCACCAGCATGCTGTGTGTGCCCCGCAGGTCTTCGGGTACCTCGATCCGTTCGAGCCGCTCGGCGCCGCCGATCAAGCGTGACTGGAGCGACTGCAGCGTGCCCAGCGGCGGGCCGTCGAGCCGGCGGATGGCTTCGAGCTGCGGCTGCGACTTGACCAGGCTGAGAAGCTCTCCGCCCACCAGTCGCTGATAGTCGCGATAGAGCGCCTGCCGGAGCACCCACTGGTCGCGGAGCAGGCGCAGGCGACGAGCGTCGCCGAGACTGGCCTCGATCGACGCACGCAGCGACTCGATGAGCTCGGGTCGGCGCTTGCCGAGCTTGAGATCTTCGCGCTCGAGCCGGTCCATGGTTTTTTCGACGCCGGAAATGCGCGCCCGGCCCGCCTCGCGCGACGCGCGCTGCGTCAACTGCTGCGCCAGCCGGTTGTACTTGCGATCGAGCTCGAAATCCGTGCGAATCCGGCTCTCGATCGACGCACGCATCGCCGTCAGCGCAGTGCCCGCGAGCCCGGCCCCGCTTTCATTCACCATCACCAGGGCGCTCTGCAACAGCGCCACCCGATCGGTGGCGCTCGGGGCGGTGTCGGCGAGCCTCAGCGCCTGATCGAGCTGCTCGCGCTGCGACGGCATGCCGAGGACCGGCTCCCGCGCCACTGCTGGCGTGGACGCCACCAGCGCTACGTCGAAGTTGGTGGGTCCGCCGGCGGACCGCAGGTTGGCGATCGACTCGTCGATGATTGCGACGATCTCGTGGACTTCGTCCTGGCGGTAGCCGTGGTGCTGGCGCGGCCACTCGGCCAGCGCGGCCCGCGCCTGCGTGGCGATCGCCAGCGCCCGTGACCGGTTGGTGCTGAGCGCGATGTCGTTCAGCACCTGGGCCACTTCGTTGTTGAGGACGGCAAAATCCTCCTCGCCCTGTGTGTCCGCGTAGTGCTGGTAGCGGGCCGATTCGGAGTAGCGGTCGGTGCGCGTCCAGTCCACCGACGCGGCCGTAATCCACACCACCTGCAGGCGCGGCTGGTCGGCCGGGCCACCGACCGGCATCGAGAACACCACGCGATCCTGCACGCGGGTGAATTCGCCGTAGCTGACGAGGGTGCTGCCGTCCTTCAGGAACAGGCGGAAGAGCGTAGCGTCAGTGGCGGCCTGTGCCGAGACGGCACATGCCCAAATCACCACGGCGGCGAGCAGTTGCAGCCTGACGCGCATCGGCCTGAAGGCCATCATTGTACTCTCGGCCCCTTGCCGTTCCCGGGATAGGGGCCTCAAAACATCCGTCCACACCTCCCGGTGTGGAAAAGCTGTGGACGGCGCGTGTAAATCCTGTGGAGAAGCTGACGACGAAGAAATATTTATGGCCGGATCGTGGCGAAGATCTGACGTTCGGCGGCATGTGGACGCCGCCTTCGTGACGCGCTTCGCTTGATCATTCCCCGCACCCGCGTAGGATCGAGCGCTCGACCTGACTCGCCCAGCAACGACAACGTGACAGTTCATTGCTTCGAAGAATTCATCGGCGAACGTGCCTTCGTGATCGAAGTCACCGACGCCGGCAACCGGTGGCGTGCGCAACTGCGGCGGCGCCCCGGGGTTCCCACGGCCATGATGCCGTTCTACGGTGCCTCGCCGGCCGAAGCGGCGCACCGGCTGCTCGATTGGATGCGCCGCGCCCACGACCGTCAACTGGCCGCCGCGGCGCCGCGAGTGTAACCGGGGAAACCCTGGTGCCCCGGACGCCCGCGGGGCGATACTGATAGCTCGTCCGGCAAGGAGAGCCTCATGGCGAGCTTCACCGAGTGGGAAATCGAAGGCGTCGAGTTCGTGAACTGCAGCTGCGACTGCGGCTGTCCCTGCCAGTTCAACTCGCTGCCCACTCACGGTCACTGCCACGCCCACACGTTCGTCCACATCGAGCGGGGCCACTACGGTGACGTGACGCTGGACGGCTTCTCGCTGGGCTTCCTGGCGGCATGGCCAGGACCGATCCACCTGGGCAACGGAACCTACCGCGCCGTGGTGGACGAGCGCGCAGATCCCCGGCAACGGGCCGCGCTCGAGGCCATCGCCCACGGGCGAGACACCGAGCCCGGCACGCTCGTTCTCCAGGTGTTCTCGACCACGGTCACCAACCTTCTGCCCACGGTGTACGCCCGCATCGACCTGTCGATCGACATCGAGGAGCGCACCGCGTCGCTGCATGTGCCGGCCGTGTGCGACGGCACCGCGACGCCCATCCGGAACAGGAAGACGGGCGCACCCCAGCGCGCCCGCGTCACGCTCCCCGCCGGTTTCGAGTTCACCGACGCCGAGTTCGCAGCCGGGACGACGAAGGCCACGGGCGACATTCCGCTCGATTTCACTGCGACCCACGCGCATCTGGCGCGCGTGCACTGGTCCACACACGGCGTGGTCCGGTAGGGCTTCGGGATCATGGTCGCCGACCGCACCACTCTGGAACGCGCGGTAATCCGCGATCGCCGGCTCGTGCTCGGGTCGCTGCTGCTCGTGGCCGGCGCCTGCTGGGCGTGGATCGTGCCGATGGCGCGCGACATGTACGGCGACATGAGCGGCGCGTCCGCCTGGATGATGACGCCGTCGTGGAACCCGGCGCACTTCGCACTCCTCTTCGCCATGTGGACCGCCATGATGACCGGCATGATGCTGCCGTCGGCGGCGCCGACGCTGCTCATCTACGGCATGGTGGCGCGGCGCAGCGACGGCGCCACGGACGCCGCGTTGCGCGTGCATCTCTTTGCCGGCGGCTATCTGGTGGCCTGGACCGCGTTCAGCGCCGTCGCCGCGCTGGCGCAGCGGGCCTTCACCGCCGCCGACCTGCTGTCGCCGATGATGGAGGTACGGGCGCCGCTCGCGGGCGGGGCCATGCTGATCGCGGCGGGGATCTATCAGCTCACGCCGTTCAAGCGTGCGTGCCTGGCAACGTGCCAGTCGCCGGCGGCGTTCCTCGTCAAATACTGGCGGGCCGGCCGTGTGGGTGCCTTCCGCATCGGGCTGCGGCACGGGTGGTACTGTCTGGGCTGCTGCTGGGCGCTGATGCTGCTGCTCTTCGCGGGCGGCGTGATGAACCTGGCCGTCATCATCGGCCTTACCGTCTTCCTGCTGATCGAGAAGCTGATGCCGCCCGTGCTGCAGGGCGGCCGTTTCAGCGGGGTGGTCCTCGTCGTCGCGGGTCTGTACATGACACTGGCCCCGTACCTGGCTGCGGGCCTTTAAGCCCGCTTCAGGGCGGTCTGAAGATCGCCCTCTACACGCCGCTCCATCGTGCGATGTACGCCTTCGAGTCGAACTTCTTCGACGTGCTCGCGAACGACATCCAGCGGATGGTGCCAGTGACTGGCCGCTCCGGCCACGGCCGATCGTGCTTGCCGCCGAGCGCCCACGCGATGTTGGCGTAGCCGTTGGGGTCGCGGCCGTCGAGCAGATAGCGATCGTTGAGCACCACGGCCAGGTCGAACGCCTCGTCCGGTCGGCGCGTCCACTCGAGGATCTTCTTCGCCCAGTACATGCGCACGTAGCCGTGCATCCAGCCGCTCTCCACCATCTGGCGCTGCGCCGCGTTCCACAACGGGTCGTGCGTCTCGGCTGCCTCGAGCTGATCGCCGCTGTAGAGCACGGGACGGCGGTCGCGCGCGTGACGGCGCAGCGTCCGCAGCGCCCACGGCTCGCAGCCGTCGAGGCTGTCGTACCGCGGGTTGAAGGTGACCAGGTTCACCGCCAGCTCGCGGCGCACGATGAGCTGCTCCAAGAAGGCATCGGCACCGTCGGCACCGGCGTGCGAGCCGCCAGCATCCACCGCCGCCCGCGCCACCTCACGCGGGCCGAGCTGGCCGAAGTGAAGGTACGGCGACAGACGGCTGGTGCCGTCGTGCTCGGGATGGTTGCGATCCTCGTCGTACGCGGCGAGCCGCCGTCGCACGAACGCCCGCAGATGACGGAGACCCTCGGCGCGGCCACCCTTCACGCCGCGCACCGGGCTCACCGAACGATCGCACGGAAACCGGTCGAGCACGTCGAGCGACGGCCGCAGGTGCGGCAGCACTCGCGGCATGCGCCACGGACACGCGGCGCGCGACGGTTTCGGCTCGCCCATGAATTCGTGGAGGCGCGCGTGAAGGCGCGGCCGGATCGTGCGAGCGGCGTACTGCTCCTTGAGCAGCAGCGCCGACGGCACGACGACGTCGGCGTCCACGGTCCAGAACGGCACGCGCAGCGCGCGCGCGACGCTCTGCCGCCACCCTTCGGTCTGGCGCAGCGGGCTCTCGTCGCCGACGACCACCGCCGGTTTCACCTCGGCGAGGAATGGCAGCAGCGAGTGATCCGGCGACCGTCGCAGCACGAACCCGACGCCGCGGCGCGCCAGGCCGTCGGCCAGTTCGGGCAGCCCGTCGGCCAGAAACTGGTAATGCCGCAGGTTGGCGCGCTCGACGTACGCGTGCAGGCCGAAGAACACCACCACCGGCTTTCTCAGGGCGTTGCCGGCCTTGATGGCGATATCGAGCGCCGGGTTGTCGGCGGCGCGCTGCGCGCGCTGCATCCAGTAGACGACGCACCGCCCGTCGGGATCCGGCGATCCGGAGCAGCGCACGCGGACGCGCGGGTCGCCGGCCAGCGCGTCAAACATGATTGCGGAGCATCAGCTCCTTCGGATGCGGCTGCAGGTAGACCTGCTCGAGCAGGTAGCTCACCTCGTGGCGGCGGGCATGGTGGGCGATGAGCGTCAGCGGAACGACGAGCGGAACGAGACCCCGACCGTAGTCGGCAATCGTGGCTGCGAGCTCTCGCCGCGAGCCGGCGTCGGCCGCGTCGAAGTAGCCGGCCATGTGCTGCAGCACGTTCACGTGGCGCCCTCGCGTGGCGGGAACGGCAAGCGCCTCCATGAAACCGGTCGCGTACCGATCGAACAGCGCGCGGGCGACGCGTCCCTTGGCGCCGGCCACCAGCCGGCCGAGGCGCGCGTAGGCCGCGGGCGCATGCGCGAGCACCAGCAGCTTGTGCCGCGCATGGAAGCGCATGAGATCGCCGGCGCGCCGCGGGGCGGCACCCAGTTCGCGCAGCCGCCGGTATGCGAACACGCGCTCGATGAACGCCTCGCGCAGTTTCGGGTCGCCCAGGCGCCCTTCTTCTTCGAGCGGCAGCAACGGCTGCGCGTCGGCGAGGTCCGCGGCGAAGAAACCGCGCCCGGTGCGCTCCCCCATTCCCGACTCGCCATAGACCTTCACACGAAACAAGCCACACGACGGCGAGTCTTTCTTGAGCACGTAGCCGTCGAGATCGAGGGACGCCAGCTGACGGACACGCGCGCTGACCGCCTGCTTCAGTTGCCAGGTGACATCGCGCTTCGTGCGCACGGTCAGCAGCCGGACGTCATCGTGATCCCGGTGATCCCGCACCAGCCGCATCGCTTCGCGCGGCGTGCCGAAGCCCGCCTCGACTTCGGGGCACACCGGCACCCACTCGACGAACGGTGCGAGAAGATCGGTGAGGAACGGCTGCCGCTTGTGCCCGCCGTCGTAGCGGACTTCGTTTCCGAGCAGGCAGGCCGACACGCCCAGACGCAGTTTGCCGGCCTGCCCGCCCGTCGACGTCACATCGTCGATGGTAACGCTAACGCGATGCGCGTCCGTTCTCGCGCGAGACTTCCCGCACCAGCTCCGCCACGTCGCGCTCGCGGCCCGTCCACGCCAGATCGGCCTGCGAAATGATGCCCACGCAGCAGCCCTGCGCGTCCACCACCGGAATGCGGCGAATCTGGTGCGTTTCCATCAGGTGCATGACGTCGGGGATCGGCGTGTCGGCGGTCACCGAGAGGACCGGCTGCGACATGTACTGCTCGGCCGTGTGCGCCATCGGGTTCTTGCCGTCGGCGACCACGCGACAGACGATGTCGCGGTCGGTGATTACACCGACCAGCCGCTCGGCGCGATCCACGATCGGGATCTCGCCGCAGTCGTTCTGCACCATCAGCTTTGCCACCTGGTCCAGCGTCGCCGTTGCGGTGCAACAGGACGGTCCGGTGGTCATGACGTCTCTTGCCAGTCTGGCCATCTCTGCCATGAGTCCTCCCCTCGATCAGTGAGACGGCTGCAAGGCGTGTTCCTGGCACTACCTCGACCCTGAACGGAAGATGTGGCATAGGTGAAGCCATGTCGCCGGCATCTTTTCCAATCGCCCCACCCGTCGAGCCCATGCTGGCCAAGCTCACCGAGGCGCTGCCGGCCGACGGCGGCACGTTCCTTTTCGAGCCGAAATGGGATGGCTTCCGCGCCATCGTCTTCCGCGGCGGCGGCGACGTCTTCATTCAGAGCCGCGACCTGCGGCCATTCGATCGCTACTTTCCCGAGCTGCACGACACCTTTCTGGCGAAACTGCCGGACGGCTGCGTCGTGGACGGCGAGATCGTCATCGCCACGGCGGCGGGGCTCGACTTCAACGCGCTGCAGATGCGGCTGCATCCGGCCGCGTCGCGCGTGGCGAAACTGGCGCGCGAGTGCCCGGCTGCGTTCGTCGCGTTCGACGTGCTCGCGGCCGGCGGCGAGGACCTGCGCGAGGCGCCGCAGGAGGAACGGCGCTCGCGACTCGAGCGGCTGGTCGCAGACATCGGCGAGCCGATTCATCTCACGCCGATGACGCGCGATCGGGAGGTCGCGGCCGGATGGCTGCAGCGATTCGAGGGTGCCGGCCTGGACGGCGTCATGGCCAAGCCGGTAGCCGGCACGTATCAGCCCGGCAAGCGCGCCATGCTGAAGATCAAGCACGCGCGCACCGCGGACTGCGTGGTGGCCGGCTTCCGCTGGCACAAGGCCGGGCATGGCGAGCTCATCGGCTCGCTCCTGCTGGGACTCTACGACGACAGCGATCGCCTGCACCACGTGGGCGTGACGTCGTCGTTCACCATGGCCACGCGGAGGACGCTGGCGCAGGAGCTGGCGCCGTTGCGCGAGCACGCGCTCGAGGGGCACCCGTGGCGCGAGTGGGTCGAAGCGCAAGCGGCGATGAGCGGCACGCGCATGCCTGGCGGGCAGAGCCGCTGGAGCGCGGGCAAGGACCTGTCGTGGGAACCGTTGCGGATCGAGCGCGTGTGCGAGGTGAAGTACGACCACATGCAGGGCGATCGCTTCCGGCACGCGGCGGTGTTCGAGCGCTGGCGCCCCGACCGGCAGCCGCGTGACTGCCGCTACGACCAGCTCGAGGTCACGACTCCTTACGAGCTCGCGAAGGTCTTCGGCGCGGGATAGTCCCGTCCGTCGGTTCTTCGCGCTTCGACCAGTCGTTCACGTCCTCCTCCGGGTCGAGCGCCTCCTGCGGGGGGCGCGCCGCCGCGGGTACGTGCTGCAAATTGACGCGGATGCGAGTCCAGGTGCGGAACCGTCCGCGCATCGCATCCACCAGGACGTCGGCCGGCTCGAGGTGCGCCGCGGCATCCGGATGGCGGGCCTTCCAGCGCTCGAGACCGGCGAGCGCGTCGGCTTTCTCGCGCGCCCGGCCGATCTCGATCAGCGGGTGCTTCGGCACGCGGCGTTTCGACGGCGCGACGCGCGGCGCCTCCCCCGGCTGCTTGCGGTAATGCGGCGGCCACGGCGCGTCGCCGAGCCCGTCCCGCTCGTGACGCTCTGAGAGCTCCAGCAGCGCCTCCAGCGAACATGGATGGTCGTCGATGCCGCCGTGCCGGTCGC
>Ga0163163_10002634_pt1 | contig 15189 bp, 14 predicted proteins | sample S65metaG_FD_119766 | JGI IMG/M metagenome (GOLD analysis project Ga0163163, IMG submission 119766) | Switchgrass rhizosphere microbial communities from Kellogg Biological Station, Michigan, USA - S6-5 metaG | ecosystem: Host-associated > Plants > Roots > Rhizosphere > Soil | place: USA... | reverse complement strand
TGACAAGCCCGGACCAAAGACGAGCACGGTATCACCTTCTGTTACCGCTGCAATCTCTGAAATATCCACCATCGTCATATCCATGCAAACATTGCCAACCACTGGTGCGGCTTCACCCCTGATTAACACATGCCCTTTCCCATATCCCAAACTCCTCGGGTAGCCGTCTGCGTACCCAAGTCGAATTGTCGCAATACGCGAATCTTTCTTCAAAATTGCCCTCCTGCCATAGCCCACAGATTCACCTGCCTTTACATCTTTTATCTGCGCAATGGTCGTTTTAAGTGTGCTCGCTTCTTTCAATAAAGGGTTCGATCCCGCGCCGGGAGAAACACCGTACAGACCTATTCCCAACCTTACCATATCAAATTGCAAATCAGGATGACGCTTGATGGCTGCTGTATTTGCAAGGTGTTTTATAAAGGGATAGTCAAGCGTCGTTTCAATTTTTCTGCAGGCATCGGTAAACACCCTGCCCTGCTCTTTTGTGAATGCGTCCGAAGCCGGATCCTCACTGGCTACCAGATGACTGAAAACGGTTTGCACCCGCATCTCCTTTGATTGTTTCAAAGCTGTCAACAGGTTATCCAACTCCTGGGTTTGAAAACCCAGTCGATGCATGCCCGTATCCAATTTCAAATGGATGGGATAATCCATTACACCCTGCCTCCTCAGGAAAACCTGGAAGGACTGAAAAATATTGAAGGAAAAAATTTCAGGTTCGAGGTCGTGGTCGATGATCGCACCGAAGCTCGCTTCTTCCGGATTCATCACCATGATGGGAAGTGAAATACCTGCCTTTCGCAGTTCTACGCCTTCGTCTGCATAGGCAACAGTGAGGTAATCTACCTTATGAAACTGCAACAGGTTCGCAATTTCATAGCTTCCGCTTCCATAACTGAATGCCTTCACCATCGCCATTATCCGGGTGCCCGGGTGCAGGATTTGCTGATAAGATTTCAGGTTATAGGCGATAGCAGATAAATCAATTTCTAGAACGGTTTGATGAACCTGTTGCTCAAGCAGTGCGCTGATGGATTCAAATTCAAAAATCCTCGCGCCTTTCAACAAGACGGTCTCATTTTGAAAACGATTACTGTGAAAATCATGTACAAACTCAGATACACTGTTATAAAAAAACGTTTCCAGCCCATGTCCTTCAAACACAAGCTTGTTTTCAGTAATAGATGGCCCAATAGCAAAGAGCCTGTTTACTTTCTTTTCTACCAGAGCCCTGGCAACAACTGAATATAATTCATGGGCAGAACGGCCACTCTGCAAAATATCGGAAAGAATAACAGTGCGTACGGGATGCTGCTGTTGCTGCGACAAGAAATGGAGTGCAATATTCAGTGAGCTCAAATCCGCACTATAACTGTCGTTAATCAGGGAACAATTATTGATGCCCTGACGCAATTCCAGTCGCATGGCTACAGGCGATAGCTTTCGCATTTCCCTTCTAATGTACTGATCATCGCAACCCAATTGCAACATTACGCACCAACAGCTAATGGCATTTTCAATAGAAGCCTCATCGGCAAAAGGTATTGATATTGAAACCTGCCTTTCATCATGTAAAGCTGTCAGAGTTGAAGTTCCATCGCTACTGTCAATGGCGCTTATGTTGAGCCTGGCCTTTTGGCTTTTGCTCCAGCCAAACAATTCAAGTGGCTTACCCTGGCTTTTTCTTTCGGCAACCAGTACCTGAATTTGGTCTTCCAGTTGCGGAATATCTTTGCAATAGACAATGGTGTCCGCGTTTTGAAACAATAATAGCTTCTCCCTTAATTTTTCTTCAGTACTTGCAAAACCCTCGCTATGTGCTTCGCCTAATGCAGTAAAGACGCCAAGCGTTGGCTTGATTATCCGTTCCAGCTTTTGCATTTCACCTGGTAATGAAATGCCGCCTTCAAATATACCCAGCTGATGTTGCTCAGTAATCATCCACACGCTGAGAGGTACTCCAGTTTGAGAGTTATAGCTTTTCGGACTTCTTACAATCCTGTATTTACTTTCCAAAAGCTGGTTTAGCCATTCTTTTACAATTGTTTTTCCATTACTTCCTGTGATACCGATGACGGGTAAATTAAATTGAGAACGGTGATAAGCCGCAAGATCCTGCAGCGCAATAAGTGTATCGTGAACTTTGAGCACATTGGAACCAGGTATCTTATTTGCATCAATATCTTCGCTCACCACAAAATTCCTGACACCGCGTTGATAAACTTCATTGATGAATAAATGCCCATCCCTGCGTGGACCCTTCAGGGCAAAAAAAACAGTGCTGGATGGAAAAATCACCTTGCGACTGTCCAGCAGCAGGTGATCAAGTGAAGCCTTTTCACCCGCCGCGATAATTTTCCCGCCGGTGATTTTGGCAATGATATCGAGAGAATATTGAACCAAGTGGATTGGTTGCCAATTTACAAAGAATTATCTTCCACGTCTTCATGATTCTGCTTGTCCTTATACAGACTATAAGCAATTGAAGTAGCCAGGCATACAACGATAACCAGCAGCGAGATATAGATGTTGATCTCTATATGGAAAATCTCAATCAGCATCTTCACACCAATGAAGGCCAGGACAACTGCAATACCCTGCTGCAAGTATTCAAATTTGTGAACGGCTCCCTTAAGCAGGAAGAACAGGGAACGGAGTCCTAATACTGCGAAAATATTTGAAGAATAAATCACCAGGATATCATCGCTGGTGAATGGCGTTCTTGCGCTTTCCCGCACCAGTGATACCACAGTTGGAATAGAATCCAGCGCAAATACGATGTCAATTGCAGCAAGCATCACTACAACGAGCGCCAGGTGCGTAAAATAACTCTTGCCATGCACTTTAATGATATAGCGGCCCTTAGGCTCTACGTCAGTAACGCGCAGGTATTGCATCATGAACCTGTAAATCTTCGACTTTGAAGGATCAAATTCGTCCTCATCCTTTTGAAAGAACAGGCGATACCCGGTAAATATGAGAAAGGCGCCAAACACGTAAAGCAGCCAGTGAAATTGCTCAATCAGGCCGATACCCGCTGCAATGAATAATATTCTGAATACAATCGCAAGCAGAATTCCAATCAGGAGTGCGCGGCCAGTGTCGAGGTCCGGCACCTTGAAAAATGAAAAAATCAGGATGAATACGAAGATATTGTCGATGCTCAATGACCACTCCATCAGGTAAGCTGTGATATATTTAGTGGCCAGGTGGGGCGACTTTTCAAACCATAAAAACACAAAAAAACCAATAGATAGCCCTACCCAAAACAATGTTTGAACCAGGGCTTTACGTATACTGATATGCGTTTTCTTCTTGCTCATCAACCCCAGGTCGAAGACAAGCGCCAAAATCAACAATGCCGCGAAAACGAGGTAGGTAACTTGTGTACGATTCATCCGATTTGGATAAGGCGCGAAGATACGAAATCAGGATTGACCAACTGCCGACTATGCGTAGCGTCTCTTGCGAAGGAATTGATAGAATAATGCAAATATCAACACTAACAGTATCGGCAAACCGATATTCAGCATTTGCCAGGTGGAGCGTTCTTCTTCAATTTTCTTCTTGTCGAGAAGGCGAAGGGTATAGTCCTTACCCCTTAGCTCCAAAATGCCCGAGCGATCAGTTAACCATTCCAGGCAGTTCTGAAAAAAATCCTTATTCGCATATTGATAACCGGTGTAAAGATTTCTACCCATGGTGAGGGGCCCTTCTTTTTGGCTAACGGGATTAACCACAATGTCTCCATCTGCCACAACCACCATCTGGTTATCTTCTGCACTCGATGCCTTGTAAGGTGAACCATATATATTGGCCAGCGAATCTGCCAACGCGACGTTGATGCGATTTGCATAAAGAGAACTAAACTTTCCTTCAAGAAGATAGGCCACGGGCACCGGACCGTGATTGAACGTGTTCATGTCTTCCTGGTTTTTCACAGAGGCCCATTCCACTTTTGCAGGTGTACTTAGTATCCTCGATGATTCAGACGTGACAAGAATTGGTGTCTTTGTAATGCCGGGCGCCTTTACCGTGTCGATGGAACTTGGAAACTGGCTCATCACATAGTCAAGATTTTTGGAAATGGGATGATTCAACCCATTGTTTCCAAGCAATGGAAAGTATGGGAACGGCACCAATTGGATTTGTGGCTTACCACCCATCTCGCCAAAGGCCGTCGGGATACTTGCGCAATTCAAATCCTGAACCAGGTCTGGACTGACTCGTACACCATACTTGAATAACAGGTCATCAAGATTAAGGCCCATGTCAAATGCGATGAAACTGCCCTCCGATCTCTGCAGACTGTCTAGACTTGCGTAGAGTTTGTCGATCATCCAGATCAACCGGCCGCCGTTCATGACGTACTGATCGAGCTTTAGCTTTTGTCGCTCACTAAATGGTTGTGTGGGTTTTACAATCACAATGGCCTTAAATGCCATTGGTATTGTTGGAAAACTGTCGATATGAACAAACCCAAAACCATAATTTGGTTTAAGGGTATTGTCAATCAGATCCACCATACTATAGGTAAGTGGTTCACCATTACCGACCAGGTAGCCGACCACGGGCACAGAATCGAGGGTGATCTTGTGAATCGCATCTGCAAATTTGTATTCAAGCAGCGCCTCGGCATTGTTGAGTGAATTGATACCATCAATTGAGCTTTGTCCCTGCAGCAAATCGATTCCCATTACCCTGTCCTGGTATTTCACAATGGCTCCCGGGAACACCATTTGCTGCTCCACAGACTCTCCCTTCTTCAATTGTGCCTTAACGTTAGTAGGGTGAATGCCCAGTTTGTTCAGGGAATCGTACAATTGAAAGCGGAGGCTGTCGTCCAATCCTTCTCCCGGGCGCTCGAAATGGTACCTGATCTTTGTTCTGCCAATTTCTTTGAATTCCTGCAGGATATCCTTGCTGCTGTTTTCAAGTTTTCGAAATCCGGCTGGTAATTGTCCATCCAGCAAAACCGTAATTTCAATCGGCTCTTCGAGCGAGCGGAGTATTTTTTTGGTTGGAGAAGAAAGACTATAGCGCTTTTCGCCGGTCAGGTCTGCTCGAAAATGGATGAAGCCAGCTATCCAGTTCAAAATAATGATTAGCAATAGTGCAACGATCCAGCCGTATTTGCCAGTAAAAATCTTGTTCATATCAGGCCAGCCGTTTGGTCAGGTTTTTTTGTGTGATCATTAAAAAGAAAAATATTAAGCTCGCAAAATAAACCAGGTCCCTGGTATCAATCACTCCCCTGCTGATACTTCTGTAGTGAAAATCGATGCCGAGCATCTCCGTATAATAATCTGCGCCGGATTGAAAAGCGGGGAGCTTGCTTAAAGCGCTGAATCCATTGTACAAAATGAAACAAGCAAAAGCACTCAGAAGAAATGCGACTACCGCATTCTGGGTAAAGCTGCTGCAACAAATGCCAATCGCGGTAAATACTGCCGAAAGGAAAACGAGACCAATATATGAACCCACGATACCACCTCCATCAATACCACCGGTTGACAAACTGCTGATGGTTACCACGTAAATAATGGTCGGCAAAAGTGCAATTAACACCACAATGAGACAGGCCAGGTACTTTCCGATAATCATTTGCCACCTCGTAACAGGACTTGTTTCAAGGATCTCATAAGTGCCACCGCGAAATTCATCTGGAAAACTACGCATCGTAATGGCGGGAATCAATAATAGCAGAATCATCGGGGCCAGCTCAAAGAATTTGTCAAGTGTGGCATATCCATAGTCAAGCAGGTTAGAATCCGGAAAGACAAAAAGGAAAAGCCCATTCATTAAGAGGAAAACAATGATAGCAATATATCCCGTGAGGCTGCTGAAGAATTGTTTGAGTTCTTTTTTACAGATCGACCACATAATAATGCTGCAAGATAACGGTTCAACCCCAAAACCTATTATGTGCAGAAAAGCTAATTTTATTGTATAATTTTATCGCTCTCCCCTTCTCATCGCGGCCAAATCAGCTAAACCTTTTATCATGAAATACACCATGCTATTTGCCGCATTGTGGTGGCCTTATTGGATAGCCGCCCAAATCACTTACAATTTCATCGCAGGAACGGGTACCTGGAACGACCCATCGAGCTGGAGCCCCACGCGATCAAATCCAAAACCGGATGATATCATTCAATTCAGTGCAGATTGCGCCGTAAGCGGGATACCCGTATCAGAAACCATCGGCGCCCTGAAGATCAAAAACGGGGCACAGGTAAAGTTGAGCGCACCCTTGCCTGCAAACCTGTTGATTGGAAATTCATCGCCATCTCCACAGTTTTCAATTGAGCCCGGATCCTTGTTAGAACTCAATGGCACCATCGACATTCATATTACGCTCGTAAAGGGGACAAGTGGAATTGTGAATGGAAATATGCGAGTCTCGGGCGCGCCTCACCGATTTGAAATTATCGATAGCGCGGGATTGAAATTTGAATCAGGATCTTCATTTACGGCTGCGCCAGGGTTTACCGGAAATGCATTTGGTACGACAAATCTCAACTCAATAGTTTTTAAAACCGGCTCATCTTATTTCAGTCAGGATGGGGGAAACCCTTTCGGCGCGGCCGCTCCGTCGTCAGTCGTCATTTTCGAAAGCGGCAGTTTCTTTTACCAACAGCAGGCTATTGGACTCTCACTCGGTGGCCGCATATACGGCAATTTGCAAACTGAAGCCAATATTAATCTGAGCCTGTTTGGTTCAATCAATGATGTGGTCATCCAAAATGATTTTGTCGTCAGCCAGGGCTATTTCATTTTTCACCCCAACACATTACACGCCGGGAATTTCAAAGTCTTTGGAAGTGTTGTACAAAGAGGATCTTCCTTACTTGATATTGGCAATTCAAATATGATTGGCGCTGTCCAAATTTTGGGCAGCAATCCTGAAATTGGAGCTGGTAATGGCACCGGATCCTGCAGTTTTCAAAATCTTTTTCTGAATTGCGACGGCTCGGCAACGCTTAAAAGAAATGTACTGGTGAAGGGCACAATTGGATTGTTGAAGGGCAACCTGATTTCAGATACAACGAATCTGCTAACGCTTGCTGCTGGTGCTTCCGTGGCCAGTCCAATGAATTTGTATGGCCACACCAACGAAGGATGGGAGGAATCTTTTGTAGACGGACCGGTTCAACTCAATATCGCTTCAACCAACAAAAAAGTTATTCCTGTTGGCGATGCCGGCATATTTGCACCCATTACGATTGAAAAAGCAAATTCAAATCCTGCGAGCTACGTCGCACAATATTTTCACGAGGCATTTAGCGACATTTTTTCAATCATCTCGCCTCCATTAGATCACGTAAGTCATGTTGAATATTGGAAACTGAGTTGCCATGATGCAGCGAATGATGCAAAAATCAATTTGTCCTGGAGACCAGACAGCTTTGTTGGCGCAACGAATATGGAGCGAAATGATCTTACTCTCGCGCATTACGTAGATTTCGGTTTTGGGACAGCCTGGAACCAGGAGGGAAATCAGTCGGATGTCCTGGGAGATGAAAATTACGGTTACCTGGGGTCAGACAATTATATAACCAGCTTTTCTGAATTTACACTGGCGTCAAAAAGCAAATTCAATGTTTTGCCTGTAAATGATATCGCATTTTCTGCCCGCGAAACGGCTGGTATCGTTACCCTGAAATGGAACCCGAACACTCAATGGAAATATTATTTGTCCCGGGGGCGGACGCCGGGAAACTATAATTTCTTAAAATTAATTCCCCTTCAAACCGGCATTTATCATGATACGCTGCCTGAATCAGGTGAGTTTTTTTACCGTTTAATGTTGGTGGATCAGCATGGTGGGACTGTGTTTTCACCAACCGTCAGGATAAGTTCTAAGGAGGACTGCGTATTTTCCCTCTATCCCAACCCCTGCCGCGAAATATTATTTATAAATTTTTCCACTCCAAGCAGCATAGGCACCCTTGATCTTGTCAATAGTCAGGGTCAAACCCTGCAAACCCTCTCGCTAGCCGGACGCGCTATTAACACCATTTGGTTAAATAAGGGAAAGTATTATATTCGCTACCGCGTCAAGAATAAGGTCGTAACCAAAGCTTTTATTAGATTATAGACACGATTTTTACCCAAAACCAACTGCAAAACCCCGACACCTGGTGTCGGGGTTAATTTTTTAGCATTAGACTGCAAAGCTCTCTCCGCAGCCGCAGGTTCGACTCGCATTTGGGTTGTTGAAATGAAATCCCTTTCCATTGAGTCCATCACTGAAGTCAAGCGTAGTGTTACAGAGATATAGAAAACTCTTCAGGTCGGTTACCAGTTTGGTGTTGTTGTCCTCAAAGACCTGGTCGGAAGGCTTTGACTCATTGTCGAAATCGAGTTTATACGATAATCCCGAGCAGCCTCCGCCCACGACGCTCACCCGGATAAAATAATCATCACCCAGGTTACCTTCGCTTTTCAATTCCGCAACTTTTGCTTTTGCTTTATCGCTTATATAGATCATAATTTAGATTGTGGATTGTAGATTGTGGATTTTGGATTTTTTAGGTCTCTAACGACATCGGATACCCGATTAGTTACAAAGTCAATTTCTTCGCTAGTTGTAAACCTGCCAATACTGAAACGAATGGCAGCGGCAGCAAGATCATCACTCAGACCCATTGCTTTCAAAACGTGCGAGGGTTCAGGATTTGCCGAAGTACAGGCCGATCCTGTGGAAACCGCAATCTGCTTGTTTATGCCCGCGATCAGGGCCTTGCCTTCAATATTGTGAAACGAAATATTCAGCGTGTTTGGCAGCCGCCTTGCACCTTCCCCGTTTACTTTCGTATTTGTCAGTTCACGCAGTCCCTCTTCTAAGCGATCCCTGAAACCAGCCATTTGCCTTTGTCCTTCTTCCATTTCCAACTTGCAAATTTCGGCTGCTTTTCCAAATCCAACAATACCTGGTACGTTCAAAGTACCGCTGCGAAGTCCGCGTTCGTGTCCGCCACCATGTATCTGAGGAGAAAGACTTACACGTGGCTGCTTCCTTCTAACATAAAGTGCGCCTACACCCTTTGGTCCATAAATCTTGTGCGATGAAAAAGCCATCAGGTCAATCCCGTCTTCAATTACGCTCACTGGTATTTTACCCACAGCCTGCGTGGCATCAGAAAAAAATACCACGCCATGTCGCTTTGCAATTTCGGCAATGAGAGGAATTTGCTGAATTACCCCTGTCTCATTGTTCGCGTACATCACGGCAATCAATACCGTATCCGCACGTATTGCTGACTCAAGTTTTTCCATGTCCAGGAGTCCCCGCTCATTCACGTTCAGGAGCGTAACCTCTCCACCCAATTTTTCCAGATGAGTAAGGGTATCCAACACGGCCTTGTGTTCCGTCTGAACACTGATGACGTGTTTTCCCTTCTTGGTGTACATCTCGAATACACCCTTAATCGCCAGGTTAATTGCTTCGGTAGCGCCCGATGTAAAAACCAACTCCCCATGCTCACAGCCAATCAATGCTGAAAGCTGCTCCCTTGCTATACTGACGGCCTCTTCTGCTTCCCAGCCATAAACGTGATCGCGACTGGCCGCATTTCCAAAATGCCGGGTAAAAAAAGGTAACATCGCATCCACTACCCGCTGATCGCAAGGGGTTGTAGCGTTGTAATCCATATAAACCGGCGTTTGAAGCATTTGAAACCGCGAATAATTTACCTGCAAAATTACGAAAAAAAGGTGCTATATTTTTGGCTTTCAAGGTTTAAGGAGGCTTCGAACTACTTCATTAACCATTCAAAATCAGCGCAATGATTAGGGTTGAACATATTGGGATCGCAGTCAGGAACCTGGCAGAAGCAAAAAGGGTGTATGAAAAATTGCTCGCAACCACCTGTTACAAGACCGAATCGGTCACATCAGAAATGGTTAATACAGCATTTTTCAAGACCGGGGCGACAAAAATTGAACTATTGGAAAGCTCTGACGAAACAGGGCCCGTTTCAAAATTTCTCGAAAAGCGCGGCGAGGGCATTCATCATATTGCCTTTGAAGTAGAGGATATTTATGCTGAAATGCAAAGATTGAAATCTGAAGGATTCGTATTGCTCAATGAGTCACCAAAGGTAGGGGCAGACAACAAACTGATTTGCTTCCTTCATCCGAAAAATACCAATGGTGTGCTGATTGAACTTTGTATGGAAAGAAAATAAGGTCTAGGCTTCCTCAGTGGTGTCTGCCCTGTTTAGACCCAGTTTTTCAACGGCAAGCTGTGCAGCAATCTGGCTGGCATCTTTCTTATTGAAGGCCCTGCCTTCAGCAATTTGGGTACCGTCAACCACCGCCGCAACTGTAAATAATCTCCTGCCATTTTCAAAGCGTTCATCAATAGTCTCGAATTCCAGGCTTTTACCCTTCTTGTTCGCCCAACCGTACAACTTGTTTTTCTGGTTGATTTCAAGATTTTCCAGATCATCGATGAACATATGGGGCATGATGATGCGTCTTAACACCCACGATTTAGTACGCGTATACCCTTTGTCGAGATAAACTGCGCCTACCAATGCCTCAAGTGTATTGCCGAAAATCTGGCTGATCTTTAATGAAGCATCGTTCTTATTGTAGAAAGTAATTTTCTTCAGGCCCATTTTCAACGCCACTTCATTCAGCGTTTGCCTGTTGACCATCTTACTTCGCATTTCGGTCAAAAAACCTTCTTCTTTATAAGGATATCGCTTGAAAAGATAGTCGGCAACAATTCCGCTCAATACGGCATCACCCAGGTATTCAAGTCTTTCATTGTTTTGATCAGCGCCTTCCTTAACTGAACGGTGGCTCAGAGCTGTCCTATAGAGAGAGAGATGTCCGGGTCCAAAGCCGAGGACATTGCTTAGTTGTTTGTAGAATTCCCGGTCCGTTCTGTTTATTCCCAGGTATTGAATTAGAAAACGCACAAAGTTTTTTTAAATACACCCCATTGGGGTTGACAGCCAGATTCAAGGGTTCGTCCCTTGCAATATACATTGAAACGTTTGGGGGATTACAAATATTTTTTGACAATAACAGAAGCATTGTGACCGCCAAAACCGAAGGTATTGCTGAGGGCGGCTCTTACTGTTCTGCGCTGGGGTTTCCAAAAAGTAAAGTTCAATTTGGGATCCAGGTCTGGATCATCAGTGAAGTGATTAATGGTTGGTGGCACCAGGTCTTCCTCAACAGCCTTTATGCAAGCTATTGCTTCAATCACACCCGCTGCCCCTAAAAGGTGGCCGGTCATTGATTTGGTAGAACTGATGTTCAAATTATATGCACTTTCTCCAAATACGTCGAGAATCGCTTTGGTCTCCGCAATATCTCCAAGCGGCGTTGACGTGCCGTGAACATTTATGTAGTCGATGTCAGAAGGCTGCATATTGGCATCCCTTAGTGCAATGGTCATCACTTCTTTCGCGCCAAGTCCTTCAGGATGCGGAGCAGTTATGTGGTGCGCGTCCGCAGTTGCACCGGCTCCGGCAATCTCGCAAACAATATTTGCGCCTCTTGCCTTTGCATGTTCCAAATCTTCCAACACCAGGATACCTGCACCCTCACCCATCACAAATCCATCGCGATCTTTATCGAAGGGTCGACTTGCAGTTGCAAAATCGTCATTCCTTTCGCTCAAAGCCTTCATGGCATTGAACCCTCCCACACCGGCTTCAATAATCACGCTTTCACTTCCACCCGCAAGCATCATATCTGCTTTACCCATCCTGATGAGATTGAAAGCTTCCATAATTGCATTGGTAGAAGATGCACATGCCGAAACTACAGCGAAGTTGGGTCCGCGAAATCCAAAACGCATGGAGATTTGCCCTGCGGCAATATCCAGGATCATTTTGGGAATGAAGAAAGGATTGAAGCGTGGTGTACCATCTCCACGCGCAAACTCCATTACCTCGGTTTGGAAGGTGGTAATACCCCCGATACCGCTGGAGAAGATCACCCCGATTCTGTCAGGTTTGACATTCTCCTTGGTAATGCCGGCACTTCTCACCGCTTCATCACTTGCAACGAGCGCAGTTTGAGTAAAGCGGTCAATTTTACGTGCTTCTTTGCGATCGAGATGTTGGGTTGGGTCGAAGTTTTTTAACTCGCAGGCAAACTTTGTCTTGAATTTAGTGGTATCGAATAGCGTAATCATATTAGCGCCTGACACGCCATTGATCAACCCCTGCCAATATTCTGACACAGAATTGCCTAGCGGTGTTAACGCGCCCATACCAGTTACTACAACTCGCTTAAGTTCCATTTGGTTCGCCTGCGAAATTAAGGGGTAAAATTACTTAGCATGCTCTTCTAAGTAAGCAACAGCTTGACCTACAGTGGTAATGGTCTCAGCTTGCTCATCGGGAATAGAAATATTAAATTCCTTTTCAAATTCCATGATCAACTCTACCGTATCCAGTGAATCTGCGCCCAGGTCGTTGGTAAAAGAAGCCTCAGGTGTAACTTCCGCTTCATCAACTCCTAATTTGTCAACAATTATCTTTTTTACTCTTGTTGCAATGTCTGACATGGTTGTAAATTTTAGTGTTTACTGGCTGCAAAAATATACTTTTTGCAATAAATACAAAGATTTATGATACTGTGACGCATACACTATCATTACTCACGGAAACTGAATGGTTTGCCACCATTCTCAAAAAATTGGACAATTCAATCAGCTTGTAAAGCTGGAAACAAATGATGAATTTACATTAATTGTTCAATCGTGACCGAATGCGTTGTCGTGTACCAAATTTTTGTATTTTTAATTGGAACGGCTTTACTTTCCACTTCCCAATTTCCTTTGCATGGCTTTAAAAATAATAGAACATGGATCCAAAGACTACCAGAAAATGGTGGACCTCCGATACGAGATCCTAAGGAAACCCCTTGGATTGAAATTTTCAGAGGAGGAACTGGAGAAAGAAAAAGAAGATATCCTGATCGGCGCCTTTGATGACGATGTGCTTTTAGCCTGTTGCCTCATTACCAGGGAAAAGGGCAATACCTGTCGACTCAGGCAGATGGCCGTGCAAAACAACATGCAGGGCAAAGGCATCGGTGCCACCATGATGAATTTTGCCGAGAATGTAGCACGCGATCGCGGTTTTCGTACCATGAGTATGCATGCACGCAAAACAGCCATTGGTTTTTATGAAAAATTGGGCTACAAAGTTGATGGTGATGAATTTCAGGAAGTGACCATCCCCCACTTTGTCATGCTGAAAGTGCTACGTTAAAAGTCCCCGTTTTATTTTTCCCTTGAGTATCATCCTGGCTTCGTGCACTGCCTCGACGCCACCAAATGCATCTTTCGGAACCAGGAAGAACGAACGCGGGTTAAAATAAAGATGAAAGAATTTCGGACTTTCAAGATACTCACTGAATTCACGCCATGCCCACGATTTACTGCCTCGCTCATTTTGAATGGACATATGATTGTCCTGCATGCTCAATGTAAAATGATCTTTGAAAGTGGCATTGCGGCGGTAGATGGTTCTGGGTAACCAAAGCCAGAACATAAACATCATGCTGAACCAAAGCAGGGAGCTGATCAGGAAAGCCATCGGGGAGATTTTGTGGAAGAAAAATAATCCCGCAGAGACCAGGGCAAAGACGTTTACAATGATCACCATCAATCTTATTTCCTTCCTCGTAATGAAGTGATAACGAAGAGCCTGTAAAACATCTGCCTTATTATAAGTAAGCTCTACCTGCATGCCACAAGGTAGCAAAAAATTCGGGCCGGAAATTTGACCTAGGGTGTCCTTAACTCAGATTCTTTCATCGACCAGTTTGCCAGCAATTCTCCCTTTACACCAATAAATTCAACCTTCAGGATTCTCTGTTTTGGAGCGCCACTTACCGTGATCCGCGCATAATTATTCTGTTCAACCAGGGTGTTCGGCAACCTGCCAGGATTGTTCAGTTCTCCCCCAGCCACTTTGCCTACGCCGGATGTAAGCGCTGAACTCGTTATATCAAAAAGTGAGTATGTTCCCGTACGATCCCACTTGTTGATTTCGCTATGATGCCTGTCGCCCGTAATAAATAACACGCCATTGATTTTCTCTTCCGTCAAAAAATTCATCAGGTCGTCGAACTCAATGGGATAATTCTGCAAACAATCCCAGGGCGACGCCGCGTTAAGCGTCTGGCTGCCGGTTACAATGATTTTAAAAATTGCGTTGCTGGTTCGCAATGAATTCTTCAGCCATTCCAATTGCGCATCGCCCCACATTTTCTTGTCGGGATTGGGCTTGCCGCCGATTCGGGCGACCATTCTATCAGACGTTCGAAAACTTCTGTCATCCATCAAAAAGAAATCGCAATCGCTGTAAGTAACCTTTGTGTAAATCCCCTGGCCGTCCTGGCCATAACTTGGATTGGCCCAGTATTTTTTGAAGATTTCGGTGCTTTGATTCCGGAAAATGAAACTTTTATCTGCATCATTGAAGCCGTAATCGTGATCATCCCAAATCGCATAGTGTGCCATGTTCTTTAAAAAATCCTTCATAACAGGAAGCGCGCGGTCATGACTTGCACGATACCAAAGTCCCCATTCACTGAAGTAATCTGCTTCACGAGTATACCAATTGTCGCCCAACCACATCATGAAAGCCGCTTTCTCTTTTGCCATGGTTTCGAAAATGGATGAATCCCCACCGTATGGCTTTCCCGGTCTGTCGTAAACAGGCTCATTGAAATATGCACAGCTGCCCGTGAGAAAGACGAAGTCCGGCGCGGGTTTGCGCCACTGCCACAATTCCGAAGTCTTGAAGCCGGCCACAGGTGTTGTGGATTTTGAAGCTGCATCTACGGTTATCGTGTATTCGTAATCGGTATTCATGTCCAGTCCAACCAGGTTGAACAATACCGGGGCGTACCAGGCTTTCTGGTCGGGCGCGATTGTAGTGGTCATCGCTTTTGAACTTTCCCCTTTCTTCCAATATTTAATGGAGACAGATTTCGAAGCAGGCTTTACTTCAGCCCAAATTTTGGCGGTTCTAAGTTCAACCTGTCCCAGCATGGGTCCTGAAACGAGTTGTGCAAAGGTTTCGTTTGAGTCGATCAGGTGACAAACCAGGATCAGGAAAGGCATGGCTAATTTTCTCATGCTTCAACTATTTTTGGTTGGATGATTCGCAAAATACAACCAAATCGAATTTGGAAATTCAT
>Ga0163163_10002632_pt1 | contig 15194 bp, 13 predicted proteins | sample S65metaG_FD_119766 | JGI IMG/M metagenome (GOLD analysis project Ga0163163, IMG submission 119766) | Switchgrass rhizosphere microbial communities from Kellogg Biological Station, Michigan, USA - S6-5 metaG | ecosystem: Host-associated > Plants > Roots > Rhizosphere > Soil | place: USA... | reverse complement strand
CTGGGCACCGTGTTGGCGGCGGGCTTCGAGCGGGTACCGGTTTATGCCCAGGGGCCGACGGGTCAGGTCGTCCACACCGCGTACGCGCGAAGCGATGGGACTGCCGTCATCGAAATGGCGGAAATCTGTGGCTTACAACGGCTTCCGGGCAGTCGACCCGCCCCGATGACCGCTACCAGTCGTGGCCTCGGTGAAGTCGTTGTGCAGGCCCTTGATCACGGCTGCCGCGACATCATCGTCGGCGTCGGCGGAAGTGCGAGCACTGACGGTGGTGCGGGGTTCCTCACCGCCCTTGGCGCGGCAGTGCGCGATCGGAACGGGGTACGCCTTCCCGCCGGCACACCTCTCGGCGAGGCGGCGCACCTGGATCTCACCGCGTTACACACCGACATCGCTTGTGCCTCATTCACTCTCGCGTCTGATGTCGACAACCCGCTGTATGGTCCGCTTGGAGCGGCCAGCGTTTATGCGCCACAGAAGGGAGCCGGACCGGATCAGGTCCTCGAGCTCGACCGCGCCCTTCGTCGCTGGGCCGACATCCTCGAGCGCGAAACGAAAGTGGATTACCGAAACGCCGCAGGCGCAGGCGCCGCGGGCGGCGTGGGCTTCGCGGCGCTGGCCGTACTCGGCGCACAGATGCAGCCCGGCATCGACGTGATCATCGACCGCATCGAATTGGACAGGCATCTGATGGGTGCACGCGCGGTCGTCACCGGCGAGGGCTCACTGGATCGACAGTCGTTGCGCGGCAAGGCCGCAATCGGTGTGTGTCGACGCGCGAGCATGCACGGCGTACCGACGTTCGCCGTCGCGGGCGTATCGGCGCCGACTCCCGCCGAAGCCAACGCCGCTGGCTTCGCAGGCGTGTACACGCTCAGCGACTTGGAGCCCGACCCCGTGCGGTCGATGAGACATGCGGCCGAGCTACTCACAAAGGTGGGGGAGAGGCTCGCGCCCGCGCTCAGCGTGGCCATCGGCTCTTCGCGCTAGCGCTCATCGGGGCGATCGGCTCTTCGCGCGAGCGCTCATCGGGGCGATCGGCTCTTCGCGCGAGCGCTCATCGGGGCGATCGGCTCTTCGCGCGAGCGCTCATCGCAGCTTGACGACGACCTTGCCCTTCGCGGTCCGGTCCTCCAGCGAGGCGATCGCGTCGGCCGCCTGCTCGAGCGGGTAGACGATCGGTTCGGGCGCCGACACCTTGCCCGATGCCAGGAGCGGCTCCAGCTCGGCCCACTGCTCGCCCAGGTAACCGGGGTGAGTCAGGCTCCAGGCGCCCCAGCCGACGCCGACGACATCGACGTTGTTCAGTAGCAGCCGGTTGACCTTCACGGTCGGGATGTCGCCACCGGTGAAGCCGATGACGAGCAGTCGTCCGCCGGGGGCCAGCGACCGCAGCGAGTCCGTGAACCGGTCGCCGCCAACGGGGTCGACGACAATGTCGACGCCGCGCCCGCCGGTCAGTTCCTTCACGGCGTCCTTGAACCCGTCGGCCAGCACCACGTCCGACGCCCCGGCCGCCTTCGCGATCGCGATCTTGTCCTCGGTGCTGACCACCGCGATCGTGCGCGAAGCGCCCCACGCCGGAGCCAGCCGCAGCGTCGATGTCCCGATGCCACCCGCCGCGCCGTGCACCAGAACCGTCTCGCCCTTGGCGAGCCGACCGCGTGTGCGCAGTGCGTGATGCATCGTCAGGTCGTTGAACAGCAGGCCCGCGCCTGCCTCGAACGACACCGTGTCCGACACTTTGAACACGCGATCGGGTTGCAGTGCAACGACTTCCGCCATCGCACCGCACAGCATGGTCAGTGCCGCGACGCGGTCACCCGCCGCCACGTGCGCGCCATCAGGAGCGCTGCGCACCACGCCCGCGATCTCCGCGCCGGGTGTATAGGGCATGTCCGGCTTGTACTGGTAGAGCCCCCGTGATTGCAGGGCGTCGGGGAATGCCACACCCGCCGCGTATACGTCGATGAGGACCTCGCCGTCACCGGCAGTCGGCTCGTCGATCTCGACGATCTTCGCAGCTTGCGGGCCATCGAGCTGGGCAATCTGAATCGCGCGCATCGCCCCATTTAACTCCTGCGGCGACAGCGCCCAACCGACCGGTAGGCTGGTTTTGACGGCAGCGTTGCCGAACTCGATGGGAGCACGTATGGGACGTGGCCAGGAGGCCGGTTCGCCGGCCAGAAAATTCGCCGCGGCGCAGGCATTGCCCAAGGGCCGCGTCGTTCCCGTCCGATCCAAGGACGGCATCCGCCTGCACGCCGAGGTCTTCGGACCAGAAGACGGCTACCCGATCGTGCTCGCACACGGCATCACCTGCGCCCTTCGAGTGTGGGCGTATCAGATCGCGGATTTGTCGACCGATTACCGCGTCATCGCGTTCGACCATCGCGGCCACGGCAAGAGCGCGGTACCGCCTCACCGCCACCGCTACAGCATCGACATGCTCGCAGCCGACCTCGACTCCGTGTTGGAGGCAACGCTGGCGCCGGGCGAGCGCGCGGTCATCGCAGGCCACTCGATGGGCGGCATCGCAATCACATCGTGGGCCGACCGCTTCCCCGACCGGGTACCGCAGCGCGCCGACGCCGTCGCGCTGATCAACACCACGACCGGTGATCTGCTGCGCAACGTAAAATTTCTTCCGGTGCCCCCACCGCTGGCCGATGCCAGGGTTCGTGCGGCGGGCACGCTGCTCAGGACCTTTGGTGCGGCACCGCTTTTGCGCGCAGTGGATCGCCCGAGTCGGCGGTTTGTCTCGACTATCGCGGTCGGTCGCGACGCCGATCCCGCCATCGTCGACTTCATCTACGAGTTGTTCACCTCGACGCCGTCGGCGGCCCGTGGCGGTTGGGCCCGCGCGCTGGTCGACACACTCGGTCCCGAGCACATCGGGCTGAAAAATCTGACCGCGCCGACGCTGGTCATCGGAAGCACGAAAGACCGCCTGCTGCCGATGGTCTCGTCGCGGCACATAGCCAGAACGGCGCCGAACTTGGCGTCGTTCGTCGAGCTACCAGGCGGGCATTGCGCCATCGTCGAGCGTCCCGACGACGTCAACAAGCACCTGCGCATGCTGGTCGAGTCGGTGAGCCGGCAGCGCAGCGCCTAACAGGTCAGCGCCCGGTGCACTTCGTCGGCTGCCCGCTTACCCGAGCGCACCGCGCCGTCGAGAAACCCCGTCCATTCGTCGGCGGTCTCCGTCCCCGCCCAGTAGATGCCGTCGATCGGCTTGCGCAACCACGGCCCATACGTCGTCCATGACCCTGGCGGAACTGCCGCCGTCGGTCCACCCGGCGCGAATTCCTCTGCGCCCCAGCAGTGATCGAGATAGTCGATCGGCTTACGTGCCGCGTCACCGAACAGCGCCGCGAATCCGTCGAGCGCCTGCGCACGCCGTTGCTCGGCAGGCAGCGGGTCGAATGTGCGCGCGTCGGTGAAGCCCAGCAGGATGCCGGGCCCGGCGTCGTCGGGGCTGACGTCGAAGGTGATGAACACCGGCCCTTCGTCAGAGAGCGCCTCACCGGAGCAACCGTTGGTCCGCCAGAACGGCGTCTCATAGGCGACGTACGCCTTACTCAAGTTGCCTTGTGGCCAGTGTTCCGTGAGCTTTTCGTACTCGGGCGGCAGCGGCGGGTCGAATGCGATGGCTCCCCGGTGCTGTGGCGGGAGCGCCACGATGACGGCCTTGGCCGCGACGTCGCCACGATCGGAGCTGACGACAAGCGTTCCGTCGGAACGCCGTTCGATGCTGCGCACCACCGCGGTCAACACCACGCGATCGCCAAGCTCTTCGGCGATCCGCAGCGCAATTTGTTGCGTGCCACCGGGAAAGCGGTCTTGCTGAGCTCCGCCCTCGACGTCGAGCATCCGGCCGAGTCCTCCCGCGGCCTTGATATAGCGAGTCGCGTGCAGCATGGAGACTTCCTCGGGTTCGCATCCCCATGTCACGCGGGCCATGATCGCCATCAGATTTCGGGTCGATGCGCTCGCGTGCACATAGCGCAGCCACTCATCGAGGGTTTTGGAGTCGAGGATCTCGGCGATCGGCGACGTCCATGGTTTGTCCACCGGAACTCGCCTGCAGACGCGTTCGAAGCGCCACTGAATCCGGGACACGTCGAGCAGTTCGATGATCGACAGCTTCGGAATGGTGCTGCGATACGACCGCACCTTGCCGTGCCACCGGATCAGGTTCTTGCCGCGGCTATATGTCGGCACGGTCTCGCAGCCGAGTTCCTTCGCCAGCGCGACGACGGCATCCTGGGTTGGCCCGACGAATGTTCCGCCGAGATCGACCGGTGTGTCCGCGATCGTCGTCGTCGAGGAACGTCCCCCGACGCGATCACGGCCTTCGAGTACTACGACGTCGTGACCGAGCCGCACCAGGTCACGTGCGGCCGACAGCCCCGCGAACCCGGCACCCACGACGACGACGTCGACATTGGGTGTCTGCTCTTCGCGCGAGCGCTCATCGCCGGCTGGAATGCTCACGCCACTAGGCTCTCACGTCGTGAGGGTGATGACAGCGCTGTTCGGGCCGACGGATGCCAAGGAACGCGCGCATGTGCTGCACGAAGCCGGTGCCAGTGGGGTGTTCACCTTCGAGGGGCCGCACGACGTGTTCACGCCGCTGGCCCTGGCCGCGGCTGTCGAAGGCCTCGATCTGATGACCAACGTCGCGATTGCGTTTCCCCGCAACCCGATTCACCTCGCCCACCAAGCCAATGACTTGCAGTTGCTGACGAAGGGTCGGTTCACGCTCGGCCTCGGCACACAGGTGCGGACGCAGATCGAGAAGCGGTTCGGCGCTGAGTTCGACCGGCCCGTTGCCAGGATGACGGAATTGGTGCGCGCGTTGCGGGCCATCTTCGCGGCGTGGAACTCCGGCCAACGGCTCGACTTCCGCGGGGAGTACTACCGGCACACGCTGATGACGCCGACCTTCAGCCCCGGCGTCAACCCGTATGGTCCGCCGCCGATCTACGTCGGTGCGCTCGGGCCGCGGCTGACACGGGCCACCGCCAAAGTCGCCGACGGTTTGCTTGTCATGCCGTTCGGCTCCAAGCGGTTCCTCCAGGAAGCGACGATGCCGGCCGTCCGGGAGGGGCTTGCCGCCGCAGGCCGCGACGAGGCCGACTTCGCGGTGGTGCCGGAGATCATCGTGTCGGCAGCCGATAAGGACCAAGACCACGCCGCCACCCGCAGGCTGCTTGCGTTCTACGGGTCGACGCCCGCGTACCGGCCCGTCCTGGATGTGCACGGCTGGGGTGAGCTGCAGCCCGAGCTCAACAAGCTGTCCAAACAGGGCCGGTGGGAGGACATGGGCGCCCTGATCGACGACGAGATGCTGCACACAATCGCGGCATGCGGCAGCCCCGCAGGCATCGCCGCGCACATCCGCGACCGGGTGGCGGGCGTCTCCGACCGGATCTGCATCTATCAGCCAGGGCCGATCGCGGTGGAGTCGCTCGCCGCGATCGTTGACGCACTCAACCGCTGAGCCCCTATCGTGGTACCCAGCCGGACCAAAGGGGGTTGGGTATGACCGCGACAGACGTCGAATACGCCGACGTGCTGATCATCGGCGCAGGTATATCGGGCATTGGCGCCGCATACCGGATCCATGAGAAGAATCCCGGGCTGTCGTACACGGTGCTCGAACGGCGTGAGCGGATCGGCGGCACCTGGGACTTGTTTCGCTACCCCGGTATCCGCTCCGACAGCGACATCTTCACGCTCAGCTATCCCTACGAGCCGTGGCGACGGCCCGAGTATGTCGCCGACGGAGCCGACATTCGCGAGTACCTGACCCAGACCGCGCACAAGCACGGCATCGACGAACACATCCGCTTCAACACCCACGTGCTGTCCGCCGACTGGGACTCCACCACCGATACGTGGACGGTGCAGACCGAGCAGAACGGCATTGCCAAGGCCTACCGCGGCCGGTTCGTGTTCTTTGGCACCGGCTACTACAACTACGACGAGCCCTACCGGCCAGAGTTCCCCGGCATCGAGAACTTCAGCGGGGCGGTGGTGCACCCGCAGTTCTGGCCGGAGTGGTTCGACTACACCGGTAAGCGTGTTGTGGTGATCGGTAGCGGTGCGACCGCCGTCAGCATGATCCCGTCGCTGACCGAAAAGGCCGGGCACGTGACCATGCTCCAGCGGTCACCGACGTACATGCTGTCGATGCCTCGCATCAACCCGCTTGTGCAGGCGATCCGGAAAGTGTTGCCGCTTCGCCTGGCCAACAAGGCGGTGCGCTTGTACGCCACGACGTTCACCGTGTTGACCTACGTGATCGCGCGCAAGGCGCCGCGGTTCAGCAGGTGGCTGATGCGGGCGCGGGCGAAACAGGCTCTGCCAGAGGATTATCCGGTCGACATTCATTTCAAGCCACGATACGACCCGTGGGATCAAAGGTTGTGCTTGATCCTCGAGAACGACCTGTACACCGCGGTGGGCGACGGCCGAGCCGACGTGGTGACCGATCACATCGACCATTTCGACGCCAACGGCATCGTGTTGCGCTCGGGGAAGCGGATTGACGCGGACGTGGTCATCACCGCCACTGGCCTGCAGCTGCAAGCACTCGGCGGGGTGGCGATCAGTATCGACGGCGCCGAGGTCAAGCCGCAGGACCGGTTCGTCTACAAGGAGCACATGCTCGAAGACATCCCGAACATGGCGTGGTGCGTCGGCTACATCAACGCATCGTGGACGCTGCGTGCCGATCTCACGGCGCGGTCGGTCGCAAAACTGTTGTCCTACATGGACGGTCACGGCTATACGCACGCGTACCCGCACCTGGGCGACAAGCCGATGCCCGAGAAACCGGCGTGGAACATCAACGCCGGTTACGTGCAGCGCGCACTGCACGCACTGCCCAAATCCGGTACGCATCGACCGTGGAACGTGCGGCACAACTACGTGCTCGATGCCATCGACCATCGTCTCGACCGCATCGAGGAGTCGATGGTGTTCGGCCGCGCGGAGGCTCGGGAGGCGGAGCCCGCCTAGGAGGTGCCAGGGTGAGCGAACCCGAATATTCGGATGTCGTGATCGTCGGTGCCGGCATATCCGGCATCGGCGCCGCGTACCGGATCCGCGAACGCAATCCGCACCTGTCGTTCACGATCCTGGAGCGGCGCGAGCGGTTGGGCGGTACCTGGGATCTGTTCCGGTATCCGGGAATTCGGTCGGACAGTGACATCTATACACTGTGCTTTCCGTGGGAGCCGTGGACCAGGCCGGAGATGATCGTCGACGGGGAACACATCTGGGAATACCTCGATCAGACCGCGCGCAAGCACGGCATCGACAAGCACATTCGTTACCGCACCTACGTTCGTTCCGCCGACTGGGACTCGACGACTGACACGTGGACACTGCAGGTTGACCAGGACGGCCACCCCGCGACCTACCGTAGCCGCTTCGTGTTCTTCGGCACCGGCTACTTCAACTACGACGAGCCCTATGCGCCAACGTTTCCCGGTATGGAAGCGTTCAGGGGCGACGTCGTGCATCCCCAGCGCTGGCCCGAATCGCTGGACTTGGCAGGCAAACGAATCGTGGTCATCGGCAGCGGGGCGACAGCGGTCAGTCTCATCCCCTCGCTGACGGATACCGCCACCCACGTGACGATGTTGCAGCGCACGCCGTCGTACATGATCTCGTCAGTCAAGATCGAACCGACGGCGGTAGCACTCCGGAAGTTCTTGCCGCTGAAGCTCGCTCACGGGATCGTCCGCTGGCGCAACGCGGTCGTGGCGGTGGTCATGTGGGTCGTCGCCCGCCGGGCGCCCGAGTTCAGCAGACGTTTTCTGCGGCGCACGGCCGAGCGCACGCTGCCTGCGGATTACGACATCGACACGCATTTCAATCCGCCGTACAACCCCTGGGACCAGCGGCTGTGCTTCATCATCGGCGCCGATCTGTACAAGGAGATCGCCAGAGGCAGGGTCGAGATGGTGACCGACCACGTCGATCACGTGGATGCAGCCGGCATCGTCCTACGCTCGGGCCGCCACTTGGACGCCGACGTGATTGTCACCGCGACGGGCCTGCAGTTGCAGTCGCTGGGCGGCGCGGCGCTCAGCGTGGACGGTAGTCAGGTCAACCCGCATGATCGGTTTCTGTATCGCCGGCACATGCTCCAGGACGTTCCGAACGCCGCTTGGTGCGTCGGCTACACCAACGCGTCGTGGACATTGGGCGCGGACTTGACGGCGAAGTCGTTCGCGAAGTTGTTGGCGTACATGGATTCTCACGGTTACACCCACGCCTACCCGCATGTCGGCACCGTTGACATGGCCGAGGAGCCCGCGTTCAAACTGGAATCGGGTTACGTGAAGCGGGGGCTGCACTTGCTGCCGAAGACCGGCAGTCGCAGGCCGTGGCAGATGTCGCAGAATTTCCTGCTCGACGTCCTACGGCGACCATTCGAGTCCATCGAGGACTCGATGGTGTTCGGGCGTGCGGCTACGGCGTCCGCAGGGTCAGCCCCGTCCCGAGCAACTGGGACGCGGACAACCCGAATGTCGTCTTGAACCTGTCGGCGAGGTGCGACGGGCTGGCGAACCCCGACTTCATCGCGGCGGTGGTGAGGTTGTCGCCCGCCGCGATGGCGGCACCCGCGTGTGTCAACCGCACCCACAGCCGATAGCGGCGCAGGCTGGTGCCGAGTTCGTCGCGGAACAGGTGCAGGAACCGTGATTCGGAAAGTCCTGCGGCGGCGGCGAGTTCGCGCGACGCAATCGATCCCGCGGGGTCGTCACATATGGTGCGCGTCGCGGCGATGATGCGGGGATCGATGTGCCGCGGCGCGGCGGGGGCCGCCAAATTGAGCCAGTGCGAAGCGCTTTCGTCGTCGGTCGGGCTGAACTGCAACCGTTCTTCGTCGACGTGTCGTAGGCCGACTTCGCCTTGCCAGTCGTCGAACTTGTGCCTGCTCGTGCTGGCGCGCTCCGACGTCGGCTCCAGGTAGCAGGAGACCAGCCCGGTGCCGTGGCAGGTCAGCTGGTGGGTCAGCCGTGGCGGAATCAGGACGCTGCGCGCCGTGCGTTTGACGCCGTCCGCGGTGGCGACGGTCAGCGGTCCGTCGATGCCGACCGCCAGGCACCACACCGAACCCGAGTGGGGTTCGAGATTGAGGCTGGGACCTGCATACAGCGCCTGGCCCGGCCACAGCCAGATCGACGGATAGCAGGTTTGTGGAAGCGCGGCGCCGGCCTCTGCCGTCATGCTGGCCTCCTTACGTCAACTCGACAGGAGGTTATCGTGGCCAGCCCAGTCGGCACTGCTGTCATCGGCGTTATCGCCGTGTTCTTCCTCGGTATGGGCGTCTACGCGCTGGCTGCACCGGCCGCGCTGGTGCGGCCGTTCGGCACCACGCTCGGGGGAGACGCATCACGGTCGGAGGTGCGCGCGGTCTACGGCGGCTTCGGGCTGGCGATCGCGGCGGTGCTTGCGTATGCGGCGGCTGCGGACGGAGACCTCCGAAAGGGCATCTTGATCACCGTTGGAGCCGCGTTGGTGGGGATGGCCATTGGCCGCGTGGCCGCTGCGATCCTGGGCGATCGCACCGCGTTCTATCCGAACTGGTTCTACTTCTTGATCGAAGCGATGGCTGCCGGCGCGCTCTTTGCGATTTCGGCGTAGTCGGTAACGGTGAGTGTTACGAAGCACGCCGAAGTCGCCGGAGTCACCGGTCGGTCCGCCACGCAACACCCGCCCAAAGCAACAGAAAACCGGCGACGACAAAGTAAGCGGGATGGATGGCGACGCCGAGCAGAAGGAACACCAACGCGAGTACCAGCGGCGCCCGCCAGGTCACGGCGGAGTGATGGCCGAAGAGTTCTACCGCGAACACGGAAACATGGTTGACGATCTTCTCCGCGGTGGACTCGTCCGATTGTCGAAGGTGGCGGGGTCCAGGATCGGGTGCTAACGGTTGCCCGGAGCGGCGCGCCAACTCAACCGCCACTCGGCGAAGAAACGCCTCAACTTCGTCTTCGTCGTATCCACGCCTTCCGATCGGCGCCCTGGAGAACGCCACATTGCCAACGTCCGCCGCAGCCAGGCGGTCACTTGCCGTCGGATCTCGCAGCGTTGCCTCAACGCGGTCGAGAAACGCGTCCACCTCATGTTCGTGGTATCCGCGACGTCCGCCCTTTGCACTCGAGAAAGCCAGATTATGGACATCGTCTGGAGTCAGCCCGGAACTGTCGTCTACTCGTTCCGGCTGCGCGACGTGTTTCCAGTCGGCCAACTGGCTTTCCAGCTCGTCGATCCGCCTCTCGGGGTCATCGTGGTCCACCAGCGAATGGTCCCACCGGAGGGTTTCCGGATCCCGGCATTTGGCTAAGGCGCGACAGTCAACCAGTCGGCGAAGCCCGACGGGTCGTGCCGGCCGAGCGCCCCGTGTTCGAACAGGCCCCAGCCCTCGCGTTCAACGCCGTCGGCTTCGCGGCATACCGCCCGGCCGACGTGGTCGATGACGCCGAAGCCGGCGCGCCCGACGATCGCGGGATCGGTCATGTCGTAGGTCAGGCGTTCGGTGAAGTTGTCGCCCTTCCACATTCCGTGCAGCCAGTCGGAGTCCCCGCCGTACCCGCCGCCGACGTGAATGGGTACCGGCAGTTTCGACTCAACGTCGAAATGGACTGGGCTGCCGTCGAATGCGGTCGCCTCGATGGTCGCACCCGTGGGAATGCGAGTACCGGAGCGGTAGTGGATCTTCACTCGCGGCCAACCCAACTGCTCCACGCGGCCGTCCTTCCAGATGCGGGTGCAGTCGTTGAGTGACCGGAAGCCCTGCGGGTCCTCCTGGATGATCACCACGATGCCGAAGTCGTCGAACGCCATCGGCACGTACAGCCACCACATGCCCTCAAACGGCGGATCATCGGGGCGTCCCGCGGGCTCGGCTTCGCCGATCGGGCGGATACCCCACGACCGGTCACGCGAGCCGATCCACCGGGACGGATCGACCGCGATCTCCTCACCGTCGATCACCAGGTGCCCACTCCAGGCGCCCACCTGAGCGAACCGCTGCGCGTCGAGAGTCACGCGGTTGCCGCGCCGCATGATGTGCGGTTGCTCCTGCACGACGTCGAACAGCCCGTCCCACGTCAGATCCGCTGCGATGCCCTCGGTTTCGTCGAGCACGATGCGCAGTTTGTGTAGCGGCTCGATCACCTCGACTCGGTAATTGCCGACGTGTTGGTTCAGCCGGTCCTGGTCGATGGCACCGCTGAGGTGCACCGCTGTCTGCACATCGCCCCGCCTCACCAACAGGAATGCGTCCTTGACACCAAGATTCGGGTAGTAGCCGATACCCGAGATCACGAAGATGTCGCCGGTGCGGTCGTGAGCGTTGAAGTACGAGCGGTCGTAGAAATTGCGGTCGCTCGATCCCGGCCATGCAATCGGCTGCGGGACCTGATGTACCGGGTATTCGTCCATGGGCCCGAGCATTACGCCTCTCCGATCAGTCGCTTGAGCACCGAGCCGTGGTAGAACAGCGACTCCACATCGTCGGGTTTCTCGATCTCGCCGAACCGCACGCGCCGCGCACTGGTCCGCATGAACACACACGCCCAGATCACGCCGGAGTACACATAGAACCAGTGGAGATCGCCGAGTTCGACGCCGGTGAGCTGTGAATAGGTCGCCTTCACGTCCTCTTCGCGCATGAAGTCGGGTAGCCCCGGCAGCCCGGCCATGCCGGCAAGTTCCTGAAAGACCATGTGCGCGAAGATGATCCAGGCCACGTCCATCTCACGCGGCCCGAGCACCGCCATCTCCCAGTCCAGCACGGCCACCGGCCGGTAGTCGGCATACAGTACGTTGCCCACTCGCGAGTCGCCCCACACCAGCACCGGATCCGTTGCAGCGACATCGGCGGGCCAGTTCGCCTCGAGCCAGTCCAGCGCCCGTTCCAGTAGTTCTGAGCGGCCGATATCGGGCACCGCGAACTGATACCACGACTGCAGCCAATTGAGATTGCGCCGCAACGCGTTTGGTTCCGATCCGTCGGCAAGGAACCCAAACGTCGCCTCGGCGTCGGGGATCAAATGCAGCTTGGCGATCACCTCGACCGTGCTGTCCTGCAGTTCGCGCTGGCGCTCGGCGGGGGAGTCGGCGAACCAGTTGTTGCCGAACGTGTACGGCATGACGTCCGGCGGCACCTGGCCCTCGACGTAATCCATCAGGAAAAACTGCGTCCCCAGCACCGAACCCGTCGGCTCGAGCCATCGCACGCGCGGAACCGGAACATCGGTCTTCTCGCCAACCAGTCGGATCACGTCGAACTGGTGATCCATCCGGTAGGACGAGAACACCGGCACGTCTTGTGCGGCGGGGGCCACGCGCGCCACCCACTTCTCTTCCTGTTGCTGGCCGTCCTCGTCCCAGCGGCCGGTCAGGATGATCGTCTCCGACGACATGCCGTTGGAGTCGACGCCGCTTTCGACGGTGATCTCGGGCCTGACGCCGCCTGGCATCACGGTGGACAACCAGTCCGACATCACGTCGGGCAGCGTGCTCAGGTCGCGACTGGAGTGCTCGAGGCGGCTGACATCTTCGACAGCCGGTTCAGTAGCCACAAGTTCTTCCTTCGGCCGATAATTACGATACGGTGGGTAGCGTTATGAAAGCAGACGTGTCTGCCGTTGACAAGACCCCGGGGCGGCCGCGGGATCCGCGAATCGACGCTGCCATACTGCGCGCCGCCGCGGATCTGCTTGTGGAAATCGGCTATTCGAGCCTGACCATGGCGGCGGTGGCCGAGCGCGCGGGAACCACCAAGACCGCGCTGTACCGGCGGTGGTCGAGCAAGGCCGAACTGGTGCACGAGGCGGCCTTCCCGGCGGCGCCGACTGCAATCGAGACGCCGCCGGGCGACATCGCAGCCGATGTCCACGCGATGATCGCGGCGGCCCGCGACGTGTTCACCAGCCCCCTGGTGCGTGCCGCGTTGCCGGGGCTGATCGCCGACATGGCAGGCGATGCCGACCTGAACGCGAGGGTCATGAGCCGATTCACCGACGTGTTCGTCGCGGTGCGGACACGACTGGCCGACGCGGTCCGTCGCGGCGAGGTACACGCCGATATCGATCCCGACCGGCTGGTCGAAGTGATCGGTGGCGCCACGATGTTGCGGGTTCTGCTGCAACCCGACGAACCGCTCGGCGAGGACTGGGTCGCGCAGACGAGCGCCATCGTGGTCCACGGTGTGGTGGCGTAGCTAGTGCCGCAGTGCACGACGGCCAGCTAACAAGCTGATGCTTCGCTCGACCAATTTTTTGGCGCTTACCAGCGCACTCTCAACAAAAGAAATACCGCACGCGCAAATTTCAAGTATTGCGGGCCGGATTTGCTTACTATTCGAAGTAATCTCTTGCAGATTTGCGGGCGCGACACCTGTGACAGGGCGAGGCACGGAGGCGCCGGAAAAGGGGAAGGCGTGCAGCCACACGGGCGCTACGACGGGAACGGGCATCGGGTCACCACGACCCGCCGCGATGGCACCGCGGTCGGGGTTACCAAGAAATCGGCGCTGATTACCGGCATCACCGGTCAGGACGGGCGATACCTGGCCGAACTGTTGCTTTCGAAGGGCTATCGGGTGTATGGCCTGGTCCGCGGCCAGAACAATCCGAAGGAGCATGGCCTCCGGTGCGAGCTTCCGGAGGTAGAGGTTATCCACGGTGACCTGCTGGATATGTCCAGCCTGGTGGGAGCCGTGCACAGTGCGCGACCTGACGAGGTGTACAACCTCGGCGCAATCACGTTCGTGGCGTACTCCTGGCTAAACCCGCGGTTGACCTTCGACGTGACGGGCGGCGGTGTGCTCAACATGCTCGAAGCTGTGCGCCATTATCAACAGGTGTCTGGGCACGCCGTCCGGTACTTCCAGGCGTCCAGTGCTGAGATGTTCGGTAAGGCCCATGAGATCCCGCTGCGGGAATCCAGTTGCTTTCATCCCCGCTCGCCGTATGGCGCGGCGAAGGCCTACGGGCATTACATGACCGTCAACTACCGCGAATCCTATGGCATGCATGCCAGCTCGGCCATGCTGTTCAATCACGAATCACCGCGTCGCGGAACCGAATTCGTGACGCGACGAATCACCCAGGCGGTGGCGCGGATCTCACTGGGCATGCAGGACTGTGTTGCGCTCGGCAATCTGGACGCGCAGCGTGACTGGGGATTCGCCGGCGACTACGTCGAAGCCATGCATCTGATGCTGCAGCAGGACACGCCCGACGACTACGTGCTCGCCACGGGTGAAGCCCACTCCGTCGCCGAAATCCTCGATCTGGCCTTCGGCGTAATCGGCATCGACGATTGGTCACCGTACGTCAAAATCGACCCAGCCCAACTGCGTCCGGCCGAGGTGGACATGTTGGTAGGTGACGCGGCCAAGGCGCGCTCGGTGTTGGGATGGCAGCCGCGGCTGTCGTTCGAGGAGCTCGTGCAGATGATGGTCGAAAGCGACATTCGGGCGCAGTCCGTATCGGTCTGACGCTCGATGTGTGGTGCCATAGATATTGATGCTCAAGCCCTTCCCGACCGATTGGCATACCGCGCTGTTTCTCGTGCCGCATCCCGACGACCCGGAGTACGGCTGCGCGGCGGCTGTCGCCAAATGGACGTCGCGGGGCAAGGCCGTGCACTATGCGCTCGCCTGCCGCGGTGAGGTGGGCATCGCGGGCATGCCACCCGAGCAAGCCGGGCCGCTGAGGGAAGCCGAACAACGCCGATCGGCTGCCATGGTCGGTGTCGAGGCGTTGCAATTCTGGGACTTCCCGGACAGCCAGATCCACAACACTCCCGAGCTACGCGCCAAGATCGCCGAGACGATCACCGCCCTGGCGCCCGACATCGTGCTCACGATTTACAGTGGTCCGGCGTGGGCGCCGGGGGAGCCGAACCAGCGCGACCACATCGAGTTCTCCAATGCCGTTGCGGCGGCTTACGACTCGTTGCCTGATCCGCCGCGCTGGCTGTTCGAGAACGGGCCGGAGGTCACCCACGCGGAAGTCATCGACGACGACTGCTTCGACCGGGCCGTCGCCTCGCTGGCGGCACACGAGGTCTATCTGTCGGTGCTCGATCCGGACACGCCGGTTCTGGAGCAGGCCCATACCCAGGTCGACATGACAACGACGCCGCGCCCG
>Ga0163163_10002630_pt1 | contig 15200 bp, 12 predicted proteins | sample S65metaG_FD_119766 | JGI IMG/M metagenome (GOLD analysis project Ga0163163, IMG submission 119766) | Switchgrass rhizosphere microbial communities from Kellogg Biological Station, Michigan, USA - S6-5 metaG | ecosystem: Host-associated > Plants > Roots > Rhizosphere > Soil | place: USA... | reverse complement strand
GCGAACCTCGGAGCTCGGCATGCGGAGGGTGACGTACTCGCCCTCCTTCGCCATCACCTGCGCCGACATCCCCGCCGACCGGCAGAGCTGCCCGCCCTTCCCCATCTTCAGCTCGACGTTGTGCACCGCCGTACCGAGCGGGATCTCGCCGAGCGGCAGGGCATTGCCCAGCCGGATGTCGGTGCCCGGGCGATCGGCCAGCAGCGACCCCAGCTCGGCGATGGCGTCCATCGCAAAGATCTCCGCCGCCATGCGTCCCAGCTTCTGCGCGATCGCGTCGTGCTTCCCGATCGGCTGGCCCCATTGCACCCGTTCCGCCGCCCAGGTGCGGGAAATCTCGAGGGCGCGCTTGGCGCCCGCGACGCACCCGGCCGGAATTGTGAGCCGGCCGGTGTTGAGAGTGATCAGTGCGAGCTTGAGTCCCTTGCCTTCGCCCCAGAGCACGTTCTCCACCGGAACCTTGACGTCGTGGAAGCGCAGCAGACCGTTCTCGATCGCCTTGAGACCCATGAAGTGCAGACGCTGCACGACCTCGACCCCGGGCCAGTCGGCCTCGACGATGAAGGCGGTCATGCTTTTGGGCCCGGTGCGGGCCATGACCAGCATGACCTCGGCCACAGTGCCGTTGGTGCACCAGAGCTTCTCGCCGTTCAGGATCCAGTGTTTCCCGTCCTCCGACAGCTTCGCGCTGGTCTCCAGCCCGGCCGGGTCGCTGCCCACGTGATTCTCGGTCAGCGCGAACGCCGAAATGGCGCCCTTGGCGATCCGGGGCAGGTATTGCTTCTTCTGCGCGTCGGTGCCGAACAACTTGAGCGGCACCGGGACGCCGATCGACTGGCTGGCCGAGAGGAGCGCCGTCAGGCTTCCGTCGACACTGGTGACGAGCCCGATCGCTCGGGTGTACATGAGCTGGGAGAGACCGAGTCCGCCGTACTCCTCGTCGATCTTGATGCCGAAGGCCCCCATGGCCCGCAGTCCCTCGATCACCTCGGGGGGAATCTTTCCCTCCCGGTCGATCCGGTCGCTATCGACGTGATCGCGCAGAAACGCCTCGAGCCTGTCCAGGAACGGCTGCGCCTTGGCCACATCTTCCGGTCGCGGCTCGGGGAAGGGATGGATCAGATCGAGCCGGAACCGGCCTTCGAACAGCTCCTTCACGAAGCTGGCGGACCACTCGACCTCGCGCGCCGCTTCGGCGACCTCGCGGGCCTCCTGCTCGGTGGCCATGACCGGTTTACCCGGAACAGGGGACTTCTCGAGGGGGGGCTTCATGACGTCGGTCATGGTCAGGACCAGGTAGAGGTGTTCGCGGCGCGCTCGCGCAGGGCGCCGACGAGAAGCGTGGTGATGTGGCGTTTGCGCTGCTCGGCAAAGTCGGGGGCGGTGGGATCGAGGCCGACGGCCTTGAGGAAGGTCTGGCCATGCACGATGGGGAACCAGGTCAGCGCCACCAGCGAGAGCAGCAGATGGGCCGCCTCCGCGGTGTCCGAGATATCGAGGCCCAGCTCCTGCCGGAACGCCGCGAGCGCCTCCTGCCACACGGCCAGGCGGAGCGGCATGCCGTCGAGCACCACGCGATCGGAGAGCGCCTCGCGCTCGATCAGCCGGACGAAATTCGGGCGCGCCGCCACGAAATCGGCGTAATCCGCCACCGCGCCGGCCAGCACGACTTCGGGCGTGTGCCCGCTGGCCAGTGCGCGGGCCTTACCCTCGCGCACCGCGCGCCGCACATCGGCGAAGCAGCGTTCGATCACCGCGTGGTGCAGCTCGGCCTTCGATCCGAAGAAGTAACCCGGAGTGGCCCGCGAGACCCCGGCCTGCTTGCCGACATCCGCGAGCGAGGTCTCCTCATACCCCTTCTCGGCAAAGAGGCGTTCGGCCGCGTCGAGGATCAGCTCGCGGGTGCGTTCGGCGTCGCGCACCTTCTCGCGGGAATCCGGTTTGGTGGTTTTCGGCATGTTCTTGTATCCCCAGACGGGGGGGACGATGTAACTTGCTTGTCAACCAGCAAGTTACTGATCCCCCGACTCCAACGCAAGTCCAACTTCGCCATTCCCCCGCGGTTCGCCCGCCTGGGGTCCTAGTGCGGTGCCCCGCCGGGAGGCCCCAGCGCCCGGATCGCGTTCGCCACCACACCGGTGACCGCGGTATCCCCGAGAAAGGTCCAATCGACTTTCTGATAGGTCACCGTCTGGTCCTCGGCCACGTTGAAGAACAGTAGCGCCGCCACCTGAGGATACCGGGTCCGCAGATCGGAGAGTGCCTCGCGGTACCACGCGGTACGGTCTCCACCGACTGCCAGCGAGCCAAACTCCGCGACCATGACCGGTTTCCCGAAACTCGCGAGCTTGGGATACTTCTTTCCGAAAATCTCCGCGAAGGTCCACCATCGGGACCACTGGGATATCGGCCCGAAGTTGAGTGCTCCGGTCGCGACCCAATCCACATATTCGTCGCCCGGGTAATACAGGTCCCAGTATTCGTAGGCCACGTGCGGGGACCAGACCCACAGGACATTGGTCGCGGACGCCGCCCGAAACCGTTCGACGACGTGCCGCCACGCCGCGATGTATTCCTCCTTGGTGTTGTTCTGGGGACCCCACGGATAGCGGTACGCATCGTTCATTTCGTGGCCGAACCGCAGCAGAATCGGACCCCGGAACCGCGCCGCTTCCGCCGCCCAGGCGTCGACATAAAAGTCGTAGTCTCCCCGGGCCACCGCGGCCATCCCGTGACGTTCCCGGACATCGCGAAGCGCGATGTGAGGATGACGCTGATTCTCGAAATCGGAGAGCCAGGGTTCCCAGGTGATGAGGGGAATCGACCCGACTCCTGCGATCGCGTGGGCCAGCACCAGCGGGAACTGCTGATCGGGCTTGTCTCCCCAGGCGGTGTAGATCTGAATCAGCGGCAGCGTCGTTCCGAGGCCCTCCTCCAGGCGCTCGATGCCCGCGAGCGTACCCGGTATCCCTCCGTCGTAGGCCCCGAAGAGCATGACCGCGGGATGCCGGAGTTTGGAGGGATCCTTCCGGTACGGCTCCAGCCAGCGCAGCCCCTGGCTCCGTTCCCGCCCGCCGGCTTCCTCGCGAAGCCGATGCTCCAGGGATCCGACCGCATTTCCCATCCGCTCGAGCATCGACGCCAGCGGGCCCTCCGACCGGTCGCTGAAGGAGGTGAGCAGCCAGACGCCTCCCGCGAAACTGGCCAGGGCGGTCGCCACGACGGCGAGCCGATGATGACGCTTCACGAGACCGGTCCTCCCAGCGTATTCGGATCGACCGCATCCCACGGAGCCCCGGCCGCCGGGCTCCGGGCCTGCCACGCGGCGTAGATCGCACCACAGGAGAGCAACACCGGGAGCGTGGCGAAGAACACCATTCCCCACACGGCTTCACTGCTCAGCGCCAGCGCCCCTTCGGCGGTGCGCCAGATCCGGCGGTAGATGATCCATACCAGGGTCGTGGCGAAGACGCCAAACTGAGTCAGTTGCGGCCAGCCCAGCCGGAAGAACCGTCCCCGGACCGCCTCCTTGGCGGTGGGGATGTACGGGATTTCCGCCCGGACGATCGCGAGCAGGGTTCCCGCGAGGTAGACCGGCCAGCAGGCCAGCTTGAGCATCAATCCCCTCCAGTGCGTGCCGCGCTCGGTGCTCGGATCCGCCAGCCAGCGCTGGACGTAGATGTAGATCACGCTGCCGATGATCCCGACTGGAGCCGCATAGGTCACGAACTCGCCGAACCGCATCGCCGCCGGCTGGACCCCCGCCCACAGGAAGAGGTAGGGGAACAGGAGGAAGATCGGCATGGTGACGCCAAACCCGTAATAGGTCCCGATGGTGAGATAGGACAGCCGCTGGCGCCAGCGCAGCGTACCGATCAGCCGTGGCAGCTCGGCGAAGACGACCTCGTATACTCCCCGCGACCATTTCAGCTGCTGCTTGTAGAACGAACCGAGCTCTTCGGGCACCAGGCCCCGGCTGACCACCTCGGGCACATACACCGAGCGCCACCCGGCGGCGTGCAGGCGGATCGCCGTGACGAGATCCTCGGCGAGTCCGATGCCGTGACCACCGATGCCCATCAGGGCGGAGCGCCGGAAGGTGCAGTTGGCCCCAATGGCCACGGCGGCGCCATGGCCATGGAGGCCCATCTGTCCGGGTCCGTAGAACGCGTAGGTCTGTTCCGCCGCTCCCCGGGCCGTGAACGATCGGTCCTGGTTGTAGTAGGCCTGGGCGACCTGCACGAAGCCGACGGTCGAATCCGAGAAGTGTCCCAGCACCCGATCGAGCATCTCGGGAAAGGGGAGATGGTCGGGATCGAGCACCAGAATGTATTCCTCGGTGGTCCGCTCCAGTGCCCGATTGATTTTTCCGGCCTTCGCGCCCGGAATCCCCACCAGCTCGAGCCAGGTGGCGCCGTGCCGTTGCGCCACATCCCGGAACCGCGGATCCCCGGTGTCATCGAGCAGATAGGTCCGATGGGGGTAGCTGATGCGGGCGCACGCGGCCAGAGTCTTCTCGAACATGGCCAACGGTTCTCCGGGGGAGCTGGTCGTGAAGATGGCGACGGACAGACCGGAGGGAGCATCCCGATGGATCGGCCGGGAGATGGCCGCATAGTTGATCCATCCGAGCACGATTCGGCTCATGCCGTACCAGAACGCCAGCGAGAGCGCCACGAACAGCGCGGGCTGGCCGATGTGCTCGGGTCGGAACCACCAGTCGGCGAGGCGAATCAGGCTGACAGCGCCCAGGCCGCCAAGCGCGCTGAGCACGAATCGATCGCGGAGTCTCACCTCGCGAGCCTGGCGGTGCCGCCAGAGCCCGTGCTCGTTCGGCATCAGAACCGATCCACCCGCCGTGCCGCTGCCGCCGCAAACCGGTACACAGGGTGACGCCCGCGGTCGTGACCTCATAGAACGCGGAACGGTCGTGCTCGATCTGCGCCCGAATCGACCAGCCACTGGCGACGTCCTGCGCCGCGACCAGACGGGCGGTCCAGGGCGTGAAGGTCTGCCGCGCCGTGCTCACCTGCAAAGTTGGCGGAGCGCCGGACACGACGAAGCTGTGGGCGCGCTCGTGGGCACTGATCGCCCAGGCGCCGTTTCCGGAAATCGTGACCCCGTGCCCCGGATGCAGCGTGATGTTTCCGATCGCGGAGTGAGCGACCACATGGTCCGGGGTGTAATACGGCACGTAGCGGCCGGCCAGGTTGAACCCGGCACTCCCCGGTTGCGCCGTCTGCGATGGGTCGGCCAGAACGAATCGGCTTTCCCGCGCATTCTCCGCGCTGAATGCGTAGCCGAGCGAGAAGCTGCCCTGGGGACCCTTCGCGATCGGTGCCAGCAGCCAGGCGTATCCCGAGGTCACCGTGTTTCCGTCGGGATACGTTTGCCGCCCGACTCCCGCCTCGCCGAGCCAGCCGGCCGGTGCATTGAGGCTCGCGAGGCCGATGACCTCCCGTACGAGCACCGGCGTCGTGAGGCTCGCGGTGGTGTAGAAGTACGGCTTCCGGGACGCTCTGCCGCCGATGGTGAAATGCCCCGGCAGCCGAAACCGTCCCTCCGCCGTCGCGGTCCAATCGTTGTTGGCCGCGCCGAAGGAACGGTGAAAGACTCCGCCCGAGAACACCGTCTCCAGTGCCAGACCGGGGGTGTACCCCTTCAGGGTGAGCTCGCCGGTCTGCACGGTGCGGGAGAGCGAATCTCCCGAGCGATACCAGTTGTTCCCCGCCGACCCCTCGAGCGACCAGAGCGGAGTGAGGAACACCCCGAGATCGAGGGTCGGCGATATCCGGGTGGCCGGCTGATCGTCGTGAGCGGCCTCGCCGGCGATCCGGATCCAGGGAGCGGTGATCGCGGCGATCTCCCGCCACTGGCGCCGCGCCTCGGAGAGGCTGGAGTCGGCCCGGAGGGCGGTGCGAAAATGATTTGCCGCGCCGGTGAGGCGGCCTTCCCAGTAGTCGAGCGTGCCGAGCAGCACATGCGCGCGGCCCGCGGTTTCGGAAGCGTCCGCGAGGGGCCCCAACAGCCGGCGTGCGTCCTCGTCGTGCCGAGTCTCGACCAACATGCGGGCATACTCCAGCCGGATATCGAGATTGTCCGGATGCCGACTGACCGCGGTGTCGTAGACCGAACGCGCACGATCGACCTGCTTGAGCCAGTAGAGGGTCTGGGCCAGCAGGCGGATCGCCTGAGGGTCCGCAGGCGCTTCGGCGAGACGGCTTTGCAGCAGGCGAGCCGCGCCGGCGAGATCCCCGGTATTGCGAAGCTGGACTGCGGCGCGCACCGGATCGGTTCGAGTGTCCTGCGCGTACGCCGCTCGGGCCGGTCCGGCCGCAAGCAACAGGATTAGCAGGTAGACCCGGCGGCATCTCGGATTAAGCATGGGACGGCCTTTCGTCACCTCGCAGGGGAGCAGATAGTATGCCACCCGCCGGAGCCGCGCCTGGACGGCGAGACTGTTGACCCTCGGTCACTTATCGCTCACCCTTCCGGCATGTCCCCGCCCCGCCGCATTCTGCTCGCCGACTGCGATGCCATGTTTGTCGCAGTTGCCCGGCTCGTCGATCCCGACGGGGCGGGGAAGGCTCGCCTGCTGGTCGTCGGGGGCCGGGCCAACAGTCGCGGCGTGGTCTGCTCCGCGTCCTGGGAGGCGCGTGCCTTCGGATTGCGGGCCGGCATGCCGATCGCCCGAGCCGCGCGGCTCTGTCCCGACGCCACCTTCGTCCCGGTGCCGGGCAAGGCCTGCGGCGTCAAGCATCGGGAGATCCGGGCCGTCCTCGATACCTGGGTACCCGCGGTGGAACCGGCCAGCATCGACGAGTTCTATCTCGATCTGTCCGGGACGGAAGCGGTCTATCATGGCGAACCGCTGGCCGAGACCGCGCGGCGCCTGCGGGAGGACGTGCGCGACCGGACCGGCATGACCCTCTCGATCGGGGGTGGGACCAACCGTCTGGTGGCCAAGCTCGCCGCCGAGCGGGCCAAGCCGCGGCCCGGCACCGGAGCCACCGGGGTGCTGATCGTGCCGCCGGGCGGCGAAGCGGCATTCCTGGCCGAGCATGCGCTCGCGGACATTCCGGGCGTTGGACCGCGGCTCCAGGCCACGCTGCAGCGCTACGGTCTCACCCGGGTCACCGATGCGCTCCGGGTCGACGCCCCGACCTTCGAGCAATGGCTCGGACCGCGTTCCGGCCGGTGGCTCTTCGAGCGAATCCGGGGGCGCAGCGGAGACGACGTGACGCCCGAGGAGGCGGCGCGCTCCATGAGCCACGAGGAAACCTTCTCCCGGGATATCGTCTCGGACGAGGCCCTCGAGACCCGCCTGCTCCGGCTGGTCACGTCGCTGACCGCGGAGATGCGAGGCGAAGGCCTCGCCACCCGCTGCATTACCGTCAAGCTCCGCGATCACGATTTCAAGACTCGACAGGCGGGCAAGACGCTGCCCAGGGCGCTCCGTACCGACCGGGCCCTCTTTGCGGTCGCGCGGGACTTGCTGGCCGGGCTGCGGGCCAGGCGGAGAACCGCCGCGCGGCTGCTGGGCGTTTCCTTTTCCCAGCTTTCGACCGGCGAGGCGCCGGCGCAGCTCACGCTCTTGCCCGAGGCCCCCGATGCCGCCGAAACCTCGCGGGACCGGCGGCTGGCTTCCGCGGTCGACAACATCAATGAGAAGCTGGGCGGCAAGGCCATCGGGCCGGCGCGCCTGATGAAAGCGAAGGAGCCTCGGCCGGGCTAGATGAGGTGGATCGCGGTGGCCTTGATCGAGACCACCACCGCATCGCCCGGGGCGAGCGCCATTTCTTCCGCGGTGGCGGCGGTCACCGCGGCCACGAGCGCGGTTCCGGAGGCATCGAGGTGCACCAGGGCCACCGCGGAACCGCGCTCGACCCGCACCACCGACGCGGCGAGCCGGTTGCGCGGCGCCGGACCGGCGGAACGGTCCCGGCTCACCAGCAGATCCGCCGGTCGAATGACGGCGTAGGCGTCGCCCTCCCGTTCGGCCACCACCTCCAGGGCCAGCGATCCGGACCGGAACAGCGCCGCGAAATCCTTCGCGCCGGGTTGCGCCGGCCCGGCGCGTTCGACCCGGCCTTTGAGCACCGTGCCGGTTCCGATGAACTCAGCCACGAAGGGTGAGTTGGGGAATCGGAAGACCGACTCGGGGGAACCCGATTGGGCGATGCGGCCCTGCGCCAGCACCGCCACCACGTCACCCAGCCGCATCGCGTCTTCGAAATCGTGGGTCACCTGGAGGGTGGTGACACCCTCCCGCTCGTGCAGGACGGCGAGCTCGCGACGGAGGGTCCGCCGGGTGGCGGGATCCACCGCGGCGAAGGGCTCGTCGAGCAGCAGGATGGTGGGCCGCGGGGCCAGGGCGCGGGCCAGCGCGATGCGTTGCTGCTCGCCTCCGGAGAGTCCCTGAACCCCGCGATCGAGCAACGGGGTGAGCCCCAGCATATCGGCGAGCTCCCGCACCCGCCGCTCCCGGGCCGCGGCGTCCTGGCCTCGGACCCCGTACCCGATGTTCTCCCGCACGCTGAAATGCGGGAACAGATGGTATTGCTGATAGACGAATCCGACCCGGCGCGCCTCGGGAGCGGCGCGGCTGACATCCTCCCCCCGCAGCAGGATCCGTCCCGCGCTGAGGGGCACATGTCCCGCGATCGCCTCCAGCAGCGTCGTCTTGCCGGATCCGGTCGGACCGATCACCAGCCCATACCCGGAGGCGGGGACCTCGAGCGTCACCTGCTCGAGGGCAAACCGCCCCACCGTTACCGAGACGCCCTCGAGCCGGATCACCGGCGCTCGCTCCGGTCCGAGGCGAGTACCTGAACCAGCACGAAGACGCCGAGCGCGATCAACAGCAACACCACGGCCGCGGGCACCGCCGCGGGCAGCCCGAAGACCGTGAACCGGTCGTAGATGAGGATGCTGGCGACCTTCGGGTTGAAGGTGAGGATGACGATCGAGCCGAACTCGCTCACGCTCCGGGCCCAGGCCAGCACCGCCCCCGCGAGCACGCCGCGGCCGGCCAGCGGCAGCGTCACCCGGCGGAAGGCCTGCCACCCCGAGTCGCCCAGGGTGCGCGCCACCCGCTCCAGCTTCGGATCGACGGCGCGGAAGGCTTCGCGCGCCGCGCTCACCACGATCGGCGCCGACACGAAGAGCATCCCCGCGATGATCCCCGGCACGTGGTTCACGATCTCCAGGCCCGCGCGGGCCAGCATCCGGCCGATCGGCGACTGCCGTCCCAGGAAGAGCAGCAGCGCGATACCGGCGACCGGATGGGGCACCACCACCGGCAGCTCCACGATGCCGGCGACGAGCCTCCGCCCGGGGAAGGGAATCCGGGTCAGCAGATAGGCCAGGGGCACGCCCAGCAGCAGCGAAAGGATCGTGGCCGCGGACGCCGTGAGCACGGTGAGCCAGATCGACGCCAGCAGCTCCCGGTCCCGGAACGCCTGCCCCAGGCTCTCCGGGGTGGCGAGCAGCAGCAACCGGAGCAGCGGCCCCGCCACGAAGAGGACCAGCAGCGCGGCCAGCAGCCAGACCGCCAGTGTCCAGGGGGATCGGGGCTCGGTCATCGGTAGAGAATATGCCGATATATTCCTCCCATGCGAATCTCATTTCTCGGACTCGGCGCCATCGGCCGGCCCATGGCCGCCCGGGTCGCGAAGCTGCACCAGCTCACCGTCTGGAACCGGACCGCGGACCGCGCGATCGCGTTTGCCGGAGAACACGGCGCCGTTGCCGCGGGAACCCCGCGCGCCGCCGTGTCGGGAGCCGACGTCGTCATCACCTGCCTGCCAACGTCACGGGACGTCGAGGGCCTCCTGGATGGCCCCGACGGAATCGAGGCGGGGCTCGCCTCCGGAACCCTGTTCCTGGACTGTACCTCGGGCGACGCCGCAACCACCCGGCGCATGGCCGCGCGCCTGGCGAAGCGGAACGTGAGCCTGGTCGACGCCCCAGTCAGCGGAGGCACCAACGGCGCCGAAGCCGGCACCCTCACCGTGATGGTCGGGGGTGACGCCGCCACTTTCGAACGCGCGGTGCCGGTGCTCCAGGCCTTCGGCAAGCGCATCGTCCACATGGGCCCGCTCGGTACCGGCGATGCGATGAAGGCGGTCAACAACACGCTGCTCGGCGTGAACATCCTCGCGCTGGCGGAGAGTCTGACCGGGCTGGTCAAGGCGGGTGTCCATCCGCGTGTCGCGGTGGAAACGCTCAATGCGTCGAGCGGCCGCTCCTTTGTCAGCGAGGCGCTGATTCCGGACCGCGTGCTCACTGGCGCATGGCCCCGGACCTTCCGTCTTGCCCTGCTCGACAAGGACGTCGGAATCTGTCTGGCGCAGCTCCGGGACCTGGGCCTCGACGCGCCGCTCCTCGAGCGGGCGGGAGAGCTGCTGCACCAGGCCCGCACCGCCCTGGGCGAGGACGCCGACTACCTCGAGCCGATCCGCCTCCAGGAGGGCCGAACCGGCACCGCGATCCGCGGCTGAGCGCCGGGACTTGCCCCGGGTCGGGCCACCAGCCAGCTTCCGCGCACATGATGGCACCAGATCCGGGGTCGCACCCCTGGGGCAATACCCTGCGAGTTCGCGCGGAGGTCCTCGTGACCGGCGGACGCACGCTCGACGGGTTTCTTCACCTTCAGCCCCTGGCCTCGTTCCACTCCGGGCCGGAGTCTCCCGAAGATGCCCTCAATCGGCACGAACTCTTTCTCCCCATCACCTCGGACAATCGCTCGATTTTTGTGGCCAAGACCCAGATTCTGGCGGTCACCATCCGGACCGCGCTGCCGGACAGTGATCTCGATCGCGTGGAAGCCGCGCGAACCCTCGGGATGCAGGTGGAGCTCTCGGACGGCACCGGATTCGTGGGGGCGGTGACCTCGGAGCTCCCGCCGGATCGGGGCCGGGTGCTGGACTTTCTGAACCACGCAGAGGGATTTTTCTGCCTGGTCGACCAGGACGCGATGCGATTCATCAACCGCATTCACGTCCGCCTCGTCACTCCTCTGGATTGAGCTGACCGTGCCTCGGATAGACCGCTTTCTCACCGCGATGAAGCAGCACGGGGCCGACTCGGTCCGGCTCGGCACCGGGAAACCGGTCCGGCTGGCCCGCGGGGGCGTCCTGCAGCCGGTGACCAAGGATCCGCTCACCGAGTCCCAGGTCACCGCGCTCCTCAAGGAAATCGCATCCCCCGCCGTCGCCGAACGGATCGAGGCCCAGGCCCGCTTCACCTTCGCCTACGAGAGCCCGATCGGACCCGTCGAGGTGGCGCTGGCGCCGGAAGAGGGTGGCTTCGGTGCGACGCTGCGCTCCGCCGTGCCGGGTGACGGGTCCACGGCCGTCCCATCCGAAGTAAAGGTCGCCGAGCCGGACCTCACGGGACCGAGAAAAGAGATGGAGCGGTTGCTCCGCCGCATGGTGGAGTCGGGCGGCTCCGATCTGCATCTCCGGACCGACGCGATTCCGATTCTCCGGAAGGACGGGGAGCTGCTCCGCCTGGAAGAGCCGCCGATCGATGCCGCGCTGCTCGATCTGCTGCTGCGGAGCATCATGACTCCGGTCGATCTGGAGAGCTATCGGCGCGACAACGATCACGACTGGGCCTGGGAGGTCGAAGGTGTCGCGCGGTTCCGGGCCAATGCCGGCCGGGACCGCAAGGGCGCCATCGCCGTGTTCCGACAGATCCCCGCCGAGATCAAGACCGTCGAGGACCTCGGCCTCTCCCAGCAGGTCCAGGGCCTCTGCGGGCTCAATCGCGGGCTGGTGGTGGTCACCGGCCCGACCGGATCCGGCAAGTCGACCACGCTGGCCGCGATGGTGGATCTGATCAATCGGACCCGCTCCGATCACATCATCACGATCGAAGACCCGATCGAGTTCGTGCATCAGAGCAAACGGTGCCTGGTGACCCAGCGCCAGGTCGGAATCCATACCCGGTCGTTCAAGGCCGCGCTCCGGGCCGCGCTGCGGGAGGATCCCGACGTGGTGCTGGTCGGCGAAATGCGGGACCTGGAGACGATCTCCATCGCGATCGAAACCGCCGAGACCGGCCACCTGGTCCTCGGCACCCTGCACACCACTACCGCCGCGTCGACGCTGGACCGGGTCATCGATCAGTTCCCGACCGACCGGCAACCCCAGATCCGGGTCATGCTCTCCGAATCGCTGCGCGGCGTGGTGGCCCAGGTGCTCTGCCGGAAAGTGGGCGGCGGCCGGGTGGCGGCGCGAGAGGTGCTGCTCTCGATTCCCGCCGTGTCCAATCTGATCCGGGAAGGGAAGACCTTTCAGATTCCGTCCATCATCCAGACCAATCGCAAGCTCGGGATGGTGACGCTCAACGACGCGCTGCTCGAGCTGGTCGAAGCCGGCACCGTCGAGCCCAAAGAGGCCTACATCAAATCCGCCGAGAAGACCGGTCTGCTCGCCTCCCTCCGCGCCAAGGGTGTCAACACCAGCTTTCTGGGCGAGGCGTGAGTCGGCCGCTCCCGCCGCCGGTACTCGTCCTCGTCGGTCCCCAGGACATCGTCAACATCGCGGGCGCCGTCCGGCTCGCCAAGAACTTCGGGATCGAACAGATTCGCCTGGTGAATCCGGCGGTCTTCGATCCCTGGCGCATCGAGGGGATCGCCCATAACACCGCGGATCTCGTGGCCCGGATCACCCTGCACGACACCCTCGCCCAGGCCACCGAAGACTGCGTCTACCTGACCGCGCTGACCGCGCGGGAGCGCACCGCCAAGCGCAGCATGCTTCGTCCCCGGGCCGCCGCCGCCGCGCTGGTCGAGCGCGGCGCCACCGGCCCGGTCGCGTTGGTGGCGGGTCGGGAAGACCGGGGACTCACCAACGAGGAGCTCGACCACTGCCATGCCCTGGTCACCATCGCCACCGACCCGGGGCATCGCTCGCTCAACCTGGCGCAGGCGGTCGGCATCCTGCTGTATGAGGTCTGGGTGGCCCGCACCGGCGAGGACACGCCCCTGAAACCGCCCCGCCGCGATGCGCCGCCCGCACCGAGTGGCCGGCTGGAGCTGCTGTTTCGCGACTGGGAGCGGACCCTCTGGGCCATCGATTTTTTCAAGACCCGGCGGACCGAGGTGGTGATGCGGTCGGTGCGCGAGGTGTTCTTCCGCGCCGACCTGGATTGGCGGGAAGCGTCGCTGTTCCGCGCGATGGGCCTGGAAACGGTGCGGTTCATGGAGCGGAAGGGGACCGCCTTCGAGCTGCCCGAGCATCTGAAGGAGGTGGGGCGGCTGGAGCAGGATCCAGGATCGAGGATTGAGGAATGAGGGGCAGCCCTGAATCCTCAACCCTCAACCCTCAACCCTCAATCCTCAATCCTCAATCCTGAATCCTGACCCTTGTCACCCCTGTCCGGGCTTGCGCCACACCACTATTTTCTCCCCGTCCCGCGCTGCGCGGATACGACTTGCGCGGCAGGACTCCTCGTGAAAGATTTCACAAATACGCCGCCAGGCCGATTCGACGAGGCCCGGCAGCAGGACGCTCGGTCGCTCACCCCTCGCGACGGATAGCTCGCATGCGGAAGCTCTTGGGTATCGGCGTCATCGCGGGAGCGATCGCCGTGGGGGCGTTGGTGCCGGCGCTGCGCCGGTCCGGTGCACAACAAAAACCGGCCGTCGATTCCGCCACCGCGCCGCGTCTCGCGGTCGGCGACTCGTCGAACCTCAAGGGTCCCCGCCAGCCGATCTTCTTCCGGCACGATATTCACGCCGGCCAGCTCAAGATGCAGTGCCAGTACTGCCACTACACGGTGAACCGGGCGACTGAGCCCGGGATTCCCTCGGTGGAGACCTGCATGGGTTGTCACCTGGTGGTGGGCGGGACCGACTCCACGCACAAGGCCGAAATCAAGAAGCTCCGCCAGTACTGGGCCGACCGCGCCGATCCGGCCAAGCCGAAGCTGGAGTGGACCCGGATCCACACCCTCGCCCGGTACGCGCATTTCCCCCACATGCGGCACATCAAGGCAATGGGTCCCAACGCCTGCCAGACCTGTCACGGTGATGTGGCCCGGATGCCCCAGGTCTTCAAGGTGAACAACGTGAACAACATGGGTTTTTGCGTGAGCTGCCACATCGCCCGCAAGGTCACCCGGGATTGCACGGCATGCCACTACTGACCGGGCGCCGGAACGCGAGGTCCGTTTCCCGCTCCCCGATCCGGGAGAGTAGATGAACGACGACACCCAGGGCATCGATCGCCGCCGGTTCCTGACCGTTCTCGGCGTGGCCGGGGCGGGCACCGCGGCGCTGTCCGGCTGCTCCACCGGAAAGGTGGAGAAGCTGATTCCGTATCTGGTACAGGATGAGGATCAGGTCCCCGGCATCCCGACCTGGTACGCCAGCACCTGTACCGAATGCCCGGCCGGCTGCGGACTGCACGTCAAGACGCGCGAGGCGCGCGCGATCAAGCTGGAAGGAAATCCCGACCATCCGGTCAACGCCGGCACCCTCTGCCATCGAGGGCAGGCGGGGTTGCAGGGGCTCTACAACCCGGGACGAACTCGCGCCCCGATGGTCCGGGAGGGGAATGCCCGGAAGGACGTTTCCTGGGACGATGCCATCGGGCGACTGGTCCAGAAGCTGGCTGGGGCCTCGGGAAAGGTCGCGGTCATCAGCGGCGCCGGTCCGGGCACCTTCTCCGACCTGCTGGCGGGGTGGACCACCGCCCTGGCCGGGAAGCTGGTGCGCTACGAGGCCTTCGATCGCGCGCCGGAGCGCGCCGCCAACAAGCAGGTCTTCGGCCTGGATGAGCTCCCGGTCTACGACTTTGCCCAGGCCCGGCACATCGTGTCCTTCGGTGCGGATTTCCTGGAAACCTGGGGTCCGGTGGTCGAGCAGCAGCGCGGATTCGCCAAGGCGCACGGCTTCGACGGCACCGGGATGGCCAAGCTGGTCTACGCCGGCCCGCGGATGAACCTCACCGGCATGAACGCCGACGAATGGCATCCCCTCGTCGCGGGGACCGAAGCGGCGCTGGCGCTGGGGATGGCCAATGTGATCCTCTCCGAGCGGACCAGCGCGCCGGCCGACGCGGGCGCGCTGGCCGCGGGCCTCGCCGCGTGGACACCGGAGAAGGTGGCCCAGACCACCGGGATGACCACCGAGGCGGTGCGGAAGCTGGCGCGGGAGTTCGTCTCGGCGAGTCCCAGTCTGGCCGTGG
>Ga0163163_10002629_pt1 | contig 15206 bp, 13 predicted proteins | sample S65metaG_FD_119766 | JGI IMG/M metagenome (GOLD analysis project Ga0163163, IMG submission 119766) | Switchgrass rhizosphere microbial communities from Kellogg Biological Station, Michigan, USA - S6-5 metaG | ecosystem: Host-associated > Plants > Roots > Rhizosphere > Soil | place: USA... | reverse complement strand
TTGTTTTGCTTCAACCGCGCAAAATTCCTTAACCAGCAGCCACCCTGCAACCACCGTTCCCAACAACATTGGAACGAGCAGCATTGCGATCGTGGTGCCCGGGACTCCAGCCTTGCTCAGAAAGATGAACCATCGGTCGAATCCCACCCCTAGTCCACCCGGCGCACCCCCGAGATATTTGGCGATCAGCCGCAACTGGCCCGAAATCGCCGAATATCCGATCTAGTATGTCCAAGAGGCATCGTAATAGTGATTCGTCACCATGTCTTCCACGATGTTCGTGGAAAGCCCGATGAGTTGGACGATCAGCCCCAACCCAAACGAGAGCCACACCGCTCGGTCCAGCCACGCGGGTGGATCCAAAAACCAAGCGCTGATTGCCACAGACAACAGGACCGCTGACGGCACCAGGTAGCGTGGCCCGTAACTGTAAATTCCTTCCCAACTTGTGTAGGTCGCGTAGAAGAGAAGATATGTGAGCGGTATTAATCCGCAAACCAGCGTCAGCCCACGGTCGCGCTGCCAGAGTCTACGCAACCCCGCAATGGCCAGCACGATTGGCGGACAGAACAGCACGATCGACTTCCCCGGAGACATGAGGAACCCGAACAGCCCGACATGAAGAGGCGTATGAAAGGTGTTCAGCTCCCGTCCGGCCTCGGCAAATCTCGGATAGCCGAAATCAAGAACGCTGCCATAGAGACTCAGGTTGCGCAGCAGGTAGATGAGCCCCGCAACCCCGACAATTCCCGTCAGGACGCCTGCCGCCTTGAAGCTTTTTTCACGATCGCGGAGGTTGACCGCCGCGATGAAGATGAATGCCGCCAGCAGATTCGTCGGCCGCACATGCAACGAGAACCCAAGCAGCACTCCTGCGACTACTGCTCGCTTCCATGAAATCAATTCGTCCGCCGGAATTCCAAATAGAGCTAGCGACGCCCCCAGCCACAACGCAGTCGTCAGGGGCTCCGAGAATAGCCAGGCGGAGTAGACGAACAACGGCGAAGCCAGGGCAACGATCAGAGAGCAGATCAGCGCATCCCGCCTTCGCACTCCCAGTGCCAACGTCAGTGCGTAAATAAACGTCGCTGCCAGCGCGGCAAACGTTGCATTGCTCCACGTCGACGTCATCGACACTACAAGGTCGCGAATGTCCGGTGCGACACCCGGAAGCTTTGCAACGACATAGTACCCAAGCGCATACCAAGGAACCGTCGCCAGCGGCTGTCCCGGCGGATACGGGGATCTCGCCTTCCCATGCTGATCGACTTTGCCGTAGTAAACCCGAGACGACACTGCCTGCGGAACGGCTGTCGTTCCATGCAGTGTCAAACTCTCCGTCTGGATGACCGCGCTGATCTCGTCAATGGTGTGAACTCGGCCCGTAGAAGTGAGCAGATAGAGGAAATTCAGGAATAGAAATAGAACGGCCGCCGTTCGCATCAGCGGCCGTTTCTGATTGTTCGACGAAATCATTGGCGCGTTTACGGAACCCACCCAGTCTTTTTACGACACGTCGCACACGAATGGGAAGTCCCGCAACGGGTTCACAACGCACCCGCGTGTGGAGTTTCTACGGGATGGTAACGCTCTTCGCCTGTCCGCCGGTGAGACAGCCGTCCACGTTATATGGATAAGTATCGTCGGGAAGATCGAGGATTTGCATCGATAGCTTGCCGGGGCCCCCGGGACCCTTCGCAGGTACCGTAACAGGGGCCGCCGGGCTGAATGGCCACGTACTCTCACCGTCAGCATCGACGGTAACCGCAGACGTAGAGTGATTCACAAAGTCGAAATTCTCGTTTGCGTTTCCGTTCCAATCGGAACAAACATTTACTTGCTTTGCCATCTTGTACGCTCTCTTTCATCTTGCTTATTGAGTTTCGATTACTGCGGCTTCGCCATGAGTTCCTGGAAGCGCGGATTCGAGGACAAACTAATGAATGCGGGAACCGTCCGGAGATCATCTCTCGGGTATCCAGCTTGCACTGCTTTACTCAACCACTCCAGCGCGAGGCCAGTCTCGCCCAATTGGTTATGCACCATCGCTGCAACCGCCAATACTTGTTTGTCATTTCTGCCATATTGAAGCGCTTGCTCAAGGTAATCGAGTGATTCCTTCTTCTGCCCCATCATTGAGTAGTAATTCGCGAGGTCTCCCAGAACGTCGGTGTCGTGGGGGTTCACCTTCAGCTCTTCGGCCGCAAGATCTGACGCCTTCTTGTAAGCCGGCATCGCCTCATTCTTAGCGCCCGAGTAATACCGCGCCTCGCCGAGATTTCCCCATGTCACGTACTGTTTGTCATTGATCTTCAGCGCCTGTTCATAATTCGTGGCTGCCTGGTTGTAATCATGCTGGTTCCAATAAACCGTGCCGATGTTAACGTAAGCCGCGTAAGTCGGTCGTAACAGGAGCGATTTCCTTAGAGACTCGAGCGCTTCCGGATATCGATGAAGGTTTGTATACGCCACACCCAGGTTCACATATCCGGCATAGCCTTCCGGTGCGAGTTCCGTGACTTTCCTGAACAACTCCGCACCCTTAGCGTAGTCATTCTGCCGCAAATAGAAATTCCCTAGCGCGTTGGTCGCGACCGCGCTTTGCGGATGCATGTCTCTTGCGCTTTGGTAAGTCTGTTCCGCTTTTGAGATTGCACCCTGGTGCTCATAGGCGAGTGCCAGTCCGATGTATGCATCTTCGTTGGTCGGTTCGAGTTCCACTGCACGCTGATATTCGTTCGCAGCTTCCTTGTACTGTCCGGTCCCGTCATTCACCAGTCCCAGGCAAATATGTCCCGCGACCCCGGCATTCCCCAATTTCACCGCAGCATCGCATTCGGACCGCGCCATCCTGGTCCATTTCGCCTGCTTCGTGTGCCAATACTTCCGCCAATACGCTTCACCGAGCGCTGCCTTCGCCATGCCGAAGTTCGAATCTATCTTCAACGCCTCGTTGGTCATCGTGATCGCGCTATCCACGTTTTCAGCGTCCGTGAAATTCAAGAGATAGCCGCGAGACCGCAGGTAATAGCTGTAGGCAGCCCGGTTGCTCGTTCCGTGGACGCGGAGTGCAGCCTGCTCATCAGAACGAAGATTCAACTGCAAGGCGCGAACCGTTCCGCTGACGATGTCGTCTTCCACTCCGAACGTATCGGCGGCTGGGAGCGGGATCGACTCTCCACCCAGCGAACGACCACCGGGCTCCAGCAACTGGTAGGTAACCGTGATGAGATCGTTAGCCTGTTGTAGTTTGACGTTCAGACCAGCATTCGCCCCGAACTGCTTTTGAGCCTCGGTAATTGTGGTCGCGCCTCTCTCTTTCAGCGTGCGCGCCGGAATGATTTGAAAAGGGCGGTCCACGCTCAGGCGACCGAGCCTTGCAGCTATGCTGTCCACCACGCCTTGCCCGAGCGCCGCCAGCGACGGATCCAATCCCGTTCCGTCGAACGGCAGCACTGCCAACACGCGATTCTGCGTGACCGACGCCCCACTCGTGACCGGCAGAACACCTGCCTGCGACCGATGGCGCATCGACCAAGTCAGAAATCCCAGTCCACTCAGCACCACCAGCGAAGCTAGCGCGGCCACCAGCACTCCACGACGACTCTTCTTGCCCAGCGTGGCGCTCCCAGCCAGATTCGGACGGCCGCCTTGCTGCACCGCCTGAAGGTCCGCAACCAGCACACCCGCACTCGGATACCGCTCCGCCGGATCTTTGAGCAACAGCCGCTTGACGATCGCCGCAACCGGCTCCGGAACCGTACGATTGATCTCGTTGATCGGCGGCGGATCGGTATGCAACACCCGTCCCAATGTTCCCGCAAAACTGTCCGTGATAAAGGGCTGCGGCCCACCCAGCATTTCGTAGAAAACGAGTCCCAGCGAAAACAGGTCGGCACGGCCGTCATAGGGCTTCTGCTCAAGGACTTCCGGCGCCATATACGCAGGCGTGCCGCTGAGTGAACCGGTCATGCTGGCGAGGCTTTGCGTCGCCTCCATCGTATCGAGGGAGGTAAACCGGCGGGCCACACCGAAGTCGAGCACCTTTACCCGATGCATCGAAGTCAGCATGATGTTTTCAGGCTTGATGTCGCCGTGCAGTATCTGCTGCTGGTGAGCGGCCGAGAGTGCTTCTCCGCACTGAATCGCGATCGCCAGGAATTCCGGGAGCGTCAGTTTGTGTGAAGCCACATATTGCCGCAGCGTAGTGCCCTCGATGAATTCCATGACGAGGTACACTTCACCCTTCTCTTCAAAAACGTCATAGATCGCAGCGATGTTGGGATGGTTGAGAGCTGAGGCTCGCTGCGCTTCCTTCAGGAACCGTTCGGTCCCGAGACGAGTCTCTTGAAGTTGCGGCGCCATCCTCTTAATGGCGACCGCGCGCTTCAGCGTCATATCCTGAGCGCGGTACACCTGTCCCATGCCGCCGCTTCCGATTCTCGATTCCACGCGGAAGCGACCCAACTGGGCGCCTCCCAGATCGTCGAGAGGCGGAGGCGTTTTTGTGGCGTCAAATGGATCTTGCATCGACGTGGCGCTGACTTCACCCGGGGTACGTGGGCGATAGCATAGTCTGGACAGCGTCAACACGCAATCCCAAGCCATCGCAGCACGTTATTCAGCCGATTCATACTGTTCTTTTGTCCGTCGCACCCTCCCCCGTTATTGCAGCGTCTCCTGCCCAGAGCTGCTGACCAGAGCTGTTAATTCATTGGACGAGTCACGGTTTTGAGGTACTATTCCACCGAAATTTAGCACCGCCTTCACAGAAATACCCGGAAGCAATCCCCTGAAAACAGAGTTACAAGAATGACGCACGCCCCTGCGCGGTGCTGTGCATTCTTTTTAAGCCATATGAGGAGATGGAATTGATGAAACCGGCAGTGCAACTTGTGAAACTATCGGCGATCGTGGCACTAACTTGCGTTTTCGCATGCGCTCAGAATACCGACGCACCGTCAGGTCCGACCCCAACTGGCACTCCAGCACCACCACAACCGCAACTTCAAAAGGCTGAGGAGAACGCTCAGCAAGGTCTGTTCTATCTGTGGAATGTCGAGAACAAGGACACCGTCGGCGATAATTTTGGACATTACATTGCCAACCGCTACTACGTCATCGAACTGCTCATCAACAACCAGCTCGATAAGAAAGTCATCATCACCGGCGCTGGCTTCAAAACCAGGCAGGGAGAAGATTTCATCACCATCGCTGCCACCGACCCGCAAACCATCAAAGGCGTTCTCGTAAAGAAGGACATGGTCGGCCGGAACGCACGTATCAAGAGCCTTATTAAAATGACGGGACTCATGCTCACCGGGGCTTCGGGATTTTTCAAAGCGGCCGGCTCTGCAGCAACCTACAATCGCTCCATCAATATCTACAACGATCCCTTCCAGAAGGGTCTGGAGCTCGTCGACCCCAACACGATTACGAATTACCTGGAGACTTTGAACTCCGAGGTTTTCAAGACCGGACTCGTACTAGCCCCTGGATCCATGGGCTACCTGAGAGTCTTCGTTGACCAGAACAACATTGACCACCCATCGAAATTGAAGATCGACGGCAAAGAAAAGAACCAATATGACCCCATCGCCGTCCAGAAGATCCTCAACGAACTGGTCCTGCAAGGCCAAAAAATCACAAATTCAGAGTCGGTAACCTTTGAGATGAAACATCGATAGGCTGGGGAGAACTGAAAATATTAATGCTGGCGGAGAGGGTGGGATTCGAACCCACGTTAGAGTTTCCCCTAAACACGCTTTCCAAGCGTGCGCCTTCAGCCACTCGGCCACCTCTCCGCTTAGGTCCTGACGAATTCAGGATGGAACGCGCGGGCAGGAACCCACGCGGGCTTCTTCTATTCTAACAAACAACTACGAGATGGCCTGCACCCCGTACCTTATTCGTCTTTCTTCAATTGCTCTGCCAGGTAGTTCGGAAGCCCGATCTCGCCGATCGCGTGTAGTTGTGCTTCCAGCCAGTCGATATGATGTTCTTCATCCACCAGGATCGATTCCACCAGTTCACGCGATCCGTTATCCCCGGCGGCCATGCAAATGGGGATGCCACTGTTCAGGCGCTTTACCGCTGTGTACTCCACTTCGAGATCGTTCTTGAACTGCTGATCGACAGTCGCGCCGATATTGATCTTGAAGTAGTCGCTCATGTTCGGAGTGCCGTCGAGATAGAGAATCCGCTCGATCAATTTCTCGGCGTGTACCATCTCCTCGATCGACTCCTTGCGAATCAGTTTCGCGAGACGCTCATAGCCCCAGTTCTCACACATTTCCGCATGCAGGAAATATTGGTTGATGGCAGTCAATTCTGCCTTTAATACCTCATTCAAAAGCTTAATGATCTTAGGATCGCCCTTCATAGTCGCTCCGCCAGAATGTGGCCACTCGCACCAATGCAGTGCTGCGTCCCTTTTTCAGTGAAAGCGAAATTGTATCAGGATGGGGCTGCGAAATCTGGCTAGGATTGCGTAACGATACCGCCAAGGGATTGTTGTTGTTCCGGTGCCGCAGGCTGTTGAGCAGGACCCTTGCGGAGGCCCTCCAATAGCCGATGATGCATGCAATACAAAGCAAGTTCGAGTCGATCGGAGACGCCGAGCTTGTCGTAGACCTTGCGAAGGTAGTTCTTTACAACCTGTTCCGTGGTACCTACGTCGGCGGCAATATCCTTATTCTTCATTCCCTGCGTCACGCCAGCGATAATGAGCAGTTCCTTTTCTGTAAGCCGAACCTTCGGCCGCGGCCCTGTCAGCTGTGACGCTTGCGAACGGTAGGCCTCAATGACCCAGTTCACGCCCTGGTTATCAAGCCAGGTTTCGCCGACAAAAACCTTCTTCACGCACTTCACCAGCAGGTCGGGTGAGACCGAGCGCGTCACGATTCCGCGAACACCGCGCCGAAGATAATCGACGGTCTGCTCTTCTCCGAGTTCAGGCGAAACGAGGATGATGCGAACGTTCTCATGCCCCTTCAACAGTTCGGTCACGGCATCCGCCGGATTCGGGGACATCATGGCACCAAACAAAAGCACATCGGTCGGGAATTTATTCAGGGAAGCTATGGTCTGCTGGAGGGTTTCGGTCTGAGCGACAACACGAATGTCGTCCTCCAGTGCCACCACCTTACGGATACCGACACGAAAAATAGGTTCCGTGTCAGCAATAATTAACCGTATGTAGGCACCGGACTTTTGATCTTCGGGGGCCGTTTCCGGCCCGGTTAGGGGCGTGGCGTCGTTCGCCATATGCCGTTAGCTCTCAATGGACTGTTTTACTCCGTAGCTTGTCATCGGACGATACTGTAGTCGTCGATCACGACCGCCACGGCGCAATGCTCGCCGTCAGGTGAGCAGCGTACCACGCGACCCATGCAACTCACCAGCACATCTTTTGCGGACCCCAGACGGGGACCCGGAACGTAAATCGTGAACTCAACGCTACTCCCGACCTCTAGCTTCTCATCCATCTCGATGAGCGCGCCTCCCGCCGAGATGTTTAAGGTCTCGGCGTGACGCTCGGTCTTCTGCGCTCGAACTGCGACCGGCAGATGCAGGGGGAAGCGTACGGAACTGCGCATCTCTGGGGGAATCGGTCTCAATGTAGCCATCGAGCCGAGAGTATCCCCCATTGCGGTTACGGACAAATTACCAAAGTCGAGCCAATGGGCTTACATCTACTCAGAATCGGGTCACTTCCGTGAAATTAAAGTCCATGACCTTCATAGCGGGCACCACCATGTCGAATGATTCCTCCCCGCTCGCCCTCACAGGAATACTCATCTCCGCAACGTTTTGCAGAAGCTGGATCACACTCTGGTTGAAGCGGAAGTTCCGCAACCCGTGCCGCACCTTGCCTCCTTCAACCCAGAAGGTGCCGTCTCGAGTCATCCCGGTCAGCAGCTTCTCGTAGGGCTCCACCTCACGGATATACCAGAGCCTCGTTACCAGGACGCCCCGCTCGGTTCCCGCGATCATTTGCTCCACCGTGCGCTCCTGTCCGGCCGCCGGCGGTGCAAACACAACGTTCAGCGGAGCCTCTCCCATTTCATTGGGTAACGGGAACCCGTGTCCAGTCGGTCGAATGTCTCCAATCTTTCCCGCCAGATCAGACTTTTTTGCCAGCGCAGCTGAACCGCGCGAGAAGACCACGCTCTGTACGACTCCCTGCCGAACCATATTCACCGGCTGCCGCCGCACACCCTCACCATCGAACGCCGGTCCGGCCTGGAGGGGATGGTAGGCATCATCAGTGATCGTGATGTTCTCCCCAAAGAATTTTGTCCCCACCCGGTTTTGCAGACAAGACCGCTGTTCCAGCAGCGCGAGTCCGCTGAAGTCCCACATCATGAACCCAATCAGGTCCAGAACCGCGGCCGGTTCCAGGATGACCGTGTACTTCCCAGGCGCGATCTCCTTCGGCTGCGCTGAAACTCGCGCCTTCTCCGCCGCAATCTCCGCTAATCGAGCCGCATCCACCTGTGAAGCATCCGGGGAGTTGGCCTTCTGCCATCCCGAGGAATCCGGCGCAATCATGGTAATCGAGACTTCGGCGCTGCTCTGCGCGTGATACGCCTCAACTCCTCGCGAGTTGAAGATGGCATCGACGTGCTCGCCTGAGGCCGAAACACCCGCCGCCGTCAGCTTCTCGCGCTTGGCGACCGCCACCATCTTCGCAACCATTTCGGCGCGTTCCATGGGGCCAAGACTTGCCGTCTTCTCGAAGTACCGATCCGGCTCGTCGCCATGGCTGGCTTTGGTTGCAGTGGGCATTGGGAGCAGATCCGAGTCCGGCTCCTGCAACCGCGTCAACGACTCCGCCGCCTCGACGACATTCTTCAAGCCCTCATCGTCCAGCCGATTGGTCGTCGCCCGCGCCGTCTTGTGATCGAACGCTACCCGCACCGAAACTTCATAGTTCTCGTCCGCGACATTCTGGGTAATCGTGTTGTTAGCGAACCTGGTGAGCGCACTATGCCCGCCAGAGATCAACACCTCAACTTCGTCCACCGTCGAGAACTTTTTCGTCCGCTGAAAAATATCGAAAGCCTGTTCTTTAGTTAGCATATTGAGCCATTAGCAACTAGCAAAACCCATTCAAACCCTCACTCTATCAATAGCGACTTTTCTCGTCAGGGCCACCAGCATTCGTTTTACTTCGGCTAATTGTTTGTTAAGTGCAAAATACCGTTCGTTAGGCAAGTAATTTAGATCGCAAGACAGAAGCAAGTGATATTCGAGTTCGCTCGCCGACCCCATTGCAGTTTGGAGGAAACGTTGCAGATCACCGTTGTTTGATCTGCCACAGTCCTCTGCAATATTCGCTCCGATTGACGCGCTGCACCTTCGCATTTGACTGACAAGTCCGTAGAGTTCTGCCTTTGGGAATGAGCCGGTTTCTTGATAAATGTTCAAGGTCACAGCATGCGCCTATTGCCAAACTGTAAGTTGCCGAAAATCCTTCACTGTTCCTCCGGCGTGCGGGCGTAGCCGCAATCCCGATAGTAGTTGCTAATGGCTAATTGCTACCGGCTTAACTCGTTCGTGCATATTAGCTTCCCGAAAAGGCACTGCCGATCCGAATACCGCGAAATCTCGCCGGACTAGCCCCATGGCCCGTCCCCATTACTTGTTGAGGTTGTCCTTTGCCACAGTTAGGCGTACCCCAAAGGACCCACTCCTTCTTCCCGCAAATCGCATCCATGGAATTCCAAAACTCCGTGGTAATCCCCGAATAGGAAGCGTTCTTCAGCATCTTCGTCCGCTTCCCATTCTTGACCTCCCACCCAAGTTCGCAGCTGAATTGGAAGTTGTAGCGCTTGTCGTCGATCGACCACGACCGGTTGGTTTGCAATAGCACGCCGTCGTCGGTATCTGCGATCAGGTCTTCCAATCCCATATCGTTTTCGCCAGGCTTGATACTAATGTTGGTCATACGCACGATTGGCACGCGATTCCATCCTTCCGCGCGCATGTTGCCGCCGCTGCGCTCTCGCCCGATCATCGCTGCCGTATCGCGCGATGATAGATAACCGACAAATTGTCCGTGCTGAATGATCGGCACCGACTGCGCCGCTACGCCTTCATCGTCGTATGCAAACGTTCCAAGTCCCGGCCCATGGCTCTCCGTTGCATCGGCCACGACGCTTACCAGGTCGCTCCCATACCGCAGTTTGTTCAGCTTGTCGAGCGTCAGGAAGGATGTCCCCGCGAAGTTCGCCTCCATGCCCAGCACGCGATCTAACTCGATCGGATGTCCCACCGACTCGTGGATCTGCAACCCAAGCTGCGACGAATCCAGAATGAGCGTGCCGACCTTCTGCGGACACTGCTCCGCCTTGTGCAGTGCGACGCACTCTTCGGCAATGCGTTGCGCGTTCTCCTCTAATTTCAACTCGCCGACCAGTTCGTACCCTTTATTCATCCACTGCCCACCGAATGAGTTCGGATAGGACCGCTTCTGAATCTCTGTGCCTTCGAACGAGTACACCGCATATCCCGCGCCGGTCACGGTTCGTGTCTGGTGAATCTCCGACCCCTCCGAACTGTAGAACCACTGCTCGTATCGCCGGAAGTTCATGTTCGTTTCGGCCAGCGTGATCCCAGCCACACCGCGCAGAACTCCATCGATCTTCAACAGCAACTCGATGTTTTGCTCCACGGAGGTTGTAAACGGGTCGATGGCGCACGGCGAACTCCAGTCCACCTTTGCCGGAGGTTCCGACGCCAGTCTTACGTCCTGCGTCTTCACTCGCGCTGAGGCCTTCGCGATATCGAGCGCGTGCGCCGCGCATCGTTGCATCCCTTCGCGGCTCAAGTCTTGCGTAGCGGAAAAACCCCATGCGCCATCCGCGAGCACGCGAATTCCTACGCCCAGGGTTTCCGCATCCGACGCATTCCCAATCTTCGCGTTCTTAGTCGCCAGCGCACGATTGCGCTCGTGCACGATGCGCACTTCCGTCAGAGTCGCGCCACGCAACCGCGCTGTCTCCAACGCCCAACCCGCGATTTCTTTCATCGAGTTCCCCAATCCGTTCCAGCAGCGGATAAACATATTACCCGATAGCAATGAAAAAGGCGGCTCTCGACAGAGCCGCCCAATCTCATCAACAAAACTCAACTGATAGCTTTGAAGATCATGATCGGTCCGAGCACTCCGATCGCCAAGCCATATCCGAGATCCGCCCAGATCACTCGCAGGAAATTCAGAACATACAAAACAGCGATCAGCGGAAGGCTGACCACCGCCAGCAGATTAAACTTCTTCGCTTCCGCCGGAGCCAGCTTCCAGATGTGGCTCAGGTCGTGTGTCGACGGAAACGCATTCATCCCCATCGAGAGACCCAGCCAGTAGAAGAAGTAGGCCATCGGATCAAAAACATCCAGCTCCCAAACTGGCAGGAATGCCGCACTGCAAAACAAGATGCACAATGCGGAGTTGATGAAGAACGGACCCATACTGATGAAGAAGGTCTTTCTAAAATTATCTGTCTGCTCATGGATGACATATCCAGCCGGATTGCCCATGCGGATATAACAGACATCAAACACCGCGATTCCCTGCAACCGGCAGAACAACTGATGCGCCGCCTCATGCACGATCACGCCGGGGAAAGTCAGGAAGCTGATCAAGAATCCGGGAATGATGAACATCTATTTAGCCTCCTTCTTCGCCAGCTCTGGGCGGAACCGTTTGTCGTACTCGGTTTTGTCGATGATTTCGCGCGATTTCAAACGGTATCGAATTCTCTCCGAGTACTCGCGGTATGCGGCCATGGACTGTGGATCGTTGCCCGAGAGTGTCTGCGCCTTCTGCAGATGGTCCTCCGTGTCGCGTGCGTATTTCTCGTCGCCCGTCACCGCGTACTTACACGCCAATGCGCTCGCCACTCCCGCAACTGCGAGCGGACTTTCCGGCGACTTCGCTGCCTCGGCTTCTTCTAATTCCAGGAATCTGTCGTAGTCTTTCGCGTTGAAGGCGATTGACTCATCAATCCCGGTCTCGAACGCGGCATAAGCCTTGAACTCTGGGTAAGCGAGTTTCGCCTGATGAAGTTTCTCTAGCGCCTCGTCCCTTTTGCTCGCTTCGGCCAGGTCTGAACTCTCTTTCAGGAGCTGCATTGCTTTTGTCGCTCTCTCGAATATCCCGCTAACCTCGCGGAAGAGTTCATCTTCTTCGAATTTCTTTGTCCCAGCAGCGTCATAAGCAGCCTGCGGATCGCCCGCCAGCAGAGCCGCCTTCGCCATCAGCAGCGCACACTTCTTGCAATCCGGCGCGAACGCAACCACAGGTTTCAGCTGCTGTTCCGCCTTGTCATATTGCCCACTGGCAATTAACTTCTCCCCTCGATACAGATCCTTCCCGATCTTGAAGTATTTCTCGCCATTTATGAGCGCTACCACCAGCAGCAGCAATGCTCCCACTAGTCCTAACTTCAACCACTTCGGAAAATCCCGGTTATAAACAGAGTGAGCACAGGTCGTGCACAATGCCGCTCCGCCGACGTTCTGAAAGGGACCGCCCTTGCCGCATAAGGCACACACGCTTCCCGCTGCGGGAGCTGCTCCTTCCGGCTCCGGACGGTGCAACTCTTCCATCATCTGCTCACCGCAGACGGCACAGTAACGCTGCCCGTCCAGGCGCATCATCCCGCTGGTAGGAAATTCATTGCCGCACTTCGCACATTTCGCGGAATCCATAAGTCGCGCATTATGAACCAGAACTGCTGGATTTCAAAGCTTCGACGTCACACCGATGAGTACAAACGTTTCGAAATTTGAGAACAAATTTATTGACATGCTGCACTTCGAATTGGCCCTCGGGCAACAGGCTCCCGTATGCTGGAAGGTCATGTCCCTGGCCCCCGTCCACCCCGCACAACCTGCCACCCGTCTCGACCGCGCACTCGTTGCGGTCATGATGGCGGGCATGTGCACGTTCCTGAACGTCTACTGCACGCAGCCTCTGCTTCCCTACCTGCGCGATCTCTTCCAGGCCTCCGAGCTCGAGGTCAGCTTGACCGTCAGTGCCACCATCTTCGCTGTCGCCATCGTCGCTCCGTTCATCGGGCTCGTCGCAGAACGTCGCGGTCGCAAGAAGGTCATCGTCCCGTCTTTATTCCTGCTCACTATTCCAACGGTGCTCGCCGCGACTTCTAATAGTCTCCACGCGCTCATCTTCTGGAGATTCCTTCAGGGCATCTTCGTTCCTGGCGTCATCGCCGTCATGCTCGCCTATATCAATGAGGAATGGGCGGGACGCGGCATCGGGCGCGCCATGGCTTACTACGTCACGGGAACCGTCTTCGGTGGCTTCCTCGGACGCTTCGCCTCCGGGTTGATTGCTACGCATTGGAGCTGGCGCGGGACATTCGTCGTTCTTGGCGTCGTCAACCTGATCGGAGCGATGCTCGTGCGCTCGTGGCTACCGCTGGCCAAGAACTTCAAGAAGGCTGAGCATCTTTCGCACGCCTTCGCCGACGCTCGCGCGCACCTTGCCAACCCTCGACTGCTCGCGAACTTCATGAATGGCGCGACGTTTCTCTTCGCGCTCGTCGGCTGCTTCACCTATACCAACTTTTATCTTGCCGAAGCTCCGTTCCACCTCAACTCCGCGCAACTCGGCAGCATCTTCTTCGTCTACTTGCTCGGAGTCATCATCACGCCGCTCTCGGGCCGCTTCCTCGACCACTACGGCTTCCGGCACACCGCCGTGCTCTACACCTCCATGATGATCGGGGGGCTTTTGCTCACGCTCATTCCGCATCTCTGGGCGGACATCACCGGCCTCGCGATCTTCTCCTCCGGAGTCTTCATTGCGCAGGCCTCCACAACGGTCCAGACGGGCGCCATCGCCGGACGCGCTCGCTCCTCCGCCGCGGGACTTTACGTGACGTTCTATTACCTCGGGGGAAGTTTAGGCGCCTGGGTCACAGGCTGGTTCTGGGTCTGGGATGGATGGAAGGGATGCGTCGCTCTGCTGACTGCCGTCTCGTTGGTGAGCCTGGCTATGGCTTACCTAAGCTCGCGTCCGCACGAACAACTTAACCTTGCTGACGCTGAACCGGTGGGATGAGCGGGAGCGAGTCGCTCCCGCAACTGCCGGCAAGGTGCCGGCGCTACTGGATACCCTCCCCCTACTATTGCGATCTATTGTTTTCAGCGAGTTACGGAAATTTGACTCGCATCTGGTTGAAAATACATGGCTTAAATACCAAGATATCCCCTTGACGAGCCAATGGCCGGAATTCGCAAGAATCGACGGCTGTCGGCTGGTATTGACCGGTGGTGTTGCGAGTCTTCGTTCAATCCCGTTTTGGGAATCCGGGCTCTCTCCTAGCTGATCTTCGTTCCGTCGCGCCGGCTCTCTCTCGGATACTCGGTGTGTGCTCCCTCTCCGTCCTCTCATCATTCTTTTGTCGTTGTGCCTGGTCGGCTGCGCCGCTGTCTCGACAGCCGATCTGTTCGTCGATTCCTCTTTATCTCCCGACACCGGCTGTCACCAGGGATACGCCACCGACGGCAGCGTTCATTTTCTTTTCGACACCCATCGCATTCTCAAGCGCACGAACGACTCCACCTGGCGCATCATCGGCGTAAACGACAAGCCCTTCGAAGGCCTCACCGGCTTCGATCACATCGGCGATGGTGACTACTTCGAACACATTCTTTACGTTCCCGTCGAACACTACTCCAGCTGTACCAACGATTCGAATGCCGCCATCTTTCTCTTCGACGCCACCACGCTCGTTCGTACGCGCGTCATCGATCTCCCCGTTGCGCAGGAGATTTCCGGCGTCGCCGTTCTGCCCAGCATGCGCGAACTCTGGGTATCTTCTTATTGCGACGGCAGCCAATTGTGGGTCTATAACGTGGACACGTTCGAATTGAAGCGGACAGTCCGGCTGTCCCCCACTCTCTCGACGATTCAGGGCATCGCTTATCACGACGCCACGTTCTACATCGCGCAAAACAACGGAATATTGCAGGAAGTAACGGTCGACGGCCACACGCGACAGGTTTTCAAGACCGACTCCCCCGGCGCGCACGAAGGTCTCGACTACTCACAAGAAGAATTGCGTTGGTTGATCGATGAAGGGTTAGGTGAACAGAAGATTCACTTCCTGGTGAGTACGGGACCGATGATTCCGTAATGGCCGGTGCCGTCGCTCGGAAAAGACCCAGGTTCA
>Ga0163163_10002627_pt1 | contig 15209 bp, 10 predicted proteins | sample S65metaG_FD_119766 | JGI IMG/M metagenome (GOLD analysis project Ga0163163, IMG submission 119766) | Switchgrass rhizosphere microbial communities from Kellogg Biological Station, Michigan, USA - S6-5 metaG | ecosystem: Host-associated > Plants > Roots > Rhizosphere > Soil | place: USA... | reverse complement strand
GGAGTTAGCGGCCCTCGCTACAGTCTATTTCTGTCGTTCGATAAAGGAATGCAGGTGTTGGTTCAAGCGCTGGAGAAGTCTATTTCAGAACCCGACGTGGAGATCCGGCTGAACACGAAAGTTAAGTCTTTGGAACGCTCGGGCTCGTCATCTTCTTCGTGGCAAATACGAACAGACCAAAATGAAATTCTCGAGGCCGAGGCAGTGTGTCTGGCAGTGCCATCATATATTGCGGCCGACCTGCTGTCTGATGTCGCGCCGCAACTAAGCACTCAATTACGTGAGATTGAGTTTGCCTCGACTGCCACAGTCAACCTCGCCTATCGTCGCGCTGACATCGCTCACAAACTCGACGGCTTCGGATTCGTGGTTCCGTTCATTGAAAAGCGCAACCTGATTGCCTGCACCTTCAGCAGCGTAAAGTTCAAAGGACGCGCGCCTGCCGACCATGTATTGCTGCGAGCATTTGTAGGAGGCGCCTTGCAACCCGAGATGTTGCAACTCGACGACGCGGAGATCGTGAATCGTATTGAAAGAGATTTGAATGAGATCTTAGGTCTAAAGGCCAAACCGTTATTTGTCGAACTAGCTCGTTGGAACAAGTCTATGCCGCAATATGCTGTGGGCCATCTGGAACGAGTAGCGCGAATCGAACAAGAAGTAAACAAACTCACCTCACTCACACTGGCCGGGAACGCGTACTCTGGTGCGGGTATTCCGGATTGCATACGCAGTGGCGAAAAGTCGGCAGAGTTATTGATCGACCAAGGATAATCATCGAAAGCTCGATACATGCTCGATACAGTCGGGGCAGTAGCCCGACTGTTAAGGAGGGCTTGAGATATAGAAACTCAAGCCCTCCCTAACGGTCGGACTACTGCTCCCTCTACATTCCGCTCGCACAGTTCGGGTGATATCCTTACGACACTTCGAAAGGAGATCTCCTCGCCATGCCACAAGCCGCCCCGAATCGCATTGAGACGGAACAAACCCTGAGACAGATGAATGATGAATGGGTTAAGGCGCTGGTCCGTGGGGATGGCGAAACCCTCGACCGAATAATGGCCGACGACTTCCTCTTCGCTTATCCGATGGAAGGCGACGACAAGTGGCAGTTTATCGAGGACGTCACTTCAGGACAGGTCCGAGTGGAATATCTCAACCGCGAAAACGTTACCGTAAGGATCTGGGGTAAAACTGCTGTCCTATCAGCACATGACTCAGCAAAATGGTTTTATCAAGGACGCGACTTCAGCGGCCACTACAAGATCGTTCACATCTACGCGCAACGAGATGACAAGTGGGAGCTGGTGTCGGTGCAAGCCTGTCCGATAGTTTAGATTTCTGATTTCTGATTGCTGATTGCTGATTCATTAGTTGTTCGCGTTCAAGCCCAAAATCAGCAATCAGAAAGCAGCAATCAGAAATTACTTAACTAATCATGATCTCAACCGATCTAGCCAATCCGCATTCCCTTGCATCAGCGGCTTGAAAGCTTCACGCGGAACCGTAGTTTCAATGTGCATGTTGTCATCGGTATTTATCTGAGCTCCCTGCACAGCCGGACCAAGCTTAGTCTCATCGCAAACAAACCAACCCCGGACATCTGCGTCACTTCTTAGATTTACTCGCGAAAGCTCCTTCGCAATTCGCTCGTCAGCCAAACGTTGAGTTAACAAATCGAGACTCAATGGCTGATTGCTCCCAACAAGGATCAGATCCTTTCCCTTTCCTGCACCACCGACACGAAACACGAGCACATGTGGAAACACTTTTTGGTACGTCGCCAGGACAGATCGCAGACTATCCGTTGACAGCTGATAGATCTGTAACCATTGAACGAAGACTCCCTGTTCACTCAACCGTTCACGCCCCATTTCGAAAAACTCCTGGGTGAAAAGATTGGCAACGCCCGGAACCCAGGGATGACTCGGCTCACTCACGATAACGTCATACCGGTTCGGTGTAACTCGAAGGTAAGTTCGCGCGTCGTCGATAATCACTTTCGTTCGCGAATCATTTAGTGGTTGATTGTTCACATGATCGAAGAAGTGAGATCCCTTTATTGTTGCTGGTTCCAACTCAACACAGGTGACTGATTTGATCGGTGACTGCAACATCGCCCCCACACTTACTCCTGTGGCAAATCCAATTATCAAACCGTTATCCAATTTTGGAGCGACTAGCATTGGAACCTGTGCGAGCATTACCTGGGTTGGCATATCGAAGACACTGTCTGACGCGTTAGTTCGCCCGTTGATTGCCATTGATATCGTCTCAGCATCTCTTCTGACCGAGACTGTCGACGTTGGGCCTTCTTCATACATCAATAAACGATGTGCATCGGTACTTTTTTTCTCGTCGCTAGCGATTCCCTCACGACTCTGCGCAAGCACTCGGATCAGACTATCGTATGCACCAATCGACAGGTCAGCTAGATTCATCGGCGGAGCCATTACAAATAGCACCACAACCAGAGCGAGAGTGAGACCGACCGACAGACTGCGTCTCAAGGCTGCATCACCCTGCGAAGCCGACGGCTGATACGCGGCCCCAGCAACGAGCAAACAAATTGCTGACGCAGCGATTAGCGTAAACTTCGTGCTGGTCCTTGGTATCAAGACAAATCCTGTAACGAAGGCTCCAGAGATTGCGCCGACCGTATTGATTGCATAGGTTCGCCCGACCAGGGCAACGGCACCGCCTTTATTTGTGCTGGCCCAGAAAAGTACCAGCGGCATAACCATTCCCATGAGGAGCGCAGGCAACAGAATCAAAAGAGCGGTCACGATGATCTGCAACGCCAGCAATCCTGCCCATGAAGCGATCTGAAGTCGCAATCCCATGTTGACCAGGAGTCTCGGGATCAAGTTCACAACAAACAAACTCAGAAAAAGACTGACTGCGGTCAACGCTTCCACCTTAAGAATCGTCGCACGCAAATGAGCCGATTGATCTCTGCGACCGATTACCCAGGCGCCCGCGGCAAGACCGATCAAGAAAAGCGCAACAACAATACTGAACGCATAAGTACTCGAGCCGATGATCATCGATAAGATTCGTGTCCATGCGACCTGCGTGCTAATCGTTACAAAACCAGACGCCAGGGCGCAGAAAAACCAAAACGATTTGCCTTCGCTAACGGCGTCTTCAATCGCACCTTCCTCTTGCGAGTTGACTTCTGGAGTTTTGTTCTTGCGATCCGCGATGACTGCCGCGGCGCCGATGATCGTATTGATCACTGCCGCAACGAGAATTGTCCTGTGCACACCCAACACAGGGAGTAACACAAACCCGGCAGCAAGTGTTCCGAGGATCGCACCGGCGAGGTTACATGCGTACAACTTTGTAACGGCGCCTCTACTGTGACCTGACGAGTTCAGCAAAGCCGCCGACAGCACAGGTAACGTTGCGCCCATTAGCGTTGTTGGCGCGAGCAACAACAAACACGAAAGAGCAAATCGCCACAGACTGAAAACGAAGTAGCCCGGATGAAACTGTTGCCAGATAAGCGCGTAAAGGTTATCGACGCAATGAAAAAGGAAAGGCACCAGAAGAGCGCAAATCGCGATTCCTATTTCCAACCAACCATACGCACTCAAAGGCCGCTTGATCCGCGAAGCGAGTCGACCTGCCAGCGCACTTCCGAGGGCGAGACCTCCCATGAAGGCAGCGAGAACGGTGCTGACGGCAAGTGTCGTAGCTCCGAATACTAAACCCAACATCCGGGCCCAGAGCACTTCGTAGATCAAACCAGTGGCCCCGGAAAAGATGAAGCACAGGCCGATGAGAAGAATAGTGGATTGGGTATAAGCGACGGATTGTTGCCGAACCGCACGAGTTTCAGCCAATGAAGTCGTTTCCTTGAGTTTGATCGCTAGAGCTGAGGAACGTGCGAGGCTTTGAATATACCATTATCGGTTTGCGCTAAGCCCAAAATCTTCAGAGATAGATAACATGGCTGGTTCGCCAAACATTTGCCGGAATGGAACCCGGAGATGCGGCAGTCAGTAAAATTGCATAGTCGTGTTCAACCGTTTCTCTGCTCAAACTATTTTTGACTGTAGCCTCAATAGTAGTAGCGGCCAACTCGGCGTTTTCACCCAGTGGCGAGACAACTGCGAGTCGCCGCAAACAACGGTACAAGTGTTCGATCCCTGAACCGAAGGCACCAATCTCTTCTCCCAGCACAAGCCTGACCTCTGCACGTTCGTCAATGAAGTGTTTGAGCAATGACGCAGTCTGAACTACGCCTCGTTCGAATCGCGACTTCAAGTCGTCATCAGCATTGCTCGACAAACGAGTATCTAAAACAATCGTGATGCGGCGCTCGTCTTCCGACGTGAACTCGCGAACAGTTAACCGGCGCGATCGGGCCGTGGCCTTCCAGTCGATGTGTCGTAGATCATCCTGCGGTTGATAGTCACGCATTGAGAACAAGTCATGGCCTGCGCCGCGTCGCAGAGAGGGCAATCGACCTGCGTACATCGGCAACAGATGTAACTCATCACTTATTATTTCAGGTTTGGGGTAGACAACAATGTCGACGTTTCGAGCTCGCAGTCGACGGCGGCGACGAAAGAAACCAAATGGAAAACGAGTGGATAACTCAAAGCCATCGATCAGTACATGCCCACGCGTCGGAAACAACTGTTCGACTCGTTGCTCCGCGGATGCCCGATGAGGCACGTAGCTAAAGTAAGCCAACAAACGTTTCGCATAGCGCTTACCCCGTTTTAATTTTGTCGCGTCAGGCTTTGGTCCACGAGCTTCGACGAAGATTGAAAATGATGGGAGAACGTGCTTGGTATTTCGTAGCGTGACGATTACCGGAGCCGGCTCGCCCGCAAATATGTGATCCGGAAAACGCGCAGAGACGTTGAGGTCACGAAGTGAAGCGCGGGCCGCCATCCAACCGACGAACAAGGTGGAACACAACAGCGAGAAGACGAGGAATAGAAGATTGTTGCCCGTGTTCCACGCGGCGAAAGCAACAACGATGATAATTATGAGAAACACACCGCCACCACTTGTCGGCTCCAACGGAGAATCCCAACTCAACACTTCCAATCGCGCTGAGCGGGCCAGGGGCGGAACAATAAAGATCGCGAGGAGCAGAGCAATCAAAAGCGAAAGAATCGCCGCCACCCCTGCCAGGCTGTTCTCGTTTTCACGACGGGCCAGAACGGTAACTATCGCGGCCAGCACGCCCGCAAGCACAAGTAACGTTCCCAGCACTACTCGAGTTATCGAAGAAGTTTGTGGAATGAGAGAGGGTCTGCGTGAGTTAACCGCTTCTTCTTTCATTTTCCCTCCCGATCTTTAGAGAGGGACACTGACAGTTTTCAGGAGCTCGTTCAAGACTGCTTCAGCTTCCTCACTGCGTCTTAGTGATGAGGCAAAGCGCGAACTAACCACGATGCGGTGTGCAAAGACTGGGACTACGAGGCGTTTGATATCGTCCGGAATGCAGTACGTGCGTTCTTCTGTGAGCGCGAGAGCCTGAGCTGCTCGGAACAACGCGAGTGTTCCTCGTGGACTAACGCCCAGATCCAGCATCTCAGAGTCGCGGGTTGCAGCGACAATCCTCATCAAATACTGAACAAGCGAGTCGTCGACTGAGACGGTCGCAACGATTCCCCGAAGTTCGTTGACTTCGTGAGCACTCATAACTGACTGAAGCGCATCGAGCGGATCAGAAAACTCGCGATCTCGAAGTATCAACTCTTCATCGGCAGGCGCTGGATAACCAATTCGCAAACGCAACATGAAACGATCGAGCTGTGACTCAGGGAGCGGATAAGTTCCGTGATGTTCGATCGGGTTCTGGGTTGCCAGCACGATAAACGGCGAGGGCAAGTCATGCGTTATACCCTCAACCGTCACCTGTCTTTCCGCCATGGCTTCCAGCAATGCCGATTGAGTCTTAGGCGTGGTGCGGTTGATCTCGTCGGCGAGGACAACATTCGCGAAAACCGGACCAGGCTTCCATTCGAAAACTCCACTGTGCTGCTTATAAACCGACAAGCCGATCACATCAGACGGAAGCAAGTCGGAGGTGAATTGGATACGTTGGAAAGTGCAATCCAGTGCTCGAGCCAGAGCGTGAGCGAGCGTGGTTTTACCGACACCCGGAACGTCTTCGACCAGAAGATGACCGCCGGCAATCAAAGTCACAATCGCCAGGCGAATCGCTTCAGGCTTGCCTTTGATGACAGTTTCAACGGCCTGCTGCAAGCGTTCGATCTGTTCGACGGCATTTGCGCTAGCTACTTGTCCGTTGTTTATGGGTTCGAGGTTTCGCATGAAAACTGGCTGCATTCTACATGCTATGAGGATGAGTCGCACATGGAAAAGGTTGGAAGTGGATCTTTGGTCTTAGGTTTTCGGTCTTGGGTCTCTGACCTCTCCAGTGAGCTTAAAACCAAGACCAAAGGCCGCAGACCTTAGACCATTTCCCCTCTTTCGACGTCGAACAATTCCTGTAGTAGACTGAGTTCGTCGCGCCCGGTCGAGGTATAAAGCGGAACTTACTACAACCTCGCTTCGTGTAATGGGCTCGAGGAGGCATTATGAAAACCCTGAACAAACGCAAGACCGATCAACAAGGATTCTCATTGATCGAGTTGATGATCGTAATCGCGATCATCGGAATTCTTATCGCGGTCGGTGTCACCGGATGGAAGGCCGCCGTAAGGTCTGCTAACGAAGCAGCCGCGATCAAGACCCTGCGATCTATTGCTGAACAGCAGATGCTCTATTTTAACGCCCACCAACGAACTTCGTTTGGCACATTTGACGAGATGTTGAAAGAGAATCTTCTCGACACTCGATTCACGGGAACGAGTCCTGTCGTTGATGGTTACGTTTATCAGATGAAGGTAATTCCGAAATCAACCTCACAACAGGCAGGTTACACAATCAACTCTGATCCTCAGGTCTCGGAAGGCGTCGGTGCAACAGGAAAGAACCACTTTTATCTTGACTCCGACTCAAACACGATTCATGTGAACCCGACTCAGCCCGCAACGATTTCAGATCCACCCATTGGAGGCTGAGAGCCAGGCACTACAGCTTTTTTTAGCGATTGCGGATGGCGTTTGAACAAGACGCCATCCGTTTCGTTTTGCTTTCCTGGCAATGAAACTTTGCTCCAAGAGTATTTGCTTGCTACGGCTCCGCCGCCTGATGCACTCGAACTTGTCACCTGTCGGTCTTATAATGCGTCCGCTTCAAACCTGATCAATTCCCGGAGAGAAACCCAAATGCGCAAAACTGTCCTCGTTGCCCTTCTCATACTGACTTGTGCAATTGCCACGCAGGCCCAGTTATCACAAGAAACAAAAGATGCTATCGACAAGCTGGCAAACGAAACGTTGGTTAAGACCGGCGTCCCAAGTGCATCCATTGCGGTAGTCAAAGACGGTCAGGTTGTTTACGTCAAAGCTTATGGTGACGCGCGACTTGACCCGAAGACACCAGCAGCTCCCGAGATGCGCTACAGCATCGGATCCATCAGCAAACAGTTCACCGCAACCGCGATTCTGCTGCTCCAGGAGCAGGGCAAATTATCCCTCGATGATAAAGTGTCGAAGTTTATTCCTGATCTCACCCGAGCGAATGAAGTAACAATTCGCCAGCTGCTGTCGCATACGTCCGGTTATCAAGATTACTGGCCGCAGGACTATGTAATGCCAATGATGCTTGAGCCCGTCAAAGCTCAAAAAATTCTTGATCTCTGGGCACGTAAAGCTTTGGACTTTGATCCTGGAACGAAGTGGCAATATAGCAATACGAATTACGTCATAGCAGGATTGATTGTTGAGAAGGCGAGTGGGATGCCGCTGCTTCAGTTCCTAAGCGAAAAGGTTTTCACGCCGTTGGGAATGAAGAGTGTTGCCAACATCGACGAGAAAAAGCTGGGAGATACTGATGCTGTAGGTTACCTGCGTTACGGATTAGGACCGTTGCGAGTAGCGCCAAAGGAAGGTCCGGGTTGGTTGTTTGCCGCCGGCGAACTCGCAATGCCCGCACAAGATCTGGCGCGGTGGGATATCTCTCTCATCGAGCAAAAGCTTTTGAAGCCGGGGTCATATCGTGAACTGGAAACGGAAGTGCAATTGAAGACTGGACTGGGTACGCGCTATGGACTCGGGGTCAGCGTTGGAATGGAGGCCGGACATCGAGCGGTGTCTCACGGTGGCGAAGTCTCGGGCTTCACCGCCGAAAACGTTGTGTTTCCAGATGACCGTGTAGCCGTTGTGTCTTTGAGTAATCAAGATGCGGCGGGCGCGGCTTCGACAATCGCTCATGGGATCGTACCGATGTTGTTTACGGTTGACGATCCAACTACGCCAGCGAAAACCGAACAGGCACGCAAGATCATTGAGGGTTTGCAACATGGAACGATCGATCGATCTTTATTCACGAGTAACGCGAACGCTTACTTTAGCGATGCGGCTTTGAAGGATTTTGCGAGTGGCCTGGAACCACTTGGTGCGTTACAGGAATTCAGCCAAACCGGTCGCGGTTTGCGCGGCGGAATGATTTATCGGAACTACCGGGCAAAGTTCGCAAACCAAACTATTCGCGCATGGACCTATGAAATGCCCGACGGAAAGTTAGAGCAATATCAGATCGCCCCTCAATGAAAGATTGCTGATTGTTGATTGCTGATTGTTGATTGCTGATTGTTGATTCATTCCACCAGCCCATTTTTGATCGCATAGTGCGTGAGTTCGGCGTTGGTTTGCATCCGCATCTTATCCAGGATGCGACGCCTGTAGGTACTAATCGTCTTATCACTCAGAGAGAGAGACTCGGCAACTTCTCCAACTGTCTTTCCCGAAGCGATCAGACATAAGACCTCAAGTTCCCGATCGGACAGCTGTTCGTGAGGTAACTTTTCCGACGTGTTCAAATCAAAGACCATTCGTTCCGCCAGCGATGGACTTATATACCGGCCACCTTTGATTACTTTCAAAACTGCTTCTTGCAACTCGCCTCTCGAACTCGCCTTGGTGATATAACCCGCAGCCCCGGCCTTAAAGGCGCGCATTGCATATTGATCCTCTGCGTGCATGCTGAGGATCAAAACAGGGAGTTTGGGACGCAGCTGTTTGATTTCCTTCAAAATATCCAGGCCGCTTCGTCCTGCAAGAGAAATGTCGAGAATGGCAACATCCCAATCGTGATCGCGGATGAGACCGATCGCTTCTGCACCACTACGCGCCTCGCCAAATTCGGCGACGCCGGCTCCAAAAAGGCCCTTTACGCCTTCGCGAACAACTTCGTGATCGTCAATGGTAAGGATTCTATGCAATGGCCTGTGATTCCGACTCTCTATTCAGCGGCACCGTGACAACCACAGTCGTTCCTTTTTCCGAACTTCCTGTAACACTGACCTCGCCACCTACCAGTAGCGCACGTTCCTTCATTCCCAAAAGACCAAGTGACTCGGTGTTTTGTTTCTCCGCCTCCGTTATACCACGGCCGTCGTCAACAACGCTGAGTTCTAAATGGTGACGGTGTTGAAGGAGCCTCACGTGAATGTTGCTCGCTTGCGAATGACGCAGCACGTTTGTAAGTACTTCCTGGAATATCCGAAACACAGCGGTCGCAGCCTCCCGACTCACTTCCACTGTGTCGAGCTCCGATTCCCAGTGCACCTTTAACCCGGTTCGCTTTTGAAATTGTTGCGCCTGCCACTCGATAGCCGCAACGAGACCAAGGTCATCTAACACACCAGGCCGCAATTCAGACGAAATCCTGCGCACGGTATTGATTGTGGATTCGATGCGACCGCTGATCGCTCCAATTTGTTTTCTTATATCGGCGATTGTGGAGTTCCCATTAGCAGCCTGCAACTTAGTTTCAATGCTTTCCAAATCCCACTTAAGACCGGTCAAGGAGCCGCCGAGTTCATCATGAATCTCTCGCGCGATCCTTGTCCCTTCCTCCTCGCGAGCTGACTGCATCTTTGCGGAGAGTGCGCGTAACCGATCTTCTGATGCGCGTAATTCTGTCTCCGCGCGTTTCCGTTCTGTTATCACTTGCGTGAACAAAATCAGTCCGCCGATTTCCCCATCAGGTTTACGCCACGGACGACTCTCCCACTGTAGCCAGCCGGGATTTCCATCGTTGTCAACATAAGGATCTTCGTCATTGCGTTCCACCGCGCCGGCGAGAATGCGCCGATGAACTTCCTTCCAATGTTCGGGCAGATTTGGAAACAGGTCGTAATGGCGTTTTCCGATTATGTCTCGTCCTTCGAGACCATAGTCGGTCAAAAATCGATCGCTTACTTGAAGGTATCGCATGTCGTTGTCGAACATCGCGATGGCTGCGGGGGTGTGTCTCACAAACAGTCGCAACACTTCTTCGTTTGCCTTAAGGGCCTTCTCCATGTAGCGACGTTCGGTGAGATCCAAAAGAACTGACAAAACACACGCTTCACCATCCACTTCAATTGGTTCAGCCGAGAACGCGCACAACCTCTCTTTACCCTGCTTCGTCCGGAAGCTTACCTCCTCATCGCGAACGGAACCGTGTTGAGACAATAGTTCAATTAGCCTGCTCCGTACCGCGAGGTCAGGCCATAGCTCGAGGTTCAGTGTTGTTTCGCCGATCAATTGTTCGGCGGTGTAGCCAATGAACGATGCTGCTGCCTCGTTTACCTCAATAAATCGACCATCTCTTAAGCGCGCCACAGTGAGGCCCACAGGACTGGAACGGAAAGCACGTGCAAATTTTTCTTCAGAGCGCTCGACCAATTCTTCAGCTCGTCTCCGGTCTGTGATGTCGTAAAGAGTGGCGCGGCTCATCACAAATTGTCCTTCGGAATTCGTGACCGAGGTTGCACCCAGCAGTATGGTCCTCGTTGTCCCATCTTTTGATACAAGCTGATACTCCACGTCTTTGATGGATCCTTCGGTCACAAACTTTCGAAAACCCTTCTCAAAGAAAGCCGACTGTTCGGGTGCCGGTGCCAACACATCCTTGAAATGCAAACGACCAACAACCTCTTCGCGCGTGCGACCCAACCAACTCAACTCCGTATCGTTGACCTGAACATACACGCCGTTTTCATCGAGTGAGTGGTAACCACAAGGTGCGTTGTTGTAGAGGTCACTAATCCTGTCGGCGTATCTGCGCAACTCTTCCTGCGCCTGTTCGCGTTCCGCGACCTCTTGCCGCAACTCTTTGTTTAGCTCACGTAACTTAGCGTCTTCTTGTTCTAACTCCTCGTGTTTGTTACGAAGGTGAACCGACATGTTGGCAAACGCATCCGCGAGCGAATTGATTTCGGTCGAATACTTAAATCGTGGCGGCTCGTCACTCTTTCTGGAACCTTCCACCCAGGACTTCAACAACGACAATCGACGAACCACTAAAACCCGAAGCGCTGTAGATAAGACAAACGACAACAGCACCACCAGCACAAGCAACCTGAATGCTATGCCCCACCGCAGCTTGGTTAACTCGGGTTGCAAATAGACTGACGAAACATCCAACGTTACCGAACCGATTCGATAGTTTTTGAAGCGTATCTCCCTTTGATACGTGTAGTCAGTGGGTTCAGCGGCCGGACCATTTGTATTGAAGTCGTGAATAGAACCGTCTACCGACTTATATTTGCCTACGTACAATTGTCCCTGTTCGTCGAACACTTGGATGCCGGCGACTTCCTTTACAACCAACTCGTCGAGAACAATACGTTCCGTTTCAGGCTGACTAAGATTCCAGAGTGGATAGGCAAGGCTGTTTGAGAGGCGATCTGCAGTTACAGTTCCTCGTTGCTGAAGTTGTTGAATTTCCCGGTGCTTCAGAATGTAGAGTTCAACGACGCTGGAAATCCCAAGAACAATGACAACCGTCACAATGACGGCCAGCAAAATCTGCGAAGAAATTGAAAGAAAACTTTTCATTCTGCTCTGATTTTCAGTCCTACCTCGTCAGCGCGCGCAACCACTTAGATTTAATTCTCTGAAGCGTTCCATTCCTTGAAATGGATGCAAAGCCTTTATCAAATTCTTGTTTGGCCCAACGGCCCTGGGAATGTTTAGTGCTAAACGCAATGTACGAATTCATCATGCCGGCTTGAAACGTGGTCTTGACCTGCCCGCTGACACCGGCTCGTTTAATCAGAAACACCGGAGTTTTCATTTCGTTGTAGGTGAGCAACGCAAGATCGATACGGCCTGCCGCCAGCTTTCGAAGGTTAATGTTTTCGGAAGGAGATTCTTCAACAACGATGATGCCCTGTTGCTTGAGTCGATCAAAGGAGGGCGGGTATTCATAACCGATTACCGTTCCGATCACAGTCTTTGGCGGAAGATTTTCTTGTCGTGTCGCCTTCACTGGTTTGTTTACGTTATAGAAATAGCCGGCATTAATACTGAATAACGGTTGAGCCGACAGTTCCAAAAAACCTGCAAATTCCGGCGATGGAGAAGCGTTGAAACACGCCGGGACTTCACCGTTCAATGCCATTCTTTTACAACGAGCATACGGTACCACGCGCAACTCGACGTCAACTCCTACTGCCTTGAACGCAGCGACAACAACATCGTTCGCATAACCGGTTCCGTCAAGTTGAGACCATGGCGCGGCACCGTCCTCAACGGCAACAACGATCGAGTTGACTTGGGGACGAACCAGAGACGTGTTGAGCAGAAGGATTGAAACAGCGCACAGAAACTTTGCGAGGCAGACGGGGGAAAAGCGAGAAGAGAAAAACCGAGAAGGGATCACCAGGAACTCCAACACCTACACAGAAGCGTTGGGCGCATTCTATCATCGAGGTAGATCAGATGGCAGAGCCCAGTTCCTCGTTCGTCCCTCCTTCTAGCAGATGATCAGAGAACAATATGCAGGGGAACCGATCCAAAGGGCTTTGCATCCTGAAAAAGGGAATTGAATAGCCGTGGGCGAGCGGCTTTGCGCAAAGCCCACGGCTATTAACGTTTGTCCCTTCGGAACTTAAAAACCTAGAACTTCTTCACATCAACCCGATCTAGTCTGGTGTCAGGAAGAGGCCATGATTGTTGAAGGCTGAAGTTTGTGACATTCTTCAGTGAAAAGGTAGGCACATCGCGGGAGCGTTGCGCTTTGACATTGAGAAAGTCGATTCCCGCCACATCATTCAACCAAAATGGTGGGCGAAGATCCTCATTTAGATAGCTGACTTCAACGTCGCGCAACTGCAATCCCTTCACGTGTCTGATGAAGAATCCGTAAGACGGCAACTCTCCAAACATTGTCGGCTCAGGGTAAGTATCTTCCTTTTCTGGAGGGTCAAGTGCTGCCTGCTCTTTAGTGCCACCACCTTTGGAGTAAACGCGAATGTTGTTCAGGCGCAGATCTTCGATCGGGTGACCAGGAAGACCGCTGATGATCGAGGAGTATTTGGGATCCGCGTTATAAACAACGAAGTCGCTTATGTTGACTCGTCGAATAGCCCCGACAGTTGTTGTCTCTTTCGGTCCTCGTAAACGCGATCCAAGTCTGACAAAGATCGGCGAGTTGCTAATGTCTCGCATCGTTATGTTTGAGATCGTCACATCCTCAAGCAGTGCACCATCAACAGCCTCGAGCGCAAGGCCACGACAGTAATCGAAGACGCAGTTTGAGACAGTGATATTCTTGAATCCACCGTTTGATTCAGTTCCAAATTTAATTCGACCGGTTGGACTAAACGTGCTGTTAGCATTTCGAAACTCACGTTTGTAAGTTCCATCAAGCAAGGTGCCCTCATCGTAACCACTAACCTGGCAGTTAGTGATGGTTACATTCTCAGTGACTCGGGCGTAACCAAGAGCAAAAGAACTCTTTGGGCAAATGCCATCGTCGAATGGGGAGTTAACCGTGCAGTTTGAGATGCGAACGTTCTTGCATGCGTCAACGTCAATGCCATCGCGGTTGGTATCGATCTTGAGATTGTCGATCGTCAAATTGTCGACACCTGTTGCAAGAATCGCGAAATGACCTCCGTGCAGGATCGAGACGTCGCGAATAATCACGTTGCGACAAAGTTTCAAACTGATCGACTTGTTACCCCAACCCTTTTCAACTGCATCTCTCGGATTCGGATATCCAAACGGACCGGCACGTGGATCTGAAGGCGAGTTTCCAAGCGCGTCGTTCTGTTCCTTTGTTCGAGACTGAATCCCACTGCGCACCAGTCCTTTTCCCCAGATTCTGCCTGGCCCGAGAATCGAGATGTTTTCGAGGTTCTCTCCCCAGATCAAACTGTTGTGCCAGTGAGTATGACCAAAATCCTGGTACTGCTCCCATTGATTTGGTTCAGGGTCGTCATACTTTCCATCTCCATCTTTTGGATCTGCGGCGAGTATCGTGGAGCCCTGATCCAGGTAGAGTGTGACGTTACTCTTTAGACGAATCGAGAAGGATCGATATGTACCCCCAGAAAACCAGACTGTCCCGCCTCCAGCCGCTGCCGCAGCATCAATCGCCCGATTGATTGCGGGTGAATCCAAAGCCTTACCGTCGCCTTTCGCGCCAAACGACCGAACCTCGAAGACTCCAGTACTCCCGGAACGTTGTATGGCGTCAGTCAACGCTCGCGACTGCACCGAAGGTCCACTTGCTAACACCAACCCCCCAACCAAAAGAGCGAACACACTCAGAACGATCGCTACACGCCTACGAGTCATAACTAGTCGACCCCACAATTTGAATTTATCGAGCTTGCTTTGCCAAAAAGATTTCTTGTTCGCCGAGAAAAAGATGTTCGGCCACTGCAGCCTTCGCTTCACCCTCATTTCCAGATCGGACTGCGCCACAGATTTTTCGCTGCATCTCAACCGATGGCCTGACATCTTCTATCCGACCGTTTGCCTCGTGGCCTGGACCAGCCAAACCAACTTCAAGTTGCCCGCTCTGCCAGAGCGAGATTCCATAGATGGTTTGACCATTCGGACAACGCCAGCGAAATTGACTTTACTTGAACGGCCTAAGTATCCGGGGGTGAAGTGCAGCGGCAAAATAACTTAACGGCCCACTATGAGTCAACAAAAACGCCATCACTAGATTTTTGTTCCAGTTGAGAACTTAAATCTTGACCTGATCTCTCACGGCGTGATAAAAAGCGCGTATTCGTTTGAATGGTTAGACCAATCATTTTCAGTCTACTGGCTTTGGTATATCAATTCGCAAGGAACTGATCGTCGATCCACAGAGAAGACGTT
>Ga0163163_10002626_pt1 | contig 15212 bp, 18 predicted proteins | sample S65metaG_FD_119766 | JGI IMG/M metagenome (GOLD analysis project Ga0163163, IMG submission 119766) | Switchgrass rhizosphere microbial communities from Kellogg Biological Station, Michigan, USA - S6-5 metaG | ecosystem: Host-associated > Plants > Roots > Rhizosphere > Soil | place: USA... | reverse complement strand
TCGGATGAACCTGGAGTTGCTGAAACGAAGAGCCCAGGTATCCGCAGCGGACGCAAAAAAAGGAAGAGCCAGTGACTGGCTCTTTGTAAGTATGATTATTGGCGGTTTGGTTGTACTGGCGCTGGGAAGTGCAGTGCTTAGTGTTTTTCTGATGATTAAGGCGGGCCAATTCCTGAGTACGCTTGGCACTTGAACTGATTTAGTAGGGGCGGCACTCCGTGGTGGCCCCAGCTCATCTTAATCTCTGATTACTCATTAATACCCGGCCACGGAGTACCGACCCTACAAATTAAGGACTGCTCTAACTCGCAACCGCTGATTCTTCACTTGCCAGCAAACGCTCAATTGCTGACTTCAACATATCGAGTCCGCGTTCACCTGCAGCAAAACTCTTTAGTTTCCCTTCAGCATCGAACAGGTAATAGGCCGGCACATATCCCTGATCGTTTTGAAACGCATCACGAAGTTTGTGTTCGTTGTCGACTGCTACGGGTTCAGTCAGCTTGTGCTGACTAATTTGATCGCGCACTTTCTCAACGTCAGTGTCCGCCTCGTAGCGAGGCATGTGCACCGCGATAACTCGCAACCCAAGATCCTTCATTTCATCCCGCCATTGAGCAACGCGCGGCAGATTGTCTTTGCAGATGCTGCAACTCACTGACCAAAAATGTATTAGTGTGGGATGCCCCGCCGCTTCAGCCTCAGCATACGCCTGGGTCCCATTGAACCATTCAGTCGCCCCATCCAAGCCGGGCATCGGTGTTCCAATTCTCATCGGCATAACAGTTTCCTTATTGCCGATTTCCAATTGCCGATTGCCGATTTGAAAACGCAATCGGCAATCGGCAATCATCAATCGGCAATGTCTTAGTTCAGTGTCTTCTGTCCCGGCTTCCATTCAGCCTGGCAAAGTCCGCCCGTTTGAAGTGCTTGAATAACTCTCAACGTCTCTTCGGCTGAGCGGCCGACGTTCAAATCATGAACGACCTTGTAGCGAAGAACGCCTTCTGGATCGATCACGAAGAGTCCACGAAGTGCTATACCGCGACTTTCGATTAGAACACCATAGTCACTTGCAACCTTCTTCGTAGCATCGGCTGCGAGTGGGTACTTCAAATCTGCAACGCCGCCCTTGTCGCGTGGAGTATTCAACCAGGCACGGTGCGAAAATACTGAGTCGGTTGAAATGCCGATGACGTCGGCGCCAATTGCTTCGAAGTCCTGGTAGCGATCACTAAAAGTCGTCAGCTCGGTTGGGCAAACGAACGTGAAATCGAGTGGATAAAAAACCATCACGAGCCACTTGCCGCGATAGTCCGCCAGCTTAACGTTCTCGTTTAGCTTCTCAATGTTCTTGGTTGAGGCCATATCGAAATCCGGCGCCGGTTGGCCAACCATCGCCTTCTCTGCTACTGCTGTTGCTGCTACTGTCATGTATCCTCCAGATTAGTTGTTGAATTAAGACTGATTCTCCCTGCTCTAGCTCTTGCGACAATTGGCGCAAAGGACTCTCAAGGTTAGATGTACTGATTCTGCTTTGAACTGCGACTTTCGCGCAGCCGCCTGCATCAACTGTGCTGTTTGCGGTAGATCGAAATCGACGAGTTTGCCACAGTCGTTACAAATAGCGTGATCGTGTCGATCGGTTTCGCGATCGTAGCGACTCGAGCTGTCGCCAAACTTGATTTCATGCACCAAGCCTGCATCTCTCAAATAGCGCAGTGAGTTGTAAACGGTTGCATAGCTGATGGAGGGCAGCCGTAGCTTTGCCGCCTCAAAAATCTCCCCGGCAGTTGGATGATCCTCGCGATTAAGAATCACCTGAAAAACTGCATCACGTTGCGGCGTGAGCTTGCGCACCTCTTGGTCAGCATTCTGTTTTTTCTGCTTGGCCTTCAATATGGATTTAGACTAATTCTAAATGATGTCGAATGTCAAGGAGGGGTGGCGGATTGCTGATTGCTGATTGCTGATTGCTTGGATCTCAGGTCAGGAAACAACAAATCGCCTCGGATTCAACGAGAAAATCAGCAATCAGCAATGATCAACTCTTTGGCACAGAGCCATCAGGCGTAATGGGATGTTGACGGGCAAACCCCACAATCTTGTCGACGTAATTTTCAAAGGGAGGGCAGTGCACTCCGTGAGCTTCTAGAAGCTCGTGCGATGTAGTTGTGTCGTAGGTCTGCTTGACGAAGAAATAGGGAACGCCATGATGAGGAAGTCCGGTGATCTTTGGTGAAGGCGGTAACATCAGGAAGAACTGCACCCAGGAAGGAGGCACCGTGACTCGTGAGCGGCCACCGTTGATCGACTTTGCAATCGCATTGAATAGTTGATGCGTTGTCAGTGGCCGTGGATCTGCTAGTTGGACCGTTTTACCAATTGCCTTATCGTCAAACGCCAGCGTAGTCATTGCGTCTACAGCGTAGTCGACAGGAACGAGATTCAAACAGACTTCGTGGTTGCCGATGTTTAATTTCGACAGACCAGTGGGCCAAAGCAGCAAATAGAAAATCAGATAGTAAACGCCGTCATACTTCACTGTCTCACCGGTTTGTGAATCACCGCAAACAACAGATGGACGATGTATTGTCACCGGAAAGTCTGTCTTTAAAGCCTCGACTTCAAGTTCAGCCAGGTATTTCGATTCTTCATAGAAGTTGCGAAAGCCGGCCTCGTGCCGTAGCTCCGTTTCAAGAATTCGGCCTTCCCTCTTGCCGGCTACGTAACAAGTTGAAACGTGATGGAAGTGACGAAGATGGGGAAGCGAGCGAATCAGTTGGTTAAGGTTTCGCGTGCCCTCAACGTTTATTCTCATTGCCAATTCGCGCACAACGCCCAGGTCGTAAATTGCGGCAAGATGGAAGACCCGTGTTGTCTCCGAACTCACCAACTCCCGATCCGTCTCAGAGAGTCCGAGGCCCGGCAGACTGATGTCTCCCTCAACAAGACTAAAGTCTGCAATTGATCTGCCCGATGACGAAGCGATGTCGGCAATTTCATCTTTAGCACGAGAGAGCAGAGCAGGTTGCACTAACAAGATAAACTTTGCAGGTGATCTAGCCAGTCGCTCAATTAAGCGATTGGCGATAAATCCGGGAAAGCCTGTTATGAAAAACGTTTCACGATTGTCCATGAATTCAATCAGTTTTGAACGTGCGACCAGTAGACAACAAGCGCCACACACCAACATTTGAAAAGCCGTCGTGGAGTATAATTCAGCTCCTTCGTTCCACAGCTATCACTACATATTGAAAGAAAGGTCCGCAAGCATGAAGCTCTGCATGTTCGGACGGGTCTCATTCTAGCTCTCATTCTTTCACTGGTTACGTCCCCTATCGTACTTGCTCAACAAAACTTCGAATGTAATGTTCGAGTCACACTCCTGCAGGTTAACGACGTATACCAACTCACGCCTGTGGATCTCGGAACGCGCGGTGGCATTGGTCGCGTTCTCACGTTGCGCAAGACGATCCAAAGCCAGAATCCAAATACTCTCTTTCTGCTCGCGGGCGACACAATCTCTCCCTCGGGCTCGACTATGCCACCTTTGGAAATCACGAATTCGACTTTGGGCCCGATGTGCTCAGGGAACGAATGAAAGAGTCAAAGTTTGGCTGGTTGCTGCAAAGGCAATCGAAAAGTCGACCGGAAAGACCTTCGGATCTGCAAGCTTTCGTCATCCGTGAATTTGATGGTGTGAAGATCGCATCTTTGGCCTCACGCTGCCGGAAACAAGGATCACCTCGAGCCCTGGACCTGACGTCGATTTTCTAAGTCCTTGTGAGACGGCTAAAGCTACGGTGACAGCGATCCACAATCAGGGCGCCAAAATAGTCATTGCGCTCACTCACCTTTCGATGCGTGAAGACAAGGAGGTTGCCCGTTGTGCGAACGTTGATCCGATCATAGGCGGGCATGAGCACACTGCTCGAGTCGTCTGCGGGCAGGGCGCCAATCTTCAAAATGACAGCGAATGCTCGTGAGTTGGGTCGAATCAATCTCAACATTTCAAAGATTGTTCAACTAAAGGTGAACGGGCAACCGGTTTCGCCGTCGAGAAAATACTCATTAGCCACTACAACCTTCGTCGCTTTGGATGGCGGTGATGGATATGCGATGTTGAAGGATGGGCCTGTACTTACGACTCCCGATTCGAACTCCACTTGATTCCGATGCACTCAGACGAGCTCTAATAGGAAGAGCAATTGCTCCCAAGATTGAAGGGCGCATCCAGCCGTTAGACAAATCACCTGCAACGCGCACAGAATGCGAATAGAAAGTTCTGGTGAGGCCCCAACATTCGATTAAGATATTAGGCAATTGGCTACAGCCCAGAGGGTTTCATGTTCGAAGACAATGCTTCATCAGGCAAACGTTTCCTCGCAAAACAGCTTTTTCACGAAGCATACGAAGCCCAGCGTGCCGAGGATTATGCTCAGGCCATTGAACTCTATAAGCGATCAATAGAAGTACACCCAACTGCAGAAGCACACACCTTTCTTGGTTGGGTCTACAGTTTTCAAAGTCGCTATGACGAAGCCATTGCGGAATGCCTCGAAGCAATAAGGGTCGATGAGACACTGGGCAATCCCTACAACGACATTGGTAGCTACCTACTGGCGCAGGGTGATGCTTACGGTTCTGTGCGTTGGTTCAAACGGGCGTTGCTGGCTCCGCGGTACGAGTCCTACGCATTTCCTCATTTCAACCTCGGACGGGTCTACGAAAGCCGCAAGAAATACATGGACGCAGCCAGGCACTATGGACTGGCCTGGGAGCAGAACCCGAGCTTCACTGAGGCAGCCATAGCTCTGCGCCGCGTGCAAGGAAAACTGAACTAGCGTATTTCAGATCGCAGATCTCGGATTTCAACCTGTGTCCGATATGCTTTAGCTTGTCGTGGGGGTCTCTCAGAAAACAACGATTTTGATTTCGACCGACAAGCTAAAGCATATCGGACAATAATCTGCGATCTGAAATCCCTTAGGCTGTTGTAATGATCGGCGTCTTGATTCCCTTTTCATCGACCGCTACATAAATCACTTCAGCTTCAGTGACACGCACGCGTTCGCTCTTTCCGAGACGTTCAACTTCAACTATCACGCGGACTGTAATTGATGTAGTTCCGACGTTGATTGTTTCAGCGTAAAAGCTAACCAGATCTCCGACGAAGACTGGTTTGTGAAAAATAACCTCTTTCATTGCCACCGTCACAAACCGTTCCATCTTGGTGTGCCGGTGAGCTTGAATGGCGCCGGCAGTGTCGATATAGCTAAGGATGACTCCACCGAAAATCGTACCGCGCGAGTTTGTGTCACGGGGAAGAAGAGTGATGCGGATGGCCGGGTCAGTATAGTCGCTCATACCGCTATTCTAATCATTGGCAATTCTCGATTGCTACGTGTCAGTACCACGTCAGTGCGTAGGAACAAATCAAACCACCCGGTGTCTAACCGTCAGTCTCCTTCCGAGTAGTCAACTAATCACAGGAAAGGTCGTGACGTTATGGTTATTCTCCTGGCTGTCTATAATTCTGTCTGTTTGATCGCCTCTATTCAGGAAACACAAACTGACTTCAATGATCTCGGCAAACTGTTGCTCGGGGGAGTCGTGGCTGCGATTGTGTTTGCGGTTGCGTTTACGTTCGTACGGTTGCGATTGCGTGAGAAAAATCCGGAACCTTCTTCGAACTTCATCAGCATCAGTGCGCCGCGGGAAGAAAAAGAAAACGGGTGACTACTTGTTGACTTGATGTTTCAATTTCGGATTTCGGGATTGCGAATTTCGAATTTCGATACGTTCTCAAATCCGCAATCCGAATTTCTAATTTCGAAATTTTAGATTTGCGCGCTGACCCAGTCGTAAATCGCCGTCTTAAGTTCATCGAGGTGGCCTTCAAAAAAGTGGCCAGTCCCCGAAATGACTACTAGCTTGATCGGAACTGTATCGCTAATTCTGTTAACCAGGGCACGCAGTTCTTCAACATCACCGAATTCATCGCGGTCGCCGTGAACAAGAAGTAATGGCTTGCGACAATCTTTGAGGAAATCAAAGTCGTACTTGCTAAGAGGAGTGCCAATACTAATCAAGAGTTTTACTCGCTCATCATTACTACCGATCTCCATACCCATCCTGGCGCCAAATGAAAACCCGCACACGGTGATCGACTGGTCCGGATAGTTTTGTGCGAGGTAATCAAGACCTGCTTTGACGTCCTCGACTTCGCCATTACCAAAATCGTGAACTCCGGAGCTTTGGCCCACGCCGCGGAAATTAATCCGCAACGTAGTGAGACCCGCATCGTTCAACCCGGCCGCTGCTCGAAAGACGACTTTGTTATGCATCGTTCCGCCGCCGAGTGGATGCGGATGAAGTACCAAAGCAACTCCTTTCGCCGGCAGGTCACGGGGTTCCTTTAGAATTGCCTCGAGCTGGCCATGCGACACCGGGATAAATAGATTGCCTGCTGGATACATCGTCTATCTGGACACCTCGCATCGTTTGAGCTAAATTAACTTCACTCCCACTTTTACAATCTGTGACTTTATCGACCCGGCAACACATTGTTGAGTCGAGATCAGCATTGCCCAGTCCCCCTTATTCTTGTTCAGCCGTCAATTGTCTGAACCCCTTGATAGTAGACAACACAAACAATTCCCCCAATAGCTCGCCAGACGCTAAACCACTATACAGAAAGTTTGCGCAAGGTCGTTCCGCACTTGTCGTCGATGATGTCGCCGACGTCACTGAATTGCTTTCAGTTCTGCTAACCTATGCCGGATATGAGGTCGTGACTGCACCTTCGGCTCGTGCTGCATTAGAAGTCGCACGCAACCGGCGCTTTGACGTGATAATCTCTGACATCGGAATGCCTGAAATGAACGGTTATCAACTCGCGCGCGAGTTAAGAACATTACCAGGTTATGAAACGGTGCCAATGGTCGCTGTGACAGGCTATTCGATGTTTGACGATAAACAGCGTTCACTCAATGCGGGCTTCAATGCTCACCTTACCAAGCCGATTATTCCAAAAGTCTTACTCGATTTGATTGAACAACTGTAAGTCGAGAAACAGTTGAAAACCTCCGACACACTCTCACGACTAAAGTCAGAACCAGTTCTTCGCATTATCCAGTTCCTAATTGGCATCGTCGCTATTGGAGTGATCTTCTGGCAACTTCAATTTTCTACCTCGGCAATCTGCTGTGGCGACTTCGACGGTTATTACCATGTTAAGTGGACGCGCATTCTTTGGGACTCGATCAGGAGTCATTCTTTTGTCCCGTCTTTTCCATGGCTGCCGCTGACAACGCTCAATCCCAGGCAGTACGTTGACCATCATTTTCTTTTCCACATCTTTCTAATTCCGTTCACGCGGTCGGAAGATCCAAGGCTGGGAGCGAAAATCTCTTCCGCGCTCTTCGGTGGACTCGCCGTGGCTTCCTGTTACTGGTTGCTAATACGTTACAGAATTCGTTACGTACTTGTCTGGCTCGTAGCACTTCTCGCCTGTTCCGCTCCATTTCTGTTTCGGCTAAACATGGCCAAGGCGCCTCCGTTCGCCATTATCTACCTGGTAATCGCAATCTATCTGTTCTTTCAAAAAAAGTATTGGCCGCTATTCATCGTGGCATTTTTATTTACCGAAACGTACGATGTGTTTCCGCTCTTGATACTTGCCACACTGATCTGGGTCGCAGTTGTAGGATGGACAGAACGACGATTGGAGTGGCGCCCGATCATGTGGATCACGCTCGGCGTGTTTGCCGGACTCGTCATCAATCCCTACTTTCCGAAAAATCTGGATCTGATTTATGAACACGCAAGGATCAAACTCACGCCTTCGGACTACAACACAAAGGTCGGTGGAGAGTGGTATCCATATGATTCATGGGAGTTCCTCGCCAATTCAGTAGTCGCATGTGTGGCAATGGTGATCGGGTACATAGCCTTAGACCCGGGTGAGAGGAAACGTGGACACCATTCACTCTTCTTTGCGATTTTCACCACGCTACTGCTCGTCCTAATGGCGCGCTGGAGAAGGATGGCTGAGTATTGGCCGCCGTTCGCAGTAATGTTTGCTGCTTTCTCGCTGCAACCATGGTTTGAAGGAACTCGATCGATTCTCGGTCGATTACCCCATGACATCATGGAGGAGTTAAAACCATTCTTTGATCGCGAAAGCATCACTACGTCCGAAGAGACGGGACTTCAATTCACAATCAAGACGGTTGCGGTTGCGGTCATCGCGGTAGTTCTTGGTGTTGCCTTGTTCTTTAATTTGCTCGCAAGCAGGAAAGAAATTAAACAGAGCGAACGACACGATTTCTACAAACGGGGCGCGGAGTGGTTGTACCAGCACGTGCCGGCTGGACACATCATCTTTAATACAGACTGGGACGATTTTCCTCGTTTGTTTTATTACGACTCCAATCACTACTACGTCTCCGGACTGGATCCCAGTTATCTCTATGACAAGAACCCCGAGTTGTCAGAACTCTACGAACGTATAACCTTGGGCAAAGAAGAGGACCCGGGTCCGCTGATTCGCGATCGCTTTGGTGCTACCTATGTCTTCTCTGATAATGAACATCACGATTTCTTCGCTAATGCGCGAGCGAGTGGTTGGTTTGATATTGTCTACGAGGATGAACAGTGCACCATCTTCCGCATCCGGGATGAAAAACTGTTACCGCTTGAAATGAAGGAAAGCGACCCGGCCGAAACAACTCCTGACGGTGGTAATCGGCCCTAGATGAGGTTTATATGAGGGGTAACCTGAGAAGATCGATCGTTGGTTTAGCTCTTGTAGTGTGCTTTGGTTTGATTGGCGGCGGTTGCCATAAACGTGTGGCTGAAAACACCGCGCAGGATCAACCATCTGCGTCCCCGAAGCCTGCATCGTCTCCGCTAGTCGGTTTTGCTGCGGATCTGCAATTCATCAAGAACGGGCAGTACACATACGTCTATGTTTTTTCTCGGAAGGATGGAAAACCTCTGAATGCGGAGGACGGACAATTTCTAAGGACTAACGCACCACAGATGGTCGACTGGGTCAAAACAGACGAGGGCAAAAAAGTTATTGGAGGTACGAACTTCAACCTCGCCGAAGGGAATCTTGGTTTGCTACAGAAGAGATTTGTTGTCGAGGATTATTCCGGAAAATAGATCGTCGTGCTGGTTGTGATCTCAGGGCTCCAATATAAGCTTCCCAAAATTCCCACGGTCTTCAATCACCTCATGAGCCTGTCGCGCTTCTGACAGCGGCAATACCCGGTCGATCACTGCACGAATCTTTCCGTCTCTCACGAACTTCATCGCCTCGAGCAACTCGGCCTTCGAACCCATAAAGGATCCAAGTATCGTTAAGTGGCGATAAAAGACTTGCCTCAGATCAGTTTGAGCGTCGAAGCCGCTCGTTGCGCCACACGTCACCAAGCGTCCATTGTTTTTCAACGAACTGATTGAACCCGGCCACGTCGCTGAACCCGTATGTTCGAAAACGACATCAACCCCGCGACGTTCCGTTAGACGTCTTACTTCTTTCGGCCAGTCGGCACGTGTGTAGTTGATCGTCTCATCAGCACCAAGTTCACGAGCCTTCTCCAACTTTTCCTCTGAGCTTGCAGTAGTAATAACGCGTGCCCCTCTCAACTTGGCGATCTGAATTCCGATAGAGCCAACTCCACTGCCTGCTGCATGAACCAACACCTCTTCACCTGGCTGAACATTCGCGCGCGTCACAAGCATGTGCCACGCAGTGACTGTAACCAGTGGTAGCGCGGCTGCTTCGTCCCAACTTAAGTTCTGGGGCTTAGGAAAAACGTTTACTCCCGGCACTGCAACAAACTCAGCATAACCTCCGTTGCGCCTGTAACCGATCATGTCGTATTCGCGACACAGGTTATCTCGTCCACTCAGGCACGCTTCACAGTGACCACAGGAAACGCCGGGTTGGACCATCACCTCTTCTCCGGGCTTTATCCAGGTGACCAGCTCTCCCACTTCATGAACGATGCCGGCGATATCGTTTCCAAGAATGTGCGGCAGAGGAATCTCAATGCCCGGCAGGCCATTCCGAACGAAGATGTCGAGGTGGTTAAGAGCACAAGCCTTCACCTGAATCAGAACTTCGTTTGCTCGAATCTTTGGCGCGGTAACGTCCGTGTATTCGAGAACCTCCGGTTTGCCATGTTGTCTGAAGATTGCTGCTTTCATGGTGAGGATTTTAGGGGCTTGAGGTGGGATTGCAAGGGAGCGACAGGAAGGTCCATGATCTTCTCTGCGTCTCCTCTACGCCTCCCCTGCGCCCCCGGGTTGAAATGTGTACGCGTTTTTTTCCGCTCAGCATCTCTGCTTTTTGCGACAAGCCGCTAACAGGAGTGAAACTCTGAAAGAGCTTTGACTTAGTTTTTGATCTCTGTGCTCCCTCTGTGTTCTCTGTGACTCTGTGGTTGGCAAGGTTCTTATTTCACCACGGAGCCACAGAGAACACAGAGGAAGCACAGAGAAAACCAAACTGATTTTCAAATGATCTTTCCAACAAGTTTCTCGTGAGACGCAGAGCACGCAGAGAAGAATCCTCAGTGTCCAAATCTTTCCTCCAGAAGCCACACATCAGCGGGTGTCCAAGATTTTGCATTGAACACATAAACTCGTCTTTGCTTGTCAAACGAAGTCCTGACTGGTTCGTCCAGCGCAACTCCATAACTGCGCCGGCATAAAGTTTCGCGAAAATCACCACCACTCGCGAGCAGGTTCTTGATTCGATCCGAATCAGTTCCCATCCGAAAAACCATTGGGACGGCTTCGTCAACAGGAAGATCTTTCAGCCACAGATCGCCTACACAAAAAGACGCGAGTGCAGTCATTGAGAGTGCCACGTTGTCAGGTAACTCACGCCGGAGATCTTGAAGTAGTTGACCGTAGAACGTTCGTTCCGATGTCGCCGCGTCGAAATCAACCTGGACGGCGCTTACGTTATTGAGCCGCAGCGTTTCTCGGATGTACTCCACGAGTTTTTTGCGTAAGTCGTCCGTGAGCTCAACGTGTTCGCGAGTGATCTTTTGAGACTCAATCCTGGTTACAGCGATCAACTTTACGCCGGGAGGCAATTTGAGTTGTTGATGACGCGGGCTGTATACAACCTCGCCGTCTTTAAGAGTGAGCGTTTGTGCGAGAAATGCGACTCCAAAGCGTTGCGAGTCTAGAAATCCCAGATCTTCCGGGCGCTCCCACGCCCAAAGAATGATTCGCGGAAAATGATTTTCATCAATGCGGTTGCGAGTGGTCGTTTGCTTACAGGAATGCGAAACCACTGCCAACACAAAGACCGTTAAGAGTAGATAGACCCTTCTCATTTATTCATCCGCAGATTAGGCAGATTCACTTCAGAGCGTTCGGTTCTGTATCTCTTAGTAAAACAAATCTGCGTAATCGGCGGATGATCATTCTTTCTTAAGGCGGGATTGGCGGAGAGATTCAGCGTTAGTTCTTCAATGCACTTGCTAACTCGGCTTTCACAGCGGTCTGTTCACGTGCGTGGTAGGACGATCGCGTTAATGGACTCGATTCCACATGATGAAACCCCATCGACATTCCAATCTCACGCCAATGCGCAAACTCTTCCGGAGTTACGTAGCGTTCGACCGGTAAACGGCGGGCATGAGGCTGCAGGTACTGCCCGATCGTCATGATGTCGCACGAAACCGCGCGCAGGTCCTTCATCAATTCCACAACTTCATCAAACGTCTCACCGAGTCCAACCATGATTCCGCTCTTGGTCAACATACCGCGTCCCTCATGATCCCGACGAAGAGCAGCACGCTGCAGTAGGGTCATCGATTGCTGATAGACAGCATCTGGTCTAACGCGTCGATACAGCCGAGCAATTGTTTCGGTGTTGTGGTTCAAAACGTCTGGTTCGGCATCGAGAACGGTATTAAGTGCGGCCTCATCGCCGTTGAAGTCGGGAATCAGAACTTCAATCTTGCATTCCGGATTCATCGCTCGCACTTGCCGAATTGTTTCGGCCCAATGTGCCGCGCCACCGTCTGGCAAATCGTCACGATTGACTGACGTGATCACGGCATGAGCGAGGTCCAGGTGCTTAACGGCTTCGGCGACGTGACGTGGCTCGTCAGCGTCGAGACTTCCGGGTTGTCCCTTGCCAACCGCACAAAAGCCACAGTGCCTTGTACAGATATCTCCGGCGAGCATGAAAGTCGCAGTGCGATCAGACCAGCATTCGAAGATGTTTGGACAACGAGCTTCCTGGCAAACCGTGTGGAGATTCAGTCCTTCAATCAGCTGAAGGACATTGTTTTGGTTCGTTGGATCGCCCAGGCGGATACGCAGCCACTCGGGTTTCGGCTGACGAATTTTTTGATTGTTCGTGACGACAGGAAGTTCGCGGGCCAATTGATTTACCTCTGAATAGATTCTACACGCGAGTGGGCGTTTAGCAGAAATGCTGTGGATTTCCGAGTACTGAAATTCAGCTTGGTTTTGACGCGTAGCGTCAGATGAACTTAGCCCGGCGTTTGAACGCCGGGAAACTCGCCACCCCAAGGTTCTTCGTCGCATTAGCGACGGCTGAATATCGCGGTGATTCAAGCGTCGCTATCGCGACGCTGCGCTTTCGAACCGTCCTTCCCGGCTTTAAAAAGCCGGACTAAGTTCATCTGACGCTACGCGTCAAAACCAAAGTGAACCAGTATCGAATTCCGAGGCTCAAGTACTTTCAACAAGCTTCGAAGGAGACGCAAAAAACTTCTAAGAAGGTTCCGCAATGACGCGCGACAGCACTGAACCATCGATGTTTCCACCCGACAAGATTACACCAACATTTTGAACATCAGCTGGCAGCTTCCGGAACATTACCGCTGCGGCCGCTGCGACGCCCGACGGCTCAACCAGCACTTTCATCCTGAACAACATGAATCGAATGGTCTCCAGGATCTCCTCATCGGAAACAGTCAAAACGTCTTCAGCAAGTTTTTGCACAATCGGAAAGGTCAACGCACCTGGGATCTGAACGCGTAGACCATCGGCAATTGTGGGTGGCGGCGGAATGGACACTCTTTCGCCCTTCTTTAACGATTGGCGAGTGTCGTCTGCGGTATCGGGCTCAACCGGAAAGCAACGAATATCAGACTTCATTTCCGTCGCTGCCGTGGCCACACCCGCAAACAAACCACCTCCACTACATGGCGCGAGCAGACAATCGAGATCAGGTACATCCTCCAAAAGCTCGACTCCGCAGGTCGCCTGGCCAGCGAGTATCAGTAGATCATCGTAGGGAGGCACCATGACTAAACGTTGCCGCTCAGCCAGGTCGAGTGCGAACTTCTCGCGGTCCTCTTTGTGACGATCATAGAAGATAATCTCGGCACCGTAGTCGCGAGTTGCCGCAACCTTCATTTTGGGAGCGTCATCGGGCATGGCGACTACGACTCGAACGCCGGCCTCACGACCTGCCAGCGCAACCGCCTGCGCATGATTGCCGGAGGAAAACGCTACGATCCCGCCCAGCTTTTCTTCGGGCGTGAGTGATTGAATCTTGTTTGTAGCGCCACGAATTTTGAACGCGCCAGCTCGCTGCAAGTTTTCACACTTGAAGAAAACTTGTTTGCCGGCAACATCATTAAAGAGCCGGGAAGTTATTACTGGAGTTCTATGAATTCGCGAAGAGATGCGCTCGCGGGCCTCTTTAATAGTTTCGATTGTCAGCATGTTTTTTAGCTTTAGGAATGGATCAAGATTGAGTATCTCACGCCAGTAGCGATACGGGCTCTTCAATTGAAGTCATCATCTCAAACACGTTGGCGAAATTCACAATCAATCGATCTTCAACAACGCTTAACTCAGTTACGTTTCCGAGTAGCTCTTCCATCGAGGTAACAGGTTCACCCTCGCACGCAATTATCAAATCGAAATAACTCAGATCCGTATTCACGTTCAACGCAAAGCCGTGCGTCGTCACCCAGCGTGCTATGTGTACTCCGATCGCAGCAACCTTTCCCCGTGGCGTATGGACTCCGGTTAGTCCTTCGATCCGAAAGGCATCGATGTCAAAGTCAGCCATAGTACGAATCAAAACCTCTTCGAGGTCCCGCACGTAGCGGTGAACATCTTCCCGATCTGGACTCAGCTTGATGATAGGGTAACCAACAATTTGTCCGATACCGTGGTAGGTCACTTTCCCACCACGATTCGTCTCGTACAGCACCACCTGACGCGCTTTCAGCTCACTCTCGTTCAGCAAAACAGACTCACTGTCGCCTCGTCTTCCGATTGTTAGAGTATGAGGATGCTCCAGCAACAACAGCGTGTCTGGCTGTTGGCCACTCTTTACAAGGTGCTCAGTCTGTTTTTGAACATTTAGTGCAGAAGCGTACTCAACGCGTCCCAACCTTTGGACCAAAAGCTTTCTTTCATTCATCATGCAACCAGATCGTTATGATTTTGCGTTATTCTAACAGGACGATAGTCAGAATTGGAGTTCAGGAAGTTTACAGGTCTTGTTCTCCGATACCCCGCGGCCTCCATCGGAACGAACATTAGTCCCCTGGCGTGTTATAAACAATAAACCTCAACACGAACTATGATTTAGTACGGACCACAACTTCCCAGTGAGGACAGACCATCAGAGGAGAGACAACTTGAAACGCACGATATTGATTTTACTCCTAACCATATGTTTAGCACCTGGCACATTGGCCCAGTCGAGGAAACGATCGTCCAGATCCAAGTCGAGTGCGACCAAATCCAAGTCGAGTGCTGCAGCAGAAACTCAACGAGTGTCCGCAGTAAGAACTGCCGGCGCAACAAGAGTAGCTGACCAAATCAAGTTCCTGTCGAAGTTCATTTATTTGCTGGGAGGCGCTGCGAGCAACATGGCGGCAGTGGATGAATCCATAAAGCGCAACCCAAACCCTGAATTAGACAAACAGAACCAGCAGGCGAAGGCGAGAGTCAAAGGTAATGTCACGGGCTTCCGCGAAGCTATGGACAAGTTGGAAGTTGATTTTCGAGCCACACCCGAACTCCAGCCTTACTACATCAAACTCGCCGGCGTGGCCGCAGGTACAGCGACGGCCGAACAACAAGCCGGAAATAATCAGTTTGATGCCGCCGGACGTTCACTACTCAATGTGGTAAACCGATTAACTGATGTGTTGTTCGCGATGAGGCAGTAATAAGAT
>Ga0163163_10002620_pt1 | contig 15232 bp, 11 predicted proteins | sample S65metaG_FD_119766 | JGI IMG/M metagenome (GOLD analysis project Ga0163163, IMG submission 119766) | Switchgrass rhizosphere microbial communities from Kellogg Biological Station, Michigan, USA - S6-5 metaG | ecosystem: Host-associated > Plants > Roots > Rhizosphere > Soil | place: USA... | reverse complement strand
TTGGTGAGCGCGGATGGGATCGAACCATCGACCTACTGATTAAAAGTCAGTTGCTCTACCACTGAGCTACGCGCCCTTTGCCAGGATTGGGGTCGGTGTAGGGGCGGCAACCTGCCCGGTCAATAGGCTAACTTCGCTAATTTCCCGAACTCGCGCTCGCGCCCGATGATTTGCTACACTCGGCCCCGCCAGGGAGCGAGACCATGCCGATCGTGAACCGCGTCGCCGACCTTCATGCCGACATTACCGAATGGCGGCGCGACCTGCACATGCACCCAGAGCTGCAGTACGACGTGCACCGCACGGCGGGATCCGTTGCAGACAAACTCAAGGCATTCGGCTGCGACGAGGTCGTGACCGGTCTCGGGCGCACCGGCGTGGTCGGTGTCATCCGCGGCAAAAAGGGCGGAACAAGCAAAACCATCGGCTTGCGCGCCGATATGGATGCGCTCCCGATCGAGGAGGCGAGCGACCTGCCGTACAAGTCGACCGTCCCGGGAAAGATGCACGCCTGCGGCCATGACGGCCACACCGCGATGCTGCTCGGTGCCGCCCGCTATCTGGCGGAGACGCGTAATTTCTCCGGCACGGCCGTTGTCATCTTCCAGCCGGCTGAAGAAGGTGGCGGCGGCGGCAAGGCCATGGTCGATGACGGGCTGATGGATCGGTTCGGCATCCAGGAAGTTTTCGGGATGCACAACTACCCGGGTATGCCCGTGGGCGCATTCGGTATCCGTCCCGGCCCGATGATGGCGGCCGCTGACGCGCTGACCATCGACATCGAGGGTGTCGGCGCTCATGCGGCGCGCCCGCATCTCGGCGTCGACACGGTTCTCGTCGGGGCGCAGATCATCAACGCGCTTCAGTCAGTCGTCTCGCGGAACGTCGATCCGCTCAAGTCGGCGGTCGTCTCAATCTGCATGTTCCGTGCCGGCAATACCGACAATGTCATTCCGCAAACGGTGCAGCTGCGCGGGACCGCGCGCAGTCTCGCGCCCGAGGTCCGCGACCTCCTTGAGAAGCGCCTGCCCGTAGTCGTGGAGAGCACGGCGCAGGCCTACGGCGCAAAAGCCAGGCTCACCTACAAACGCGGCTATCCGGTGCTTGTGAACCACGAGAAGCAGACGGAATTTGCTGCTTCCGTCGCCGGGCAGATTGCCGGTCAGGACAAAGTCGACACCGGGCTCCCGCCGATGATGGGTGCTGAGGATTTTTCTTTCATGCTCAACGCGCGACCCGGAGCCTTTATTTGGATCGGCAACGGCACGAGTGCCGGGTTGCACCACCCGTCGTATAACTTCAATGACGAGGTTATCCCGTTCGGCACATCGTACTGGGTGAAGCTGGTCGAAACGGCGCTGCCTGCCTAGCCGCCGACTACTGAACGAGCTCGCCCGGATTCTGCGTCGGAACTGGCTGCGGTGCTTTTGCCAAATCACCGTTGCGGCGCAGAACTGGAAGGAGGCGCGTGACGCGCGCTTCGACGTTGTGCCAATAGGCGAAATCATTGAGCTGCGTGCGCTCAATCACCGCGAGTCCGACCGCCGCGATGAACGGCAAGCTTTGTACGACGAGCACCATCGCGAAGATGTTGATCTCGCGTACTTCCTTATAGTTCGTGACGATCAGCACGATCGCGCCGAGGATCAGCAATCCTGCAAGCACCGCTTCCCAGAAAGCGTGGAAGTCCGTGGTGCGGCGCAATCCGCCTTTTGATGTACGCACGAACGGCAGGCGGTCCTTGATCACGCCGAAGCCGACGGCGCGGGCAACGGTCCATTGCACCGACATCGCCGCGAAGACCGATCCAAGCAGCTGGCCCACGCGCGGCCGCACGCGCAATTGGTAGAGCGTGGCGAAATGCGCGACCGAGACGATGAAGCTTGCGATGATCGGTATTGTCAAAATGCGGTCTGGCACAGCAATGTCGAGGAACGCGACGACCGGCACCCAGATGATATTGAGCATGGCGACAACGACGCCAAGGCTCTCGGCGCCCAGCCAATTGAGCCAGCCCAAAGTGAATTCGCGTTTTTGATCGCGGTCGAGCCGGCTGGCGCCAGGCAGGAACCTGCGCCAGTGCTTCTTCATGATCTGGAAGCCACCATAGGCCCAGCGGTTGCGCTGCTTCTTGTACGCCTCGAAGCTATCCGGCAGCAGTCCGTGGCCGTAGCGGTGATTGGTGTAGTGGGTCTTCCAGCCGAGCTCGAGCAAAGTGAGTCCAAGATCGGTGTCTTCGCAGATCGTGTCACTTGACCAGCCGCCGGCCGCCTCGATCGCCTGGCGTCGGATCAGGCACATCGTGCCGTGCACGATAATCGCATTGAACTCGTTGCGCTGAACCATGCCGATATCGAAGAATCCGGCATATTCGCCGTTCATCGCATGATGCATGACACTGCGCTCCCCGTCGCGGTGGTCCTGCGGGGCCTGGACAAGGCCGACCGACGGATCGCTGAACAGTGGGACGAGGTCCTTGAGCCAATCCGGCTGCACCACGTAGTCGGCGTCGATAACGCCGATCATCTCGGCATCGGCGGCGGTGTGGGCGAGGGCTAGGCGTAATGCACCTGCCTTGAAGCCGGCGAGATTGTCGTCGCGCACGAATTTGAAGCGCTCGCCAAGTGTGCGGCAGTGCTCTTCGACCGGCAGCCACATGACCGGATCGGGCGTGTTGTTGATGACGATGATGCACTCGAAATTCGGATAGGCGAGCCGTGAGACCGCGTCGAGCGTCTGCTTCAGCATCTCGGGCGGCTCGTTATAGGCCGGGATATGGATCGAAACCTTTGGCGCGTAAGCCTCGGGGGCCAGGGGTGGGCTGATGATCAGGCGCAGCGGCTTGCGGCCAAAAGCGATGGCCGCAATTTCCTCGATGCGCGCGAGCGCGATGATTATGAGCGGGATCAGCAGAATGATGCCGAGACCAAGCGCGAAGGCGGCGCCCCAGACGAAGTAGTGGCCATTCCAATACGCGAACACAGCGGCAAACCACGCGCCTACTATGTTGGCTGCGCCTGTAAGCATTGTAGCCTGCCACAACGTGACGGCACCCATCGCCAGCAGCGGTAGCGAGAGCAGCACGCTCACGAGAATTGCAATCGTTGCAAGCTTCCAGTGATCCGGTTCGGTGATTGGGCCGGTCCAGCTGAACTTGGGATGGCGCGATGCGTCGAAAATTCCCCAATACGGTCCGACGCCGCCTTCGTTTGTCTTCCACGGCTGGTCGATCGCTTCGACGATGTTGTAGTCCATGCCGTAAGCTTCCGCGCGAGACACAAAATCACGCAGCACGACAGCCTGCTCGATGCGGCCTGGATTAGCCCTATGCATGTTGTAGCCGGCGCTCGGCCAGCCGAACTCGGCGATGACAATCCGCTTGCCCGGGTACGCCTTGCGCAGCTTGTCGTAGATGATTACGGCCTGATCGACTGTCTGCGTCTCCGAGAAGCCTTCCCAGTACGGCAGAATGTGCGCGGCAATATAGTCGACGGCGGAAACGAGTTCGGGATGCTCGATCCAGACGTGCCAGATTTCGCCGGTGGTAACCGGAACGTTCGTCGAGCGCTTCACGCGCTGGATCATCTGAATCAGGTCGCTGACTTTTTGCTCGTCGCGATAGATCGTCTCGTTGCCGACGATGATGCCGTTGACGTTGCTGTGGCGCTTTGAGAGATCGATCACCGAGCGGATTTCCCGCTCGTTGCGATCCTGATTTTTATCGATCCAGGCGCCGGCTGTAACGCGCAACCCGAATTCCGAAGCTATGCCCGGCACGAGTTCGACACCGCCCGTCGCCGAGTAAGTACGGACTGCGCGCGTGTAGGGAGCGAGAAGCTTGAGATCGGAGCGAATCTGCGCGGCCTGCGCAGAGGTCCGGTCAGGGTGTGCCGAGCCGCCGAACGGTGCGTAGGAAACGCTCGCGAGCTGGCCTTCGAAGTTGGGGGCGCGAACGTCATCGCGCATTAACGCCCACAACCCGGCATGCACGCACGCCACAAAGGCGATCACGGCAGCGACGGTGCGCATAGAACTCAAAACCAAGCGGGGCGGGATGGCAGACCCCTGAGCCCGTCCCCTGGGCTCAGCCGATACTCCGTCTGCGCAAGCAAAACGTAGCGCGGCATTAGGTGGCGATTCAAGTAACTAGCCCACATGGCAATTCCTAGGCACTTGCATGGCGTCCCGATGAAATTGGTTATTGAGAAACGCCGCCTAGCGCTGGGTGGTTCCGCCTGAAGTAGCCGCTGGCGGTTGGGCCGGCGGTGCAGCGGCCGTGGCCGGGGCAGGGTCTAGGTTAGGGTTAAGCCAGCAGGCGTGGACCCGGCCATTCAGCGTTTCCTGCTGCTTCGGATCGATGTTTCCCTGCCGGACCAGGCAACGGAACGTGGCCTGGATATGCGGGCCTGGGCAGCCGAAACGGTCGTAAAGGTCGAGATGCCGGAACGCAGTATCCAGGTCGTCCCGCCACAGCAGGCTCACGACACGGCGGCCCAGCCAGACGCATTCCGGATTGCCAGCCGCTCCGCTCAGCGCACGGGAAGCCTCGGCGATTTCATCGATTTTCTTCTGGCCTTCCTTGGCGGTATCAGCCTTGGCGGCGTCGGAGGCCGGTTTTTGCGGCTCGGGCGGCTTTCCATTGCCGCTTTGCGCAAAGGCCGCCGGGGCAAAGATACTTAAAGCAGCCGCGCAGCAAAGCACGGCAAAACCCTGACGCAACTCGAAAGAAAACAGCATTGTCCCCGTCGGATGTGTTTTTCTTACTTGGCCTGACGCCGTACTTCGCACCTGTTTGCGACCCGATTGGGACGCTAATACGGCGATGATTTCTCTGCTAATTCTGCCCCGCACGCCGGCCGTGCGCATTAACCTGAATTTCAACCCGTCAGACTTGGCCTCAACCCGATCCCTTTGTCCAGCGTAACCGCAATCCTTGCTTAAGACCGGTCACCTTGGCAGGGGCGGCCGTGCGCGATAAGCCGGGCACCAACCTCTTGACCTCATTGTTTGGGCCTCCGATGCGCCATGCTCTCACCTGCTTCGCCTTCGTGGCGGTGGCGATTGCCGGCATCTGGGTTTGGCTCGGCAGCCCGGTCCTCATGCCGTACCCCCAGGTGGGGCGGGCCGAGAAGCTCTATTGCGTGTCGTACACGCCCTTCCGCGGCCTGCAGACCCCGCTTGATCCCGCGACGATGATCCCCGCAGCCCAGATCGACGACGATTTGGCCCGGCTTTCTGAAATAACGGATTGCGTCCGCACCTACTCGGTGGATTTCGGCCTCGACCAGATCGCCGGGATCGCCGCCAAATACGGCTTGAAGGTCATGCAGGGGCTGTGGCTCTCCAGCCATCCGGCCAAAAACAACTACCAGATCGAAACGGCCATCGCACTCGCGAACAAGTACCCCAAGACCATCCGCGCCGTCGTCGTCGGCAACGAGGTGCTTCTGCGGGGCGACATGACGGCGACCGATCTCGCGCGCACCATTCGCGCGGTGAAGGGACGCGTCCATGTGCCGGTGACCTATGCGGATGTTTGGGAATTCTGGCTTCGCAACAGCGACATCGCGAATGCTGTCGACTTCGTCACGATTCATATTCTGCCTTATTGGGAGGACTTTCCGGTTTCGGCCGGCCGGGCTGGCGCGCACGTCGATGCCATTCGACGGCAGGTGGTCGACGCGTTTCCAGGCAAGGAAATCCTCATCGGCGAATTCGGCTGGCCAAGTGCAGGCCGTATGCGCGAAGGCGCGCTGCCATCACCGGTCAACCAGGCAAGGGTCATCCAGGACGTGCTTGCACTCAGCAAGCTGCAAAATTTCAACGTCAACGTCATCGAAGCATTCGACCAGCCGTGGAAGCGCGCCCTCGAAGGAACAGTCGGTGGCCATTGGGGGCTGCTCGACGGTTATTCGCGTTCGCCGAAATTCCATTGGTCGCAACCGGTCTCCAACCATCCATTTTGGATCTGGCAGGGTATCGGCGGGATCTTGTTTGCCGGCATTGTCTTTGGCGTCGCGATCTATATGCGCGGCGAAGACGTCGGCATTTTGCAATGGGTCGGCGTAAGCGCGAATGCGTTGATCGGTGGAACGCTTATCGGGTGGACGATTGAAAGCATCCCGATTGAGAGTCTCGGCATTGCCGGCTGGGTGCGGTCATTGATGTTCGCTGCTGTCGCGTCTTTGGCGCCTGTCGTACTGAGCGTGGCGATCGTACAAAAGGGTTTCGTTCCCTGCTTCGCGCAATTGCTCGGGCCGAAAGAGTGGCGTGTCAGCGCGCCGCTTGGCCGTGCCACCGGATTCATATTGCTCGCAGTGATGCTGCTGGCTTTCCTTGTCGCGCTCGGTCTGGTGTTCGATCCGCGCTACCGTGACTTTCCTTTTGCGCCGCTCACCGCCGCGGTCCTGCCTTTCGTCGTCCATGGATTTCTTGTTGGCCGGGCGAAGGGGGCACACGGCGCTGCAGAAATATCGGCGGCCTGCGTGCTCGCGCTGTCCGTCGCCTACATTGTGTTCAACGAAACCTTCGCCAATTGGCAGTCGCTTTGGGTCTGCGCGATTCTGGCGGCTTTGGCGCTCAATCTGGCTCAGGTGCGCGACGCGCAAAGCTGAGCACCAGCAGCCCAGCGGCGAGGGACGATAGTCCGACATTGTAGAGAACGACCCCAAAACAGGCCGCCGCGAGCCCAATCGCGAACAAGAAAAGCGACGGCCTGAGCAGGTTCACCGCGGCGACGATGAGCGCACCCCAGCCAAACGCGGAATAAGTGAAGAGCGCGATGGTGATCTGGCGCGTGAAGCAGAGCCACGTGTTCAGTCCGGCCTGGCATGCAAGCCCGACGGTCGATTGCTCGACCGCGAGATAGCGCATGTAGAGCGCGTAACCGATCGAGCAAAATCCGATGATCAGCAGCCAGTTCGTCGCCCGGGCACTGGGAAGAAACAGCTTCATGCGGCCAGTATGGGGCTGCAATGCCGCAGCGATCAACGCGCAATCTGTTCGCCCTCAAACCTGACGGCGCGGCAAGGCGTGTGTGCGGCATTGAAGTGGGCGCAGAGCCCGGTGGCGGCCGGGCTGTTGGGGAGCGGGCCGACCACGAGCCGATACCCCGCTTTGCCCTGCCTGCGCTCGGATGTTGCCAGCGGGTGCAAATTACTCAGGAGCGGGCCAAAATTGGCCTTCACGGCCATCCAGCGTTGCTGCACGCCATCAAGTGTCGCAGCTCCGCCGAGATCGAGGCCGAACTCGGTCGTGCTGGCCGCCGCCTCAGGCCCCGCGGCGGCTTGCGCGGCAGACGCACGCCCCGGCGGCAAAGGAACGGAAGCGGTGATGATGGGATCGGTCTTAACGTCGAGAGTGGCAGCCGGGCTTCCATTCGCACTCGACGGCGCAGTGTTTTGCGGCGTTTGTGATGCGGGGGGTACCGTTCGTGCGGCAAGGGCCGCCGCGGTGGCCGCCGCCTGTTTTTTGATGGCCCCGGTCATGTCGTCCACGCCGCTTTCGAGCAGCGCAACGCGCCCGGCGAGGCGGTCACGATCCGCAGCCAAGGCGCGAATCTGCTCGGAGAGCATCTGAGTTTCCAATTCGAGCTGGGCGACGCGCGGAGGCATCTGCGCGACGGCGGACGGCTCGCTGACTGCAAAAATCGAGCGCAGGCGATCGGTTGCCGTCCTGGTTTGGCTTGTTATGACGAGCGCGCTCAACGCAACGGCTGTCGCCACGCCCCAACCACACAGCCAGAGCAGGGCGGAAAAGTCGCGTGCGCGTTTGCTGGGCTCGCGCAGATTGATTTCGACCTGTGCCGGCGCGATCGCCATAAGGTCCTCGAGGGGCGAATCATTGAAAACATTAGCAGAATCCGCCAAACCCCGCTTTTCGCCTTTCACGATGTCCTGGCATCGGGCTTTTGCCTGTGGGCCGCCTCGGCTATGGGATGCGGCAAGGACTCCAGCGAGAACCAAAATCCGGATGCCTCGTCGATCATGCCTTGCGATCGTGCTCGCCGCCGGCGAGGGCACACGAATGCGTTCACGCAGACCTAAGGTCATGCATGAATTGGGCGGGCGCACATTGCTCGCGCATGTCATCGCAGCGGCGAGGTCCGCCGGTACCCGCGACATTGCCGTCGTCATCGGCCCGGACAACGATACCGTTCGCGGTGAAGTGGAGCGGATCGCGCCGGAGGCGCAGATTTTCGAGCAACGTGAGCGACGCGGCACTGCCCACGCCGTTCTTTCAGCGCGCAAGGCGATCGCTCGCGGCGCAGACGATATTCTCATTATATTTGGCGATACGCCTCTGGTGCGTGCGCAGACGCTTGTGAAGCTGCGAGAGGCGCTGGCCGCCGGCGCTGCCGTGGCGGTCCTCGGATTCAGGCCCGCGGATCCAACGGGCTATGGCCGGCTTTTGCTGCAAGGGAACGAACTTGCCGCAATCCGCGAGGAGCGCGATGCCTCACCGGAGGAGCGCAAGATGGGATTCTGCAACGGTGGGCTGGTGGCGCTTGCCGGCAATGATGCGCTCGCCATTTTGGGTCGGATCGGAAACAAGAATGCGAAAAGCGAATACTATCTAACCGACGCCGTAGCCATTGCCCGCGATATGGGTCTGAAGGCAAGGGCGATTGAAACCTCGGAGGACGACGTGCGCGGAGTCAACACGAAGACGCAGCTCGCCGAGACAGAAGCGGTGTTGCAGCAGCGGCTGCGCGCTGCTGCAATGGAAGCAGGCGTGACCCTGATCGCTCCGGAAACAGTCTTTCTTTCGGCCGATACAAAATTCGGCAAAGACGTCACCGTCGAGCCGAACGTCGTGTTCGGTCCGGGCGTCACAGTCGAGGACGGCGCCACCATCAGATCGTTTTCACACATTGAAGGAGCGTATGTCGGCAAGGGCGCGCGCGTCGGGCCATTTGCGCGGCTGCGACCGGGCGCCGATCTTGGCAAGGACGTGCACATCGGAAATTTCGTCGAAGTCAAGGAAGCAAAAATCGAAGCCGGTGCGAAAGCCAATCACCTGACCTATATCGGCGATGCGCGAGTGGGCGAGGGAGCGAATATCGGGGCCGGCACCATCACCTGCAACTATGACGGCGTGGCAAAACATCGTACCGACATCGGCAAGGGCGCGTTCATCGGGTCAAATACCGCGCTTGTTGCGCCGGTGAAAGTTGGTGACGGAGCCTATATCGGTACCGGAACGGTCGTAACCAAGGATGTTCCGGCCGGCGCACTCGCGATCGCGCGCACCAAGCAGACGGTTAAGGAAGGCTGGGCAAAGCGCTTGCAGCAGGTAAAGGCCTTGGGCAAGAACCTGACAGCAAAGAGGCCGAAAAAGCCCTGAAGCGCCGACATCTCTTGCCGAAGGGTGATGTCACACGGCGAAATGCGTTTTGATTTCCTCGGGCCTGGCGACAGCGGCTAAATCATAAGCGATGGGCAAAGGGGCCATCCGGGCGGATGTGCGGGATCGTCGGAATTCTCGGAAACAGACCGGTTGCTGACCAGCTGGTCGACGCGCTCAAGCGCCTCGAGTATCGCGGCTACGACTCGTCGGGTGTTGCGACGCTCGAGAATGGTGTGCTTGGTCGCCGGCGCGCGGAAGGCAAGCTCCGCGCGCTAGAGGATCGTCTCAATCGCGAGCCGCTCGGCGGCACTATCGGCATTGGTCATACGCGCTGGGCGACCCATGGCCGGCCGACCGAAGACAACGCCCATCCGCACGCAACGGAACTGGTAGCCGTGGTCCACAACGGCATCATCGAGAATTTTCGTGAACTGCGTGAAAAACTGACCAAAAGCGGAAGCAAATTTGCCAGTGACACCGATACCGAAGCGGTGGCCCATCTTGTCACGCAGGAAATGAAAAGCGGCAAGACGCCGGAAGACGCTGTCGCGGCCTCGCTCAAGCAGCTGCGCGGCGCGTTCGCGCTCGCGTTTCTTTTTACCGGCAAGGACGATCTCCTGATCGGGGCGCGAAAGGGCTCTCCCCTCGCTGTCGGTTACGGCAATGGTGAGATGTATCTCGGCTCCGACGCGATTGCGCTTGCGCCGTTCACAGACACGATCAGTTATCTCGAGGACGGCGACTGGGCGGTGCTCACCCGCAAGGGGGTCCAGATTCATGACGAGCAAGACCGCAAGGTCGAGCGCCCGATCCTGAAATCGACGGCCTCGGCGCAACTCGTCGACAAGGGTAACCACAAGCACTTCATGGCGAAGGAGATTCACGAGCAGCCGGAAGTGGTTGGTCATACGCTCGCGAATTACATCGACATGATCAACGAGCGGGTCGCGCTGCCCGGCGCGCTGCCGTTTGACTGGAAAAAACTGAAAAGGGTCTCCATCTCCGCATGTGGCACGGCGTTCTATGCCGGATTGGTCGCAAAATACTGGTTCGAGCGGTTTGCAAAGCTGCCGATCGAAATTGATATCGCATCGGAGTTCCGCTATCGCGGCGCGCCGCTAGAGGCTGGCGATCTCGCTGTTTTCATTTCCCAGTCGGGGGAGACCGCCGACACGCTCGCGACCCTGCGGTATGCGAAAGAGCACAAGCAACACATTCTCTCCGTGGTGAACGTTCCGACGTCGACAATCGCGCGCGAGAGCGACGTCGTCATGCCGACGCTGGCTGGGCCGGAAATCGGCGTCGCGTCGACCAAGGCCTTCACCTGCCAGCTCAGCGTGCTGGCCTGTCTCGCCATTGCGGCCGGCCGTGCGCGCGGGGTGCTGTCTGCAAGCGAGGAGCAGAAACTGGTGCATGCGCTGGTCGAGACGCCGCGCCTGATGGCGGCGGCGCTCGCGCTTGAACCGCAGATCGAAAGGCTGGCGCAGAACCTTGCCAAGGCGCGTGACGTACTTTACCTCGGCCGCGGCACGAGTTTTCCCATCGCGCTCGAAGGCGCGCTCAAGCTCAAGGAAATTTCCTACATCCACGCGGAAGGCTACGCGGCGGGGGAACTCAAACACGGCCCAATTGCTTTGATTGACGAGACAATGCCGGTCATCGTCATCGCGCCTCATGACAACGTCTTCGACAAAACAGTGTCGAACATGCAGGAGGTCGCCGCGCGTGGCGGCAAGATCATCCTGGTGACAGATCCGCGCGGCGCCAAGGATGCTGCGATCGCGTCAGTCGAGACCATTACCCTGCCGGAGATGAGCACGACCGTGACGCCATTGGTTTATGCAATTCCGGTGCAATTGATCGCCTATCATACCGCCGCCGCAATCGGCACGGACGTGGATCAGCCGCGGAACCTCGCGAAATCGGTTACGGTGGAATAGATTAGCTCCATGTCTGACTCGGCAAGCAATCCCGGCGATCCACCGGTTGTGGACGTCCCAAAGCTCGTGCTCGTGCAGACGAGCGTGGCAGGACGGCTGCGCAATTATTTCCTAACCGGTCTTGTGGTCGCAGGTCCGCTGGCCATTACGGTCTGGCTCATCTGGTCGCTAATTACCTGGGTCGACGGCTTCATGCGGCCGATCATCCCGCCGGATTATCGTCCGGAGAGTTACCTGCCATGGCCAATTCCGGGAACGGGCCTGATCATCGCGGTGATCGGGCTGACGCTGCTCGGGTTCCTAACGGCAAATCTCGTCGGGCGCACGCTGGTTGGTTGGGGCGAGGGCGCGCTGGATCGCGTGCCAATCGTGCGGCCGATTTACAAGACGATGAAGCAGATATTCGAGACCCTCTTTTCGAAAACCGGTTCGAGTTTCCGCAAGGTGGCGCTGGTCGAATTCCCGGGACCGGGCATGTGGTCCCTGGTGTTCCTGTCGCAGCCGCCAAGCGGCGACCTGATCAAGAAGCTACCATCGGGCGAGCACGTGTCGGCCTTCATGCCGTGCACGCCCAATCCGACGACCGGCTTCTTTTTTTACGTGAAGCGCAAGGATCTCATCGAGCTCGACATTTCGGTTGAGAACGCGATGACACTTCTGATTTCGGCCGGCATGGTGCAGCCCGAGGGCGAGGTACAGAAGAATCTCGCTGCGCTGGCGATCAAGGCCAAGGCAGCGCGTGCCAAGCGCAAGGCCGAGGCCGCCGAATAATTCAGCCGGCCCGGATCAATCTGACCGCCTCGTCTTTGCCGAAAATATAGAGCAGGTGGCGCAACGCCTCGCCCCGCGCATCCGACAGCGTAGGGTCGCGCGAAAGGATGAGCGCTGCATGATCGCGCGCGGCGCCGAGATATTTCCCATGCACCTCGGGCCGGGCAATCTGAAATCCTGGCCATCCGCTCTGGCGCGTACCGAGAAGATCACCTTCGCCGCGCAAGCGGAGATCTTCCTCGGCAATCCGAAAGCCGTCTTCGGTGTCGCGCAAGATGGCCAGCCGCGCTTTTGCCGTTTCGCCAAGCGGCGCCTTGTAGAGGAGCAGGCAGGTTGAGGCGCCCGATCCGCGCCCGATCCGGCCGCGCAACTGGTGAAGCTGCGCGAGGCCAAAGCGCTCGGCGTGCTCGATCACCATGACGGTCGCTTCCGGCACGTCGACGCCGACTTCGATGACTGTCGTCGCGACAAGCAGCCGGGTCTCGCCGGCAGCGAAACGGGCCATGGCGGCATCTTTGTCGGTGCCCTTCATGCGACCGTGTACGAGGTCAACTTGGCCGCCGAATTTCTTGTGCAACTCGTCGAAACGGGCCTGCGCGGCGGCGAGATCGATTTTCTCGGATTCATCGACCAGTGGACAGACCCAATAGGCGCGTTTGCCCTCGGCGAGCGCGCGGCCGACCGCATCTTCCACTTCTTCGAGGCGGGAGAGCGGAATAGCGCGGGTATCGATCGGTTGCCGCCCCGGCGGCTTTTCGCGCAGCTCAGAAATATCCATGTCGCCGAAATAAGTCAGCACGAGGGTGCGCGGGATCGGAGTCGCCGTGAGCACGAGGACATCGACGGCTTCGCCTTTTTGCATCAGGGCAAGCCGCTGATGAACTCCGAACCGGTGTTGCTCGTCGACGACTGCCAGCGCGAGATCGTGGAATGCGACGTCTTCCTGAAACAGCGCATGTGTTCCGACAAGAAGATCAAGATCGCCGAGCGCCAGGCGATCGAGAATTTCCTTGCGCGCGGGTCCACGCTCGCGGCCGGTCAGAATGGCAACGCGAATGCCCGCGGCTTCGGCGAGCGGCGCGATTGTTGTCAGGTGCTGGCGCGCAAGAATTTCGGTCGGTGCCATGATGGCGGCCTGCCGGCCCGCCTCAATGACGCTCGCTGCCGCGGCAAAAGCGACGACCGTTTTTCCGGAGCCGACGTCGCCCTGCAACAGGCGCAGCATTCGCTGCGGCAAAGCGAGATCAGTCGTGATGTCCTCGAGCGCCTTTTGCTGCGAATGCGTGAGCGTATAGGGCAGGGCCTTCAATATGCGGGCCCGCAGGCGCCCTTCACTGGCGCTGCCGCGACCCGGCTGACGGCGCATATGTGCCCGAACGAGGGCAAGCGCGAGCTGGCCGGCCAACAATTCATCATAGGCAAGCCGCGTCCATGCGGGGTGTTCGGCGAGGACATCGGCGGGCTGGTTTGGGCGGTGAAGATGCCGCAAGGCCGAATTGAAGTCCGGAAAATTCTCGCGCGCCACCCAGGATTGATCCTGCCATTCGGGAATGGTGGGCAGGCGCGTGAGCGCGCTATCCATGGCCCGGCGGACATTGCCCAGCGCCAGCCCTTCGGTGAGGGGATAAACCGGCTCGACCAGCGGAAGCGCCGCAAATCCGGTCTCATCGACAACACGATCGGGGTGAACCATCTGCAGCATGCCGTCGTAGAACTCGGCTGTGCCGGAGACGTAGCGTGTCTCTCCGACGGGCAGCAGCTTTTCAAGATAGTCGCGACGCGCATTGAAAAAGGTCAGCGTGATGTCGCCGGTATCGTCGTGGGCGTAAATGCGGTAGGGGGCACGCGACCGGTGTGGCGGCGACGGCCGATGCTTGTCGACCGCCACCGATACAGTGACGACCTGTCCGGGCTGCACGTCGCATAGTTTGGGGCGCGCGCGTCTGTCGATCACGCCGGACGGCATATGGAAAAGAAGATCGACGACGCGAGGCGCGTCACGGTCGAGGAGTCGTGCATAAAGCTTTTCAAGCTTCGGCCCGACGCCGGTCAGGCTCCTGACTGATCCAAACAAAGGATTAAGGGCAAGCGGCCGCATGTCGACATGCTGGCTTGTGCGGAATTTCGGCGCAATGCAGCCCTGTGCAAAGGAGCGGCTGACATTGCGGCGGGAGGCCTCTATATAAACCACGCCCGGCCCCGTCCGGGTTTTTGGCGTTGGAGATATGCGGTGACCACCGGGACAAACCTGTCGAGCGAGGGACTTGATCCGCGCCGCCGCCGCCTCCTTTTCCGTTGCTGGCACCGCGGCATCCGCGAAATGGACCTTGTGCTCGGCAAATTTGCCGATGCGCAGCTCGCGTCGCTGAGCGAAGTAGAGCTCGACGAGCTCGAGCGCTGGCTCGAGGTGCCGGATCAGCAGATTTTCGCCTGGGTCAATGGAATGGAAATGACGCCGCAGGAATTCGATAGCGCGCTCTTTCGCCGCTTGCGCGATTTCCACCGCAAGGAGAAAGCGTGAGTACGAGCGGTAAGGCACCTGCAGCGCTGCTGAAGCCCGGGAAGCCCCTTGTCCTGGCACAAGTCGCGGACGGCGCCGAAGGACTCGTGCTCGCCGATCTCGCGCGGGCGATTGCGGCGGGCAAGGACGCGCCTGCAGTATCGCTCGCCGTCATTTGCCGGGACGGCCAGCGCATGGCGGCTTTGTCGCGCGCGCTGGCATTCTTCGGCCGCGATATCGAAATCATGGAATTTCCGGCGTGGGATTGTCTGCCTTACGATCGCGTTTCGCCGAATGCGGCCGTGGTCGCGCAGCGCATGACTGCATTATCGCGCCTTGTTCGCGTGAAGGGGCGTGACAAACCGTCCATTCTGCTGACGACAATCAACGCAGCGCTGCAGCGTGTCCCGGCGCGCGACTTTGTATCGACCCATGCGCTGTCGGTGGGCCCCGGCAATGTCACCGGCATGCAAGGGATCGTCGACTGGCTCGAGTTGAACGGATTTATCCGCGCCTCTACCGTGCGGGAGCCGGGCGAATACGCCGTGCGCGGCGGTATCCTCGACCTCTATCCGCCGGGCATGGACATGCCCGTCCGCCTGGACTTTTTTGGCGATGCGCTGGAAACGATCAAAGTGTTCGATGCGCAGACGCAACGCAGCGAAGAGCAGTT
>Ga0163163_10002618_pt1 | contig 15241 bp, 14 predicted proteins | sample S65metaG_FD_119766 | JGI IMG/M metagenome (GOLD analysis project Ga0163163, IMG submission 119766) | Switchgrass rhizosphere microbial communities from Kellogg Biological Station, Michigan, USA - S6-5 metaG | ecosystem: Host-associated > Plants > Roots > Rhizosphere > Soil | place: USA... | reverse complement strand
GCCTTCTCGACCGCCTCGTCCGGCGTGCGGAAGGTCAGCACCGACAGCACCGGCCCGAAGATCTCCTCCTGCGCGATCCGGTAGCTCTGGGCGACGTTCGTGAAGACGGTCGGCACGAACCAGTAGCCCTTCTCCGGCAGGCGGCACGGCGGTTGGTAGATCTCCGCGCCCTCCTCCTCCCCGCTCTTCACGAGCTCAGTGATCTTCTCGAGCTGCTGCTTCGAGTTGATCGCGCCGACGTCGGTGTTCTTGTCGAGCGGGTCGCCCACACGGAGGGTCGTCAGGCGGCGCTTGAGCTTGTCGATCACGTCCTCGTAGACCGACTCCTGCACCAGCAGCCGTGAGCCGGCGCAGCAGACGTGGCCCTGGTTGAAGTAGATGCCGTTGACGATCCCCTCGACCGCCTGGTCGAGCGCGGCGTCGTCGAAGATCACGTTGGCGGCCTTGCCGCCGAGCTCGAGCGTCAGCCTCGTGCCGGTGCCGGCGAGCTCGCGCTGGATCGCCTTTCCCACCTCGGTCGAGCCGGTAAAGGCGATCTTGTCGACCTCGCTCTCGACGAGCGCGGCGCCCGCGCGGCCGTCGCCGGTGACGATGTTCACTACGCCGGGCGGCAGCTCGGCCTGGCGCAGGACGTCGCAGAAGAGGAGCGCCGAGAGCGGCGTCGTCTCGGCCGGCTTGAGCACGACCGTGTTCCCTGCGGCCAGTGCTGGCGCGATCTTCCAGGCCAGCATCAGCAGCGGGAAGTTCCACGGGATGATCTGGCCCGCGACGCCGAGCGGCTGGGGCTTGCGGTTCGGGAAGGCGTACTCGAGCTTGTCGGCCCAGCCCGCGTAGTAGAAGAAGTGCGCGGCCGCGAGCGGCAGATCGACGTCGCGCGACTCCCTGATCGGCTTGCCGCCGTTCAGCGACTCGAGCACCGCGAACTCACGCGAGCGCTCCTGGAGTAGGCGTGCGATCCGGAACAGGTACTTCGCGCGCTCCGAGCCGGCGAGGGCCGACCAGCCGTTCGAGAACGCGTCGCGCGCCGCCCCGACGGCGGCCTGCACCTCCTGCTCGGTCGCTTGGCCGATCTCGGCGAGCGGCTCCTCGCTCGCCGGGTCGATCGTGGTGTAGCTCTCCTTCGGCTCGACCCATTCGCCGCCGATGAAGAGCCCGTAGCGCTCGCGCAGCTGGACGATCTCGCGCGATTCCGGCGCGGGCGCGTAGGCCCAGTCGGCCGGGATGGGCGCGCGATCCTGCTTTCGCTCGAGCTCGGTCACTCGCGGCCTAGCTTAGCGCCGGGTGGACGGACGCCAGCTTCCGGGTTACGGTGCGCTCAGGTCACCTCGGAGGGGAGAGTGAGATGCGGTTCAAGGTCATCTTCGGCATCGTCGCGCTGGTCGCAGTCGTCGCGTTCGCAGCGGTCGCCGGCGCCGGCAAGAACGGCAACGGCAGCTCGGTCGGGAGCGCACAGGTCTTCGTGCCGAACCCGGTCCAGAGCCTCGGCGACGAGTCGCTCACCGACCAGAAGGATTCGGACGCCGCCGTCCCGGCTGCGGCTTACCACGCCGTCCAGCTGACGAACCTCGACGGCAGCGGCTTCCTGCACGGCGACTACGCGACCATCTACAGCGAGACCGGCAACCAGGCCTTCTCGCCGACCAACACCTTCGCGTATACCCGTAGCCAGGACGAGTTCGAGCAGGTGATGGCCTACTACTGGATCACCGAGGCCCAGAAGTACATCCAGAGCCTCGGCTTCGGGACTACGCGCCCTGGGATCAACGACCAGCCGCAAAAGGTCCGGATCAACCAGCTCGGCTACGACAATTCGTTCGAGAACGACCACCCGATCCTCGAGATCCGCTTCGGCAAGGGCGGCGTCGACGACGCCGAGGACGCGGAAGTGATCCTCCACGAGTACGGTCATGCGATCCACTCCGCGCAGAACTTCAACTTCGACCCCGAGGAGAACGGCGCGATCAGCGAGGGGTTCGGCGACTACTGGGCGGTCACGGTCTCGGACGTCGTGTCACAGCGTCTCGGCGTGCCGGAGCAGGAGCCGCTTCCCTGCGTCGCCGACTGGGACTCGACCTCCTACACCAGCGGGCCGGTGCACTGCCTGCGTCGGCTCGACACGAACCTGCACTACCCGGCTGACCTGAACGGCGAGGTGCACCACGACGGCCAGATCTGGTCACGCGCCCTGTGGGACATCCGCCAGGCGCTCGGCCACGTGAAGGCCGACACGATCATCCTGCAGGGGACGTCCGGCTATACGGGCACGACGATGCCGGACCTCGCAAACCGGACCGTCGCGGCGGCCCTGTCGCTCTATGGACCGAGCGCGAGGAACGCCGTGCGCCAGGCGTTCGTCAACCGCGGGATCCTGCAGTAACGAGGTTTAATCGAGCGTGAAGTAGTCCGGGCTCTGGTAGCGGCCCGTCTTCTCCTTCCTGATCTGCATCAGGATGTCGTTCAGGAGTGAGGAGGCGCCGAAGCGGTAGAGGTCGGGCGTCAGCCAATCCACGCCGAGCGTCTCGTGGAGCAGCACCAGGTGCTGGACGGCCTGCTTGGCGTTGCGGATCCCGCCGGCCGGCTTGAAGCCGACGCGCTTGCCGGTCTCTTCGTAGACGTCGCGGATCGCCTCGAGCATCACGAGGGCGACCGGGAGCGTCGCGGCCGAGGAGAGCTTGCCGGTCGAGGTCTTGATGAAGTCCGCACCGGCGGCGATTGCCAGCAGCGATGCGCGGCGAACGTTGTCGTAGGTGCCGAGCTCGCCGGTCTCGAGGATCACCTTCAGGTGCGCCTCGCCCGAGGCCTCCTTCACGCGCACGATCTCGTCGTAGACCTTCGCGTACCGGCCGGCGAGGAAGGCGCCGCGGTCGATCACCATGTCGACCTCGTCGGCCCCGTGCTCGACCACCCAGCGCACCTCGTCGAGCTTGGTCTCGAGCGGTGACTGGCCGGACGGAAACGCGGTTGCGACCGAGGCGACCTTGACGCCACTGTCCCGCAGGCGCTCCACGGCGACCGGGACCATGTTCGGGTAGACGCAGAGCGCCGCGACCGACGGCACGCTCGTGTCCGAGGGGTCGGGCCTCACGGCCTTCGAGGCGAGGGCCGCCACCTTGCCCGGCGTGTCGGAGCCTTCGAGCGTCGTCAGGTCCGTCATCCGCACGGCGAGCTCGAGCGCGAAGACCTTCGCCTCTTTCTTGATGCTGCGCGTGGCGAGCGTGGCGGCGCGCTCCTCCAGCGCGACCTGGTCGATCGACCCGATCCGCGGCAGCCGCGACTCGAGCGGAAGCTCGAAGCCGGTCGGAAGCGCTGGCGCCTGCGCCATGGGCGGAGTGTAGCCCTGGTGCCGCGGCTAGCCGAGTTGCGCCACGGCGTCCGCGAGACTCGCGCCGTGACGGACGAGCAGCGAGCGGATGCCTGCCTCGCGGGCGCTGCTCGCGTCGACCGCGGTGTCGCCGACCTCGACGGTCGCCTCGCGGGGCCAGTCGCCGGCGCGGGCGCGCGCATGGCCGATCAGCTCGGTCCGAGACTCGCTTTCGCAGCCGAATGCGCCCTGACCGGCGGGGAAGAAGCGCGCGAGGCCGAGCCGCGCGAGGCGCGCGCGGGCGACCGGCTCGGGGTTGCCGGTCAGCAGGGCGAGACGATGGCCCACAGTCTCGAGCCGCTCGAGCGCCTCTTCGGCGTCCAGGCCGGCGGCCCAACCGCTGGTGTCGGCGCAGGCGAGCAGCTCGAGGTAGCGGCTGCTGAGCTCGTCGCACCAGTCCTGGAGCCCGGCCGGGTGTTCGACCCCGGCGTCGCGCAGGACGAGCCGCCCGATCCGCAGCGCGGTCTGACCATCGTGGTCGACGCGCTGCAGCGCGTCCTCCGGCAGCTCGACGCCGTACCGTCTGCTCAGGGTCTCGCCCAGGGCGACGCCGACGAGCGGGTCGTCGGTGGCGAAGAGCGTGCCGTCGACGTCGAACAGCACGAGCAGCCGTTCCATTCAGAGCCCGAGCCGCTCGAGCATCGCCTCGTCGCGGCGCCAGCGCGGCCGCGCCTTGACGTTCAGCTCGAGGAAGACCGGATGGCCGAGCAGCTGCTCGATCTCGGGCCGCGCGCGCGTGCCGATCTTCTTGACGATCGAAGCGCCCTTGCCGATCACGATCTGCTTCTGCGACTCGGTCTCGACGAAGATCGTCGCCCGGACGACCTTCTCGCCGAGCTCGTCGACCTCGACCGAGATCGCGTGCGGCACCTCTTCGCGGGTGAGGTGGAGCGCCTTCTCGCGGATCAGCTCCGCAACGTGCAGCTCCGGCGTGACGTCGCTGCGCTGGTCGGCCGGGTAGTACGCCGGCCCCTCGGGCAGCAGCCCGACCAGCTCCTCCCGGAGCTCGCCGACCCCGTCGCCCGTGATCGCGCTGACCGGGTGGAGCGACTGGAACTCGCCGAGGCGAGCGCCGTTCTGCATCTGCTCCGCGATGTGGCCCGGCTTGAGACGGTCGACCTTGTTCAGCGCGATCACGACCGGCACGCCCAGCGAGAAGACACGCTCGGCGATGTAGCGGTCGCCGGCCCCGATCCGCTCGCGCGCCGAGAGCACGAGCAGTACGGCGTCGATCTCTTCGAGCGACTGGTCGACGGTGCGCTGCATCCGCTCGGTGAGCGGGTCGCGCGGCCGCTGGAAGCCGGGCAGGTCGGCGAGCACGAGCTGGTGGTCGGGCCCGTGGGCGATCCCCATCACGCGCCGACGGGTCGTCTGCGGCTTGTCGGAGACGATCGCCACCTTCCCCCCGGCGAGCGCGTTGACGAGCGTGGACTTCCCGACGTTCGGCCGCCCGGCGACGGCGACGAACCCGCTCCTCAAGAGCCCGCACCCCCACCCTCTTGGGTGGGGAAGCATGCCCGCCGCCCTCGGCGGTGACGATAACCGGAAGGGGCGCACGTGTTCGTCACGGGCTCGTGACGATTGTGGAACTTCACGCGCGCCGGCAAGACGGTCGCGCCGGAGGTCAGCCCAGCTCCCACGTGTCCGGCAGGAGCTCCGCCGGCGTGTAGGTGACCAGCTCCCCTTCGCGGTTCCGGAACGTGACGCGATCGAGCCCGAACTCGTAGAGCCACTGCCGGCAGCCGCCGCAGGGCGACGCCGTGATCCCGATCGCCTCGAGGTCGCCAGGCCGGCAGCCGGCCACCACCGCGCAGGAGATCGCGACCTTTTCCGCGCAGACGCCGAGCGGGTAGGCGGCGTTCTCGACGTTCACGCCTTCGAAGACGCGGCCGTCTCGCGCCAGCACGGCCGCGCCGACGAGGTAGTTCGAGTACGGCGCATACGCCCGCTCGGCCGCGGCGGCGGCGCGCTCGTACAGCCCGTCGCTCATACCAGCACCTGGAAGACGACCAGCGTGATCAGCGCGCCGAGCAGGCCGCCGTAGGTGACCTCGAGTGCCGAGTGCACTCCCGATTCGACGCGCGTCTGCGCAACCAGGAGCGCCATGATGAAGGTCAGCGACGAGATCAGGAAACGGTGCGCGTCGCTGATTACGTAGGTCGCCGCCATCCAGCCGGCGAAGGCGACGGCGGCATGTCCGGATGGCAAGCCGCCGCGCAGCGGGGTTCCGCGCCCGGTGTACGCCTTCGTCCCGATCACGACGATGATGGTCAGCACGAGCGCCACCAGCGTCGCCTGCGCGGGCGCTTCGCGCAAGCGATCGAGCAGTCGCGAGCTGCGGTCGGCGACCTGGCTGGAGAACACGAGGTAGCCGACCGCGACGGCATTGACGGTGGCGATCAGGACCGCGCCGGCGGCGACGTCCTTGGCGAGCTTCGCCAGCGGATCGAAGGACGTGGTGGCGACGTCGATCGCCTGCTCGATCGCCGAGTTGATCATCTCGGTGATGAACACGAACGCGATCGCGAGCAGCAGTGCGATCAGCTCCAACCTCGAGACGCCCACCCAGACCGCGGTCACCAGCACGACCACCGCCGCGATGAAGTGAATCCGCATGTTCCGCTGCGTGCGGAGCACGTGGATGATCCCCTCGAAGGCGAAATTGAAGCTCTCGAGAAGGTTCTGCGGGCGGCGTTTGGTCATCCGGTCCACCGCGCCTCCTTCGACTCCATCTCGGGCCCGTGGTCGTGGCCCAGCAGGTGCAGCAGCCCGTGAACGAGTGGCGGCCGCCACTCCGTGCCGACGACCTGCGGGCAGAGCACGGCGTCACCGAGCTGCCGCGGCAGGCCGGGCGCGAGCTCGTCGTGCCCGTCGATCGGGAACGAGAGGACGTCGGTCACCTCGTCGAGGCCAAGATGGTCGCGCTTCAGCGTGCGCATCTCCTCCGGGCCGACGAAGTGCAGGCCGAGCTCGCCGTCCTCGACGCCCTCGCCGCCCAGCACGCTGCGGGCCAGCTCGGCGGCCGCTTCCTCCTCGACCTCGACGCCACTGCGGTTCGACACCTCGACCGAGATCATCGCGCCGCTACCGGCTGCGCTGTGTGCCGGTCTCGTCCGCGTGCAGCTTGTACGCCTCGACGATCCGCTGGACGAGCTTGTGGCGGACGACGTCTTCGTGGCCGAAGCGGATGAAGGCGATGCCCTCGATCGAGCCGAGGATGTCCTGCACCTGGATCAGGCCGGAGGCCTGCTCGCGGGGGAGGTCGATCTGCGTGACGTCGCCGGTGACGACGACCTTGGAGCCGAAGCCGAGCCGCGTCAGGAACATCTGCATCTGCTCCGGGCTCGTGTTCTGGGCCTCGTCGAGAATGATGAAGGAGTCGTTCAGCGTGCGGCCGCGCATGAACGCGAGCGGTGCGACCTCGATCGTGCCTTTCTCCATGTACGCCGCGAGCCGGTCGGGGTCGAGCATGTCGTAGAGCGCATCGAACAGCGGCCGCAGATAGGGATCGACCTTGGCGAGCATGTCGCCGGGCAGGAACCCGAGGCGCTCGCCGGCTTCCACTGCGGGTCGGGTGAGGATGATGCGGCCGACCTCGCGGTCGGACAGCGCGGCGACCGCCAGCGCCATCGCCAGATAGGTCTTGCCGGTGCCGGCGGGGCCGATCGCGAAGGTGACGGTGTGCCGCCGAATGGCGTCGACGTAGCGCTTCTGGTTGACCGTCTTGGGCGAGATCTTCTTGCCGCGATGGCGCCAGACGACGTCCTCGAACACCTCGCGCAGGTCCTCGGCCTCGTCGAGCGCGGCCAGTACGGCGTCGACCGTGCTCGGCCCGATCTCGTGCCCGCCCTCGACCAGCTCGGCCAGCTCGTCGACGACCGCCCGGGCCTGGACCACGTTCGGGTCGTCGCCCTCGATCGTCAGTCGGTTGCCGCGCAGTTGCAGCGTGATCCGCAACCGCTCACGGAGGGCGTCGAGGACACCGTCGCCGACGGTTGCGAGCTCCGCCGCGACGTCGTTGGAGACCGAGAGAACTTCCTGCATAGCGCGCTCAGTGTAGGCGCTGGAAAGGCTCGGACCGCGTCCGCCGCGGCCGTCTCGTGGACGCCGCGTCAGGCGAGCTTCTCGCGCACGAGCTGGCTGACGGCCGAGCCGTCGGCGCGCCCCGCGACCTGCGGCATCACGTCGGCCATCACTCGTCCGATGTCGCGTATGCTCGTCGCGCCGACCTCGGCGATCGCATCGTCCACGATCTCCTCGAGCTCATCCTCCGAGAGCGGCTCGGGCATGAACTCCTCGAGCACCGACAGCTCGCGCTCCTCGCCGGCCGCCTGCTCCTCGCGGCCGCCGTCGCGGAACGCCTCGGCGGCCTCGGTGCGCTTCTTGCGCTCCCGCTGCAGCACCTGCAGCTCCTCGTCGTCGTGCAGCGGCCGCTGCAGCTCCTTCTCCGCCGAGCGCAGGCTGGAGAGGATCAGCCGCAAAGTGTCTCGCCGCTCGGCGTCGCGAGCGGCCATCGCCTGCTTGAGCTCGGCCTCCAGCCGCACGATCAGGCTCATTCCGGCATCCCCTCGATGCGCCCGCCCAGCACGTGCCAATGCAGGTGGAAGACGGTCTGGCCTGCGCCCTCCCCCACGTTCACGACGACACGATAGTCGTCGAGGCCCGCCTCCTTGGCAGTCTCGGCGACGAAGTCGAGCATCCGCTTCGCCTCGTCGGCCGGGAACTTCGAGACCTCGCGAAAGGACGACACATGCCGCTCGGGCAGTACGAGCAGGTGCGTGTCGGCCTTGGGCGCAATGTCGCGGATGGCGACGAAGCCGTCGGCGGCGCGCACGTGATCGCCTTCGCGGACGAGCGTGCAGAAGAGACAGTCCTCAGGCAGCGCGGATCCCCTCCTCGGTGACGGCCGCTCCCCGGACGCGCACGAGCTCGCCGACCGGCGCGTCGACGAGCCACGGCGAGTAGTCGTCGCCGTAGCCCCGTCCGGGGCGGTCGACGAGCACGAGGTCCTCTCGGCCGAGCTTCTCGCGCCAGCGAGCGAGACTCGCAGAGCGAGAGGCCTCGCGCAGGCGGGCGCTGCGGTCGCGCTTCACCTCGCGGGGGACGGTGTCGGCGGCCGCGGTCGCGGTGCCGGGGCGCGGCGAGTACGGGAAAACGTGGACGCTCGACACGCCGGCCGCCGCGACCACCTCGAGCGTCCGGTGGAAGGCCGGCTCGTCCTCGGCCGGAAAGCCGACGATCACGTCGGTCGTCAGGTTGAAGTCGCCAAGCGGCTCGAGCCGGCGCAGGTAGGTGGCGGCGCCGTAGCGGCGACCCATCGCCCGGAGGACGGCGTCGTCGCCGGACTGGAGCGGCACGTGCAGGTGCCGTGCGACCGTCGGCGTCTCGCGCAGGGCGGCGGCCAACTCGTCCCCGACGTGGTTGATCTCGATCGAGGACAGGCGCAGGCGCGCAAGCCCCGGCGTCGAGCCGGCCTCGCGCACCAGCCGCGGCAGGCCGTAGCCGGCCTCGCGGTCGCGGTAGCACCCGAGGTTGATGCCGGTCAGCACGACCTCGCGGTGGCCTTGCTCGACGCGCCGTCGGACCTCGCGGAGCACCGCCTCGGCGCGGCGGCTGCGCGAGGCGCCACGCACCTGCGGGATCACGCAGAAGTTGCAGGTGAAGCTGCAGCCATCCTGGACCTTCACAAACGCGCGGACGCGGTCGAGCCGCGCGTCGGCGCTGACGCAGCCGATCGCGCCCACGTCGCGCGCGACCGCTGCCGGCGTCTCCTCGCTCCGGCGCCCGACGACGACGACGTTCTCGGGCAGCCCGGCAAAGCCGTCGGCGTAGAGGCTCGCCCCGCAGCCGGTGACGTAGACCCGCCGGTGCCTCCGAGCAGCCCGGGCAGCAGCATGGCGCGACTTGCGCACCGCCTCATGCGTGACGCAGCACGTGTTCACGATCGCCACGTCGGCGTTGTCGTCGCGCTCGGCATGTCCCTCCGCGAGCAGGCGCTCGCGGATCTCCTGCGCGTCGACGTGCGAGACCTTGCAGCCGAGAAAGCGGACCGAGAAGGTCGCCACGGCGCGGGACTCTACTCCTCGCGCCGAAACACATCCGCCGCCCAGCCTCCTTCCGTGATCCGGCGCTCGCGGCGAAAGCCGGCCGGCGCCGGGGCGTCCCGCTCGAGATAGCCCGACGCGACGACCGTGCCGGCATCGAGCCGCGGCATGACGAGCGCGACGCTCTCGGCCGAGATGTTGGCGGCCGCAACACCTGCCGACGGCAGCGGCTCGCTCAGGACGTCGACGAGCCGAACCTCGAGCTCGACGCCATTTGCCTCGGCATTGCGCCGGGTGGCTTCGAGCGCGGACGGGTCGTGGTCGACCGCGAGCACCGGCGCGAAGCCGAGCCGGGCAGCGGCGATCGCGAGCACGCCCGAGCCGCAGCCGACGTCCAGCAGGCTCCCCCGCTCGAGCCCGTCGAGCAGCTCGAGGCAGAGCCGCGTGGTTGCGTGGCCGCCGGTGCCGAACGCGCGGCCGGGTTCGACCACGATCGCCTCGACCCCCTCGGGGGGCGTCTCCCACGGCGGCCCGATCCAGAGCTTCCCGACGCGAACCGGCCGGTGGAAGTCGCGCCAGCGCTCCTCCCAGTCGACCGACACGTCGTCGGCCCGCACCTCGCCGAAGGCCGCCCAGAGGCGTTCCTCGCCCGCGTCGTCGGTGTAGGCCACCAGCTCGAGCCCGTCAGAGTGCTCGATCTCCTCGAAGCCCTGCGGGAAGAGCTCGAGCATCAACGCCCGCGCCGGCTCGGCGCGCTCGGTCGGGACGGACGCAGAGACGCGGCGGAGCGTCAGCGGAACGCGCTCTTCAGCTTCTGGAAGAACCCCTCGTCCGCCTCGTACGTCTCCTCGGACGCGCTCTGCTCGAAATCCTCGAGCAAGCGGCGCTGCTCCTCGTTCAGCCGCCGGGGCACCTGGACGTTGACGAGCACGCGCTGGTCGCCGCGACCGAAGCCCTGCAGCACCGGCATCCCCTTGCCGCGGAGCACGTGGAGCCGCCCCGGCTGCGTGCCCGGCTCGAGCTGGAGCTCCTGCTCCGTCGAGCGTCGGGATCTTGACGGTCGTGCCGAGCGCCGCCTCGGTCATCGTCAGGTCGACCGTGCAGAAGAGGTCGTTGCCCTCCCGCACGAGTCGCGGGTGCGGCTTGACCCGAACCTGGACGTAGACGTCGCCGGCGCGGCCGCCGAGCGCGCCCGCGTGGCCCTCGCCGGAGATGCGGATCTGCTGGCCGTCGTGGATCCCGCGCGGAACCTCGACGTCGAGCGTCCGCTCCTCGACCGTGCGGCCGGAGCCGTCGCACTCCAGGCACGGGTGCTCGACCACGCGCCCGGCGCCGTTGCAGGCCGGGCACGTTTGCGCGCGCACGAACTCGCCGAGCGCGGTGCGCGTGACCTGCTGCAGGCGCCCTCGCCCGTCGCAGGTCGAGCACGGCACGGGCTCGGTGCCGGGCTTCGCGCCGCTGCCGGAGCAGGTGGCGCACGGGACCGTGACCGGGAACGGCACCTCGCGGGTCGTGCCGCTCGCAGCCTCCGCCAGCTCGATCTCGACCTGCGCGCCGATGTCCGCTCCACGGCTGCTGCGAGCCCGGCCGCCCATCCCGAACAGGTCGTCGCCGAAGAACGCGCCGAACAGGTCGGCGAGGCTGCCCAGGTCGAACGTCGTCGGCGTGAAGCCGCCGCCGCGGAGCCCGTCGTGGCCGTAGCGGTCGTAGAGCTCCCTCGTCTCGCGCTTCGAGAGCACCTCGTACGCCTCGACCACCTCGCGGAAGCGCTCCTCGCCGTCGGGCTCCTCGGACACGTCGGGATGCAGCGTGCGCGCGAGCCGGCGGAATGCCTTCTTGATCTCGCCCTCGTCGGCGGTGCTCGAGACGCCAAGCAGCTCGTAGTAGTCGCGTCGGCTCGTCGCCATGCCGCTGAGCCTAGCTCCCGCCCTAGTTGTCGTCGTACACGTCTTCGACGAACCGCGAGAGCTCCGCGGCCGCGGCACGCACCGAGCGGATCGCCTTGTCGTAGTCCATCCGCACCGGCCCGAGCAGCGTGACCGCGCCGAGGGTGCGGGTCGTCAGCCCGTACGAGGCGCCGACGAGCGAGAGCTCGCGCAGCGCGGGGTGCTCGAGCTCCGGGCCGACGCGGATGAACGGCCGGCGCGGGTCGAGCGCCTGGCTGAGCACGCCGAGCAGCGCCGCGCGCTTCTCGAGCACCTCGAGCAGTCGCTGGTAGCTCTCGAGCTCACGGCCGTGGAGGTCTTCGAGCAGTCCGGCGGTGCCGCCGACGTAGAGGCTCTGCTCCTCCGCGGCGAGTGCCTCCTCGAACAGCGGGCGCAGCGCCGCCACGAAGGCCGACTCGCGGGAGCCGAGCGCCGGCTCGTCGAGCCGCCGCCGCAGCCGGCTGCTCCCGAGCTCGAGCCCTGCGACGCGGTCGTTCAGGTATTGGGTCGCCCAGTAGACGAGCCCCGGGTCGACGGGCTCGCCGAAGCTGAAGATCCGCTTGGTGACGCTGCCCGTCGAGGTGATCACGACGACCATCGCGACCTGAGGCTGGAGCAGCAGCACCTCGACGTGCCGCACGGTGGCGGTCCCGAGCGACGGAGCCGAGACGAGCGCCAGCAGCCGCGTCAGCTCGGAGAGCATCTCGGTCGTCGCTTGCAGTGCTGCGTCGACCTCGCTCCGGGCGGTCGTCAGGTCGAGCGGGAAGCCGCCGGGCTGCGGGTCGAGCCGTTCGAGCAGGCGGTCGGCGTAGTAGCGGTAGCCGCGCTCGGTCGGCACGCGCCCGGCCGAGGTGTGCGGGTGCGTCAGCAGCCCCAGCCGCTCGAGCTCGGCGAGCTCGCTGCGCACGGTCGAGGCCGAGACGTCGAGGCCGACCCGCTCGACCAGGGTGCGCGAGCCGACCGGTTGCCTCGTCGCGACGAACTCCTCGACCACGCCGCGCAGGAGCGCCCGCTGCCGGCTGCTGAGCTCGATCTCGGCCGTGTTGCGCATCGTTTGCAGGGATTTTAGGCGAGAAGCTCGACCGTGACGCCGTCGCCCAGGAAGCGGCCGCGCTCGGTCAGCGACAGGCTGCCCTCGCCTTCGGCAACCAACCCCTGGCGCCGGAGTCGCGAGAGCGCGGCGGCGTCCAGCGCTTCCTCCAGGCCGTCGAGGGCGAGCGGCTCGTCCAAGCGCAGCCCGAGCAGAACGCGCTCGGAGCGCCGCACCGGCGGCGGCAGCTGCTCGATTTCGCGCTGCGGCCGCTCCCCCGCTTGCAGCGCCGCGAGGTACGGCCCGAGTCTCGGCGTCGTCCGCCAGCGCCGGCCCTCGATCGTCGAGACCGCACCGATCCCGAGGCCAAGATAGTCGCGGCCGCGCCAGTAGGCGAGGTTGTGGCGCGAGCGCAGGTCGCGGCCGGCCGGCAGGCGACAGAAGTTCGCCGTCTCGTACCAGCGGTAGCCGGCCTCGGTCAGCCGCTCGACGGCACGCTCGAAGTACGTCTCCATCGCTTCCGCCTGCCGCGCAAGCTCTTTCCCATGCGCGTGCGTGAAGCGCGTGCCCGGCTTCGCCTCGAGCTCGTACGCCGAGACGTGCTCCGGGCCGAGCGCGAGCGCTTCGTCCAGATCGGCGTCGAGGTCAGCCGGCGTCTGTCCCGGAATCCCGTAGATCAGGTCGAGCGAGAGGTTGTCGAAGCCGGCCGCACGCAGGACGGCGAACGCCCGCCGCACGTCGGTCGGCCGCGCCCGCCGCTCGAGCACGTCGAGCAAGCGCGGCTGGAAGCTCTGCGCGCCGAGCGAGACCCGTGTCACGCCGCCCTCGCGCAGCAGCGCCGCGAGCTCGCGCGTGACGGTCTCCGGGTTCGCCTCGACCGTGACCTCCTCGGCGTCGGGCAGCGCCCGCAACAGCCGCGCCAGCGCCGTGGGCTCGGTCAGCGTCGGCGTGCCGCCGCCGAGGAAGACGCTGTCGGGCCGCGGCGCCAGCAGCCCCCGCTCGAGCGCCAGCTCCGCGAGCAGCGCGTCGACGTACGCCTCGTGCTGCCCCGAGCGCCCGACGACCGTGACGAAGTCGCAGTACCCGCAGCGCGAGGCGCAGAACGGCAGGTGCAGGTACAGGTGCCGGGCGCTCACTTCTTGTTCCCGTCCAGGTTGAGCACGGCGAGGAACGCCTCCTGCGGCACCTCGACCGAGCCGACCTGCTTCATCCGCTTCTTGCCCTTCTTCTGCTGCTCGAGCAGCTTGCGCTTGCGACTGATGTCGCCGCCGTAGCACTTGGCGAGCACATCCTTGCGTTTGGCCTTGATCGTCTCGCGCGCGATCACGCGCGAGCCGATCGCCGCCTGCACGGCCACGTCGAAGAACTGCCGGGGGATCTCCTCGCGCAGCCGGTCGACCAGCAGGCGGCCGCGCGCGTAGGCGCCGTCGCGGTGGACGATCAGCGAGAGCGCGTCCACCGGTTCGCCGGCGATCAGCACGTCCACCCGCTCGAGCTTGCCCTCGCGGAACCCGATCACGTCGTAGTCGAAGCTCGCGTAGCCGCGCGTGCGCGACTTCAGCTGGTCGTAGTAGTCGAGCACGATCTCCGCGAGCGGCAGCTCGTAGACGAGCAGCACCCGCGCCTCGGAGAGGTACTCCATGTGGTCGAAACGGCCGCGCCGCTCGGTGTTCAGCTCCATCACCGGGCCGACGAACTCCTTCGGGACGATGATCGACGCCTTGATGTACGGCTCCTCGACCTGCTCGACTTCGCGCGGCATCTCGGACGGGTTGTGCACCTCCACCTCCTCGCCGGCCTTGGTGAGCACGCGGTAGGCGACGTTCGGCGCGGTCACGATCAGGTCGAGGTCGAACTCGCGCTCCAGCCGCTCGCGGACGATCTCCATGTGCAGCAGGCCGAGGAATCCGCAGCGAAAGCCGAAGCCGAGCGCCTGCGAGGTCTCGGGCTCGTAGAAGAGCGCGGCGTCGTTCAGCTTCAGCCGCTCGAGCGCGTCGCGCAGGTCCGGGTAGTCGTCGGAGTCCGTCGGGAAGAGCCCGGCGAAGACCATCGGCTTGACGTCCTTGTAGCCGGGCAGCGGCGCCGCGGCCGGGGTCCGCTCCGAGGTGAGCGTGTCGCCGACGCGCAGGCGGCTGACGTCCTTCAGGCCCGTGATCACGTAGCCGACCTCGCCGGCGCCTAGCGCTTCGGCGGCGCGCATCGTCGGCGAGAAGAACCCGACCTCCTCCGACTCGAAGCGCGTCCCCTGCGCCATCGCGCGCAGCGGCTCCCGCGCGCTGAACGAGCCGTCGACCATGCGGACGAACGCGACCACGCCGCGGTACTGGTCGTAGGACGAGTCGAACACGAGCGCACGCGGCGGCGCCTCCCGGTCACCCGCGGGCGCCGGAATCCGCTCGACGATCGCGTCGAGCACCTCCGCGATGCCGTCGCCGGTCTTGGCGGAGATGCGCAGCACGTGCTCCGGCGTGTCGCCGACGAGATCGGCGATCTCGGCGGCGGTCGCGTCGGGATCGGCCGACGGCAGGTCGATCTTGTTTACGACCGGCACGATCTCGAGGTCGTTCTCGATCGCGAGGTACGCGTTCGCGACGGTTTGCGCCTCGATCCCCTGCGCGGCGTCGACGACGAGCAGCGCGCCCTCGCAGGCCTGCAGCGAGCGCGAGACCTCGTAGGTGAAGTCGACGTGGCCGGGCGTGTCGATCAGGTTCAGCTCATGTCCCTTCCAGGTGACGCGGACGGCCTGGGCCTTGATCGTGATCCCGCGCTCGCGCTCGAGCTCCATCGAGTCGAGTACCTGCGCGCGCATCTCGCGGCCGGTGACGGTCTCGGTCAGCTCGAGGATGCGGTCGGCCAGCGTCGACTTGCCGTGGTCGATGTG
>Ga0163163_10002613_pt1 | contig 15252 bp, 14 predicted proteins | sample S65metaG_FD_119766 | JGI IMG/M metagenome (GOLD analysis project Ga0163163, IMG submission 119766) | Switchgrass rhizosphere microbial communities from Kellogg Biological Station, Michigan, USA - S6-5 metaG | ecosystem: Host-associated > Plants > Roots > Rhizosphere > Soil | place: USA... | reverse complement strand
TGTTTGTTTTATCTGCTTTCATAAGCTCTCCAGCCCAAAATCTGGGCCGCGTTTTCTTTTACTACCAGAACACGGTATCTGAAATATTTACCGCTTGTATTATATTCTTGCTGGTAAGTGTGAAATTTTACGTTCATTGCGCCGAACTTTTTCTGTATCTGCCCATCCACTTTTTTTGCTTTCACATTGTACACAGCTTTTTTATCTTTCTCTGTAAAGTTCGTCTTTTTCAATATCTGGGCCAGCTGTTTTTTGTCTTTAATAGTTGCTTTGGCACTTTGTTTCCTCGTGGCGCCAATGGAGTTTTCAAGGCTCTTCCCTTTGATAAAAAGATTTTTTCTGCTGTTCATTGTAGCATTACCCACGGTGAGTTTGGTAGTTTCCGCTTCTTCACATTCGGCCGGTTGAACGGAAGGATCTCCCAACAAATAGAATTGAGCCAGTGTTTTTAATTCGCAGGGGTCCAGGTCTGGACCGCTTTCGGATAAGAACCTTTGCCTGGCCTCGAGAAATGCACGGCCGGTTGAGGCTCCTTTCAAAATATTTTTTATAAAGTATTGTGTGATCAGGTCAGCAAGTGATTGTGAATCTGCAGGGCCATAAGCAATTGTACTGCTGCCCACAAAAGCAATGGCATCATTTGCCAGATAATTATTGGCAATGCTGCAAGATGGTAATCCATTTCGGATGGGATCCAAAAGTTGAGCACCATAACAACACTCTGCTGCTACAATAGTTCCGGGCGTAATGTTCGATGAAAGATTGTCGGACTCTAATGCTTCCGGAAAGCTTTGGCCCTTTTGTCCATAATAATTCAGATCAATTTCAGCGCCATGACAATTATAAAAATGTGTCATAGGCTGCAACTGTTTTTTTGTAAAACGTTTGTAAGAAGGGTTGCTGCTTCCTTTCCCGGTTGGAGACGTTAGCATCTTTCCATTGTGTCCAAACATACTTTGTAAACTCAACTCTGTTGATTTTTTCCATACCCAGGCAGACACCGAAAAATAATCACGATAGACATCAGGATTTTTGGCCTTATGTTTAATGGTATTGTTGATGATACGCTGAAGATATTTTGTATCATTTTGCTGGCCAGGAATATCGGGTATACGTCCTACCACTCTTGTAGGCCCGGTAAAATTATCAACCTTTCGGCTGAATGGTGCATCGCATGCGTACGGAAGATCGGAAGGCACGGACGAATCTTCATCTTCAGCAGGATTATCAATTTCCTGGAATGGAATAATGTCCTGTGCACCAAGAATAACAATATAAGCGGGAACATATTCTCTGTATAAGTCGTCAATTGCTCTTTTAGCCTCTTGCTCCGTAACAATTTTTGTCGGCTTTAACCGAGCCCTTTTGGCGGAAGTTGCGTCATCAATAAAAACAACCTTAGTATCGAGTCCTCTCTTTTTGTCTGCATTCTGCAGATTTTTTAAAAGCTTTTCAATCTCAGAAAATTTTTTACCGTATTTGAATTTTAAATTGGTTTTACTGGTAACAATCAATTTAACGGGGTTCATATAAACAGCTTTGCGGTTGAAGAATATTATGAATGAGTTGACATTAAAAATCGTTTAAGTGCAACAGAGGTGGCCGGGTGTTCTATAACGGCATCTGTAAATTTTTTCCATTGCTTTTTGTTCACCCTGTCAAAACTTTTTTCCTCGTTTTCTATAATACTGGCCAGGTCAGGGTAATAAAAAACTAATTGAGCCAGCTCTGTATTGAACATGGTTATTTTTATATTGGGAGTTTTTACGGGCATGGCTTTGAAAATAGTAGTCAGTACCGGGAACCAGGGCACTGTGTCTTCAGGTGTTTTTTGATTACTGATTTGAACAGGAATAGAAAGTGCATCCATGGCTTTTATAATGCCATTGCCAAAACAATTCTTAAAGGAACCGATAGGGTTGGCTTTTTTGGAAGCGGAACGGTACAATGCATTTCTTATAGCTTCCACACGTTGCCACGGTTGCAACCGGTCTAATTCTGCATGATATTTTCGATAATAAATGGCCGCCGCTGCTGCAATTTGTGGTGTAGCAGAAGAAGTACCGGCACCAGAAAATTTTATAGTTGATTTATTACCGGAAGCCCACGGTGTATTGGGAGTAAAAGCCGACAAAGCTTTCATCATATGTCGTTCCGGCCCATAACAGCCTTCCATTTCAGCTGCCTTAGTGGAATGATAGGGCTTAAGGTCGTGTGTCACTCCGCAGGCCGCAATCACTCGTCCAAACCGGCCAGGGTATACTACGTGTTGAGTAGGCAAACCATTAAAGTTGTTTCCGGAAGCTGTTACCAAAACAATTCCAGCATCAAAGGCAGCATTCACTGCTTCGGCCCATATTTTAGTAGGTGCGCCGCCCATGCTCATTGATACTACATGAACCGGTATTCCTGATCTTGTCAATCCAACTAAATAATTTACCGCTTCAGCAAATGCACTGGTTTTAAATAATATTACAGAAGTAGAAATTCGACAACAAACAATTTCTGCAAATGGAGCACCACCTAAAAAATCATTGAACGCACCATTGTCTGTATTCAGCTTAATTTTTGTTCCGACCAACAGTCCAAGTGTACCGGTGCCGTGACCGGGCATTCGCAAGGTGCCATCAATATAAGGATCATGTGCATCCAGCGGTGATTCACCTTCAACAAAATTTCGTTGCAGTTTGTTTTTTCTTAAACTATCTGGCAATGCTGTATGGGTAGCACTATATCCTGTATCAATATGCCCAATACGGATGGTATAATCAATATCATTAACTGCCTCTCTCGCCGACTTCAATTGAGAGAATTCATCTTCCAAATGCCAAATCAAATTTTGATGTGGTTGCCAGTCAGGGTCATATCCATCCTCCGAAGATTTTTGAAGGATGCTTTTACCTTTTACATTTCTCCTTTTATAAGCCGCATCAATATTCCGGTCAACAGCAAACTCCTGCAGCACATCGGGTTCAACAAAATTGTTACCGGTACTTCTGGAAGCTGTGTGGGCAATATCCCATGGATTCATTTCTGAATCTTTGATTTTGGTTTTTACATATAATTTCTCCGGCGTGTTGCCCGGAAAAGTTTTTGAAAGATCTTTTTTTCCAGGGGGAAGTTTTGCAGCTCTTTTTTCAATGGCTTCCACAGGTATCCCCGCGTCGGCCAGCTGTTTTTTTAAATTGAATGGAGTTTTGCTTTTTGCATTAATTGGAGGAGCATTGACAATGAGCTCAACGGCTTGATTGTGGACCTTCATAAATGGATTTAAGAATATAAATGGCAGGATCAGGAAATCTTCACAGGGAGGTGACTAAAATACATGAATTGTAAAAGCAGGAAAACCGTATTTGTACGGAATTTAAATGCATAACAAAATTTGTGCAATTACACATGCAGTTGCTGAGGCAGTATACTACCAGAGTTCGTTGGATGCTTCGCCTTGTTCTGAAGCACTAACAGGGCAATGATTTAATGATTTAAAAACTTTTCAATCATTTCCTCTTTATCGGCTTCCGCTTCATATCTTTTATATTGGCGGTAAAAAAGAACTGAAATAAATAGTGCTGCTGCAAAACAAAACTCATTGGCATTGTTGATAACGTAATCAGACCACATAACCCGTGTTTAAAAATTTGGAACAAATTATTTGCCACGGCTTTTCAAAGAGTACTGGTCTGATTCTTCAGAGTAGGATTGTAGAGAATATTACCAACTGTAAATTAGATAAAAAATCGATTACTTACCCATCGTAAACATACGAGTTCAAGACCAAAGTGAATGCCCAAATGTGGTAAAGTCTTAAAATCTTAATTTAAAACAGAGGTTACCACCTTCATATGATTTACTATTTGCTTTCCTTCAGCACCATGTCAATGGTGATGGCAGTTACTACAATATTCATTTTATTACGGTCCTCAGCATATTCAGGAATTATGTTGACATAATACTTATCCGCTGATGTAAAAAGCTCCTTTGCCACACCGGCCCACTTTTTATTAATGGAACCAATTTGCATGTCGTTTGCATCTGTAATAGAAAAGTTCCATGCCTTCCAGTCGCCCTTAATTTCAGCAATTTGATTTTGGTTTTCGTCAAATATTTGAAATCGTGGTTTTAACAATCTGAATTTCTGTTTAATATAACCCGTCACTACATCGTTACCGTCTTTAATCAGGATCCTGGACATCCAAAACGTCCAGCCACGGTGTATACTGGCTAAAACACGATCATTAGTGTCCGTCACCTCTAACTGAAAAGGAAACATAGCCTTATTCAAAAAAAGTCGAAGGAATTTATGCCATCCTGAAACATGTTGTGTAACCGTTCCCACTTGCAAACCCATTGGGTCATAGATTTTATAAACATTATGGAACTTAAAAAATTGAAGTTTTTCGTCGATTAAATATTCATTGCTTTCAAAGAATTCAGGAAAGAATACAGACATAAACAGTAGTAGTTTTTGGTTGACGCAAAGAAAGAATGTTTATTTCAAATAGAAAATGATTTAGTCTGGTGGTGATTGTCCCAGCTAAATATTTAGTTCTTTTGCAATCTCCCGTAAAATGCAAAATGAAATAAACACGGACGTTTCAAATCCAGGCACCTTAATTAAGGGCACTCGAAACAGAGTCTTAATTACCGGTGGCACGGGCTTCATTGGTTCATACATCATTAAAAACCTGGTAGAAAAAGGGCATTTGGTACGTGCCATTCGCAGATCCAAAAATCTTCCGTTTTATATCCCTGCAGAAATTTTCAATAAAGTTGAATGGGTGGAGGGCGATGTCATGGATATCGTGTCTTTACATAATGCCATGCAGGGAATAGATTCAATGGTGCATTCAGCAGCACTCGTTTCTTTCGCAAAAAAACAGAGAAGCGAAATGTACCGGGTGAATGTAGAGGGCACAGCCAATGTGGTAAATGCTGCAATCGAAAATAACCTTAAACGATTTTTACATATCAGTTCAGTGGCAGCGCTGGGCAGAACAACAAAAGCGGAAACAGTTACTGAGCAAAAAAAATGGGAACCAAACAAAAATAATACGCACTACGCCATTTCAAAGCATCACTCTGAGTTACATGTTTGGCGGGGGTTTGCTGAGGGACTAGAAGGTGTAGTTATTAATCCGTCTACTGTTTTAGGTTACGGCAACTGGCACCAATCCAGTTGTGCTATTTTTAAAAACGGGTACAAACAATTTCCATGGTACACTCAAGGGGTCAATGGTTTTGTAGGCGTAGAAGACGTTGCAGAAGCTGCAGTACAATTGCTATTTTCTGAAATCACTCAACAGAAATTTATTGTCAATGCCGAGAACTGGAGCTTTCAACACCTGTTCAATACAATTGCAGAGGGCTTTGCTAAAAAAGGACCCCACAGGCTGGCAACCAAAACCATGGGAGAAATTGCATGGCGTATTGAAAAATTAAAAGAAATAGTTACAGGGAAAAAAGCATTACTAACACGAGAAACAGCTAAAGTTGCCCATAGTAAAACTTCTTTCGATAACAGCGTACTAATAAAAACGTTGCCCAATTTTCAGTTTACACCTCTGGAAAAGGTTATTAAAAACTCCTGTGAATTATATTTGAACGCACTAGAAAGCGGTACTCTTTCGTTATAATACGGTTATCTTAGTATTCTATGAAAAAGCCAATCCTACTTCTAGCTTTTGTATTCATAAGCTGTTATTCATTTAGTCAATTTACTTTCAGCGGCAAGGTAATAGACGCCGAAACAAAAGAACCATTGGTTGGTGCCTCAGTGTTTGCACAAAACACCACGAAAGGTACCACTACAAATAGTGAAGGAAGTTTCTCGCTATACCTTGAAAAAGGTGGCTATGAAATTATTTTTTCTTTCACTGGCTATACTACCAAAACTATAAACGCCCAGGGCTCTAGCGAGCAAATTACTGTAGCACTATCCAAAGCCGATAACACCATGGCTGAAGTGATAATCAAAAGCAGTAATGAACTGGAAGATGGCTGGGAACGATATGGAGATTTCTTTCTTAAACATTTTATTGGCGCTACACGATTTGCTGATAGCTGCCTATTGGAAAATCCCCAGGCATTGAAATTTTTATATTTCAAAAAAAGCGATCGCCTTAAGATTTTAGCATCCGAACCTTTACAAATTTCTAACCGCTCATTAGGATATAATCTGCGATACGAACTGGACTCCTTTGTGTATTATTTCAAAACAGACATGAATACCTATCGTGGCGTTTGTTTATATACTGAAATGGAAGGAACGCCGGAGGAAAAGACAACATGGATCAAAAATCGTGGGGAAGCCTATTTAGGATCGAGATTACATTTTCTTCGGTCCTATTATGATAGTACCCTAAAAGAAGATGGCTTTACGGTTGATCTTCTTTCAAAAACAAGAGCAAACAAATTCGATCGGCTTGCCAACCCCTACGACACTGCTTATTATTTGTATGAGGATACAACTGCCAATGTTGAACTCTGGTTCCCGGCAAAAGCCAGTATCACCTTCTATAAAAAACCACCTGCGAAAGAATATCTTCAACAATATAAGCTTCCCCTCAATGCCAGGTACCAAATATCGTATGTCGATCTTTCAGACGGAATTCTTATCAAACCAAATGGCTATTTTTTTGATCAGAAAAGCTGGGTGAACCAGGGTTACTGGAGTTGGAAAAATTTAGCTGACCAGTTACCCTAAGACTATGAGCCTAACCGGTAATGGTATCGCTTAAAGGACACTATTAGCCAGAGGAGTTCTATTTGTGTTTACCGATATTTTATTGGGCAATTATGAAAGGATGCCTATTACGACAAGCAAAACGATCACGACTGCCAATGCTTTAATACCAGATTTGATTGAGTGGGGACTAAGCAGTTGGTTAAACATGGATATTTAGTTTCTAAAGCAAAAATGCATACGCATACAGGTAAATGAAAGAACAATAGGCAGACAGGCTTAATTGCTCGTCAAAAAACATAACTTTTTAGCCGAATACCCCTCAGTCCGTTACGAAAAATTGGAAGATACTCTTTACTAATACGATAAGACTTAATGCCCCCAATGTTTAAAGGTTAAACCTTCTGCAGATCACGAACAGTATCAGATGAAATAATTATTTTAAGGGCATCGGTTTTAAGATAGCCTAAAAAAGAAGGTTTTATTTATCCATTACCTGAGTTGCCTTTCCTTACCCGATCCCATAATTCTGGTATTCGTTTAATCCATACAAACTCTTTCTTTTTGTGCATTGCGTCCTCAGCTGGCGAGCCAAAGTATTTTTTGCCTGCCGTTAAATTATGTCCCACACCACTTTGGGCAAATACTTCGGCGCCTTTACCCAGGGTAAGCGTTTTATTAACACCAACCTGTCCCCACAGAATCACTTCATCTTCAATGTTGGTAGCGCCAGCAACTGCTACTTGTGCAGCAAATAAACAGTTCTTACCAACTTTTGTATCATGCCCTATATGAACCAAATTATCGATTTTGGTTCCGGCACCAATTATGGTATCACCGGATACGCCTCGATCAATAGTGCAGTTAGCACCTATCTCAACAAAGTCTTCAACAACCACCCGGCCGCAGCTAAGCATTTTTTTGTAATGAACATCGCGATTGGTTTTTTTGTTATAGTAAAATGCATCACTTCCAATAACAGTTCCTGCCTGAATAAGAACATTACTCCCAATAACACAATGATCCATAACTACCACATTGGGATAAATGACACAGTTATTTCCAATGCTTACATGATTGCCAATAAACGCTCCAGGCATAACTATGGTATTCGCACCAACTATTGCTGTATCACTTTTTTGATTAAAAGAATGTTCAAAAGGACGATAGTGTTGCACAATCTTTAAGTAAGCTTCAAAAGGATCACTTACCAATAATAAAGCTTTATGAGGAGGGAACTCTGTTTTCTGGTTAATGATGATGTATGTAGCAGCGGAGTTAATGCACTTCTTATAATATTTGGGATGGTCTACAAACACCAGGTCACCCTCTTCTACCATATGAATTTCGTTGATACCGGATGTAACACCTTCTGCCTCTCCCACGATTTCGGCATCAATTAGCCTTGCTATCTCTGTAATTGGGACTGGTTTTTCGAAACGCATGAAAAAAATTTTTTCAAAGGTAAGTGGAAGAAAAATGAGGTATGGAGTGAACCGGCATACAATATTCAACAGCACAATATCAATATCATTCTTCACGTAAAAAATCTGAAGGCGCTACAATGCTGATGGGGCAATGGTTTCAGACGATGGATAAAAAATAATTTTTTGTTTGCTTCATCAAGTTCATTGTTAGAATAAAAAAACGTTCATCGAAAATCAGGTTTCAATAGTTTTGAATCCACAGACCCCAAAAAAAATGTGAATAATTTTTACATAAAATTTTTTTAGTTAGAAAAAAATCTTTTTAATATTGTGATGGGAATTTATTTCCCTTACTTACTAACCCATCTACATATTAGCCCTCCGACACCGGAGGGCTTTTTGTTTATAGCCTTTTCTATAAGATAAATGAATTCAAATACCTTTACCTCTTTCTAAAAAATACTACATGCTTAAATCAATGACTGGCTTCGGAAGGATAGAAAAAAATCTGGGCGATAAAACATTTCTGATCGATATTAAATCTCTCAATGGAAAACAGTTCGAATTGCAATTGAAAATGCCTGCATTCTTAAAACCATTCGAATTTGATATTCGCAGGATTTTATCTGGCCAACTGAACCGCGGCAGTATTGATTGCACCATTAGTCTCAAAGAAACAGGAAGCTCTAAACCAGTTAGCATTAATACGGAATTAGCTAAGGCTTACTATAAACCGCTTGAATCACTTTCAAGAGAATTAGGGTTGGATCCGGCCAACATACTGAGTACGTTAGTTAAACTGCCGGAGGTGATTACCCCTACCGGCGAAACTCTTACCGATGAAGAATGGAAAGAATTTACAACTATCATCAGGGCAGCTATCGATGACCTGGATTATCATCGAATGGAGGAGGGCAAAGTTTTAAAGAGTGATCTGCAATTGAGAATTGATAACATCTTAAAACAGCAGGAAGAAATTGTAAAGCTTGAACCTGTTCGACAGACAAAGATCCGGGAAGGGATTACTAAAGTGCTTGAAGAAAAAATAGGCAAAGAGAATTATGATACCAATCGACTTGAACAGGAATTAATCTATTATATCGAAAAGATTGATATCAGTGAAGAACAGGTACGCTTAAAAAATCACTGCGAATATTTTGTTGCCGTTTTAAACGAGGTAGAGGATTCAAAGGGGAAAAAGCTTTCTTTCATTCTCCAGGAAATTGGTCGCGAAATCAATACTACAGGTGCAAAGGCTTACGATTCCACCATTCAAAAATGCGTAGTATTGATGAAAGACGAATTGGAGAAAGCAAAGGAACAGGTATTGAATGTATTATAACAAGCTATTAGCTTTAAACCCCAATCAGTTTAGATTTGTAACATGTTTCCATTTCGCAAAAATTTTCATTTCATTCTATTGCAGTTTCTTGTCTGCACCTTTTGGCTTTCGTCCTGCCAAACCATTGACCTATATGAGAGAGTGGTGAGTATTCCGAAACAGGAATGGCAGAGCAGCTTTAAACCACAATTCAATTTTGTCATTAAAGACACTCAAACACACTACGACGTGTATGTGCTAGTAAGACATAACGAAAAATATGAGTTCAACAATATCTGGATCAGCCTAACCTATCAATTAAAAGGACAACAGCCGGTTACAAACCAATACGAATTGCCCCTGGCAAATAACGATGGATGGCTGGGCAGTGCCATGGATGACCTTTACGAACATCGCATACGAATAACTCCTGATGAGGGAATTCGTTTAAAAGGCGGGGAGTATATTTTTAGTATTGGACAAATTATGCGAAAAGACCCACTTGAAAATGTTCTGAACGTTGGTTTGCGAATTGAAAAGAAACCATAACATGCCCGAAGAAAGTAAACGAAAATTTCAACTTATCACCATAGTTTACTGGATACTCTTAACTTATATCATAGTTGCGTTGGTTTGGTGGTTCCTGACCTTATATACTCAAAACGAGACCATGTTCGCCCTTCGCAAGCAGAACCTGCAATCAGTGGCGAATGCTGATTCCAAAAATTACCATGAGGAGCTGACTAAAATTGAAGATCAAAGAACAAGAAATATTGCAAAGTATATTGGAGAAGGAGGAACATTTTTACTACTAATCCTTGTTGGAGCCGTGTATGTTTATCGTTCAGTAAGGCGACAGTTTAGAACCCAACAGCAACAGCAAAATTTTGTGATGGCTATCACGCACGAACTAAAAACGCCGATATCCGTATCACGCTTAAACCTGGAAACATTGCAGCGCCATAAACTGGACGATGAAAAGAAAGAGAAGCTTCTCAATATGACCATGCAGGAAACCCTGCGCCTTGATAATTTAATCAATAATATCCTGATATCTTCTCAACTCGACGGGCATTCCTATCGTATTTCTAAAGAAGAATTAAATTTTTCTGACCTGGTAAATGATGTAGCACATCAGTTTTGCGCGAGATATCACGACAGGATGTTGGTGCAAAAACTCCAGGAAGATATCGATATCAATGGCGACCCGTTACTTTTAAAATTACTGGTGAGTAATCTTTTAGAAAACGCAAATAAATATTCACCAAAGGATAAACCCATAACCATTGAACTGAAAAAAAGTACCGATTTGATTCAGTTGCAGGTACAGGATGAAGGCTGCGGTATCGGCGACCACGAAAAGAAAAATGTTTTCAAAAAGTTTTATCGCATCGGGAACGAAAAGACCCGAACGGCCAAAGGCACAGGATTGGGTTTATATCTATGTAAGAAAATTGCAGTGGATCATGAAGGCAGCATTAAAGTGGAAGATAATCAACCGCGAGGCACTAATTTTATAGTTAGCTTTTATACTTAAACCGAAAAATGATGTTTGATTCTTCAAAGCCATCCATATTGCTGGTAGAAGATGAAGAGAACCTGCACGAAGCATTAAAATTAAATCTTGAACTGGAAGGCTACCAGGTTACTTCTGCATATGACGGCATTGCTGCAATGAAAGCAGTCCAAAATGAGTATTTTGACCTGATCATTTTGGATGTGATGATACCTGAAATTGATGGATTTAATGTTACACAAAACATTCGTTTAACCAATACTGAGGTTCCAATCCTGATCTTAAGTGCAAAGGATAGCAGCGCTGACAGGGTTTTGGGTTTGAAGAAGGGCGCCGATGATTACTTAACCAAACCTTTCAATCTTGAAGAATTATTATTGAGGGTTAAAAAACTAATTCAAAAAAATAAACGGATTCAGGACAAATCCAGTGTGGGAAGTAATTATAGTTTTGGGGGACACACTGTTGATTTTAAAGCACAGGAAGCTACTACAGCCAGAGGAGAAAAGATTCAATTAAGCAAGAAAGAAGCCATGCTATTGAAACTTTTGATCGAAAACAAAAACGAAGTCGTACCACGTGAAAAAATTCTACAATCGGTTTGGGGCTACAATGTTTACCCCACAACAAGAACAATTGACAATTTCATTTTAAACTTTCGTAAATATTTCGAAGAAGATAGCCGTAATCCAAAATATTTTCATTCGGTGCGGGGCGTAGGTTATAAATATGCTGAGTGATTAGACCCTAATTCTTTCAAGAAGACTTCAATTCTCCCTTGTAGTTGGTTTTTTTTAGTATCTACATCAATATCCGAAAAAATGAGCAGCTGACATTCGTTTTGAATGGCGACGAACTCCTTCTCTAAACTATAAGGCAAGTCATATTCTTTATTTAAATCAGCAAGCAGCTTTTTTATTTCCACGCAATATTCCTTGCCTGTTAATTCTTTGGCCACGATGCTGGCATGTCTTTGTAAGTAATTTGTTTTTTCGTTTCTGGCAGGCTCAATGGTTCGCTTCTTTCTAACCTTAAAAAAAACCATGACCATCATTGACAACAAGGCTACTGTTATGGCAAACACCATCCATAAGTTTTTTCGCTGCTGAACCGTTGGTTTGCCAACAACTTTGGTTTCACTATTATTAACGGCCGCAACCTCCAGTTTCATTGAATCAGTTCGCACTGTATTATAGCGTCGCGACGAAGGATCAAAAAAAGAAAATGAAACTGGTGGAATTGAATAGTTGCCCGGGCGATCGCACGTGAAGCTAAACACATATTTTCTCTTCCCTTCCGTTGGAGCTGCGCTTCTATTCAGTTCATCTGAAGTTACCGGATCAAATACCTCAAAATCCTTTGGCCAAATGATGCCAGGCAGGCCAAATTGTATAAAATTTCCTCTGCCCGTAATGGAAACAACTAATTGCGCCACTGCGTTTAGCGCCACTTTTGTCTTTTGCAGATTGGCAGCAACCGTAAATTGTCCAACGGCGCCGGAAAAATCTGCAGGGTCATTAGATGGCAACGACTTAACGATGACGTCCACAGGATTAGAAGCCAGTGCTTTGCCCACGCTAATTTTTTGCCCGGTTACAGAGTCATTGAATTCAATGGTATTCTGTAATTGCATTTCGTCTATGGTTAGCTTTCCGGAATGTGCCGGAAACAATCGAAGCTTTCTTAAAACGGATGTATTAAATATTTTACCATTAATAGTTTCAACAGACTGGTGAGCCTCATTAATATTCAATACATCCATTACGCTGAAACCATAAAGACTTGGAGCGTTAATAACCTCAGATGTAGACTGCAGTCTTGAGTACAGTTTAAAGGTTGCTGTTATGGCCTCACCTAGAAAACATATTTTTTTGTCAACCTCTGTTTTAATAAAAAGATTCGCTTCAATTAATTTGTCAAGATCAGTTTTGGTTGAAGGTGCATAAAGATTAATGTCGGTATAAGTGGACAGGGCATTAAAGCTTGCTTTCGGCTGTGGTAAAACCAGGATAGTTACATCATCGCTTTTTTCTTCTTCGCTATTTTTAAACCTGGCTGTTACAGCATTAATCCTGATCATTCCTGTTTTAATTGGTACAACAGTGTAGGTTATATTTTCTATGGATTGTTTCTTCCCATTCACTACCGAATTGCCTTTGTAATAATTTGGACCACTAATTAATTGAAGATTTTCAAACCGCGGTGCGTATATGTCTAAAAAGTCAGAAGGGTCAGTAATAATATACTGGATTTGGAATGCATTACCCATAACCGCCTGGCTGGGCACAATGGCCTGAATTCTTTGTGCCTGCACAAAGACAAATGAAACTGAGAAAAAGAAAAAATAGCCAGTTTTTTTCATTGCAAATAAAAATAAAGACTCTGCTCAAAGCAGTTCATTTAAATTGATCAGCGGCTATAAATCGCCCAATTGCGGACGAATAATAATTTCTTCGATTGTAGCCTGCGGTGAGAGAAGCGTAGCATGATAAATGGCCTTTGCAATATCCTCGGCTTCCATAAACCTGGTTTCGGGTAAGCCGCTGCTTTTCCACGAATCGGTATAAGCTGCTCCGGGGATAATTGCTGTGACTTTTATTCCATGCGGTTGCATTTCCTTTCGAAGATTTTTTGTAAAGCCAAGCAATGCAAATTTACTAATGCTGTAAGCGCCACCATTTGGATAAGCTGCCAGGCTTGCAATGGAACACAAGGTAAAAATATGTCCGGTTCCCGTGCTTATCATTTTGGGCAGAACAGTTCTTGTAATATGATAAGCGCTAAATAAATTTACTCCCATCATTTCTTCCAGTGCACCATCCGGCTCATCCGATACATTACCCTGAATGAAATTCCCGGCATTATTCACTAACACATCAATAGTATCTGCATTATTGTTTACCCATTCTCCAAACAATTGCGCCTGTTGTTTACTGCCGAGATCAAATGCTTTTCCGTCCACTGAAACATTTGGAAATTGCCTTTTTAATTCGCCGATTGTATTTAAAAGCTTTCCCTCATTCCTAGAAGTCAGCAAAAGATCAAACCCGTGTAAAGCAAAAATTCGTGCAGTTGCTTCTCCAATCCCCCTTGATGCTCCAGTGATAACAGCATTCATATGGTTTCTATTAATTTTGACACAGATACAAATCTAACCTCTATTCTCACGTTCATGAAATACAAACACCTGTTCTTCGACCTTGATCATACGCTATGGGATTTTGATTCAAATGCAAGAGCCACCTTGCAGCAGTTGCATATTGATTTGAACCTGGTGGACAAAGGCATCCACGATTTTGATATGTTTTATAAAAATTACATGGAACATAATGAAAGGCTCTGGGCCAGGTACAGAAATGGGTACATCAAACAGGAGGAATTGCGCATAAAAAGAATGTGGCTCACACTTTTGGATTTTAAAATTGCAGATGATGAACTGGCGAGGGAATTGAGTGAATTGTTTTTACAATTGTTGCCGACAAGAACGATAATTTTCCCTGATACTAAAGAAGTACTTCAATACCTGGCGGATAAAGGATACGAGCTACATCTTATTACAAACGGGTTTGAGCTGACACAACACAGTAAGCTAAAAAATTCCGGGTTAAGCAGTTTCTTTAAATATGTAATTACTTCCGAAAGCTCAAACAGCTTAAAGCCCCAAAAACAAATTTTTGACTATGCACTTCATAAAACCGGTGCAAGCCTGAATGAAAGCCTGATGATCGGTGACAGTATTGAAGTAGATATTGCAGGAGCTATAGCAGCTGGAATGGACCAGGTACATGTAAATTATAATGGAATACAGCAGAGCCTTAAACCGACTTACACGGTTACAGAACTCAAACAATTAAAAGAATTCCTGTAAAAAAGTCCCACTGTAAAGCGGGACTTTCCTTTAGTAGCAAGCAGAGTTAGACGCCTTGCTGCACTTGTGATAAGGGCAGGTTTTGCTTGTGTTGGTAGTTGTTTTTTTCTTGCCGTTAGTTTTCAATGCTGTAGCAGTTACACCTGCTGTAATCAGCAAACCGGCACTCGCAATTAATAAATACTTTTTCATGCAAGGAAAATTGTTCCTTTAAGTTAGAACAATTACATGAATTAACGATTTGGAATTGAAAATTGTTTTGCGAAACATGAATCAAACGATTTTGACTGAAGAGCCCAGTCGGCGTAGTGCCCGGAAGAAAACTTTAAAAAGTTTGTTCGGTGCAGATCATTGAAGTTATAAACTAAGTCAAAACACGAAACTCTTCAATAGTTGGTTGGCAATTGCAATCTAATTCACCATCTTGCCAGCACGGTT
>Ga0163163_10002612_pt1 | contig 15253 bp, 11 predicted proteins | sample S65metaG_FD_119766 | JGI IMG/M metagenome (GOLD analysis project Ga0163163, IMG submission 119766) | Switchgrass rhizosphere microbial communities from Kellogg Biological Station, Michigan, USA - S6-5 metaG | ecosystem: Host-associated > Plants > Roots > Rhizosphere > Soil | place: USA... | reverse complement strand
CCGTTCAGCTTTCGATACGCCGTTGGCGAAGTCCCATAAACCTTTTTGAAATCTCGCACAAAATGAGCGCTTGTAAGTAAACCTAGCTGATTAATGATTTCTTTTATCGAGAGAAAGGTCGTGCGTAACAACCGTTCTGCTTCTGCCAGGCGAACTGCTTTCAAATATTGCCCGGGCGTCGTTCCGGTTTCCTGCTTGAACAAGTGACGCAAACGTGACGGAGATAGATTCACAAGCCCAGCCAGTTTGGAAAGCTGACACGCGCCGGGGTCACTCTCAATCTTGGAAATGACAAGTTCTATTCTTCGATCCATCGTGAGGTCCAGGAGACGAAGATGATTCGCGGGAAAACAATCTTTGTGTTGGGAGCGCGCTGAGATTACTCGCTGAGTTTTCGTTTGTCTACAAAAATCCAAACCCCGAGAAGCAAAAAGAGGACGCGAAAAAACAGGCGGGAATCCTCCCAGATTCCCGCCCGAAGCGCAGTCACAAGTCTCCTTCACCTCACTGACCGATAGCCGCTCTTAAAACACATACAGCACTGAGGAATGAGTTGTCGGTACGCTTGGGAGAACCATCTCAAATTGCTGCTCCTTTGGTTGTTTCAGCCAACTCCAAACGTAAAAAAACCGTAGTCCACCAATACTGGTCCTAGTTGATCCCGAACTAGTGTCAGAGCCAATTGCCATAACTGATAGTTTCAAGTCCGTTCGGTTCAGCCGTCCGTTTCGCGGACTACAAACCGACTTTTTGTGCAAAGCCAGCGACGAAAGTAGGCGCGGAGAAACGAACGGCGGTGTGGGAGGAGGGCGGAGATTGACTCCGCCTCCTGCCCGATTAGAGACCGTTGGTCACCTTACTTCTTCGCTTCGAAGATACGATTGAACGCGGTTTCGGTTGCCCTGCGAAACTGGGTGAACCCTCCGGCAAGCACCGTCTTCCGAATAGCTTCTTCACTCGCAACTGCACCCAATGCAGGACCATTCTGGGCCATTGAGTTTGAAGTACAGCAGAGCGTCGATGCACCTGAGAATGTTCTACCAATCGGATTGAAGTTTTCTTCGACAGTGTTTCCTGCCATTGGCTCAACAATCATCGCGCTTCCATCGGGCGCAAGAACTTCAGCCGCTCGCTTGCATGCACCGACTGGATCGCCCATGTCGTGTAGACAATCGAAGAAGGCAATCAGATCGTATTGATTGTCAGGAAATGTCTGGGCAGTAGTGACTTCGAAAGTAATGCTATCCGCGACGCCGGCTGCTGCAGCGTTCTCACGTGCACTCTTGATCGACGCTTCGTGGTTATCGAACGCCCAAAACTTAGAGTTAGGATAACTCTGGGCCATGATGATAGTTGAAAGTCCATGACCGCAGCCCACGTCCGCAACACGAGCCCCAGCCTTAAGTTTTTCCTCCACTCCATCCAGCGAAGGAATCCACAACGACGTCAAATATGCGGCATAGCCAGGTCGAAAGAAACGGGCTGTGCCTACGAAAAGATCCGGATGATGTTCGCCCCAGAGCATGCCGCCGCCATCGCGAAAGTGATTTTCAATGCGCTCGACTGCCTGGTTCATTGCCTTCACAACGAAAAAACCACCGCCCACAAAAAATGGACTGTTCTCATCCGTGAGAGCAACTGCTTGCTCCGGTGCAAGACTGTACTTGCCAGTGGCTGCGTCGTAGTCGACGTAGCCGCCGGACGCCTGGTTGATTAGCCACTCTCTGACGTAGCGCTCGTTTGTATTGGATTTCTGTGCAAGCTCGGCGGGAGTAGAAGGGCCGGCTTCGGCCATTGCCTTGTAAAGACCGAGCTTTTGACCCAGGTAGGCGAGGGAGGTGCTTAATGCAGCGCCAAAGTCTCCGACAACCTTGCCGAGAAACTCATTCATTTTGTCTCCGTTGATTTCCTGCGATCCGATGGGAGTTGCCATGTGAACCTCCGAGTATGTTGGAATGAAAACTTCAGCGGGGAAATGATGGACAGGTGTTTACGCTGGCTTGAGTTCCTAAGTCAAGCGAATCCAGAGTGAATCTCAGATCGCAAATTTCAGTTTTCATAACTTTGTTCGCATTGTTGTCAAAAGTTGTATTGACTAAGGTTGCGCAGAGGTGCACCAACTAAAAATCTGGAACTACAAATTTGTAGTTCGCTCTGCTAGTATGAATCTGCATTTCTTCATCAGCACAACAAGGGGAATCATTCCGCTGGGTAGCTGAAAATCCCGAACAGGAGAGCTGAACCTTATGGGTCACGAGTTAAGGACAGAGCGCGAGCTATCTCTCGATTTCTTGCGCGTGTGTGAGGCTGCGGCAATTGCTGCTGCCAGAACCATGGGTCAGGGCGATCGCAAGTTTTCCGACCATGTCGCCGTCGAAGCCATGCGCGAAGTGATGGACACAGTTCCAATGCGGGGACGCGTGGTAATCGGCGAAGGTGAGCGCGATGAAGCGCCGATGCTTTACATCGGTGAGGAAGTCGGTGGTGGCTTTGGCGTTGGCGAGGAAATGGCTGATTCCTGTCCTGAGGTTGATATTGCTGTCGACCCGCTCGAAGGAACCAACCTGTGCGCTTTGGGAGCTAACAACGCAATCGCGGTGCTCGCAGCCGCAGAACGCGGTGGACTCCTCAACGCTCCTGACATTTACATGGACAAGATCGTTGTCGGTCCCTCGTCACGTGGCGTCGTCGACATTGATGCACCAGTCAAAGACAACCTCAAGAACATCGCTCGCCGGCTTGGACGTGATGTCGAAGACTTAACGGTGATCGTCCTGGACCGCTCAAGGCATCGAAAGTTGATCAACGATGTGCGAGAGACGGGAGCACGCATCCGACTGATCTCCGATGGTGATTTATCAGCTGGTATTTCGGCGGCAGTTGCCGGAACAAACATTCACGCATTAATGGGAATTGGCGGTGCGCCTGAGGGCGTTATCACTGCAGCCGCGATGAAGTGTTTGAATGGCGAGATTCAGGCCCGCCTGGTTTTTGATGCGGATAAACTTGGCGTCGATAAAGACAAAGTACCGTCACGTGAAATAGTACTCGAAAGACTCGAGTCGATGGGCATACGCGATCCGAAGAAGATCTACGACACAGATGATCTCGCACCGGGAAAGAAGATTATTTTTGCGGCGACTGGTGTGACGGACGGCGCTCTGCTCAAAGGTGTCCGCTTCTTTGGCGCTGGCAAGCGCACACATTCAGTGGTGATGACGACAGAGTCGCGTCACATTCGGTTCGTTGATACGCTGCATATTGAAGGTGGACCAGATACAGTGATCAGGTTTTGAGCGTTGGTCTTCGGTCTTTGGTTCTGTCTTGAAGAGGCAAGTCGAAGATCACAAAGCCCAAACCGAAGACCCAAGACTGCACCCCGCAACACCATGTCTCTTCCAGTTGCTGATTACATCCCGCAAGCAACCAAAACTCAGCGACCATTTTGGTTCTGGCTCTTCGCTCTGCTGATTGCCCTATCGTTCCTGGTTTCGATTATTGCTGCGCCTCTGGCAGCAGCAAACAATCGTTCACAGGTCGCCTTTGTTCTTTACCATGCGTTCGGCACGTTTTGTCATCAGTTACCCGAACGTTCCTACTTCATTGCCGGACATCAATTCGCTGTGTGCGCTCGATGCACCGGTCTCTACGCAGGCTTTGCAATAGTGCTCCTCGTCTATCCGTTGATTCGTCCACTTCGTTCCGTTGTTGTGCCATCTGCCAAATGGCTTTTCGTTGCTGCGACTCCATTGGCGATAGATTTCAGCTTGACGTTTCTGGGGATCTGGGAGAATACACACACCACTCGTCTGTTGACTGGACTGCTGCTAGGTGGCGCAACTGTTTTTTATGTCGTGCCGGGGTTAGTAGAATTGAGTATGCGCGTTGGACGAGTCGAGTCAGGTCAGCCTGTGGTGCCAACCTTCACCATGGCGCCGCCCGAAACAATCGCAGCTGCACCAAGCGACTACAGTTCTCCAGAACGCCGAATTAAGGTTTAAAAACCACCGCGTCGATTTCGCGATAGCAGATCTCTAGGTTAGAATCTCTCCCGCAAGAACGGTTCTGGCCGACCAATCAGAGCAATTCTTTAAGCGCCGTCGGGCATTTCGCTGACGGCGTTTTGGGTGTCAAAAGCCAATACCGATTTTGCCGAGGGAATTTCAGACGAATTATGATATTTCAGAGTCAACCAACCGTTGCGCCAACTCCGTGGCCCTCTCCGTTAGGTCCTACTCCAGAAGCACTCTTTGCCAAGTATTTCCAGGACCTGGTGAACAAAACATGGGGCAACATCAGCCCGCTTTACAGGTTGGACACCTTCGATTGGATTATTCTCCTGACATATTTCTCAATCCTCTTTCTACTGGCGGTTTACGGTGCCTACCGTATCAAACAGGTCGTTGACTTCTGGCGATATAGAAAATTTGTTCCAGAGCCTGCCGGCAAATTTGCCGAGGAAGACTTACCGCGAATAACGGTACAGCTTCCAATCTTCAACGAACTGTATGTTGTGGATCGCCTTCTGACGGCAGTAACTGCGATCGACTACCCGCGTGAAAAATTTGAGATTCAGTTACTCGACGACTCTACTGACGAGACTGTGAAAGTTGCCGAAGCTGTGGTAGCGAAGTATGCAGAACAGGGATTTGATATCCACTACATACACCGCTCTGATCGAACAGGCTTCAAAGCCGGTGCACTGGAAAATGGAAACAAGACAGCGAAGGGCGATCTGCTGGCAATCTTCGATGCTGACTTTGTTCCCAAACCAGATTGTCTTCGCAAACTAGTCGACTATTTCACTGACCCGCTCGTGGGTTGTGCACAGATGCGTTGGGCACACATCAATGGTAACTACAACCTTCTGACGCGTCTCCAGACCATAATGCTCGACGGTCACTTCGTCGTCGAACAAACAACGCGGAATCGCACGGGAGGTTTCTTTAACTTCAATGGCACGGCGGGAATCTGGCGACGTGAGGCAATCGAACTCAGTGGTGGTTGGCAACACGACACGTTGACGGAAGACACGGATCTCAGTTTCCGTGCGCAGCTGATGGGATGGAGATTCGTTTACCTTCTTGACGAGGAGTCCCCAGCCGAAATTCCAGTCGAGATAAACGCGTTCAAGGCACAACAGCGACGTTGGGCAAAAGGTGTTATGCAGGTCGGGCTGAAGTTGTACCCAAGGATCTGGCTGGCACCGCTCCCCATGCGGGTAAAACTCGAGATGTTCTTTCGCTTAACCGGAAACATCAGTTACCCGTTGATGATTGTTGCGAGCTTCCTGCAGTTTCCGCTTTTGCTTGTGCGATACAACCAACCCTTCTATCACCTGATGATTCTGGACTTGCCGTTGTTGTTCTTCTCAACGATTTCGGTCGTGCTTTTTTATGGAACAGCGGTGTGGTATCTAGACGAGCGACGGGCGCCTCGTTTGCTCCATCTTCCACTTGTTATGGCTCTAGGTATCGGGCTGGCGTTTTCAAATGCGCGCGCCGTACTGGAAGCGCTGCTTGGGGTGAAAACAGAATTCGTGCGTACTCCTAAGTACCGCGTTGAAGACACTACTGACGCGACCTGGAAACGAAAGAAGTACAAAAGAAAGCGCGGTTTGTTGCCCCTTCTGGAACTAAGTTTCGCAGTCTATTTCCTTTTGGCAATTCTGTACTCAATATCCCTTCATATGTGGGGCACAATCCCATTCCTTACTTTGTTCTTCTTTGGTTTCGGTTACATGGGCGTGATGAGTCTGCTGCAGACTGCGAGTGGCAAACGGCTGAGTACGTTTTGGCGGCCGGTCAAGACTTCGTAGAGGATCTCAAATCGCAGATCTCAGATCTCAGACGCTCCGCGATTCTGAGGTTCCAAACTTTTGAGATCTGAGATCTTAAATTTGAGATCGTTCCAGCTCCGCTCTCGGCCATCCTGCGAGATTGGCTCCCGCCTCGTACGTGCTTTCAAGAAATTCCATCAGAGCTTTATCAGGGTCTGCGGCATTTCGAACGTCGTCATACAAAAATAGAAACTCCGACATCTCGTTACTGTAGAAAGCTTTTTCCGGACGAATTTTCGCGTCCGCAAGTCCCTGAGGTGCAGGTGCCGTATAGGAATAGAAAGCTGGTTTACCCAACGGTCCCTGACCAGGCCACCAGCCATGACTGATTACCTCGTGTGAGTAAGCCTCTCGAGTGATTGGATCGGCATCGGGTCTTGGTGGCGCGAGTTTTCCAGAGAATCTTGTAACCGCCAGATCGAAACTTCCCCAGAAGAAGTGCACTGGACTGCACTTTCCGATGAAGCGAGAACGAAAGTCCTGCATGACCCGGTAAGCATGTCTCAGGATTTGCCAACACTTATTAGCCTGCACGGGATCGTACGACGCATGTTGAAAGTCCTGCTCGAATGGAATTGGATCAGGAATTTCCACCGGCATCGTCCAGATACGAACCGGCAAACCTAAATCGTCGAGTGCTGTCATAACTTCCTGGTAAAACTTTGCGACTGACTTGGGACTCAATTCGACAATTCTCGTTGCACCATCACTACATTTGATCGTGAGTTGATGATCAATAAAGTCAAACTCCATTTCAAAAAATGTGGAGCCGTAAGCCATCGCAGTCGTCGTCAATCCCCGCGAAGAAACGTATAGCGGAACATTCCACCAGTGATTCACCAGAGGGGTCTGGGCCAGTCGAACCTTACCGACAATCTGGGTCCACATGTGCAAAGTCGCGCGCGTGGCTTCCCATTCTTCAAGTGGCAATGTGGGCCAGGATTCACCCTGAATTGATGGCGTTGACATAACTATTATTCCTTTCTCTGACGGTGTTCGAACATTATCACATCATCGAATCTGACATAGTGGTTTTGAGGTCAGGCATGCAGCTTGACAGTACTTTCAGTCAACACCTATAGTTCTTTCGTCCGAAATTCACCCAATTTAGCCGATGAAACCTAACGCTTGCTCCTGTTGTTATTACTGTCCCTGGTGCTGCTATTGCAGCGCGACCGGACGGCCGAGTGCAGGCGCGAGTGAACGACTGACGTAAGCACGCACCAGCATCAAGTAACGGCAACACCGGTCCGACTCTTCTGAAACAGGAGTGACCGGTTTTTCATTTTGGAAGCAAGTAGAAATTTTGGAGTTGTTCCAATTCGTTAAATGGATTCCAAGGATTGAAAGAACAAGCTCTGGTGAGGTCAGAAATGGGCTCGTACGTTGTAGAAGATCACGCGGCCGGTATCGCGCTCGGAAGTGTCGAAGCGAACATTGGCAACACGCCTTTGTTGAGGCTCTCCGTTATCAGCCGAGATCTGCCTCCCGGAGTGGAGATAGTAGTCAAAGCCGAACATCTAAATCCCGGTGGTTCGGTAAAAGATCGTGCAGCTCTCTCAATGATTCTTGAGGGCGAGCGGAGCGGCAGACTCCGGCCAGGCATGACAGTCATCGATGCGACTAGCGGAAATACTGGAATCGCCTACGCGATGATAGGAGCGGCCCGAGGCTATCCCGTAACTGTTTGCCTGCCTAAGAACGCCAGTGCTCAGCGCAAGCTGATCCTGCGTGCCTACGGCGTAGAAATTATTGAAACGGACCAGATGCTCTCTACCGACGGGGCTCAACTCATTGCACGTGAGCTAAAGGCAGCGCATCCGGAGAAATACTTCTACCCGGACCAGTACAACAACGACGCAAACTGGCTGGCTCACTACGAAACTACAGCAAAAGAGATCTGGGAACAGACTGAAGGGAAGGTTACCCACTTCATGACCGGCCTGGGAACGTCAGGCACATTTGTCGGAACCGTTCGACGGTTACGGGAATTGAACCCGAACATTCGAACAATTGCGGTGCAGCCTGAATCGCCACTTCACGGCCTCGAAGGTCTCAAGCACATGGCAACCGCCAGCCGACCCGGAATCTATGATGAAACCCTGGTCGATGAAATTATCGAAGTCTCAACAGAGGACGCTCACGCAATGACCAGGCGGCTCTCTCGTGAACAGGGGCTTCTGGTTGGACCCAGTTCAGGCGCGAATGTGTTTGCGGCACGAAAACTGGCTGGCGCGTTGAGAATACCGGCGCTAGTTGTAACAATACTATGTGACGGCGGTGAGCGTTACCTGGGTGAAAGGGAAGGGTGATCTCCGCTGAACTGACTGATCCTGATCAACTCTGCGCGTGCTGATTAATGCCTGAAGACGAAAACAAAACCGACATCGCAACCAAACTAGTTCACGGCGGTGAAAGACAGAAGGTTTCCGCGGGAGAACCCGTCGCAACTCCTATCTATGCCAGCGCCACTTTCACCTACGATTCAATGGAGGAAGTGGACAAGGTCTTTAGTGGCGAGAAACAAGGTTACATCTATACACGCTACGGAAACCCGACGCTTACGGCTCTCGAAGATGCGGTTAGAATTGTTGAGGAAGGGGCGACGGCTTGCGTCTACTCTTCCGGTATGGCGGCACTTCACGCGGCGTTGTTCGCATGTGATCTAAAACCAGGATCCACAGTCGTCGCTTCGCAGGACTTATACGGTGCGACCACAACGCTGCTGACTACGATCTTTGGTTCGTTTGGTGTGAAGACTGTAGCGGTGGATTTCAGTGACTTGTCTCAGTTGCGCGAGAGAGTGAAAGAAGCAAAGCCTGTCGTGCTTATAACGGAGACAATATCGAATCCGTTACTCAAGGTTTGTGACATTGAAGCCTGTGCCGAGATAGCCCACGCTGCTGGTGCAAAATTGATCGTGGACAACACATTTGCTTCACCTTATCTCTGCCAGCCGTTGAAACTAGGGGCGGACATGGTTGTTCATAGTGCCACCAAATATCTCAGTGGACATGCCGATGCAACTGGCGGCGTAGTTGTCTCACGCGATGAGTTCGATAGCGCGGCGCTGGTCGGAGTAATGAAACTGGTCGGAGGAGTGCTGAGTGTTTGGGAGGCACATCAGATTCTGCGTGGCATGAAGACATTGGGTGTGAGAATGGATCGTCAATGCGACAATGCGCGCATATTGGCGCAGCGCCTGCTCACACACGAACAAATCGACAAAGTTTATTACCCGGGTCTTTTTACTGGTAAGGATCTGGAAACCGCGCAACGGATGCTGAGAACGGAACACACCGGTGCGCTTGTCGCGGTAGAGTTGAAAGACAATACGACTGAGGGCGCCTTCCGATTCATGAATGCCTTGCGCGTGTGTGTACGTTCGACAAGCTTAGGCGACGTGTTTACAAGTGTGTTGCATCCGACTACGGCGTTTTTGAGGGATGTCACGCCGACAAGACGTCGCGAACTTGGAGTCTCAGATGGCCTGGTACGGATCTCGGTCGGGATTGAAAAGATTGACGACATCATCGCGGATATTGAGCAAGCACTAAAGGCTTAGAAAGGGCAATTATTGATTTCAATTACCAGCGAGCAGATCGAGCAGATTAACCTTCACGGCGAACGCGACTACCCCTATGAATGCTGTGGGTTATTGATAGGTCGATTCGGGAATGATGGAGCAAAAGTTGTACTCGAAACATTCCCTATTTCGAATGCTCGTGAAGAAAGTGCGAAGCGGAACAGGTTCCTCATTCAACCCGAGGAATTGATGCGTGGTGAAAAGTACGCTCGCGGTCAGGACATGGAAGTCGTTGGTTTTTATCATTCACATCCGGAGTCACCGGCCGTGCCATCGCAGTACGACCTGGAACATGCGTGGCCGACGTATTCATACATAATCGTTTCTGTAATAAATCAAAAGGCTGGTGACCTGTTCTCGTGGGAACAAAGACCAGATCGTTCGAAGTTTGAAAGAGAAGAAATGAGGGTGGCGGTAAACGGTGCTTAGGGTTTTGAGCATCACTTAAAAAGCAAAGCACAAAATACAAAGTACCAAGTACAAAGCACCAAGCTCCTCCGCGCTAATCGAAAGGGATCGTTATGCCAATCATCATCGCCATTCCTGCACCGCTGCGGCAGTTCACAGGCGGCCAATCACAGATTGAAGTTGACGCGAAAACCGCAGGCGAGGCTCTGGACCGTTTGACCTCAGCACATTCTGCGTTGCGTCGCCATCTCTTTAATGATCAAAACGCACTGCGTAACTTCGTCAATGTCTATCTCAATGACGAAGACATTCGCCACGCATCAGGACCTGATACTCCGGTTAAGGACGGCGATACGCTCATGATCGTTCCGTCGATTGCGGGAGGCGCGGTGATCGAAGAAGAGGTAGGGCAATCTCTGCCCGAGTTGTCCAACGAAGAGATCATGCGCTATAGCCGACACCTCATCATGCCGGAGGTCGGAATGCAGGGGCAGCGGAAACTCAAAGCGGCAAGCGTGTTGATGATTGGTACGGGCGGATTGGGCGCACCAGTTGGCATGTACCTGGCTGCCGCCGGCGTCGGGCGCATCGGTATCGTCGACTTCGACGTTGTTGAAGAATCAAACCTGCAGCGACAGATCATTCACGGTACTAAGGATCTTGGTCGACGAAAGATCGAGTCAGCCCGTGATCGTTTGCGAGACATCAATCCGCACATTGAGATTGAAACTCACGAGTCTCGTTTGACCAGTCACAACGCAATGGGCTTGTTTCGCAACTACGACATTATTGTTGATGGCACAGATAACTTTCCCACCAGGTATCTTGTTAACGATGCATGTGTACTGAGCGGAAAACCGAATGTCTACGGTTCGATTTTCAGATTTGAAGGACAGGCAAGTGTCTTCTGGGCCGAACGCGGCGCATGCTATCGGTGCTTGTATCCGGAGCCGCCACCGCCGGGTCTGGTCCCATCTTGCGCAGAGGGTGGCGTGTTGGGAGTGCTCCCTGGAATCGTAGGTGCCATCCAGGCGAATGAAACTATCAAGCTGATCCTTGGCGCCGACGACACTCTCATTAACCGACTGCTGTTGTTCGACGCCTGGACAATGAAGTTTCGCGAATTCAAGTTACGGAAGGATCCGAAGTGTCCCGTGTGCGGAGAAAACCCGACAGTGACGAAACTGATCGATTATGAGGAATTCTGCGGACTAGGTGCTCAACACACTCCGCCACCTCAAGAAAAGCTCGACGAGATCACTGCGATTGAATTAAACGCCCGTCGTCTGCGTGGCGATAACATTCAGATCATTGATGTGCGCGAGCCGCACGAGTTTGAGATCGCACGAATTCCGGGAACGAAACTGATTCCTTTAGGACACGTGGTTGGTCGGATGAATGAGATCGATCCGGCGGTCGACACGATCATGCATTGCAAAGGTGGTGTGAGAAGTGCGAAAGCGATCGAGGCACTGAAACGTGCAGGCTTCACCGGCAAGTTGATTAATTTGAAGGGCGGCATCACTGCCTGGTCAGAAGATGTAGACCCGCGAGTCGCGAAGTACTAATCCGATGTCCGATATGCTTTAGCTTGTCGGTCAGTGTCTAAGGAAGTCGGAAATAAATTGAGGAAGATCCGACAAGCAAAGCAGCCGCTTGAAAAACTCTCCTGCGACTTTTTCTCTGTGCAATCTCTGTGTTCTCTGTGCCTCTGTGGTTAAGTAATACGGCTTCACACCACGGAGGCACAGAGAACACAGAGACTGCACGGAGAAGAATCTCCTTCGCATGCGGACACTTCACAAAACTACTTTGCATCTTCCACGGCTAATGCAGTAATCAACCTCGTCAACGCATCCAAATCTCTCAAATCCAAAACTTCGACGGGCGAGTGGCTGTACCTTCCTGGCCAGGAGAGACTCACATGAATTACACCGTAAGGAACAAACTCCGATCCGTCTGTTCCCCCGTTGGTGGCTCCCACTTGCAACGGAATTTGATTTAGCTGCGCCAATCTAACGATCCGATCGACTTCAGAAGGGTCTGCGATGCTTGAGTTATCGAGCCCACGTATTACCGCCCCACGTCCCAATGGTGCGAATGCAAATCGACTGGATTCAGCCGGCGAATCAGAGGACACAAATGTGTCGATACTGAACACACGTTTCGTTGACTGACCAAATGTCCTGGCAAGGCCAATAGCACCCTCAAGTCCGGTTTCTTCTCTGACGGACCACGAAAGAATCAATCTGTGCTTCAGAGTTGCAGGGTTGATGCGGCGCGCCGCAAGTATCAAAGCTGTCGACCCAGCTCGATCATCCAGGGCTCGTGCGGTGAATCGCGTTGGCCCCAGACGAGTTGCGTGCTTGTCCGCAGTAACTGACTGACCGACACTCACGCCCAATCCCTTCAAAGTGGAACCATCAACGCCAAACCACGCGGTAAGTCCCTCTAGTTGTTTGGTAGATGCAGTGTCGCGCGGCACAAAGACGCCGTGGAGTGGGAGCTTTGCGCCTCTGTCGTCTACCTTCCGATCGAAGTGCAACAATGCGGGTTGGCCTTCCCACAGTGACTGAAACATTCCTCCTCGGGTTCTTAGTGAGACTGTCCCATCTTCGGTGATGTTTGTAATTTCAAAACCGACCTCATCCATGTGAGCGATAAACTGGACAGCGTTCGTGTCGAGTTTTGGGCCAGCCTGAACGATCAAGTTGCCTTGTGAGTCGATCGTGGCTTCTTTCCGTGCCCACGGCGGAAGATCCGCCATGATTGCATCGAGAACTTTGTGTTCGTGACCAGACACGCCAGGAATATCCGCCAGCGACTTCAAAATGTCGGCGGTATTTGAATAGTTAGCTGCGGCCTTGGAAACCACCTTAGAGTTGGTTGATAAAGAAAGCCATGGTTCACTGTTTCCGCGGCGCTGAACGCCCGCCGCTTCCTCAACCGCTGTCAACAACTCACGGGCATCATTTATGTGCACACTCTCAACGAGCGTACGACTAAATCGAGTTCGTGGTGCCAGGGCATTTAGTGAAGTTAATCCGGTAGAGTCGGGGAGATAGGGTGGCTTTTCCACCTTGCGCTGACTTACACCGCTGGAAGTATTGTCGGCCGGCTCATCGAGAATAGTGATTTCATCGACCTTTCCCAGGCTTCGTAGCGCCGCAGCCAAACCGTCCTGACCAAAACTGCGCAGTGTGGTTATCAGAAAGATTGTTTCTCCGCTTGTGATTTCACCACGTGACGCACTCGCCAGCGCTGCGCAACCAACTCGTGTCGCTGCGGAAGGCCCGGCAACAAAATCTGCGTAGGTCCAACTCGCAAAGTCGCGAACGATCGGATCAAGCATTCTGATGCCGAGACGCTCTACATCTGATCTAGAAGTTCCACCGACGTCGATCCAAAGATCATCCAATGTTGCGACTGGTGCGTTCGGTACACGACCGCGTTGTAGGTGAGTGCTTTTCACAGTAACTACACCGGCAACGTCGCCGGCGCGAGTGACAATTCTGATTCGCTGGCCTTCGTGAAACTGGACCCACAGTGGATGAGGTCTAAGACTGCCGACTTCTCGCATGCGCAGGTAACCGTCGTCAGTAATTTCCGTCACCGCAAAACCAGGCCGATCAATTCCACATGCAACAACGCGACGAGGATTGCCGTTGCCCTTTTGTAAGATTAGATTACCGAGTTGATCACGTTTCCATTGAGGCATTGTCTTGAGTAAGACGTCTGTAGCTAGATGTTCCCAACCGGGAGTTGCATCGAGTGCAACCCAGGAAGCGAGTGCGTTGAGTTCGGACGATGTTTGTTGTGAGAACGCACTCGTAAGACAGGTTAGGACAAGCGCAGCGAGCGTGAAGCTACGACCAGGATAGATTTTGATCATGACGGGGAGTGGCAGCCGAAACGAGATGCGTCAGTTTGGTTCGAAGCTAACAAGAAGTTTTCAGAGGGCGTCAAGGTAACATGCTAAATAAAAAGCAAACAAGAGAGAACTATCACTCGCTGATCGAACAAGTCGGGAAGGGTGGTTTACCCCCGCTGTCGCAATTCAACTTACTTAGAGCTCACAATTACTTTTGAATTGCGACAGCAGGGGTAAACCACCCTTCTGTATAGACCGGGGACATGGTGAACAGGTGTTCGGAGACATGGTAAACACATTCTAGCTCAGTTTGTTATTGGTTAGGTCCAAGACACCAATCTTATATTGACAGAAGAAGACGTCAAATGAACCATCGGTGGTGGTGGGACGCAAAGCCACCGGCAGACCATAGAAGGCACTGCCAACGTGATAGTCACGACCGGCATATTTGATGTGCCCGTAGTGGCGCACTTTGCGGACAATATCAGTTGGGCCATATTCAATGGCCGGCAACCGTTCGGGGTAGCGACGCTGACTAGGTTGATAGCGGGAAGCGGGCACCGCCATGTTGAGCGCTTCATGGGGCCGCTCCGTGTTGTAGATAAGGCGCCACTGATCAAAGTGGTGTTGCCAGTCCCGCAGACTAGCACCGTGTTGATAGCGCAAGACCTCCGCTTTCAGGGTGCGATGAAAACGTTCGTCTTTACCCTGGGTCTGGGGATGATGGGGGCGGGAATGGGAAATACCAATCCCCAGCCGCAGCAGCCAGACGCCGAACGCGGTGTAGTGACTGCGGCCTGCGGAACCCCAGGGAGAGCCGTTGTCACAGGTGATCCAGTCGGGCAAGCCGTAGCGGCGAAAGATTTGGATGATCGCTGATTGCGTAATATTTTTGGTGTTTCTGGCGCAGGCCTGCAGGGCGACGGCAAAGCGCGAATGATCGTCCAGGATGGTCAGGGGATAACAACGACCTTGAGGCAGGGGGAACTCACCTTTGAAATCCATCTGCCAGAGTTCATTTGGAGCCGCCCGCTCGAAGCGCACAAAGGCTTGATGCTTGGCAGACTCTTGGGGGTCGAGTAACTGATGGCGTTGTAGGATGGCGGTGATCGTGCTGGGCCGCGGTACCCTCGTCTCGCCGAGCTCGTGCAAGCGTGCTTCCAGTTTCCGGCCGCCCCAAGCGGGATGCTTATGACGTAGTTTGGTGACTACAGCTTCCATCTTGGCCGAGGTTTGTGACGGCGAATGGTGCGGCCGCCGCGAACGGTCTGCCAGTCCGTTCGCCCCAGCTGCTTGAAAGCGCTGTAGCCATTTGTAAGCGGTGGCCGAACTAATCCCAAAGCAGCGACATAAGTGCCGGATATTTGCCTTTGGGGCAGTTGCCAAAGTGACGAACTCAAGTCGTTGAGACATGATGGAAACCTCTTGCCAGGGCATGGATGTTCCTCCTCGTGGCAGGAACTCTACGCCGCTAAAATGTGTTCACCATGTCTCCGAACAGGTGTTTAGCATCTCTCCGGTCTATACAGAAGGGTGGTTTACCCCCGCT
>Ga0163163_10002609_pt1 | contig 15266 bp, 19 predicted proteins | sample S65metaG_FD_119766 | JGI IMG/M metagenome (GOLD analysis project Ga0163163, IMG submission 119766) | Switchgrass rhizosphere microbial communities from Kellogg Biological Station, Michigan, USA - S6-5 metaG | ecosystem: Host-associated > Plants > Roots > Rhizosphere > Soil | place: USA... | reverse complement strand
GGTCGTACGGCTCCAGCCGGCCCCCCAGGCCACGCGCTCGCGCACCACGTGCGGGCCCTGGTGGCGGTCGACGCTCGCCGGCAGCAGGAGCGGGCCGAGCGCCAGCCCGCCGACGAGCAAGGCCATCGCGACACCGGTCAGGTGGACGGTGAGCGAGACGCCGGCATGGGCGAGGCCGGCGGTGATGAGCGAGGCGAGGACGGCGCTGACGCTCCATGCGCCATGGCAGCCGTTGAGGATCGGTCGGCCGGCACGGCGCTCGGCGGCCACGGCGTGTGCATTCATGGCTGCGTCCGTCGTGCCATGTACCGCGCCGAAGACGGCGAGGACAGCGCCCAGGGCGGCGGCGCCGTGTACCCGACCAATGAGCGCCAGCAACACCGGCATCACGACAAGGGACACGCGCAGCACGGGGCGGCTGCCGACCCGGGCGACGAGGACGCCCACCGCCTGCATGCTGGCGAGCGCGGCGACGGCGAACATCACGCCGAGCGCGCCGAGCTGACCGTCGGTCAGGTGGTACACAACCTTTGTCGTCGGTATCCGCACGATGTAGGTCGACAGGGTCAGTCCATTGAGGAAGAAAACGGCGGTGGCGGGCCAGCGGCCGGTGGTGGTCATGCCTAGTCGACGATCCGCGCTGGCCGGTGATCGACCGGCGTGAGCGAGCTCACAGCTCGCTTGCCGCAGGCGCACGAAGCGCCGCTCCGCCTCCGTCAGGGCGCGATGGCCCGCTCGCGCGCGGTCGCCGCATCCGCCCGCCGATCCGTTCCGCGTCTCAGCCGGCTGACATATCTGGGCGGTGTCGATGTCGGCGGTTCCAGCTTCGTCGTGGTGGCGCGGGCCAGCTGCTCGTGCGCCTGCGCACCGAGCACGTCAACTGTGTACGGCGGCACAACCGACCGGCCGTCGCGCCCGCGGCTTCGCCGGTCAGGGCTGGTCGCGCGCCAGGACGCGGTCGAGCAGGGAGGCCGGGAGACGGCGTGCGAGATGCGCGAAAGCGAGCGCCCATGCGAGTGTTCTTCCCCCCGTCGGCGAGAGATCGTTCGCCTTTGAGATCGGACCGGCGTAGTGTCTGCAGATGGAACGCAATCAGCTGGCGGAGTTGCTGGACGGTCCGGGGTATGCGGACTGCGCGTGCCGGCATGCCTTACTCCACGGTGCCGCGTTCCTCGTCTGGAAGGGATCGGCGGCAGCCGATCGCATGGTTCCGGCCTACGAACGTCGTCGTCGGCGCGCCGCCGCTGAGGGTATGGCCACACTCGGTTTCCCAGAGGCTCTGCTGGCATTGAGGGCATTGGGGACCCAGCAAGTGCGGCTCGGCCAGGTCACGCTGCTCGACAACACGTATCGGTTCATGCTGTTCCTCGCCGCCGACCTGAGCGCCGTAGTGGCGTGCCTCGGGATCGAGAGCGACCGGTAAAGGTCGCCCGTGGTTCATTGACGCGGGAACAATGCGCCGACGGCGACGACGGCGCTCCTCGATCTGTCCAATGTGGACTTCCAACGCTTCCATGCCTCGCCGATGGCTTGTGGGGCAGCCGCGGACAAGGGGCTGGCGCTGTTTCCCCTCCGCGTCGGCGGGCGCTACATGGCATTGTCGCGGTTCGATCGGAATCCATCTCGGTGGTCGACTCCGACTGGACGGGGCCTACAACGCTGCACGCCGAGACCCGCGGCTGGGAGCTGTTGCATGTCGGCAACTGCGGTTCACCGATCGAGACGTCCGCGGGCTGGCTGGTCATCACCCACGGCGTCGGGCCGATGCGCGCGTACAGCCTGGGCGCATTGCTGCTCGACTTGGACGGCCCGTCCGTCGTTGTAGCCGCGCTGCCCGAGCCGATGCTCACCCCGAACACGGACGAACGCGATGGCTACGTCGCTAACGTCGTCTACTCCTGCGGTGCACTGTTGCACGATGATATTCCCACCATCCCGCACAGCATCAGCGATAGCGCCATCGGCATCGCTCAGGCGCACCTGCCTGAGCTGCTCGACCGGATGCTCACCCGGCGGCCGAGTGGACCGCCGGTCAGGTCGAGGCTTCGGCTGGACTCGTACCCACGGCATCGAGGTGGCGCAACACTTCCGTCCACGATCGGAACAGAGAGGTCTCGCAGTAGCTGACCCCATGTTCACGACAGAACCGGCGGATGACTACCTGCGCGCGGCGAAGATTTGGTCGGGGCATGCTGGGGAACAGATGATGTTCGATCTGGTAGTTGAGACCGCCCAGGGCAACGTCGGTGAACCAGCCGCCGCGCACGTTGCGTGAGGTCAGCACCTGACGGCGCAGGTAGTCCAGTTCGTTGTCCTCAGCCAGGATCGGCATGCCCTTGTGGTTGGGCGCGAAGGAGCTGCCGAGGTAGACGCCGAACAGGCCCTGATGGATGACGATGAAGACAATCCCCTGTATCGGCGTGAGGACGAGGAAGACCGCGGCGAGGTACAACGCCACGTGGGTGGCGAGCAGGGCGATCTCCGCCGGACGTCGCTTCAGGCCGGGTCGCAATAGTGCGGTCACGCTGGCGGCGCGCAGGCTCAGCGCCTCGAGGGTGAGCAAGGGAACGAACAGGTAGCCCTGCAGGCGAATGAGAAGCCGGCGCAGTCCGCGCTGCTTAGCCGCCTGCCGGTCGGTGAACGCCAGCGGCTCGACCCGGATGTCCGGATCGCGGCCCTCGGTGTTGGGGTTGGCGTGATGGCGGTTGTGCTTGTTGATCCACCAGCCGTAACTGAACCCTATGCCGAAGTTGGCATGCAGCATGCCGACGACGTCGTTGAGGCGCTTCGAGCGGAAGATCTGGCGGTGGCCGGCGTCGTGTCCGAGGAATCCGACCTGAGTGAACAGGACCGCCAGAAGAACGGCGGTGACCATCTGCCACCAGGACGAACCGATCAGCCCGAACGCTGTCCACGTGCCGGCGAGCAACCCGACCACGACGGTGATTCGCGCGGCGTAGAAGCGGCCACGTCGATGAAGGAGGCCAGCCTGCTTGATATCGCGGGAAAGCTGAGCATACAAGCTTCCCATTGATCGATCGCCGGAGCCTGAATTAAAGCTACCCGCATGAAGAGCGTGTCGATTCATCGACGGATCCCGACTGGAGGAGGTTCGAAAATGGTGCACTGGGCAAAGTAATTGCGCCCGACGGAGGGCAGCAGAACATAGCCGCTCAGGAAATAGCGGTTGTCGTGGGGGGCGAGAACCCGCCCCCCACCTGACCGGTTCGTCAGACGACGCGGATGTTGGTCGCCTGCGGGCCCTTGGTTCCCGGCGTGACGTCGAACTCGACCCGCTGGTTCTCGTCCAGGCTCCGGTAGCCATCCGACGAGATGGCCGAGAAATGAGCGAACAGGTCCGGCCCGCCCCCGTCTGGCGCGATGAATCCAAAACCCTTCTCGGCGTTGAACCACTTAACGATGCCTACAGCCATGTCTTCTCCTCGCGAGGGCTGAGGGAGATCACACCGTGCGATCTCCGCGTCGCCGCGTTGATGACCGTTGCGGGGGACGGGACCGGCTGCGCAAGAAGGCGCCAGGCGGTCCGATGTCCACCAAGCGCCCAAGAAGGCCAATGGAAACCAATACTGCAACGCGGCAACTGTAGCATGTCGGACCTGGCCAGTCGCACGGGTGTGACAGTACGGCGTCAGCGGGACGGGTGGTCCGGCGAGCGGCAGGTCGATGCCCGATTGACGCGCACGCGGGGGAGGCATGGCGGCCAAGAACTATCCACGCAGGACAGTTGAGCGGTCATTCACCCGAGTTGCGGATGTCAGGCACTTCTCTCGGCGGCCCGTGACAGCACGTACCTGAGATGCGCCGCCGGTAGGTAGTACTCCCAATCGTGGTCACCGTATCCTCGACCGGTCGGGAGGAGTCCGTCCCGCCTGAGTTTCATCCACAGATCGAGCGACACGCGACTGTCCGGGGCCACCGCCTCCATGAACTGCGTCCGGTCGGCCCCGCTCATGGCGTCCCACCACTGCTGGGGTGTCGGATGTGTCATGACCCCAGTCTACGCGTTCGGCCTTGTCTCACTGGCCTGCTGTTGGGTCTACATTGGACTGCGGCCTGTGTTAGACGGACGCCTCGCTACATTCATCCAGTCTCTCAACAGCTATTTCGCGGGGGGCCTGGGCTCGGCGTGATATGTATCCTTGATCGAGACGCGGACGCCATCGGTGGTCGACTCGACGACGAAGCGTTCGGCCAAGCCGCTTTCTGGCATCATCGCTTCGTAGATCTCGTCATTGGTCAGATGCACCTCGCCGCCCGCTCGGGCCACGAGGACAGTGAGTACTGCGCGAAGGTTCGCGTCGCTGAGGTAGTTCACGGTCAGACACCTCCGTTGTGATGGCGCGTGCGAGGAGGTGCTGGTACGCCGGGCAGCGACATGCCAACCGCCTCGACCGGGCCGGCCGACGCCGCCCCCTACTCGAACAGTGAGGCGAGTGCCGATACCCTTGCTACCGCATTGTGTTACGCGTCGACATTTCGCGCGACTTCACGCCATTCCGGCCGCCCGCGCATCCAAGAGGTCGCGAGGATCTCCGCCGATGCCAGACCCGGGCACTCGTGCACGGTGGATCGGCCCGCGCTTCCTCCCGCCCGCGCCTCCACCTCCCACAGGTCGCCGTCGGTACGGATGAAGACATCCCGACGGCCACGCTGCCCGGAATGACCGTTCCACCAATGCCGCTCGACCCTCACCACCTGACAGTAGCGCACAGGCCACCTCAGGGGAATGCATGGTGATCTTGGGTGTGAGCACGACCGGTCCGCCCGGTCGCTCGACGGCGCGCGCGTATCGACAGCTACCACCTCGCTGTCGCTCGGGCGGTTCGTTCGTTGACGGGCAAGGGGCGGCGAGGATCGCGTGGCGCATTGTCCACTGTGGAGTCTGTCGTTGCTCGGCGATGTGACCTGACGGTCCCGCAGGCGTATGGTCGGCGCATGGAGCGCAACCAGTTGGCGCACTTGCTCGACCGTACCGACCACGCCTCGAGCGCGTGCCGCACCGCGCTGCTGTGTGGTGCGGATTTCACGTTGTGGGACGGAACCACACCTGCGAGTCGGATGGTCCCTGCATACGAGCGTCGACAGGCGCAGACCCTCGCGACAGGCGCCGCGACGCTGGGCCTCGACGAAGCCCTGGACACACTTCGCGAGGCCGGCGTGACAGGTGTTCGTCTGGCCCAGGTGAATGTGTCGGATCCGCCGTACGTCTTCATGGTCTTCCTGGCCGGCGACCCGGCTTCGGTCATCACCTGCTTCGGGGTTAGCCAGGCGGCTCGCGCCTAGAACATCGCGCGCCGGCGCTGTCACGACTGAAGCCCCCTCCTCGGGTATCGTCTGCGCCGCCCGCCGGGCTGTGGGGATAGGCTCGATCAATGGTGCAGCTTGTCCTAAGGGTCCGGCTCGTCGGCGGCGATAGCATGGATGTCACATTCGAGGCCTCCGAAAGGGTCAATGAGGATCAAATAGTCGACCATGTCGTGTCCACCTTGGCCCAGGACGGCGGCGTCCTGCGTACCAGGCATGGGGACCGCCTGGTGGTGTTGTACGGCCGGGGCGTCGCCGCCATCGAGGTTGCGCCGCGCGGAGCGGTCCTGTGATTCGCATGGGTGGCCACCCCTCATCCGCTGACCGTGGCCCTGAACCGCACAGACTCGTGGATGTGCCGGCCAGAGGTCGGCCGCGGACCTGAGCCCGGGGTAATGGAATCCCCCAATGAACGGCCATCCGGTACGACGCGACCCGACTTGCCGCATCGAGCGCAGGCGACGTCACTCCGGTAGTGGACTCTTGCGGCCAGGGTGGTGTTCGTGGTGTTCGTGGTGTTCGGGAAGCAGAATCCTCCATATCCGGTTTCGTGGCTTGCGGACCGCGCGTACGTGCATTGCGCTATCAGGCTGTTCCACATTGGAGGGTCGATCAGGTCTTCGGCCTAGTCTTGGTTCTGGCTCGTTGGAGGGAGAACCGGTGCCGATGAGATCTACCCGGATCCTAAGTAGCGTTCGCTCGCGGGTCTTGCAGCGGCAGCAATCGCAGCCGCAGCGAGGTATCGCCGAGGGCTCATGCCTGACCTCGATGAAGGCGCCCACCTCGACGAGCTCGCGCGCGAGCTTCTCGCCTGGATCTCGTCTCATGTGTCCACTAGAGACAGTTCGCTCCGAGGTCGGGCCTCGACCGGGATCACTGTCCATCCACATCGGACAGTGATCCGCCGGCACTACGGTGCGCTCCGGCGTCCGGAGATCGCGATCCCGCCGTCCCACCAGCCAGCCGAGGCTGGCGTCACGCCTGCGGCGTCAGAAATGGCTTGACCTTGTCGGTCTTCTTGAGCCTCTTCGCGGTGCGCTTCTCTTTCACGGTCCGACCTGGCTTCTTGGCGGCGGCCTTACGGGGTGACTTGTCCGACACGGTGACACCTCACTGTGGCCGTCGAGCCCGTACCGGATGGCGGATGCCCGCATCCGGCAAATCGGGATCTCCATTACCTCGGGCCGACGATGACGCCGCAGGCCACAGAGGTCGCGAGGACCACAGTGGCAGTGTACTCCACGTCGAGTCAGCCGCGGGTCGGCGTCACCGACGCAACAGACCCGACACGGCGTCCGGCGTGGTGACGACGGCGTGGGCGACCTCACTGAGACGCCGGTTGTGCGCCCGTGCGTACGCGCGGATGGCATCGAATGCGGCATCTACGCTGACACCGTTGGCCTGGGCCACCGCGCCCTTCGCCTGTTCGATGATCACCCGGCTGTTGAGCGCGCCCTGTAGCTGTTCGGTCAGGACCTCGCTCCTGCGGATTGCCCGCTCCTGGAGTAATGCGATCGACGCCATGTCAGCCAGAGACTGCACGATGGCGATGTCCTCGCCAGCGAGGACGGGTTCGGCCGCGGTGCCGAAGATGTTCAATGCTCCGATGGCCTGTGCCCGCAGACGGAGTGGGAAGGCGTGAACGGTGTGGAAGCCGGCGGCGGTGGCGTGCGGGGCGAACCTGGGCCAGCGATCGCCCGCGAGGCGGAGGTCGGTGTTGACGACCGGCGCCGTGGCCCGGAACGCGTCGAGACATGGGCCTTCGTCGTTCTGCAGCTGGAAAAGCTCGAGCAGCCGGGCGTCCTCCCGGGATCCGGCCATGAACTGCAGGTGGCCGTTCGCGTCGGCCAGCACGATGCCGACGACACTCGCCGCGGCGAGCTCTGCCGTGCGGAGAGCGAGCATCTGGAGGAAGTCGACCAGATCGAAGTCGTCGACAAGTGTGTCAGAGACAGCGACGAAGACCTGGGCGAGCCGCTCGGCTGAAACGGTGGTCATGATGAACTCCGAATCCTGTCAGTGCTGACGACTATGGTCACGGCGCTATCTCGTCGAAGCGGATCCGTCGCGCGACGACGTCACGGGCGACGTCGCCGACGAGGCGACTCTCGGAGTAGGCATGGGCGCGGAGGCGGACAAGTGCTTCGGTGATACTTACTCCGAGCTGAACCATGATCATCCCTTGCGCCTGGGCGATTTCGGCCCGGAATCCTGGCGCCTGGTCAAACCCTTCGGGTACGGCACCGACCGGAGCCCGAAGCTGCCCGTCAAGAATCAGCACGAGGGCAGTGTCGGCGAGGGCCACCGCCCGGCCGACCTGCTGTGAGGTCATCGAGCCCGGGCTGTCCCGGGACACGTCCAGCACGCCCAGACGGCTGCCCCCGACTTGGATGGGAAACGCGAATATCGCGCCGACGCCGCGCTCGAGCGCGGCTGCCACGTACATGGGCCAGCGCCGTTGAACGCCATCGGACAGGTCCGGCACAAGTACCGGATACCCGGCGCTGAACGCGTCGACGCATGGACCCTCACCGAGGGTGAACTGGAGTTCCTCCAGTTCTCGACTGGGTAGATCTGATGCTGCGGCGAACCCCGAGATCCCCCGATCAGCCATGACGCTGACCCCAACCCCCGACGCGCCCAACTGCGTGACCGCCGCCTTGCACAGCTGCTCGAGCATCACCGCGACGTTGCCGGGAGCGCCGGCCGGCTCTCCCAGGTGTGCCATCTGCGTCAGCGCCAGGTCCCACCGCCAGCCCTCATCGGTCATGGTGGAGCCTCGACAATAAAGGCCAGGACGCGGCTCCGCACAGATCCTTCAGGCGACATCGCCATCTGGCGCCACCTTCGACACAACAGGGCTGCTAGAGACCGGGCAGCAGGTCGACATCACCAACCTCGTCCTAACCCTAGCCGGTGGACCTTGACTCCTGCTCGTGACGGTTTGACGCCTCCGGGCTCGCCGGTCGTCGGAGCATCTGGCTTGCTTTATAGGCATGGATGTGCCCAATTGCGTGGAGCAGGTCGGCCATGACGGTCTGCTGCGACACCCCCAACGTCCTGGCCGCCAGCCCCGCGTCCTGTCCACCGATGAGCACAAGACCGATCACCGCCCGGTGTCTGAGACTCAGCCTAGCCAGCACCGCGGCCGCGGCAGAGGCTTGTTGAGGCGATGGCTGGCCGGCGTACGTGTCACGCGACGAGAGCACCGCAACGCAGCGCACGTACACGGCGCCAGCGAGCAGGGCTCGCGAGTCCGTGTCGCCGCCGATCAGGGTGTCCAGCGTGGCATCAGCGATCACATCGAGGACGACCTGAGCTGCCGCGTCGCCGTCATCGAGCAGTAATGACGCAAGCGCGAACAGCGGCGACGCGTGCTCGCGGAGAAGTACGCGGGCGTGAGCGATCTCGGCATCGACGGCCGAACTGGCGGGACGGCTCGCAGACCCAGACATCCTTGACACTCCGGGCATGGAAGGAGTCGACTGGCACGCCGGGGTCTGGGACGTCAGAGTCACCGTACGCGCGGACCTCGATCCGCGCATCCGGACGTTGTCCGACTCGGTCGGCGGCACCCGCACTCGGCGGATTGCGACCTGACGAGCTCGACGGCTAGTCGAGGTAGTCGCGCAGGAGCTGGGACCGCGACGGGTGGCGCAGCTTCGACATGGTCTTCGCCTCGATCTGGCGGATCCGCTCCCGGGTCACGCCATACACAAGACCGATCTCGTCCAGTGTCCGCGGCCGACCGTCTGTCAGGCCGAACCGTAGCCGGATTATGCCCGCCTCTCGCTCGGACAGCGTCTGCAGCACCTCCTGGAGCTGGTCCTTCAGCAACAGGAACGAGACGGCGTCGGCCGCCACCACGGCCCCGAAGTCCTCGATGAAGTCACCGAGCCGCGCCTCGCCCTCATCGCCGATGGTCTGGTCGAGCGAGATCGGCTCCCGGGCGTAATGCTGGATCTCCAGCACCCTCTCCGGCGTGATGTCCATCTCCTTGGCCAGCTCTTCGGGCGTCGGCTCGCGCCCGAGGTCCTGCAGCAGCTCGCGCTGGATCCGGCCCAGCTTGTTCACTACCTCGACCATGTGCACCGGGATACGGATGGTGCGGGCCTGGTCGGCCATGGCGCGGGTGATGGCCTGGCGGATCCACCAGGTGGCGTAGGTGGAGAACTTGAAACCCTTGGCGTAGTCGAACTTCTCCACGGCGTGGATGAGGCCGATGTTGCCTTCCTGAATCAGGTCGAGGAACGACATGCCCCGTCCGGTGTAGCGCTTGGCCAATGACACCACCAGGCGCAGGTTCGCCTCCACCAGCCGGAGTTTGGCCCACTCGCCGTCCCGAGAGATCCAGTCCAGGTCGCGCCGCATCGGTGTGCTCAGCGCTCCACCGCCCGCTTCGGATCGGCGCAGCCGCTCCGAAGCGTACAGACCACCTTCGATCCGCTTGGCGAGGTCGACCTCCTGCGCGGCATTGAGCAGCGGCACCTTGCCGATCCGCCTGAGATACGCCCGTACGGGGTCCGCCGTGTTCGCCTCGGCGCTGTGCTGGGCCTGCGCTCGCTCCGCCTCGCTGTCCTGCGTCGTCTCGACTTCTCCGAGCCCCGCAGGCCCCTCATCGTCTCGATGCGTCGACGGGTTCATGGCGGTAGCACGGCCGATGAAGGCGACCGTGCTACCGCGGTCGGCGGCGACGGCCCGCCGCTCGGGGTGATCGCGATCGTGCGGTGGTGCCTCACGAGCGGGCCGGACCCGAGGCTGCGACCGCTATCACGCTTTCCCATGGCCGGGGTCCGGCTGGCGAGCTGATGCCTGCCCAAGCCATGATCCTCTCGATTGGTCCCGTCACGTCAGCTTGCCTTGGACGCGGCAGCAACGCAATCGATTGGCTGATTCGTACGCTGCGCGTGGCGTGCGAAGGTCCGATCCGACCGGGCCACGATCTTCCTTAGCCGCCTTCCTTCTCGGCCACGCCACGGGTTGCCCAGCCGGGAGGGCCACCGGCGAGCTTGCCAGAGCCGTAGCCTCTACTGTGGACAAAACAAGGCCTCGAACCGGGTGCAACTTTGATCGAGGGCCGTCCGCCGGCGCTGGCGCGTCATCCGGCGACGATGGTCGACAGCGGGCGACAAAGCCAAAACTGGTCCAGAATATCCCGACCACTGAGCGTCCGTTCCGGTCGAGGTAGAATCATATACGCGTAACGAGGCGCCCCCGGTGCCGGCAGTTTCGCGGAGGCATACGTAAAGGGTTCGATCCCGCCCCAGACCTCGGCGGCGACACACCGCCACGGCTCTGGAGGGCTCAATGACTGCGATCGACACGCGCACTCCGGATCACTCCCGGACAGATGCCAAATCTTTGCTCGACGAACCGGCCCCGAGGTCGGCGATGGTCGTCCTGGTCATCGGCGTCGTCGTTCCTTTCATAGCGCTCCTCGCGGCCGTACCCATCGCGTGGGGCTGGGGACTGTCCTGGCTGGACGTCACGCTCGCGGCTGCCTTCTACCTGATCAGCGGCTTCGGTGTGACGGTCGGTTTCCACCGGTACTTCACTCACGGAGCGTTCAAGGCACAGCGATGGCTGCGCGTCGTTCTGGCCGTCGCGGGGTCGTTGTCGGTGGAGGGTCCGTTGGTGCAATGGGTCGCCGACCACCGGCGTCACCACGCCTTCGCCGACCGCGAAGGCGACCCGCATTCGCCGTGGCGCTTCGGCCCAACCGCGGCGGGATTGGCCAAGGGGTTGTTCTTCGCCCATTGTGGATGGTTGTTCGAGCGCCGGTCCACCAACCGCAGCCGCTTCGCACCTGATCTCATCGCGGACCCGGACACGAATCGCGTGGACCGGCTCTTCCCGACGCTGGCTCTGGTGTCGGTGCTCGGACCCGCGCTTCTGGGCGGCCTGCTGACCTGGTCGTGGTACGGCGCGGTGACCGCGTTCTTCTGGGCGACGCTCGTACGCATCGCACTGCTTCACCATGTCACGTGGTCGATCAACTCCATCTGTCACGTCTACGGTGAGCGACCGTTCGCGACCAAGGGCGCCGACCGGGCGGCAAACTTCTGGCCACTGGCAATCGTCTCGATGGGGGAGAGTTGGCACAACTCACACCACGCCGACCCGACCTGCGCTCGCCACGGTGTCATGAGGGGACAGCTTGACCCGTCGGCTCGGGTCATTTGGGCGTTCGAGCGAGCCGGTTGGGCCAGCCAGGTGCGCTGGCCCGCCGCCGGGCGCTTCGAGTCCCGGCGCCTCGATACGGACAGCGCCAGGAGTGCGCAGACCGACCCTTGGCCTTTCAATGATGGCGGCACACATCGGCCGGGTGCACGTGATCGCGCCGGGTGAGGCCGGTCTGCCCTGTGCCAGCGGGCCCAAACGCAGGGCCGCGGCTACGCGAGGAGCGGCCATCATGCCAGCGCGATCAGCTGCTCGTGATCGTCGTACGGAAGGTCGGCGCCTGCGACCGCCGAAACTTCCATAGTGGACAGTTCCGTCCGGCCAGACAGCACTGCCATGAACGCGATGTCGGCCGCGTCCTGGCCAGTAGCGATCCGGACGAGGGTCTGCCGCGGGGCGAGCCGGGTCGCATCCCAGATCCACCATGCGCCGTCCGCGGCCGCCTCGGCCACCACGTGGAAGTCCATTGGGGACAGTCCCGGTGCGTAGACGGCCGCCACCCGGGCCGGTACGTCCACGGCACGACACAGCGCCACCACCAGGTGAGCGAAGTCGCGACAGACACCTCGGCCGCTCAGTAATGTGTCGACGGCGTCGCTGGTTGGACCGGTCACCCCGGGCACGTAGGCCGTATGACGCCACACGTAGTCACAGATGGCGCGGATTCGTTCGGGTCCGGTCGGAACGTCCGCGAAGTGAGCACGGGCGAAGCCGCTCATTCGATCGCTAGGACAGTACCGGCTCGGTCGGGACGCTGACAGGCGCTGTGCGTCGCTGACGACGTTCGGAACCCGTGGGCCATGGCGGGTCACTGCGCCGCGGTACGTGACGGCGAGTGTGCCCCGGTCAACGTGCACCAGGTGCTGACGGCTGTGGTGCGGATCGAGGATCACCGTCGTCGGCACGAGACGGCCGTCCAGCTTCACCGTCAGCTGGTCGTCGACCGCCATGGCCGGCCCGGGCGTTACGGCCAATTGGAATGCGATACAGGCCGGTTCGGTGACCTCCATCGTGAGCCAGCTCGCGACCGTCGTGACCTGGCTCAACTGTTCATCCATGCTGCTCGCTCCCACCGCGGGGTGCATCGTCCATCCACATTGGACTGCTGTCGCGCGGGTGACTATGGTCGTTCGACGACGAGGACCTCGGTGGTGAGGAAGAGGGCGGCAATCGAGGCGGCGTTCTGCAGCGCCGAGCGGGTGACCTTGGCCGGCTCGACGATCCCGGCTGCGAACATGTCGACGTACTGGCCGGTCGCGGCGTTGAGCCCGTGACCGGGCGGGAGCGTGGAAACGTGGTTCGCCGCCACTGCACCTTCGAGGCCGGCGTTGATGGCGATCTGTTTCAGTGGTGCGGTGAGGGCGCTGCGTACGATGGCGGCGCCGGTGGCCTCGTCGCCGTTGAGGTGGAGGGCGTCGAACGCGGTGGCCGCGGCGTTGACGAGGGCAACCCCGCCGCCGGGCAGCAGTCCTTCCTCAACGGCCGCTCGTGCGTTGCGCACGGCGTCTTCGATGCGGTGCTTACGCTCCTTGAGTTCCACCTCCGTCGCCGCGCCGACCTTGATCACCGCGATTCCACCGACCAGCTTCGCCAGACGCTCCTGCAGCTTCTCGCGGTCGTAGTCGGACTCTGACTTGTCGATTTCGGTACGGAGCTGCTTGGCCCGGTCGGAAATCTGATCCTTTTCGCCGTAGCCGTCGATGATGGTGGTCTCGTCCTTGGCGACGATCACCCGCCGGGCCCGGCCGAGCATGTCCAGGGTGGCGTTGTCCAGACTGAGTCCGGTCGTCGTGCTGATGATCTGGGCGCCGGTGAGGACGGCGATGTCACCGAGGATCGCCTTTCGCCGGTCGCCGAAGCCGGGCGCCTTGACCGCCACGGAGGCGAGCGTCGCCCGGATCTTGTTCACGATGAGCGTGGCCAGTGCCTCGCCCTCGACGTTGTCGGCGATGACCACGAGCGGCCGGCCGGTGCTCGTGACCTGTTCCAGCACGGGCAGTACGTCGTGCAGGCTCGCGACGCCGCCTTCCACCAGAAGCAGGTAGGGGTCGTCAAGGACGGTCTCCATCCGCTCCGCGTCGGTGATGAAGTACGGCGAGATGTAGCCCTTGTCGAAGCGCATTCCCTCGGCGAGCTCGAGCTCAATGCCGAACGTGTTGTGCTCCTCGACGGTGATGACGCCTTCCTTGCCGACCTTGTCCATCGCCTCGGCGATCACCTCGCCAATGCCGGGATCGGCGGCGGAAATCGAGGCGGTGGCCGCGATCTGCTCACGGGTCTCTACCGGCCGGGCCTGCTCGCCCAACGCGCGGACCACAGCCGCCACGGCGTGTTCGATGCCGCGCTTGATCGCGATCGGGTTGGCTCCGGCGGCCACGTTGCGCAGTCCTTGCCGCACGAGCGCCTGCGCGAGAACGGTGGCGGTTGTGGTGCCGTCACCGGCGACCTCGTCGGTCTTCTTGGCCACTTCCTTCACGAGCTCCGCGCCGAGTTTCTCGTACGGATCGTCGAGCTCGATCTGCTTGGCGATGCTGACTCCGTCGTTGGTGATCGTCGGTACGCCCCACTGGGCGTCGAGGACGACGTTGCGGCCCTTCGGGCCCAAGGTCACCTTTACGGTGTCCGCGAGGATGTTCATGCCACGTTCCAGGCCACGGCGGGCCTGCTCACCGAACACGATCAACTTGGTCATCGGTCTCGTCCTCTACGTTTGCCCGTGCCGACAATCGGCACTGTTCGGACCGATCTGCGATGACCGCCAGTGATCCCCACTGTTGGGGTTTCCATCTCATCCGGTTGGCACTCGGGATGCGGGAGTGCTAACACCGGTGTAGCACCCTTCGGCCGCCAGCACAAGCGAATGTCCCCGGGCATCCAACACTCGCGTTCGCCTCAATCCATCCACATTGGACCGTCGATCGCCGACGTTCCGGTCGCCAGGCGCGTGTCGGCCGCCCCCGAGAAGCGGACCAGGGCGGTCGGCAACAACCGGCCGCACGGGGAAGTCGCTGTCACGGCCGAACGGGAGTACGATGGGTGCTATTCCGGAACCGACGACATCGCAGACCCGAGGTGCCAGCCACACCGGCCTACTTCAGGAGCACGCGTAGGGTGGCAACGTCGCTCGAGACCCCGGCGGCCGGCGATCCGCGTTGACGGACTCGTCCGCCGGATGAGTCCGCTGGACCTTCTCCCGTTCCGGTGCCGCACGCGGGCACCTTCCCTGTCTCGACACGCGGTCCGTACCGCGGAAGGAACCACGGATGTCGTACGTATGGATCGTGATTGGTGTTGTGCTGCTTGCGTTGCTGTTCCTGTGGCTCTCGGTGCGGATCGTCAAACAGTACGAACGGGGGGTTCTCTTCCGGCTCGGCCGCGTGCTCGGCGTCCGAGAGGCCGGCCTGACCCTCATCATTCCGTTCGTCGATGTCCTTCATCGGGTGAGCCTGCGCATCGTGACCATGCCCATCCAGTCGCAGGGAATCATCACCCGTGACAACGTGAGTGTCGACGTTTCAGCCGTGGCCTACTTCCGGGTGGTCGACGCGGTGAAGTCGGTCGTCGCCATTGAGAACGTAGATGCCGCCATCAACCAGATCGCCCAGACGACGCTGCGCAAGGTGGTGGGCCAGCACACGCTCGACGAGACGTTGTCCGAGACCGAGGCCATCAACCTCAACATCCGCAAGATTCTCGACGTCGCCACCGAGGGGTGGGGCGTCGTCGTCACCCTGGTCGAGCTCAAGGACATTCAGCTGCCG
>Ga0163163_10002602_pt1 | contig 15297 bp, 15 predicted proteins | sample S65metaG_FD_119766 | JGI IMG/M metagenome (GOLD analysis project Ga0163163, IMG submission 119766) | Switchgrass rhizosphere microbial communities from Kellogg Biological Station, Michigan, USA - S6-5 metaG | ecosystem: Host-associated > Plants > Roots > Rhizosphere > Soil | place: USA... | reverse complement strand
GGGTCAACTGAGACCCGGCCCCGCTTTTCTGTTCCGACGAGCCGCCGTCAGCCGCGGTCGGGGGCGGCCGTCCGGCCTGAGCCCGTCGGAAGAGGAGGGCTCGTTAGCCCCGGCGCGCCGCGGCGCGGCGGCGGCGGCGAGCGGCGGCTGCCTTCAACTGGCGGGCCTCGCTCGGCTTGGTGTAGTGGCGCTTGCGGCGCAGGTCGGCGAGGATCCCGGCCTTCTGCACCTTTTTCTTGAAGCTCTTGAGCGCCCAGTCGAGGCGATCGTCATCGCTGAGCTGGATCTCGATCAAAGTGCCTTCCTCCTTGTGTTGAAGTGGCTCCTGAGTGCTGGTGAAGACGCTCGTGATGCGTCTGCCGTAAAACGACATAGCCGGGCCGAGTGCTCGGCCCGGCTATGTCTGAACCCGTGGTTTCGGACGGCTTTAGCGGCCGACCTTCTTCACGTTCTCGGCGGCAGGACCCTTGGCGCCCTGCACGACGTCGAACTCAACACGCTCGCCTTCGGCCAGCGTCTTGAATCCCTTTCCTTCGATCGCCGAGTGATGAACGAAGCAATCCTTCTGCCCGTCATCGCGCGTGATGAAGCCAAACCCTTTGCTGTCGTTGAACCACTTGACGGTTCCGGTCGTACGCATCCTCGTGCTCCCTGAATGTGGCTGTGTTCGGGGCGCGCGACGAGCGTACGTACCGATCACAGATGTGGCTCGTGAACTCTGCCCTCACGATGGGCTCTGTTCCGAGCGACCGGAATGATCGCTCACGACGCGGAGTTGAGGACCGGTGAGGGTCCGGAATTTTCGGAACATGAACGCACCTCTCGCGAGGTTCGTGCGCCGTTGGCCGACAAGGTAACGCCAACGTTCTCAAGGCACAACGGGCCGTTAGCGCGCTCCAACCCGCTGACATGCCACGCGCGCGTCAAACGACGCCAAGATCGGTCTCGGCATGGCGTCTGCCTGACGCGATGATCATGAGCACCAAGCCAGTTGCCCATCAAGTCGTCCCTGGCGCCGGGGGCGCCGAGTCGGCCGGTGCCGAGGACGGCGCGGTTCGGTCGCGCGATTCACTCTTTCACTGGTGTGGGACGGCAGACGCCATCCGGACCACGCCGTCCCGTCCAGCGAAGCAAGCCATTCTGGATGCGTACTTCGTGGCAGTTGCCGAAGAGACCGTGGCCCCGGCAGCGAGGTTCTTCACAGGGGCGTTCTTTGCGCCGACCGATTCGGAAACTCGTCGAATCGAAGGAACGCTCGTCGCCGACGCGATACGGGAGCTCGCCCGGGGCGGCTCGGATGGCTTCCCGCGCCGACGCAAGAAGCCGAGCGACATCGCGTCGGTTGCGGCTGACGTTTTCGCGGGACGGCTACCGAGCGGAATCGCTATGAGCGAGGTAGACGACTGGGCCAACGACCTTACCGCGGCGGCCGACGCCGAGGCCCAACGACGGCTGGTCGGTGAGATGCTCGCGCGGTTGAGCAGCCTGGAAGCACGGTACGTGGTCCAGCTCATCGTCGGCGACCTCGACATCGGACTGGATGCCACCGACATCGAGGACGCGCTCGAAGCACGACACGCAAGCTCCGGGGGCGAGCGCCGCCCCGACCGCCGACGCAACAGGCGACGCGCCTAACGTCCGCTCGCAAGTTCCTCGAAATCCGTGACGCACAGCGCATTCGTCACGGAAGGCGCATCGCCTGTCACTACGCGTCGTGCCGTCTGGCGGTGTGGGCCGTCTAATTACTCGAAACCCGGCAGGACTCGAGGTGATCCGCATCACACGCCTTGGGGGATGTCTCGGCAACGGAGCGTTGCGGCACGAATGAGCATCGCCGATGAACACGTGGAGGCGGCGCAGGCCGCCGGCCTCCGGTACGTCACCGACTCGAGCCCCGGCATCCGACGCCGGCGGCGCGGGCGCGGCTTCGTGTACGTGCGCCCGGACGGCGACCGGCTACGCGATACCGGCGAGCTCGAACGAATTCGGAAGCTCGTGATTCCGCCGAGATGGACCGACGTCTGGATTTGCCCGTCGTCGAGCGGACATCTGCAGGTCACTGCCCGCGACGCGCGCGGTCGCAAGCAGTACCGGTATCACACGCGGTATCGGGAGGTTCGGGACCTCACGAAGTTCGGCCGGATGGTGGAGTTCAGTGAAGTGCTGCCCGGCATTCGTCGTCGCGTGGAACGCGACGTCTCGCAAGCGAGCCTGTCGCGCGACAAGGTGCTCGCTACCGTAGTCTGGCTGCTGGAGAAGACGCTCATCCGCGTCGGCAGCGACGAGTACGCGCGCGACAACGGATCCTATGGATTGACGACACTGCGCCGTCGCCACGTCGAGGTATCCGGCGCCAGGCTTCGCTTCGAGTTCCGCGGAAAGAGCGGCGTCCCGCACTCCGTGGCGGTCACCGACCGTCGCATCGCCCGCATCGTCCAGCACTGCCAGGAGATCCCGGGTCAGGAGCTGTTTCAGTACCTCGATGACGACGGTCGCCGCCAGAGCGTCGACGCCGGCGACATCAACCAGTACCTCCGCGAGATCGCGGACCGGCAGGTCACCGCCAAGGACTTCCGAACCTGGGCCGGAACAATCCTGGCCGCGCAGGCGCTCCGCGATCTCGGAGGCTTCACCACGGAGAAGGAAGCGAACGCGAACGTGGTTCGGGCGATCGACCAGGTCGCGAAGCGACTCGGAAATACGCGGGCCGTGTGTCGGAAGTACTACGTTCACCCGGTGGTGATCGACGCGTACCTCGACGGTGTCACGATCGCGTCCGCATCGGGCGACGAGCGGAGCATCCCGCGCGACGGCTCACGGCCGCCGATCCTTCGCCGCGACGAGATTGCGGTCCTCGAGCTGATCCGCGAGCGTTCGACCTTCTCGACGCGCCGCGAAGCGCGACAGCGCCGTTAGGCAGCGCGCGATCAGCGCGAGGCCACCGCGCGGTAGGCGACCACGAGCGGTCCATCACGGCCCGGACGCGTCTCGGGCCACACCCCCAGCGTCTGTCCGCCCGCCAACGGGATATGGAAGCCCTGCTCCGGCAGCGTCGTCACGAGGTCGCCAGCGCGCGCCAGCGCACCAACTGGTAACGCTCGAAGTGCCGAGTCGACCGCGGTGCCGTAGACCTGCGGCAGCGTCGATCGGACGATCGCCTCGAACTTCTCGGGCCGGCGGGTCCGCGACAGCTCGAGGTCGAAGCTCACACGCACCGTGTCGCCCGCACGAACGGCCACCATGGTGTCACGGAGCGCCGTTCGGCCCACCGGCACGACCGGCGATACGGCCAAGCCGACGGCAGCAGCCGGTCTGCTGGCCACCGCGGGTGCCGGCGCTGACGGACGCACGACGGTCCGCTGGGGAACCTGTACCGTCGTCGCGGAGTCGGTAGGAGCCGCCGCCGAATCGGTCGCCGAATCCGCCGCGGACGTCGGCTTGAGCTCCGCGCTGGTCGCCAGGTTCTCCGTACTGCCCGTACTGCCCGTACTTCCCATCCACGCCCGACTTCGGATCACCGAAGCACCGGCAATCCCGATCGCGGCAATGACCCCAAGCACCATTGCGACGGCCGTGCCTCGCGCCATCATCTGCCGTTGGTGAGCGCGCCGGGCGGCGCGTTCGGCATGCTGACACCGGAGACACACGGCCGTGCCGGGGCGCAGCTCGTGATCGCAGGGCGGAATCAAAGGGGATGCCATTGTCGGTGGACCTCGAGACGTCTACTCAGGCGGTACCGGGGTGACGAACTGCTTCGGGGCGTGGCAACGACCATCACCCTGGGTCGTCGTGTCGTCGACGAACGTCATTCCGCGTTGGCGGCTTAGCTTTCTTTCACCATGACTTCGACGCCTCTCGACATTGCTCGACTGAGCAAAGCGCTGGACTCGCTACCGCCCTACGTGTTCGCGGAGCTCGACCGCCTCAAGGCGGACGCCCGTCAACGCGGGGTGACATTCGACGACCTCGGTATTGGCAACCCCGACCGGCCGATCCCCGCGCCGATCATCGAGGCGTTGCAGCGAGCCGCGGCCGACCCGATCACGCATGGCTACCCGCCGTTCCGCGGCGTGCCACTGTACCTGGAATCGGTCGCGCGGTTCATGAAGCGCCGATTCGACGTCGGCGTCGACGCCGCGAGCGAGGTGCACGCGCTCGCCGGCGCAAAGGAGGGCATCGCGCAGATCATCACGGCAACGGCTGGCAGCGGCGACGTCGTGCTCGTCCCGGAGATCTACTATCCGGTCTACGCGCGGGCGTCGCTCCTCGCCGGAGCGTACGTTCACTTCGTCCCGATGCGCGCGAGCACGGGGTTTCTCGTCGACTTCGATGCGATACCCGCGAGCGTGCTTCGACGCTCGCGCATCCTGATCGTGAACTACCCGAACAATCCAACCGGGGCCGTCGCCGAACGGGAGTACTTCGAGCGCGCGGTAGCGTTTGCACACCAGCACGGCCTGATCCTGGTGAGCGACCTGGCGTACAGTCAGATCACGTTCGACGGCTTCGTGGCGCCGAGCGCGCTCGAGATTCCCGGAGCGAAGGACGTCACGATCGAGTTTCACTCGTGCTCGAAGTCATTCAACATGGCGGGCGTGCGTGTCGGGTTCGCGGTTGGTGGCCGCTCGCTGATCGACGCGCTGGCCGCGTATCGCACGAACATTGGCTACGGCGCGCCGTGGGTGGCTCAGTTTGGTGCCGCCCACGCGTTCGACAACTTCGCGCAACTGTCGGCGCCGGTCGCCGCGACGTATCGCGCGCGCCGCGATGCCATCACGAGCGTCATGCGGCGGCTGGGGGAGCGCGCCGAGCCGCCGCGCGGCGCCATGTACCTCTGGCATCCAGTGCCGAAAGGCGTGGATGACTGGTCGTTCGTGCACGCGATGGTCGAGGACGCGCGGGTCATGGTCGCACCGGGCAGCGCGTTCGGGCCGGGCGGCACCGGATACTTCCGGCTCTCCTACGTGGCGGAGCCCCACGTGCTCGAGTCCGCGATGGAACGCCTCGCCACGGCGCGGGCTGCACGCGGCTGGCGTTAGGCATCCGCGTCACGGCGCTCCCGCTTCCCAGCGCGCGCGCAGCGCGCGCTGCGCGGGCGTGGGAGATGCGACCTCGCGCAGCTGAACGAACGGGCGGTCGAACGGCGCCATGACGACGGTGGCCGATCGACGCACGCCACCGCGCTCGAACTCCACGTGCACCGTATCGCCCGACTTCAGCTGCCGCAGCACGCCAAGAAATGCGTCGCGCGCGGCGATCGGCTGCCCGTTCATCGTTCGGAGGCGATCACCGGTGTGCAACCCCGCCTTGCCCCATGCGCTCGACGGGTCGGAGACCTTCAACCGCAAGCCGGCCCCGTCACCGAGGTCGTACGGGTACGCCCGAAAGTCGGGCGCGGGACGGCCATCCTGGCCTAACGCGGGACGCCAGGTCACATCGGTGCGGAGCCCGGCGAAGCGCAGATAGTCGTCGAAGGGAATCGTCTTGCCGCCCCGCACGTGGGCGTCGAAGAACCGCGACACCGTGCATCCGCACACCTCGGCGATCACGCGCTCTACGTCGCGTCCCGTGAATCCGCGCTCGCCGGAATAGCGCTCCATCATGAGACGCATCACGTCATCCATCGACCGGCGGCCGCTCGTCGCGTGCCGGATCTCGAGGTCAATCATCGCGGCGATCAGCTCGCCCTGGAGGTGCGTGCTGGCCGAGTAGTCGCCGAGCGCTGCGGGATCGTTGCCGTATTCTGCCTCGCTCACCTGCTCCGCCGACAGCCGGGCATCTCCGGGACTCGACAGGTAGCGAGCGATCGCCGTCTCGAGGTGAGCCACGCGCGTAGACGTGCCCACGGGCAGGCCAGCGCGCCGACGCAGGAGGTCGGAATAGAACATCGAAAGCCCTTCACTGAACCACAGGCCCCGTGATCGTGGCGGCGTTCGATACGACACATCGCCGTACTCGACGGGCCGAATGCGCATCAGGTTCCAGGAGTGGAAGTATTCGTGCGCCAGCTCTCCCACGAACGACGCCAACCCTTCCGCCAGCTCACGGCTCGGCGCGCCTAACGAAACGGACGCCGGATGCTCGAGAGCGCCGTAGGCCCCGTCCTGGAGCTGGTACACGTACTCGCGGTACGGCAGTCGCCCGAACAGCGCGCCGGCCTCGCGCGCCAGTTTTTCGATTGCCGCGACGACTGCCACGGAGTCGAACGGGGCGGCGGCGGGCAGCGACCAGTACGCCACGCGATGCGGGACCGCATCCACGGTGAACCGCCAATCCCGAAGTCGGCCGATCAACATGGGAGACTCGACCAGAACATGCGTGCTGGTCGCAGCGAATGTGCGCGGATCGGACGTCGCGGTGAGCGCTGTGGCGATCGCCCAGCCGGCGGGCAGTTCCAGGGTCACGTACGATGGCGCAAGCGTCTCACCCACGACGTACATGAACGAGTGCGCGCCACCCACGAGGCCACCGGTCGGCGAGAGGAAGGGCTTCCACGCCGCACGCTCGCCTCTTTCGTCCGCCGGCAATTGGAGCCGGTAGCGGACGACGAACGCGCCACCAGGGGCGACCACTCGCCACAGCGCGCTGTCCACGCGAGTGATGCTCGCTCCGCCACGTGTGCCGTCGACGTGGACGTTCCGCACGAAGCGCGAGTATTTGTCGTCATATTCCGGATGCGCCACCATCGCGAGCAGCGTCGTGTCGCGCTTGCCGCGAACCGTCATCGCCACGTCGAACCCCGACAGGTCCGCCGAGTCGACGTGAAGGACGTACGAGATGACGTGCTGGCTCATCGCGAATCGCGAATCGATCGCGTCGGTCCAGTGCCGCAGGGGATTCTGCGCTGTCGCCGGGCGTGGCGGAGCAATCCCGGCGATCGCGAGCGACGCGACAAACGCGCGACGGACCATGCGGCAACGAACAAGCGGCGTGAGTGATCCAATCATGTGGACGTAAGCTCGAGGGTGATCGACGCGCACCGATGATTTCTAGATGCCGCCAGCACTCGGTTCGCTTGGAGCCATGGCTTGTTGGGTTCACCACGGCTGACGCACTCACCGTCCCGTTGCCCTCGATCGCGGACAGGCGTCGATTTCCTACGTACTATTCGCGAGCCTCTCGCAGGCATTCCCTTCGTTCTCGGCACCTTCGATGAAACCCGCCAGTCTGGCCCTCCCCCTCCTTCTCAGCGTGGCGTCGGCACCGCTGGCCGCACAGTCGCCGATCAACATTGCGACGCTCGTTCCCCACACCGACAGCTTCGTGGTCATGATCCAGGGGAACCCGCTGGGGTTTCAGCGTACGACGCTCGAGCGAACGGAGACCGGGCTGCGGATGGTGGACGACGTGCAGATCGGGCCGATCATGACACAGCACACCGAGGTGGAGTTCGCGCCCGATGGAGCAATGCGGTCGACGAAACAGACCGGCCAGGTTCGTGGCCAGAACACGAGCATCGAGATCGCCTATCACGACGGCCGCGCGAAGGGCAGCGCGACGACGCCCGGGGCAGCCGGTCTCGTCACGACCGCGATCGACACGACGGTGGCCGCGGGCGCGGTCGACGACAACCTCCTGACGATCGTCCTTCCGGGACTCCAGTGGTCGCCGACGGCGTCCATCACGCTGCCAGTGTTCCTCTCCGGCAAGGGACACGTGCAGCCGGTGACGCTCGCGGTGAAAGGCACGGAGCAGCTCACGGTACCGGCCGGGACCTTCGAGGTGTACCGCGTGGAGCTGTCCGGCGGCCAGGCGTCCGTCGCGATGTTCGTGACGACCGATCCGGCGCATCGCCTCGTCAAGATCGCTCCCCGAGGCGCGCCGCTCGAGTTCGTGTTGGCGAAGTAGCGGGCAGCCCGCGAGGAGGGCATTTTTCACGATCCCTTGTTCGTGGTGACACTCCGTGACTCGCGAAAGCCTTCTCGCCTACGTGTTCTGGCACTGGCGGCATCCGTCCGCCGAGCGCGGCGTTTACGAGACCGCTCAGCAGGAGTTCCAGCGCGCGCTCTGCGCGTCGCCGAGCGTGGGATTCGTTCGATCGTTCTCGCACGCGATCGCGGGTGCGCCGTGGGCCAACCAGGGGGGCGAGGCCTACGAGGACTGGTATCTGGTCCGTGACTCCGCTGCGCTCGACCCGCTCGACATCGCGGCAGTCACCGCGGGCCGAAAGGCCGCACACGACACCGCGGCATCGCTCGCCGCGGCCGGCACGGCGGCCCTGTACCAGCTGAAGCTCGGCACCGCGCCGTCGTCGCCACGGTCGGCCCAGTGGTTCGTGAAGCCGGCCAGCATGTCCTATCCGCAGCTGTACGCGGCCATCGATCCTGCCCTGGCTCCGGTCGGGGGCTCGTTCTGGGTGCGGAAGATGACGTTAGGCCCGTCACCGGAGATGTGCGTCCTCGCACGCGAACCGGCAACGTTGGCACCGCAGTTCCAGATGCTCGCGTTCCAGCTTCGTCCCATCTGGGATGCGTCGCTGGCCGACACCGGAGCGCGTTAGGCAGTGAGAGCGACGATCCTCGGCTGGAGTGCGGTGTCCGGGCTCGTGCTCGGTCTCATCGCCGGCCTCCTGTTGTTCGCGCTCGCCGTGGTGAGCGGGGAGTTGCTGGCCGGAGTGATTCCACGTCTGGCCGGGCGCGCCCGCGGCGCGCTCGCGATCTTCTCGTTCGTGTTCCTGCCGCTGGCGGGTACGGTGCTCGGCCTGCTCGAGGGACGGCTGAAGCTCCGATGACGATCCCTCAGGATGCCACGCTGCGGTTCACCGAGCCGCGAATTCGCGCCCTGCGCGCGGACGAGGCGACTCCGTTCAGCACGTTTGCGGAGCGGCTCTTTCGCGAGACGTACGCCGAGGGGTACGACCCGGCGGACGTCGATGACTACGTTTCGCACGCTTTCAGTCCGTTGCAGCAGTGGGCGGAGCTCACGGAGCCCGGTGGACGGGTGCTGGTGATCGAGGACTCACCGCACGGCCTTTTGGGATTCGCGCACCTTCGGCAGCCGCCGGCTCCCCCGGCACTCGAGGGGCGATTCGCGCTCGAGATCTCACGCTTCTACGTGGATCGCCCCTGGCATGGGCGCGGCATCGCGCGCGTGCTGATGTCGGCATGTATCGCGGAGGCGCGGTCGCGCGGCGCGAACGCCCTGTGGCTTCTCGTGTACCAGGACAACCACCGCGCGATCGCGTTCTACGAGAAGAGCGGGTTCCGGAAGGCCGGAACGGCGAAGTTCCGCCTCGGCAAGCGTGTGGATGACGATTGGCTCATGGTGCGTGGGTTCGCGAGCCCCTGACGTTCCACGATCGCTGCACTGCCGATGGCGTCCGACCACTACACGCGAATCTACAAGGTCGTCCAGCGCATTCCGCGCGGACGCGTGGCGAGCTACGGGCAGATCGCGGCGCTCGCCGGGATTCCGCGGCACGCGAGGCAGGTGGGTTACGCGCTGCATCACCTGAGCGGCGATTCCGACGTGCCATGGCAGCGCGTTCTGAACGCGGCGGGGGAGATCGCGAAGCGAGCGTATCCCGAGGACGCGCGGTGGCAGCGCGAGCTGCTCGAAGAGGAGGGAGTCGAGTTCGATGTCCGGGGTCGCGTTCTGCCGCGTTATTTCTGGAAGCCACGCGGTCGGAAGCGGCAACCTGATTGAAAACGGGGTCAGAGTCGAATTTCATCATTCCAACGCGATCGCGTCGGAATGATGAAATTCGACTCTGACCCCGTTTTCACCGCGACTTCGCACCAAGCAGCCGCAGATCCAATCCCTGCCACAGCCGGTCTCGCACCATGCGCGTCTCGTACAGAGCGCGCGTGCCGGCGCCGGTCACGGAGAACACTCGCCGCGAGCCGCCGTCGCCATCTACGCGCCTAGATGCGATGAGGCCCTTCTGCTCCAGCCGATCGAGCGTCGCGTACACCGCACCGATCGCCACCTCGCGATCGGTGCGGGTCTCGATCTCGCGACGGACGTTCATGCCGTAGGCGTCTTCGCGCGCGTGGAGCACCGCGAGCATTACCTGCTCCTCGAAGACGCCGAGAGAGGTGTCGGAGCTCATTGTTCGCGCAGTACGATGGCGGGGTCCGTACGGCTCGCGCGCATGCCGGGGATGACTGCCGCGAGTACGCCAACGACGAGCAGCACCACGGTCGCCGAAGCCATCGCGAGCGGATCGCTGGCACCAACACCGTAAAGCAGCGACCCCAGGAGCCGCGCGAGCGCGAAGAAGGCGGCGATACCCAGCACGATCCCCAATCCGACGAGGGCTGTCCCGCGCGCGACGATCATGCGCACGACCTTCGATGGCGCCATTCCCAGCGCCAGTCGGACACCCCAATCGCGGCTTCGACGGTTCACGAAGTGCGAGATCACGCCGTACACCCCGACGGCACCCAACACCAGCGCGAGCGTCGTGAGAATGGCGAGCAGCATCATGACTTGCCGCGCCGGGCCGACGGCCGTGGCGAACTCCCGCTCCATCGTGGATACGCGTTCGATCCCGGCGCCGGGAATCGTGCGGCGAACCATTTGGCGCGCATCCTCGAGCAGCGTCGCCGGGTCGCGCCCGGACGTGCGGAACACGACGCCCTGACCGCCGGCCACGAATGGTATCGTTTCGGCGAGCATGTACCGCGCCGGCCCCGGCGCATCGGTCAGACGCGCCTCGGCCACGTCGTTGACGACGCCGATCACGACACCTAACGTGTCGCTGAACCCGGTCGATACGCGGCGGCCGATCGGGTTGGTGCCCGGAAAGTATTTCTTGACGAGTGCCTCGTTCACGATGATCCCCGGCGTGGAACCGGCCGATGTCCGGTCCGCGTCGGTGAACATGCGGCCATCCCGAAGCTTGACGCCCATCGTCTCCAGGTACTTCGGCGTCACGAACCGGACGAAGGTCGTCGTCACTTCTCCGTTCGGGTCGCCCTCCACCCGAATGCCGGAGCTCCACCCGTCACCGCTGATCGGGAGGATCTGGGCGGCGCCCGCGTTCGTGACGCCCGGCATCGTGGCCAGCGCATCCGAGATCTCCCGCAGCGCCTGAAAGCGTCGCGGCGCCTCCATTTCGTTAGGCAGGACGATGTGCAGCACGCCGACGTTCCGGGTGTCGATCCCGGGGTCGATGGCGTACAGCTTGGCCACGCTGCGAACGAGCAGTCCCGCACCGGCGGCCATCACGACCGCGAGCGCGACCTCGGCGACGACGAGCGATCCCTCGAGGCGCCCGCCACGCCCGGCAATACCCCCCGTGCGCGAGCTGCCGATGACATGGCGCAGGTTCCCGCGCCACATCGCGACACCCGGCGCTATCGCCACCATGGTCGCAGCGAGCACCGCGGCGACCATCGCCGCGGCAAACACGCTCCAGCTCAGCGTAGCGGCCTCGCCCCACGCGCCGAGCGGGAGGGCGGCGACAAGCCCGCGGAAGGCCAGCACCGCGAGCAGCGCGCCGACGATTCCGGCGCCTATCCCCAGCAGGGCGGCCTCGGCAACGAGCTGCTGCGTGAGCCGCACGCGATTCGCGCCTAACGCCGAACGCACCGCCAGCTCGGTCGTCCGGCCTTCGACCTGGCCGAGCATGAGGGCGGCGACGTTGGCGCAGGCGATGAGGAGGATGAGTCCCATCGCGACGAATGTGGCCACGAGGGCCGGCGTGAGTGACCCGACGAGATACTTGCGGAGCGGCGTGAGTGCCGGGTTCTTGGTCTTGTCCCACTGTGCCGGATACTTGAACCGTTCACCGAGCATGCGGACGAAGTCGGCCATCGGCCCGGACATGCGCTCGACGGTCAGGCCGGGCGCCATTCGCCCGAGGAACGCGTAGTTCCCGGAACGATTGTCAGGTCGCAGCGGCTGCGGAATCCAGATTTTCGTGGTCGGATCCGGAAACCAGAATCCGCGCGGCATCACGCCCACGACCGTGCGCGGCTGGCCGTCGATGCGGAGTCGCTGGCCAACGATGGAGCGGTCGCCGCCAAGCTCCTGCCAGAGTCCGTAGCTCAGCACCGCGACCGCCTCAGCGCCGCGCTCATCCTCGCCCTTCTGGAACCAGCGGCCTAACGCGGGCTTCGTTCCCAGCACCGGGAACAGCTCGACGGAGCTGAAGATGCTCGGCAGCAGGCGAACCTGCCCGTCGCCGCGGTCGAGCAGGACATTGTCCGTGCGGTACGCCGCGAACTCCGAGAACCCCGGCACCCGCCCCCGCAGGTAAAGGAACTCCTGCTCCGACCAGTCGAACGGCATCCAGAACGCGACGAGCCCTTCTTCCGCCCGGTAGGGCAGCGGATCGAGCAGGATCGGCCGGGCGATCGCGTAGACCGCGGCAGTCCCGCCAATGCCAAGCGCCAGCGTGAGCACCGAGAGCACCGTGTACAGCGGGCGTCGCACGAGCCGGCGCGCCGCGTACCGTGCATCCATGATCCAGCTTTCCATTGAGGGACCTCCCGGTCGCATGCGGTTGGCGTTCGGCTCGAAGCCGCTCCAGCCTCGCCACCAGATGCGGCGGGTGAGCGACGGAGCCGACGACGCGAGTTGGCGCCAGTACCAGCGGCTCGCCGCCCGCTTCCCGAAAGTCCCGGCGCGGTAGGCGAACTCCGCTGCCAGGTCAGCGAGCACCTCCGAACGCTCTGCGAATGGCAGGAGCGCTCCGAGGATCGCGACAGGGACGCGCGGTGGTGCTGGTGGCTGTGCAGGTGAGTGGCTGGCCATTCGGGAACAACGAAAGTCGAGTGCCGTTTGTTTCTACATTGTAGAAATGACACGCGCAAGGCCGGGTCTCGAGCCTTGCCTGGGCTCGTTCTGTTGGACGGCGGCATCAGGCAGAAGGTTCAGGTCATTCCGAATTTTTTGCGGCGGCCCTTCGTCCCCTCCTGGTGGCACGTATCCCCGGACTCGGCAGTTTCATCAAGTGGATCTGGCGGCCGGCACCGGGTGCGGAGAAAGATTTCGCCATGACTCGATCTCTTTCGGTTCTCGTCGCATGCGTAGCGCTCCTGACGCCGTTCGCGTCAGCCCGCGCCCAGGGGCAGACGTTCGCGCTCCGGCCAGCGTCGCCCAATATCACGGTCACCAAGGATGTGGAGTACGGCCGGTCCGATACGGTCGCGCTTCGGATGGACGTTTACCGATCGGCCGGATCCACTGGGGCCAGCCCGACGCTCATCTTCTTCAATCACGCGACCGGCGCGGACCGGCGCTGGTTCTTCTACGACGCGTGGGCACGCGCGGCCGCGTCGCGTGGGCTCACCGCCGTCGTGTTCGACCTTCGGTTCGGGAGCGAGGCGTCGGACTTCCAGGCGCTCATGACGTATCTCACGTCGCGCGGCGCGAGCGTCGGTGTGAACAAGGATGCCATCGCCCTCTATGCGGGCTCCGGCAACGTGTTCACGGCGTTTCCGTTGGTCGAGGATCCGACGCTCACCACCGTGAAGGCGGCGGTGATGTATTACTGCGAAGCCCCGGTCGCGGAGTTTCGTCGGGACCTGCCTGTGTTGTACGTGCGCGCCGGTCTCGATAGGCCGAGCGTGAACGAGGAGATCGTGAAGCTCGCGGCGCTCGCGGTCGCGCAGAACGCGCCGGTGACGCTCGTGAATCACGCATCGGGGTATCACGGGTTCGAGATGTTCAACGATGACGACGCGACGCGCGAGGTGATGGAGCAGACGATCGCGTTCGTCAGACGCGCTACCTCGCCGGCATTTCAGGCCGCGATTCGCCACGGCGTCCCGGAGGCGACTGCGGCGGGGCACGTGCAGGTGCGCGACTTCGGCAAGGCCGTGCCGATCTATGCAAACCTCGTCGCCGCACGGCCGGATGACGCACGACTTCGCCTCTCGTACGGCGAGGCGCTGCTCGGCAACGCTCAGTTCGCGGAGGCGTGCGGCGAGTTGGAGAAGCTCAAGGGCAAGGGCCTCGGCCCCCGCGATCTGGGCCTGCCCGCGGCGCGGGCGTGCATGTTGAAGGGCGACGCCGACGCCGCGATGTCGTGGCTCAAGACGATTCCAACGCGGTTCCTGCCGCCTGACGTGCAGAACGACACGGTATTCGCCCCGCTCAAGACTCGTGAGGACTTCCGAGCATTGTTCTCCTCCCGTTAGGCGCGACAGAACAGGTAACTGGCCGGTAACTGGTTACTGGAATTGGTAATTGGTTATTTCAACCCTCAGGATGTCTCTCTCAGAGAGATGCGCCTCCCGAGGGGTCGGTTACCAGTAACCAATTCCAGTAACCAGTTACCTGTCCTGTCGCGCCGTTTCAGTTCCCGGGGAATACTGCCGCTCGATGTGGCCTTTGAGCTGATTCGGGTAGAAGTACACGTCGCGGAGGTTGCCAGACGCATAGCGCTCGGCCTGATCGTTGAAGTGCTTCGACTTCGGATCGCCGCTCTCGCCGCCGGCCGTCACGGCCCGCGCTCGAACGCTGTCGCCAAACTCCACCACGGCAACGAAGCTGTTGCCGCTCGTCCCGTACCACTTCTTCGTGTTCGGGTACGGGCGCGCGCCGAAGGACGCGAGGGATCCCCATCGCGATGACGTGAATGGAACCGGGATGCTCGCGCCGGCGTCGTCGAAGCTCGGCGCTATGTTGTCGTTCAGGCGCTGGAAGCGGTTGATGTTCCCCCACGGCGTCTTCCACGAGCCGAAGTCCGCCGTGAGCGAATCCGACGCCGCGACGAGCGCCTCGAGGAGCTGCGCGGGCGTCGTCCGCTTGGCGATGTACGTGTCGACGTTCATGCTCTCTTCACTGGCGTCCAGCCGTACACGCCGCGTGATCTCGTCGCCCCAGAACACCGCGACCGACGTGGGCACCGAGGTGGCCGACCATCGCTTGTCCCACTTCCTGAGCGAGTCGATCTGCTCCGCCACTTTCGCCTTCGTTGGGTTGCCGGCGGGCGTCTTGTCGTACGCCTGCAGCAGCGGCGGCAGCAGTACATCGAACGCCGTGAGGTAGCTGTCGAATGCGGCGGTCAGCAATCCGCCTAACGTGAAATCCTTCCGGTTCTGCAGCACCCGGATGGCGTGAATGCCACGCGCATTCTCGCCACCTGCGTCCACGTACAGCGGGTAGTTCTTTTCGTGCGGGCTGTCCGGGCCGGCGGCGGAGTACGGCCAGTCGTTCGTGTTGAACAGCCAGCCGCCCTTGGGGTTGTGGACGAACGGGCTCTCCTCGACCGACATGAGCGCGCCCCACTCGGTGGCCGGATTGCTGCCGTCAACGGGCTTCGACCAGTCGAACTTCGGATCACGCTTCGGGATGAAGTTCGCGTGGAAGTACGCGATGTTGCCGGAGTTGTCGGCGAAGATC
>Ga0163163_10002600_pt1 | contig 15303 bp, 15 predicted proteins | sample S65metaG_FD_119766 | JGI IMG/M metagenome (GOLD analysis project Ga0163163, IMG submission 119766) | Switchgrass rhizosphere microbial communities from Kellogg Biological Station, Michigan, USA - S6-5 metaG | ecosystem: Host-associated > Plants > Roots > Rhizosphere > Soil | place: USA... | reverse complement strand
TGGCGCCCCGGAGACGAATCGAACGTCCGACCTGCCCCTTAGGAGGGGGCTGCTCTATCCACTGAGCTACCGGGGCGCGGTGCGGCCGATTATATCGTCTGCGACGCCGCCCTTCGCCGCTCCATGCCCCTGTCATCCGCGGACGCACCGTTGCAGGCCCGCGTTGATTTCCTGAGGGCAAGCTGATAGCTTCGCGGTACCGCGCACCGGCCGGGTCTTCCCGCCGGTGGATAGGGAGCGCGTCCAGTGACAAAAAGCAATTCCGAAGCGCCGGTACGCCATCCGGACATCGAAATCAGGCAGGGCGAGGCCGGCGCTCGGGTGCGGATCTCGGGCGCCTGGGATATCCGCGCGCTGGAATCGCGCGCGCGGGCCTTGCGCCGGCGGCTGGCCGAAGTGACACGCGAGGTGGGCGGCGCCGGGTGGGACCTGTCCGAGGTGCAGCGCCTCGACCACGTGGGCGCGCTGCTCCTGTGGCAGGCCTGGGGCAAGCGCCGCCCCGGCCAGCTCGGGCTGCGGCCCGAGCATGACGTGTTCTTCTCCAACCTCGACCGCGGCAAGGAGCGGGTCGGCGCGCCGCGCGACTTCGATTGGCTCTCGCCTGTGCGCGCCCTTGGCGCCACCATGCTGCTCGTCGCCGACCACGCCTTGGACATGGTGCGGCTGCTGGGACAGATGCTGCTCGACTCGCTGTCGCTGGCACGGCATCCCGCGCGCGGGCCGTGGCGGGAAATCTCGGCCGGCATCAACCGCGCCGGCGCCCAGGCCGTGGGTATCACCGCGGCCGTGGGCGCCCTTATCGGCATCACCCTGTCCTACCTGTCCGCCGAGCAGTTGCGCACCTTCGGCGCCGACGCCTTCATCGTCAACATCCTCGGCATCGGCGTCATCCGCGAGTTGGGGCCCATGATCTGCGCCGTGCTGGTGGCCGGCCGCTCCGGCTCGGCCATCACGGCGCAGCTCGGCGTGATGCGCGTGACCGAGGAGCTGGACGCGCTGGCCGTGATGGGCATTCCCTACACCGTGCGCCTCATCCTGCCCAAGGTCGTCGCGCTCGCCGTGGTGGTGCCGCTGCTCATTCTGTGGACCTCCGGCATCGCCCTGCTGGGCGGCGCGCTGTCGGCCAAGGTGCAGCTCGGCATGGCCATGAGCCAGTTCATCTCCAGCCTGCCGTCGGCCGTGCCCATCGTCAACCTGTGGCTGGGCGTGGGCAAGGGGGTGGTGTTCGGCATCCTGATCGCGCTGGTGTCGTGCCATTTCGGCATGCGCATCGAGCCCAACACCGAGAGCCTCGGCATCGGCACCACGCGCTCGGTGGTGACCTCCATCACCGTGGTCATCCTCGCCGACGCGGTGTTCGCGGTGATTTTTGCCGACGTGGGCATCAGCCTGACATGAGCGCCGTGCCTGTTACCGACGAAAGCGCCGCCGAAACCGCCGCCGATTTTCCGCGCAGCGCCCCCGTCATCGAGGTGAAAAACCTGTGGACGGTGTTCGGCGAGCAGGTGGTGCACCGCGACCTGTCCATTTCCATCCAGGCCGGCGAGGTGGTGTCGCTGGTGGGCGGCTCGGGCAGCGGCAAGACCACGCTCATGCGCCAGATGCTCGGCCTCGAGCATCCGCGGCAGGGCTCGGTGGCCGTGTTCGGCATTCCGCTCGCCGGCACGCCCAAGCACCTGGTGAAGAAAATCCGCCGCCGCTGGGGCGTGCTGTTCCAGGAGGGGGCGCTGTACAGCGCGCTGCCGGTGTTCGACAACATCGCCCTGCCGCTGCGCGAGTTGCGCGCCTTCGACGAGGAATTCATCCACGACATGGTGATGCTCAAGCTCGACATGGTTGACATCGAGCGCCGCCACGCCTGGAAAATGCCCTCGGACCTCTCGGGGGGCATGATCAAGCGCATCGCGCTGGCGCGCGCCCTGGTGCTGGAGCCAGAGCTGGTGTTCCTGGATGAGCCCACGGCCGGCCTCGATCCCGACCGCAGCGAGAGCTTCGTCACGCTCATCCAGTCGCTGCAGCGCAGCCTGAATTTCACCGTGGTCATGGTCACGCACGACCTGGATACGCTGGTGTCGCTGTCGTCGCGCATCGCGGTGCTGGCCGAGCAGCGCATCCTCGCCTACGGCACGCTGCAGGAGGTGACGGCCATCGACCACCCGTTCGTGCGCAATTTTTTTCACGGCGAGCGCGGCAAGCGCGCCATGGCGGCGCCCGCGGCGCGGGCGCTGATCGGTTAGGAAGGCTTTGTGCTGAAGTGGCGGATATGCAAGGGGGGTGTGCCCCCTTGTTCGAACTAGGGAACAGGGAGAGACGACAATGGAAAACCGGGCGCATGCCCTCGCCGCGGGATTGTTCACCATCCTGCTCGGCGCGGCGCTGATCACCACGGCAATGTGGTTCAACAAGGACGACGTGGTGCTGCAGCGCTACGACATCGTGACCACGCAATCCGTTTCCGGCCTCAAGGTGGACGCGCCGGTGCGCTACCGCGGGGTGGAGGTGGGCCGCGTTTCCGACATCCGCATCGAGCCGGGCCCGGGCGGCCGCATCCGCATCGAGCTCGGCGTGCGGCCCGACACTCCGGTGACCAAGGGCACCTACGCCCAGCTCGGCTACCAGGGCGTCACCGGCCTGGCGCTGGTCACGCTCAACGACAACGGCGCCTCGCCCGAGCCGCTGCGCTCCAAGGGCAGGCAGGTGGCGCAACTGCCGCTGCGCGCTTCGCTGCTGGACGATGGCGAAGACCTGCTCGGCTCGGTGTCCGAGATCGCCGACCGCCTCAACAGCCTGCTCGACGACGACAACCAGGCCATGGTGAAGCGCACGCTCGCCGGGCTGGAGCGGGTGAGCCGCAGCACCTCGCAACTGGCCGAGCGCCTCGGCTCGGAGGCCGGCGGCGTGCCGGCGCTGGTGGCCGACGCGCGCGCCGCCATCCGCGACGCGCGCGCCACGGCGGCCAAGGCGGATACGCTGCTCGCCAGCCTGAACGCGCTGTCGGCGCGGGTGGACGAGCGGCTGGAAGTGGTGGGCCGCGTGAGCAACACCGTTGACGACGTGGGTGGCACGGCGCGCGCCTTCAACGACGAGACGCTGCCGCGGCTGAACGCCCTGGTGGACGAACTGAGCCATGAGACGCGCGCCCTCGACCGGCTGCTCAACACCATCGGCGAGCACCCGCAGAGCATTGTGTTCGGCGCTCCGCCGCGGCGGCCGGGGCCGGGCGAGCCGGGCTACGGAGCAACGCGATGAGCCGCGCTGTGCGCGCGGTTTCTTCGGCCATGGTGCTGGTCGTCGTGTTGATCACAGCGCTGGCCGGCTGCGCGCTCGGACCCGCGGCCGGCGACCCGGTGACCTACGACCTCAGGCCGGCGTCCGCCAAGGGCGCAGAAGCGAAAATGCGCCCGGCCGTGCTGGTGCCCGACGTGGCCGCGCCGACCTGGATGGACACGCCGGCGATTTTCTACCGCCTGGCCTATCGCGACGAGGCCCGTCCCCAGGCTTACTCGGGCAGCCGCTGGGTCATGCCTCCGGCCACCCTGTTCACCAACCGCCTGCGGCAGAAAGTGGCGGCGGCCAGTTCCGGCGGCGTGGTGGTGCCGTCCGACGGCGTCCGCGCGCCGTACACGCTGCGGCTGGAAATCGAGGATTTCTCGCAGGTGTTCGAGACCGAATCGAAAAGCCACGCCGCGTTGCGGCTGCGGGCCTCGGTGCTGAACAGCCGCAGCCTGGTGGCCCAGAAAAACTTCAGCGTCGACCTGCCCGCCGCCCGGCCCGACGCCGAGGGCGGGGTGCGCGCCCTGACGGCGGCTTCGGAACAGGCTATTGAGCAGGTCATCGACTGGGCGGCCGGCCACATCAGATAGGACCGGTGTCAATCCCAAGCCGCATCGCAACACACTGTCGGATTTACAATTTTCCACGGAGACTTGGCGGCCGCTCTCGGGTAAAATAGCGGCCTTTCCGCGCCTCTGGGCGCGGACTTTCTGGAACCCGGAACGCTATGCTGACAGGCAGTCTGGTCGCGATCATCACGCCGATGTTCGATGACGGCCGGCTCGACTATGCGCGCTTTCGCGCCCTGATCGACTTCCACGTCGCCGAAGGCACCGACGGCATCGTGGTGGTCGGCACCACGGGCGAGTCGCCCACGGTGAACGTCGACGAGCACAAGGAATTGATCCGCGTGGCGGTGGAGCACGCCGCCGGACGCATTCCCGTCATCGCCGGCACCGGCGCCAACTCCACGGTCGAAGCCATCGAATTGACGGCCTCGGCCAAGAAAGCCGGCGCCGCGGCCTCGCTGTCGGTGGTTCCCTACTACAACAAGCCTTCGCAGGACGGCCTGTACCGGCATTTCCGCGCCATTGCCGAAGCGGTGGACATCCCCGTCATCCTGTACAACGTGCCCGGCCGCACGGTTGCGGACATGTCCAACGACACCGTGCTGCGCCTGGCCGAGATCCCCAACATCGTGGGCATCAAGGACGCCACCGCCAGCATTGAGCGCGGCACGGAATTGCTCGCGCGCGCCCCGGCCGGATTCGCCTGCTACAGCGGCGACGACGTGACGGCGCTGGCGCTCATGCTGCTGGGTGCGAAGGGCGTCATTTCCGTCACGGCCAACGTCGCCCCTCGGCTCATGCACGAGATGTGCGCGGCCGCGCTGGCAGGGGAAGTGGGCCGTGCGCGCGACATCAATTTCAAGCTGCTCGGCCTGCATCGCAAGCTGTTCGTCGAGGCCAACCCCATTCCGGTGAAATGGGCCGCGGCCCAGATGGGCCTGGCCGGCGGCGGTATCCGACTGCCGCTCACCCCGCTCGCGGCCCAGCACCACGACACCGTCCGAGAGGCCCTGCGCGAGGCCGGGATCGGCATCCCAAGCGGTCTGCGCGTCGTCGAAGGAAAGGCCTGATGCATACACTGAAGCGCACCGCGTCCGAGTTCTCCGTGGAAAATCCCGTCTGGCGCGGCCTCGCCGTGGTCGTGGCCGCCTGCGCCGCGCTGGCCGGTTGCGGCACCACCGAAAAGATCAACGCCCTGGGGCAGATCGACTACAAGTCCGAGGGCAAGCAGAAGCAGCTTCCGCCGCTGGAAATCCCGCCCGACTTGAAGCAGCCCAGCCGCGACGACCGTTTCGCGCTGCCCAATGCGCCGGGGGGCACGTCGGGCACGGCCACGCTGTCGGCCTACAACGCCAGCCGGCCGGGCACGGGGACCGCTTCCTCCGACGTCCTGCCGTCGGTGCCGGACGTCCGCATGGAGCGCGCCGGATCGCAGCGTTGGCTGGTGGTCAACGCGCCGCCGGACAAGCTCTGGCCGCTGGTCAAGGATTTCTGGCAGGAATCGGGTTTCCTGCTGGCCACCGAAAACCCGGACACCGGCGTCATGGAAACCGATTGGGCGGAAAACCGCGCCAAGATTTCCCAGGACTTTGTGCGCAACACCCTGGGCAAGTTCCTCGACCAGGCGTTCTCCACGGGCGAGCGCGACAAGTACCGCACCCGCCTCGAGCGCGGCGCGCAGCCCGGCACCACCGAGGTTTACATCAGCCATCGCGGACTGGTGGAAGTGGTGTCCAACAATGCCAACACCATAGGCAGCACCATCTGGCAGGCGCGGCCATCCGATCCCGAGCTGGAGGCCGAGTTCCTCGGCCGCCTGATGACCCACTTCGGCCTGGACAACGACCGCGCGCAGACCGTGCTCAGCAAGGCTACGCGCGTCGACCGCGCCAAGCTGGTGAAGGCGCCCGATGGCGGCAGCGCCGTGGAAGTGCAGGAGCCGTTCGACCGCGCCTGGCGCCGCGTGGGCCTGGCGCTGGACCGCGTCGGTTTCACCGTCGAGGACCGCGACCGCTCCAAGGGCTACTACTTCGTGCGCTACGTGGACCCCGACGCCGATGCCGCCAGCAAGAAGGACACCGGCCTGTTCGCCAAGCTGGCGTTCTGGCGCAGCGATCCCAAGAAATCGGCCGAGCAATACCGCATCCTGGTGCGCGACGCCAAGGACACCAGCCAGGTGCAGGTGCTCAACAAGGACGGGGGCGCGGACAGCTCCGACACGGCGCGCCGCATCCTGTCGCTGCTGCAGGACCAGTTGAAGTAGGAACCTGAAGCGGTGATCGCAACCGGCAAGGGGCGCGTTTCGACACGCCCCTTGTGTTTTACCTCAGAGCGTTTCTTGCAAGCGATCTCCGCATGACGCGCTTCGCCTCGCTCGGCAGCGGCAGCGAGGGCAACTGCCTCATCTTCGAAGCCGGCGCCACGCGCGTGCTGGTCGACTGCGGCTTCAAGCCCAAGGAAGCGCAAACCCGGCTGGAGCGCCTGGGCATCGAGCCCGCCAGCCTGTCCGGCATTCTGGTTACCCACGAGCACTCCGACCACGCCGGCGGCGTGTTCGCCCTGGCGCGCCTGCACGACATCGGCGTGTGGCTGACGCACGGCACCCTGGCTGCCATGCGCGAACCGGATCCCGACGCGGGCCGCGACGTGGCCTGCCACATCATTGACGGGTTGACGCCGTTTTCCATCGGCGACGCGCGAGTGGAGCCCTTCACCGTGCCGCACGACGCGCGCGAGCCGGTGCAGTTCGTGCTCTCCGACGGCGCGCGCCGGCTGGGCGTGCTCACCGACGCCGGCTGCTCCACGCCGCGCATCCAGGAAAGCCTCAGCGGCTGCGATGCCCTGGTGCTCGAGGCCAACCACGATCTCGACATGCTGTGGAACGGCATCTACCCGCCGTGGCTGAAGAAGCGCGTGGCCAGCCGTTTCGGCCACCTCAACAACGCCGCCTCGGCGTCGCTGCTGGCGGCACTCGACCGCTCGCGCCTGCGCCACGTCATCGCCGCCCACCTGTCCAAGCGCAACAACACCGTGGAGCTGGCGCGGGCGGCGCTGGTGGCCGCGCTCAACTGCGAACCGGGTTGGCTGGGCATCGCCGACCAGGCCGAAGGATTCGCCTGGCGGGATTTATAGCGGCGGACTAACCAAATGGAGTGATCGCCGGGACTGCTCTGGACCGTCTGTCGCTGAACTAAATTAATTTGGCGGTTTAGCGACGGTTATCCACCTATCGCCACGTCGGGCACGCCGCGGCCGGCTTGGCCGCCTGCCCCACGCCTTACTCCTTATTCGAGCCCGCTGCGGAGCGTGTCGACCACCGCTTTGAATGAGCCGGCCACGGTGGAGGCCAGCCACCAGCACCCCGCGAGCAAGACGGCGCCGAGGCTGACCAGCCCAAGCGCCAGTCCCGATTTTGCAAGGTAAACCAGCCGCTCCTTTTGCAAGCATTCCTCCGTCCGGTGCCCGACTTCAGGCCAGCATACTGATGACAGGCGATTTGAAGGCCGTTCCGGTGGCTTTTTCCCGTCTGCCGATCGGCTTAATCTGCTCCGCCAGGCGCTCCGAGGCGCCGGGCACGCTCCCGGGCCCGAGCCGCCTCTAGGGTTCACACAGCGCGCCGAGGCCCACGATGATGAGATTGGGATTCAATGCAGGGTCGGGATTGAAATCCTTTCCGACCGAGCGTATGTGCTCCACGATCTTTTTACGCATGGCCATGAGCACGGGCGCTTCGGCCCTGACGCACGCCGCTACGACACTCTGGGCGACCATGACGATCATTTTCCGGGAGCGCTGGCCTGTCGACCCCGATTGCGCCAGGGGCCAGGTTGCGGTCAAGGTGAGCGGCCCACCCACTTGAAAATGCGAGGAAATGTCAGGTTTGAAATGGCCGATGATTTCAAGCAGGATGTCTTGAAAGAAATCGCGGATTCCGCTGCGCGTTTTTAGAAGAATCAAGCCCGTCCCCCGCGGTCGATTCATTGAATGATTGATCATGTGACGTTTGCATGTCCGGGCTATAAAAGCCGCTAGTCCGTCCGACTCCGGCCGCGCCAAAAGCAAACGGCCCCGGAGGGCCGTTCTGGTCAAGGACGGAAGCGGAGGTTACCAGTCGCTGCCGCCGCCCCCGTCACCCCCACCGCTGTCCCAACTCGACGAATCCGACAGGCCGAAGTCGTTCCCGCCCATGTCGTCATTCTGCCCGGCCCAGTTGTCGCTGGCCTGCCGGCCAGGCGCGGTGTTGTCCGGCGCCAGGCTGGTGCCGTGATCGCGGTCGGTGAAGTGGTGCGCAAGCGCCTCGCCCGCCACCATGCCGGCGCCCAGCGCGGCGCCGGTGGCGAGACCGCCCATGATGCCCGAGCCGATGCCGCCGCCCGTCGGGGCCGGCGCGCCGTAGGGGTAGGGACCGCCCTGAGGACCGTAGCCGGGACCCGCGGGATAGCCCGCTGCTCCGCGGCCGAAGCCGTTATTGGCGTAGGTCGGCGCGCCGGTGGCCACTGCATTACGGCGCGCCATGGCGCGCACCACGAAAACCACCACGCCGACGGCCAGCAGCGCGATGATGATGGTGCCCCATGGCATGGAGGGCCCCGGTGACGCGGCTGGCGTCAGCACGGCATACCCCGGCTGCGCGGCGCTGCCGGTGATGCGGGCGCGCAGTTCGCGCACCGCCTGCGGCGAAGCGAAGGACAGGCCCGGCTCGATGCGCTCGGCCGTGGCCAATTCGCTGCGCGCCGTATCCATGCGGCCCTGCTTGGCCAGCAGTTCGGCTTGCACGTAATGCGCCTTGGCGCTATTGGGATGGTCGCGCAGCACCTTGTCCATCATGGCTTGCGCTTCGGGCATGCGGCCGGACTCGGCGGCCTGGTAGACCTGGTGGATGGTCGGGTCGTCCGCGGCGCGGCTGCGCGTGCTGTAGCCGGCCATCAGCGCCAGCGCCAGCAGGGTGAGACCGAAGGCGCGCCAGGCCCGTTGCATCAAGGCCTGGCCGTCACGGCCGGCCGCGACCCGCGACGCTGCATTATTCGTTCGGAACCCGTGGTTCATGAGAACCTCCTCGGAGTGTATGGCGCCTAGCTGGGGGCGGAATGCCGCCGATCAAGAGCGGTGAAACCCGGCAAATGTAAAGCTTTGTTAAGCCCGTGCGCCCATGCGTGGGCACATTGGCCCATGCCGCCGTTGGACCATACCCCATAAGGGGCGTTCACGCGACCGATAAAAAAAGCCGGCCCGCGGGCCGGCTTTTGTCGGGAGGGTAGACCGGAAACACACGCCAACAGGCACGGCCGGGCAGCTCCCGAGGTGAGCGCCGGACTACTTCTTGGCTGCGTCGGCGGCCGGAGCAGCGGGCGTGGTCGTCGTCGTGCTGGACGAGTTGGTCGTGGTCGTCGAAGCGGACGAAGCGGTGTCAGCGGGCTTGGCGGCGTCGGTCGACGGAGCGGGCGCGGGCGCCGGCGCGGCGGCGGGGGCCGGAGCAGGTGCGGGAACGGGTTTCGGTTCTTCCTTGCTGCAAGCGGCCAGCGCGAAGGCGGCCATTGCGGCGACGATCAGCGTACGTTTCATCTTGTATCCTTGAGAGAGAGGGTTTTGTTGGAGATTTTAATTGATCTGGCTAGGCCGGGGTTGGCCTAGCCGGTAAGTATACCAGTGAGCAAAAAACCAGCCAACACGGCCATAGGGGATTCGGAGGGGTGTGGTGGAGCATTTCAAGCCGCTGACGTTTTCACGCCCGCGGCGGACTTTCCCGCTTCACAAACCGGTCGTGGAGGCCGCCACGCCCGGCACCGAACTGTCCCAGATTTCGTCGAAGCGCTTGCGCATGCCGGCTGACTCGACCGGGTCGTTGAGCAGGTACACGCCGCGCGCCTGGGCCGCCACCGGGCGGCGCACCAGGCCCCAGTCGTCGGCGAGCACGAAACAGTCCTGCACCCGCGCGGCATCGCCCTGGGTGCGGTGGATGAACATGGAGGCCGAGAACAGCGTGAGCAGCGCCACCACGCGCGGGCAATAGCGGCGCACGTGCTCGGCGTCGTGCACGGCGATGTACAGGCGGTTGGCCGGGCTGCGGCGCAGGAACGCGCGCAGGCGCTCGATGCGGGCGGGGTTTTCGAGCGAATATTCCGTCAGCGCGGGATCGAATATGCGCAGCTCGCGCCGCGCTTCCGACACCAGTTGATCGGCCGATGCGGCATATTCCGACTTGGCGGTGAGAAGCTTTCTGGCGGGCTCTGGTCCAGCGGCGCCGGGTTCACGGGTCATGGCGGGGCTCCGATGTGCAGCCAGCCATGAAGATACCAGTCATGCAGCAGGCGGCATAGCCGTTGGCCATACGGTCCGGGAGGCAGGGCGCGCTGATCGGCCAGCCGCTGCAGCCAGCGCGTTCCGCCGGCGCGGGACGGTTCGCAGGCCTCGCCGTTGATGTACGCGCCGTAGCCGCTGGTGAGCATGAGCGAGCCCCGGTCCAGGCGCGCGCCGCGCGCGCGCATCGCGGCGCCGAAGCGCGGCGCGGAGAGCGGCCGGCGCGGACGCTCGAACACCACGCGCGGCTTGGGCTCGGACAGCCATCCGCCCAGGAAATCGGCCATGTCGCGGCGCGTGAAACGCAGCCGCCCGAGCTGCGTGGCGAGCTCGTTGACCATGGCACCGGGCAGCGCGGCGGGATGAGCGGCCGGCTTCAATCCCGGATCGGCGTAGCGCCCCGCGCGGTTTTGCTGTGCGACGCGCTCGGAGAACCGAAGCAAGAATTCCGCCATCAGCTCGCTGCGCGCCGGCGCGCGAAATCCGATGGAATAAGTGCTGCACCAATCGATCGCCACGCCGTCGTGCGCCCAGCCCGGCGGCAGGTACAGCATGTCGCCGGCCTCCAGCACGTACTCCGCCGCAGGCTTGAAATTCCGTAATATTTTGAGCGGAGCATGCGCAAGCAATTGGCGGGCCTTGGGTTCGCCATGGGGCGCGATGCGCCAGCGCCGCCGGCCGCGCCCTTGCAAAAGAAACACATCGTAGGAATCAACATGCGGCCCCACTCCGCCGCCCGGCGCGGCGTAGCTCACCATGACGTCGTCCAGCCGCGCCTGCGGGATGAAGGAGAAGCGCCGCAGCAGGCGATCGGCCGAATCCAGGTGCAGGTTCAGCCCCTGCACCAGCAGCGTCCAGCGCGACTTGGGCAGCGCCGTGAAACGCCGCCGCGCGAAAGGACCATGTTCCAGGCTCCAGCGCGCGCCCTGGCGCAGCACCAGGCGGGATTCAACCGCGTCGCCGGCGGTGAGGCCGAACAAGTCGCCGGGCTCGATCAGATCCCCGAAGCCGGGCACCGCGCCGCGGATGAGCAGGGGGCGCTTTTGCCAGTAGTGCGCGAGAAAACGCGACGGCGTACGCCGTCCGAGCAATTGCAATATCATGGATCCGCTTTCCAAACATCGCGGGCGGTGAACGGTTCATGGCCTTCGGACATGGCCGTGCCAGACGATGGGGAGGGCGCTAGATCGTGGTGGATTTTTATGTGCGGGCATTATAGTCTGTGCACCAGCGTCGCTGTGCATGGGCGACGTGCATGGGGGGCGCCAGGCGGGGCGCATTACACCGTCGCTTCGCTTTGGCCGCACAGCGTGCGGTGACTGAAAGGAGCCTCTGCCACATGGCGCCGCCGATCGACATGCTTCAAGCGGGAAAGCAAGCCCCCGATTTCATCCTGCCCGACGCCGACATGGAATCGGTGCACCTGTCCAAGTTTCGCGGACGCAAGCACGTGGTGCTGTATTTTTACCCGCGCGACGGCACGCCGGGCTGCACCATCCAGGCCACCGAGTTCTCCGACCACGAGGGCGATTTCGCCAAGCGCAATTGCGTGGTGCTGGGCGTGAGCCCTGACGATTGCCTGCGCCATGCCGAGTTCCGCGACGCCAACGGCATTTCCATCCGCCTGCTCGCCGATCCCGAGCGCCGCGTGTGCGAGCAGTATGGCGTGGTGCAGTCGGTGAACGCCGAGGGCGGCCAGACCGGCAATGGCGTGAACGGAAGCAGCGGCGGCGGCGTGGCGGTGGAAGCGCCGCCGGTGCGCCAGACCATCGCCCGCGCCACCTTCGTGATCGACAAGCACGGCGTGGTGCGGCACGCGCTCTACGGCGTGTCGCCCAAGGGCCACGCCATGCAGGTGCTCGACCTCGTCAAGGCACTGGAGCGATGAACGTCGCCCCCGGCACCGTGGTGTCGCTGGCGGTGCGCCTGTTTGACCTGCAGGGCGAGCTGCTGGACGAGCCCGAGCAGCCGGCGCAGTACCTGCACGGCGGCTACGGCGATATTTTCCCCAAGGTGGAGGCGGCGCTGGAAGGCAAGCCCGTGGGCGCCAAGGTGCAGGTGAATCTCGAACCCGAGGACGGCTTCGGCGACTATGACGAGCAATTGCTGCGCGTGGAAGACCGCGGCCGCTTTCCCGAAACGCTGGAAGTGGGCATGCGCTTCGAGGGTGAGTCCGACGATGACGAAGGCGTGATCTACACCGTCACCGACATCGCCGAGGGCAAGGTGGTGCTGGACGGCAACCATCCGCTGGCCGGCATCGGCCTGCGCTTCGACTGCGAAGTAGTGGACATCCGTCCGGCCAACGAATCCGAGCTCGCCAACGGCAGCGCCGACGACCCCGACTCGGTCATCGTCCGGCCCCTGCCTTAGTCCTCCAGCCGACCTGCCCCTGAAATGGGGGATACAAGGGGCACGCCCCCTTGTTCATGCCATTCCCTCCCGCAGCCGACCCCGCCCCGCCGCATTCGCGTTCGGGCGCGGTTCGCGTCATACTCCCCGTCAAACCGCCCTGAGGGAGGAGCGCATGTCGGGAATGATGGGAATCATCGCCTACGGCCTGGGAACGCTGATCGCCTTTGCGCTGATCCTCGCGCTGGCCGTGGTGTTCGTGCGCGACATCACGCAGAAAAAGCACACCGTGCTGCGCAACTATCCGGTGATCGGGCACCTGCGCTACTGGATGGAAGAGCTGGGCGAATACTTCCGCCAGTACTTCTTCATGAACGACCGCGAGGAGATGCCCTTCAACCGCGCCACGCGCGGCTGGGTGTACCGCCTCGCCAAGGACGAGGGCGGCGTCATCGGTTTCGGCTCCACCAGCAATTCGGCCGAGCCCGGCTCCATCCTGTTCGTCAACGCGGCCTACCCGGTGCTGGAGGAAGACCGCCTGCCCACGCCGCCGCTCACCATCGGCGAGGGCTGGTGCCGCGAGCCTTTCGAGGCGAAGTCGCTGGTGAACATCAGCGGCATGAGTTTCGGCGCCATCTCCGAGCCCGCGGTGCGCGCGCTGTCGCGCGGCGCGGCCCAGGCCGGCTGCTGGATGGACACGGGCGAAGGGGGCCTGTCGCCCTACCACCTCGAGGGCGGCTGCGACATCATCATGCAGGTGGGCACGGCCAACTACGGCCTGCGCCATGCCGATGGGCGTTTTTCGCTGGAGCGCGCGCGCGAGGTCGCCGCGCATCCGCAGGTGAAGGCCTTCGAGATCAAGCTGTCGCAGGGCGCCAAGCCCGGCAAGGGCGGGGTGCTGCCCGCGGCCAAGGTCACCGAGCAGATCGCCGCCATCCGCGGCATCCCCGCGCACCAGGATTCGATCAGCCCCAACCGCCACCGCGACATCGCCAACGCCGACCAGTTGCTCGATGCCGTGGCGCGGCTGCGCGACCTCACCGGCAAGCCGGTGGGCGTGAAGACCGCCATCGGCGGCTGGGAGTTCATGAACGACCTCACCGAGGCCATCCAACGCCGCGGCCTCGACTGCGCGCCGGATTTCCTCGCCATCGACGGCGGCGAGGGCGGCTCGGGCGCGGCGCCGCAGGCGCTCATGGACCACATGGCCCTGCCCATTGCCGAGGCGCTGCCGCGCGTGGTGGACGCGCTGATCGAAACCGGCCTGAAAGGCCGCATCCGCGTCGTCGCCGCGGGCAAGCTGGTCACCTCGGCGCGCGCGGCCTGGGCGCTGTGCGTGGGTGCGGATTTCGTCAACACCGCGCGCGGCTTCATGTTCTCGCTGGGCTGCATCCAGGCGCTGCGCTGCCACATGAACACCTGTCCCACCGGCGTGACCACGCACAACAGGCGCCTACAGCGCGGCCTGGTGGTGGAGGAAAAATACCTGCGCGTGGCCAACTACGCGCTCAACATGGCGCGCGAAATCGACATGATCGCCCACTCCTGCGGCTGCCGGCATGCGCGTGAATTGCGCCGCGAGCATGTGCGTATCGTGCAGGCGGCCGGGCAGAGCATCGCGCTCAACAAGCTCTATCCCTACCCTGAAGCGAATGCCAAGCTGAAAGTGGCCTGAGCGTTGCCGGGGAAGGCATGGGCAATCACCGGCCCTGCTCTTCGGCGGCTTCGTGGACCCGCCGGCCGGGAGCGGTTCATAGGAATTCCAACATTCATGGTCCGGAGAGCGTCCGCCTCAGAAGCAGGGCCGGCGACCGCCCATGCCTTCCCTGGGACACCAACGCGGATTGGTGAAAAAGGCTGTTGTTACACCTTTTGCGCGCCGGGCCTGCCATCCTCCACCACGAAGCTCGCCAGCGTGCTGCACCCCGCGTCCCTCTTCGTCACGTTCGCCATGGCGCGCAGGTCCACGCTCATGCGCTCGGGTGTCACCTCCACGCGCACATAGCCGCGATAGCGCGAATCGCCAAGCCGGATATGCGGGTTGTCGGGCAGCAGGCGGTTCACCGTCTCCTGCGCGAAGGACTGCGAGGTGATGGAGGTGCCGACGAACTCGGTGGCGATGATGGGCGAGGCGGGGTTGTCGAAGTCGCTTTTGAGGTCGGCCACGTAGAACATGTGCACGTCGCCGCCGATCACCACCGGGTTGGCGGGCTTGCGCTGCTCGATGGCTGTGAGCAACTCGCGGCGCGCGGCGGGGTAACCGTCCCAGCCGTCGGTCCAGGCGCGGCGCGCGCTTCCGGCGGGACCGGTGGCCTTCTGGTTGAACTGCGCCATGAGCGTCTGCTGCGCCACCACGTTCCAGCGCGCCCGCGATGCGGAGAGGCCGGCGGCGAACCAGTCGCCCTGCGCCGCGCCCAGGATGGTGCGGCCGGGCGCGGCAAGCTCCGCGCATTGCGTCACGTCCACGGTGTTCGAACCGCCGCCGCGGCCGGGGCGCGGGCAGGCCTCGGGTGAGCGGTATTGCCGGTCGTCGAGCATGTGAAAGGTGGCGAGGCTGCCGTGCTGCACGCGGGTGTACAGGCGCGCGCTGGGGCCCAGGGGCAGCATGCTCCGGCGCAGCGGCATGTGCTCGTAATAGGCCTTATAGGCGGCGGCGCGGCGCATCAGGAACCACTGCGGATCGTCGCCGTATTGCGAGCGGTCGTTGGCGTAGTCGTTCTGCACTTCATGGTCGTCCCAGGTCACCACCCACGGCGCCGCGGCGTGCATGGCCATGAGGTCCGGGTCCGATTTGTACAGGGCATGGCGGGCG
>Ga0163163_10002598_pt1 | contig 15306 bp, 13 predicted proteins | sample S65metaG_FD_119766 | JGI IMG/M metagenome (GOLD analysis project Ga0163163, IMG submission 119766) | Switchgrass rhizosphere microbial communities from Kellogg Biological Station, Michigan, USA - S6-5 metaG | ecosystem: Host-associated > Plants > Roots > Rhizosphere > Soil | place: USA... | reverse complement strand
GCCCTGGTCTGCGCCAGCGTGTTTTCTTTCGCTCCCGACGTATCGATAACGTAGTCGGCATACTTGATTTTCTCCGCCAGCGGCATCTGCCGGCTCAACCGGTCCAGTACCTGCTCGCGAGTCATGCCGTCGCGCGACATTGCACGCTCAATCTGCTGCTCTTCGCTGCAAACGGCCACGATCAGCTTCGCATAGTTGCGGTAGCTGCCCGTTTCCACTAGTATCGCAGCTTCCACCACCGCAATGCCATGGGGATGGGCGGCGGCATGCTCGTCCATGAGGCGGCGTTCGCGGGCCCACACGGGCGGATGCACCAGCGCATTCAGGGCGGCCAGCCGCTGGGTATCGTGGAAAACCAGGGCTGCCAGTTTGGGCCGGTCGATGGTGCGGTCCACCCTCACGATTTCAGGGCCGAATTCTCTTATGACCGCATCATAAGCTTCCCCGCCCGGCTCCAGCACGTGATGTCCCAGTTCATCGGCCTGGATCAGCAAGCATCCCTGGTCCGCCAGCGCGCGGCCCACAAAGCTCTTGCCGCTGGCTAATCCGCCGGTGAGGCCGACCCGCAACATGAACTATGCGGCACCCTGATGCCGTTCGGCCAAGCCTACCGTGTTCGACATCAGCATGGCGATGGTCAGCGGTCCGACGCCCCCCGGCACCGGCGTATAAGCGCCCGCCACGCGCGCTACGTCGAGCGGGTTGACGTCTCCCACCACGGCTCTGCCCTTGCTCGCGAACTCTTCGGACCGTCCCAGCCGCGCTGCTTCAACTGGGTCCGTAATGCGATTAATGCCGACGTCCACCACGGTCGCGCCCGGCTGAATGAAATCGGCCGTGACGAACGCCGGGCGGCCGATGGCCGCAACCAGAATGTCCGCCTCACGGCACATCTCAGGTAAGTTCACCGTGCGCGAGTGGCAGATGGTCACGGTAGCGTTTTCTTGTAGCAGCATGAGCGCCATCGGCTTGCCGACAATGTCGCTGCGCCCCAGCACCACCGCGTGCCTCCCCGCCATCGGAATTTGATAGTGCTTCAGCAGTTCGATGATGCCCGCGGGTGTGCAGGACCGTGGCGCGGGCCGACCCGCCACCAGGAAGCCCACGTTCGTAGGATGGAACCCATCCGCGTCCTTATCAGCGGCCACTGTTTCCAGCACCCGCCGCGCGTCGACGTGCTTCGGCAATGGCATTTGCACCAGAATGCCATCGATGTCCGACCGCCCATTCAGTTGCTTCACCAGTGCCACCAGTTCTTCGGTAGTGGCCGTTTCGGGAGGCGTCAGCTTTTCGCTGAAGATGCCCAACTCCGCACAGGCTTTTATCTTGCTGCGCACATAAATCTCAGAAGCCGGATCATGTCCCACCAGCACCACGGCCAGCCCCGGAGGCCTGCCAAGCTTGTGAATCCGCGGCTTCAAGCGCGAAAGAATCTCGAACTGCACCGCCACGCCATGAAGGATGATGGACATTCCTTGACGAGTCTAACACTGGGGCTCCGTGCTATTCTTCCGTTTAGATGGCGACCAAGGCCTTCATCGTCACGCCCGAGCAGTATCTTGCCACCCAGTTCGAGCGCGAACCCGAACTGGTTCGCGGCGAAATTGCAGAGCGTCCCTCGCCAACCTTTCAACACGGAAATATCCAATTGCGGATGGGCTCTCGTCTGATCGCCCTCCAGCAGTCCTACCCCGTGTTTACGGGCGTCGAAGTCCGCGTCCGAATCGCGCCGGACCTCTATCGAATCCCCGACATTTCGATGTGGGAGGGAACGGCCCCCGACGCCGTACCCACTTCTCCACCTTTTCTGGTCGTCGAGATCAGCTCGCCCGATGACCGCCTCGACGCCATGCTGCAAAAACTAGAAGAGTATCGAGTCTGGGGCGTCCAGAATATTTGGCTGATCGAGCCCGAGCTGAAACGGATTCACGTCTACGATCACGGTTCGCTGCGAGAGGTCTCACGTCTGGAACTGCCGCAGTTTGGCTTCGCCGTCACGGCCCAGCAGGTGTTTGCTTAGTCCGCGAGGCTTTACTTTTTCACATCGCGGTGGGTTTCCTTGACGCGGAAACCGGCGGCCGCCAGCCGCTTGCGGATTTCACTGGCGATCAGCACGCTGCGGTGGTGTCCCCCGGTGCAACCGAACGATATCGTCAGGTAGCTCTTGCCTTCTGCGATATAGTGCGGCAGCAGATAGATCAACAGCTCGGAGATACGCTCAATGAACTCCGTGGTCTGTGGAAAAGAACGAATATAGCGCGCCACGCTTGGATGCTTGCCGCTATAGTTCTTGAACTCCGGAATATAGTTGGGATTGGGCAGGAACCGTACGTCGAACACCAGGTCGCTCTCGGCAGGCACACCGTGGCGGTAGCCGAAACTCGTTACCTGCACCAGGATATCCGGGGACCCCTTTTGCCCTCCGAAAGTCCGGTGGATGGTTTCCCGCAACTCGTGCACATTGAATTTGGTGGTATTGATGATGGGGTCCGCCAGCTTTCGGATTGGCTCCAATTGCTCACGTTCGTGGCGGATGCTGGCGCTAACGCTTTGCGCGGTGCCGAGCGGATGCGGGCGCCGGGTCTCGCTGAAGCGCCGAATCAGGGAAGACTCGTCAGCTTCAAGGAAGATTAGCCGCGTTGGCACCATCCGCCGAATGCGTTTGAACAGGGCCGGGAAGCGCTCCAGAGCGGCGCCTTCGCGTATGTCTACCACTAGCGCCGCTCGCCGAATCGTTGGCGCGTCCTTGGTAAGTTGGGCGAACTTCGGGATCAATTCGATGGGCAGGTTGTCCACCGAATAGTAGCCCAGGTCTTCCAGCGCCTTGAGGACAGTTCCCTTGCCCGAGCCGCTCAGCCCGGTGATGATCACCAGTTCGGTTTTGGGTACACTTGCCGTCTTTAGCATCGCTTCGCGGAGGAGACCGGCGTGTCAACAAAGCGACGCGACGTCGTGGTCTGCAACCAGCTCCTAGGTTTCGATTAGATCATAGTGGCCGTCGCGGCGGCGGATCAGCATGCAAACCACCTGCTTCTCGGCGTCGCGATAGGCCACGTAATCGCGCCCATCTTCCATCTCCAGCAGCGCCTCTTCGAGCGTGATGGGTTTGCCGCGCTCGTGATGATTAGGGCGGAACACGCGCGCCTCTGGGGCGGCAGCTTTCCGCCGAGCCTGGCCGTTATTACCCGCGGCGGCCTTCCCCGGCGCGATTTTGCGTTGCACCGCCGCTTTCGATGCAACCGGCTCTGCATCTTTCGCACCCACCACCTTAATGGAATCCGACCGGTGCATAGTTCCGCGCCACTTGGCGCCTTCCTTGGCCGCCTGTTTTTCGATCCGGTCGAGCGCGGTGCTAATCGCCTTAAAGACGTCGCTGTCGGATCCAATTCCCACCAATTGGTGATTGTGAATACGCAGGCTGATCTCCGCTTTATGGAGATACCGCTCGCTGGTCACCACCACGTGGGCTTGTTTCTCCCCGCGACCGTCCACCAGTTTGGATAGCTTGGCAAACTTGGTATCCAGCTTTTCTTGAAGCTTAGCTGGAAGACCACTCTTGATCCCCGTATAGCTGACCTTCATGTTGGAATTCTCCGCTTTACTTGCGAACGCGTCTTTGATGTGTGGAAGGAATCCGCATATCCTCGCGGTATTTCGCTACCGTGCGGCGAGTCACCTGTATGCCTTCGGCTTGCAGGCGTTCCGTAATGTGTTCGTCGGTGAGTGGATGGGCTGTATCCTCCTCTTCGATCATTTTTTTAACTCTGCGCTTCAAGATCAGCAGCGGCGTGCCGCCGCCCGATGGCCCCTGCACCGCCTCCGAGAAAAAGTACCGCAGCTCGAAAACGCCCTGCGGGGTGTGCGCGTACTTGCTCGAAACCGCGCGGCTCACTGTGGAAGGATGCACCCCGATCTCCTCCGCGATTTCCTTGATCATCATAGGCTTCAGGAAATCGATGCCGTCCTCCAGGAACTCCAACTGACGACGCACAATCGACTGGCACACTTTAAGGATGGTCTGCTTGCGCTGTTCAATGTTCTTCATCAATTGAATCGCGCTGGCGTACCGCTCCTTCACGTAATTGCGGACGTCCTTATCCGGCTCCTGATTCCGGTCCAGCATGCGCCGGTATTGCGGATTCAAGCGCAGTTGCGGCACATCTTCATCGTTGATCTGGATCAGGTAGTCTTCGCCGTCTTTCGAAATATAGACGTCCGGTTCCACCTGCCGCGCCCCCGCACCGGAGTAGCGCAGGCCCGGCCGCGGGTCCAGATGACGGATCACGTCCACTGCAATCTCGATGTGCTCCAGCGGACGATGCAGAACTTTCGCCAATTCCTTGAATTGCTTGAGCTCCACCAGTTTTAGGTGATCGGCAAGAATCTGCCACGCCACGCCGCCCTTGCCGTTGCGGCTCTCCACCTGCAACATCAGGCATTCGCGCAGGTCCGCCGCCGCCACGCCGGCAGGGTCCAGTGTATGGACCACTTGCAATGCCTCCGCCATCACCGCTGCGTCGTGACCTTCGGCGGTGGCGATCTCCTCGGACGTGGAAGTCAGGTATCCGTTTTCGTCAAGATTCCCAATGATCCCCTCTGCCGCGTCGCGCACGTTTTCGGGCAGCGCGAGCAACGCCAGTTGCGATTGCAGGTGATCAGTGAGCGTTACCGGCGAAGACAGGAAAGTTTCGAAGGACGGCTTCTCGGAGATTTCAGAGGCAGGGCTCTTGTAGCCGGGGTCGAGGTAGTCGTCGAAGTAGGAACCAAAATCGATTTCGTCGAACGGATCGGCGGCCTTGGTTTCCGGGTTCTCCACAGTCCCGGCTAGGACCTGGTCCGCAGTCGGATCGTCCGGTCCAATGCTCGGAGCAGCGCCGTCGAGCGAATTCACCACTCTGGCCATGGGGTCGAACTCGCCGTCGACTCCATCTACCTCAATCGGTCCCGCTGTCACTTCCAGAATGGATTGATCCGCCGGATCGCCTGAACGCTCGCCCTCGGCTTCGAGCAGTGGCTGCAGTTCTTCGGGCGTGAGCTCTTCGCCGCCCTCAGTGGCCTCTTCGAGAACCGGATTCTGCGCCACCTCCGCTGAAATCATGTCCTTCAATTCCAGCCGGTTCAATTGCAGCAGGCTGACCATCTGCACTAGCCCGGGCGTCAGTATCTGCTTCTGCGAAACTCGGACCTGCAGGCGCGGTGACAACGAACCCATAACTAGTCCCATCCTAACACCGGACTCGTGAAAGGCAAGTCGTCGAATACCCTGCTCCCAGGGGTTCTGAGCACCCTGTAAACACGCTATAATAGACCGTTTCCGATGCGCTATCTGCCCGCCCACGCGCAACACATCGGAGCTCGCCATTACCAGCAGGATTCGATGGGTTTGGCGGACCCGGAAGATCTCGCCTTTCTGGCTCACGGAGGCTTCATGGCTGTGCTCTGCGATGGCATGGGCGGCATGGAACATGGGGATGTGGCCAGCCAAACTGCGGTGCGCGCCGTTCGCGACGCGTATGCCCTGAAGCTCCCGACGGAGAGCATTCCATCTGCGCTCGAACGCGCCGCCCGTAAAGCCAATGAGCAGGTGATCGCAGCCGCGCTGGATCTGGGGTTGAAAGAGGGAGTCGGTACGACGCTGGTGGCCGCCGTGCTTCACGACGTTAACCTCTACTTCCTCTCAGTCGGAGACAGCGCCATCTATCACGTACGCGGCGGCGATATTCACATGGTGAACCGCCCGCACGTGTTCGCAAACTTGCTGGACCAGGCAGCCGAGCGTGGTCAGATCTCCCAGTCCGAAGCCGCACAACATCCCGAACGGGAATCGCTCACCAGCTTTATTGGAATCCACGATCTGCATGAAATCGATCTCAACACCGCGCCCTTACCGGTGGCCGCGGGCGAAACGATTCTGCTCGCGAGCGACGGTCTGTTCAAGACTCTGGAGCCGGCCGAGATTCTGGAGTGCCTGAACGGGCATCCACAATCCTGGCCGCAGACCCTGGTGTCACGTACGCTCGCCCGGCGGCGCCCGGGCCAGGATAATGTCTCGGTGGTTTCGGTCACCCTCGATTCCGGATCGCTGGGTAAATTCGCTCCCGAGCAGCCCGCAATCAAGTTGGCGGCGGGAAAAATCTGGCTCTTGGCCGTACTGTTCCTGTTGCTTCTAGCCGCCGCATTCGCCGGAGGGTGGTATTTTTCGCGGCGCTGAAGCCACGCTACTGACTGCGCGCTTCGCTACGCTTAACTTGCGCGCGCCGTCTGCCCTGCTCCAGGTTTGCCGCCGCAGTTTCTTTCGCCGCGTCACTCACCTTGATGTTGTTCACCACTTTCTTCGCACCGGCGGTCTTCGCCATTCGTGTGGCCGCGCCCTTGTGCTGCACGACATTGGTCGAGCCATCCCAGTAAGCGACCCCGCCTTGCACGCGCACCGTGAACCCATCCTTGCCGATCTTCGACTTCGCAAGCTTCGTCCGGATCAGGGCCTCGGTCTCCTTGTCTTGCAGCGCAGTTGTGCCCTGGCCTGCCATAGGCTTTGACGGCGGAGCTTTAGTCTGCGCTACCAAGGCTCCGATGAAAAGAAAAGCGGCCAGGATAAAGGGACTCATACAATCTAGTCCACGATCCTGGCCGGAATTCTCAGTTTATTGGCGAGGCGTTTCTGCCTGCACGCCGGGGGATCGTTGAAAGAGCTGATCCAATGGCGGCTCACCCGCCGCGAGTTGCTTGGGCTCCGATTTCTTGCGCTCCTGAAGGTAGAAGTACAGTGACCCCATCGTGGTGTTTGTCGGATCGAGTTGGATTGCCCGCTGTACTTCCAATTCACCGCGATCGAGGACCCCGTTGCACACCAGGGAGAGTCCGAGATTGTAGCGATTAACCGCATCGTGAGGTAACAATGCCGCTGCTTGCTCAAAGGAATACATAGCATCTTGATATCGCTCTGTCCGCATGTATTCCACGCCGAGCAAACTATGAACGTAGGCTGCTGAATCGGGGTATTTCGCCAGCGTGAGGGTCAACTGCTTGATCGCCGCGTGGTGGTCGCCCGAGTCCATGGCCCGTAACGCCTTCTGCAGCATACCGCGCGCCTTCTGGGAGATGGGATGCCGCAAAGAGTCTGTAGAAACTGTCACCGCGCCGCTTCGATCAGCCGGTTTATTTGGAACGTGTACTTCCCTATACCGCCCTCCGTCGAAAGGCCCGCTACCACGCTGGACAAGTTCCGGGGTTACATCGGTCGGGACTTGTGCGCAGAGCGGCAAGGTCGAAACCGCTGAACAAACGACGATCGTTAGCGAGTATGCCCATTGCAATTCCATACATCTAGTCTCCCGCCCATGGTGTTCGGCGTTCTCGACCGAAAACATTACAACATGATGATTAAAATGTTACAGTTTAATGACATTTTCTGCAATAGGAAAAGTTGGGCGTCCGACCAGGCAGTGCAAATGATCGATAAGTCGAGCTTTGGCAATGATGTCTGCGGGCACGGCGATTTTCGGCGCTACAGTGCGGCCCAAAAAGAAAAAGGCCACGGTTTCAAAACTGACTTGCAGTTTGAAACCGTGGCCTCAGTGACCCCGGTTATAGCTCAGCGGGCCTAGAAGTTATAGCGTAATGAGAACTGGATCTGACGCTGTGCGCCGAGGCCCACGTCCCTGCTAACGGTGGAATTTGCAACGCCAAACGCGCCGCCAGCCGAAGCTGAACTGTACGCTTGGCCAGGCTGGATCTGATTCGAACCGGTACCCAGTGCGTTGTTCAGCACGGCCGGTGGATTGGCGAAGTTGGTGCGATTGAAGATGTTGTAGATCTCCGCACGAAACTCGATGTTGCGGATTTCATCAAACCGGAACTGTTTGTGCAGCGTGAAGTCGATCTGCTGCATGCCAGGCCCATGGAGAGGGAATCGGCCCATATTAGCGAAGGTCCCCGGCTGCGGAATGGTGAAGGCCCCCGGATTGAGGACAAATTTGTCGTCGGAGAGGTGCAGGAAAGGATCTGCGCCCGCTACTTCATTGGGGCGGCGGTTGTTGCGGAAAGCGCCGCCATAGGGATTGTTGATCACCGGCGTGGTCACCGGAACACCGCCAACCAGAATTGGCGCTCCCACATAGGAGTTGTTCCTCGGGTCCAGGTAGACGAGGTCGGGCCGGCTTATCGTGACGTCGATCGGAAGGCCGGTTCGCGCGTTCATGATCCCGCCAACTTCCCAGCCGCCTAAAGCGAAGTTCGCAGCTTTGTTCTTGGGGTTGTAGGGCAATGCGTAAAGCACTGACAGGTTGGCGCTATGGCGCACATCAAAGGCGTTGTTTCCGCGGTCTTCCCTGAAATTAAATGGGTTCTGCGTGGTTTGAGCTTCGTTTGAACCACCGGTATCGCCGATGCTGTGGCCATAAGTCCACTGGAAACCTGCTGTGAGACCCTTCGCAAAGCGGCGGTTGAGGGAAGTTTGGAGCGACTCATAGTGATCCGTGCCGCCGCTGGTTTTGAAGTCGACCTGCGCAAACTGTGGGCCGAACTGCAGCACCGGGCTGCCAGCGCCCGTCGCATTGTTCATAGTCACGCCTACGATTCCGTTGGTCCACGAGCGTAGGAAAAGATTGCGGCCCTGGCTGCCGACATAGGCCACCGTCAAGATCGTACTGCCGGGCAGCTGCTGCTGAATCGAAGCGGTATAAGACAGAATCTTTTCTGGAAGACGGTAATTCGGGCCGTAGCCACGGGGTTGGTAGCCAGGGTGATTGGTGGAGGTAAAGCCGGCCAGCGCTTGTGAGGGGATGATCGGCCAAGCGATGTTGTTTGTGAGCGTGACGGAGGCGCGGTCAGAATCGATCGGCTGGAGTTGGTCCTCAGTTTGGCCCGGACCGTAGTAATAGCCGGCGCCGATCCGAAATACTGTCTTGTTGTTGAATCGTTCCGGCGACCAGGCAAAGCCCAGCCGGGGCCCGAAGTTGGTCTTTGAGCTTTGGTACCAAGGGGTGCCGCTGGGCATGATCTGTCCGGTGGCGGCGTTAAACAATACGCCCAAACCGCGGTCCTCTGTCAGCGGATGATAATATTCGTAACGGAGACCGTAACTCATGGTGAGATTCGGCCGTATCTTCCACTCGTCCTGGGCATAGCCGATCAGATAGTATTGCTTGAGAAAACGGTTACCGGTCACACCGTTGGCGAACGGGGAGGGTCCGCTGGTATCGCCCAGCACCTGTATCTGCGACGGCTTATTACTAAGCAAGCCATCCAAGTTCGAAAAGGTGTAGGTGGTGCCGCCCAGGCGGTCCGTATAAAGGCGCACGGGTCGCAGTTCAAAACCGAATTTCATCGAGTGCGCTCCGTGCGTGACGTTCAGGTTATCGATATATGAAAGGGTGTAATTGGTATAGGGCTGTCCGCGTCCGTTCTGTGAACTGTTGCTTCGCACCAAGTTGCCCAAGCTGGATGCGCCCGCGGAAGCACCCTGGCCTCCAATTCCCGGGATCGCGACGGTTCCGGTGAAGCTGACTGCAAAGGCGCTGGTATCCACGCCGGAGATCGGCGGAGCGTAACCTGAAACTCGCGTTTTTGCGCCGTTGAATCCGACCTTGATTTCGTTGATGATGGTCGGCGTCAGGATCTGCTGCAGGCCCAGGACAGCATTTTGCGGTGTCGCCGTCACGAGCGAATACGCGCCACTGACATCGAAGGGCGCCTGCAGATAACCCTGGTCGCGGTTATACCGCAGGTAAGCATTGAGTCTGTCGCTGATGTGGTAATCCACGCGAAGGCTGCCAAAATCTTCGTCAATCGAGTTGGACCCGCTTAGCTGCGCGACGTCCAGGTCCGGGTTGCTGGTGGCGATTCCCGTGGGATAACCGGCCAACAGCGGCTTGATGGAAGCCACTGCGCGAGCGCGTGCTTGAGCGCTCGGAACCGTGCCAAACAGGTTGAAGCCGGCTCTTTGCCGCAGGGCTTCATAGGCCGCAAAGAAAAACAGCTTGTCTTTCACGATTGGCCCGCCGATTGAGCCGCCAAACTGATTCAAACGCAACGGCGTCTTGGTGGCTTTATCGAAAAAGTTGCGAGCATCCATGGCGTCATTTCGCAGATACTCAAACAACCCGCCGTGGAAGCTGTTCCCGCCAGATTTGGTCACAACACTGATCTGGCCGGCGCTGCCGGTGCCGAATTCAGCGGGGTAATTGCTGGATTCAACCCGGAACTCGGCCACCGTCTCCAGGCTGGATTGCAGGCGGAAACCAGTCGACGACTCACCGCTCAGATTGCCTGGCGAGGCATCGACGATGGAACTGCCCTCGATGCCGTCAAAACGAATCTCGTTTTCCTGATTTGCGCGGCCGCTGAAGCGGATGTTATCGAACGATCCGCCTCCGGCTGTCTGCGCCCCCGGAGTCAAAAGATAAAGCTGGGAGAGCTGGCGTCCATTGAGTGGCAAGGTCCCCACTTCGCGGGAGTTTACATTGGCTCCAATCGAAGCGGACGAGGTCTCGACTTCGCTTAATGCGCCCGACACCACGCTGACTTCTGTCGTCACCGTTCCAGGCTGCAAGGCCAAGTTCAGGTTTCGTTCCTGTCCGGCGCTGAGCGTGTACTCGCGCACTTCCGCATTCGCGAAATTCGTGGCCGTGGCGGTCACGGTGTAGGTGGAAGGAGTCAGATTACTGATGACGTAGAATCCCTTATCGTCAGGGGTGGCCTGGCGTTTGGCGCCCGTCTTTTCGTCCGTGACGGTCACACTCGCTTTCGGTAATACCGCGCCGGACGAGTCAGTTACTGTGCCCACTATGCGGCCTTGACCGGATTGAGCCAGCGCATAGATAGAGAGTGAGAGGAGGAGAAACAGGTGTTTCATAGTTCCTCTTGCATTCATAATCGCCCGTATAGTCATAGATACCCGTTTCAAGTAAATCCCCTTATGGTTAACAACCATAACAATCGAGCCATTACGGATCGATGAATATCAGGTCAATCTTCGGTAAGAAGTTCTTTCCTGCCTCTGCAAACTTGCTAGGCTGTTAGTGCCGGACTAGTTCATGAGCAGCTCTTTGTTTCGACGGCTTATCGCCGCCGCTTTGGCGCTGGTCGCACTGACTCTTCTAGACATTAACTACGTCCTGACCACCCACGCGGCGCGGATCGGCGCTCCAGTGGACCCCGACGTTCGCACCCTTGTACTCGCAATCTGCATGGGTGCCGCACTCCTGGCCCTGTTCGTGGGTCTGCTGGTCTCGCGTGCACTCACCTCCCGCGTTAGGCGCCTGAAGCGCGCCGCCGAAGGTCTGTTGGGCGCGGAAGCCCAACCTGGCGGGCTATCGGATCCCAACGACGACCTGGGATCGCTCGAACGATCGCTGACCGGCGTGGGCCATGAGTTGCGCGGCCTGGTGAGTAATCTGCGCTTTGAATCCGCCCGCCGCGAGGCGATTCTATCCGGCATGGCCGAAGGTGTGCTGGCGGTCGATCCTGATTTGAAAGTGACCTTCTGCAATCAAGCCTTATTGGCCGCCATTGGATTTCGCGGCAGCCACTATCAAGGCTTTGGCCTGCTCCAATTGGTTCGCGATCCGGCGCTTTATGAACTGATTCGATCCGTGCGTTCTACCGGCGAGGCGGCCACTCTTCGCTTTCATCTTTCCGCCGACACTCCGCGCACCTTCGGGGCGCATGCCACGCCCCTCGCCATGCCGTCCGGCCGTGGCGTGATCGCCATCTTCCACGACATCACCGACCTGGAACGTCTGGAGCAGGTGCGCAAAGACTTCGTCGCCAATGTTTCGCATGAGCTGCGGACGCCCCTCGCCGGCATCATCGGTTATGCGGACACGCTGCTCGATGGCGCGCTCGACGACACTGCCAACCGCCAGAAGTTTGTCGAGATTATTCGCGCCAACGCCGTGCGCTTGGGCAGTATCGCTGCGGACCTCCTGGTGCTCTCCGAGCTCGAATCTGGAGCCGACCAAGATGCCGAAATGGTGTCGGTGCGCGCCGCCCTCGAATCCGGACTAATCACCGTCGACTCCGAGGCGCGCGATCGCCAAGTGCGTCTCGTACGTGAGGAAATGCGGGATTTATACGTCGCCGGCAGCCGCTTGCGTCTGGAGCAGGCTTTTCTGAACCTGCTGGCTAATGCCATCAAGTTCAACCGGCCGGAAGGCGAAGTGCGGGTTCGCATCACACAACTCGACGACGGCCGCGTGGCCGTAATGATTTCGGACACGGGCGTCGGCATTCCCTCGCGGGATTTGCCGCGCATCTTCGAGCGCTTTTACCGCGTCGACAAAGCCCGCTCGCGCCAGGTGGGAGGGACCGGCCTGGGACTTTCAATCGTAAAGCATGCCATTGAGCGAATGAACGGGACCGTTACCGTCGACAGCCAGGTCGGCAAGGGGACCACGTTCCAGGTGCTTCTGCCTGCCGCCGCGAAAGTAGGACGGGTCGCCTGACCCAGGCGCCAGCGTCTTTCCCGTAACACAATCGTAACTAAATGTTCATGACAGGATCACGCGAGGCTTGCTACAGTCATAACTTGTGACACCTTCTCCCCAACCCTTTCACATCGAGGCAATTGACAACGCTTCGGGCGCGAAAATCTTCAAGCTCTCGGGTCCTCTTACCATTCAAACCCTCTACGATTTCCAGCAGATGGTACGTGACGAAATAGCCAAGCCAATCATTATCGACATTTCGCAGGTGCCCTACATGGATTCAGCCGGGTTAGGCTGCATTGTAAGCGCCTTTACTTCGTGTCAGAGAAATCAGCGCGCGTTCGGGATCACCGGCCTCACCGATCGTATAAAAACTCTGTTCACGGTGACTCACGTCGACGGCTTGCTCCCCTGCTTCGATTCACTCGAAGCGGCGGCGGCAGCAGTAAAGGCGAAAAATCCGTAACGTAGTTGTAACTTTACTTTAATTACACAATCATTCGCGCCCTATAACCTCTTCCCTAGGTTGATTTTGAAAAACTGTGTGCGATCCCTTGGGGATGGGCGCGCCAGATTGTATAGCGCAACTTCCATACCTATTAGGAGCGAACAGATGAGACGAATCAACGAGCGAACGGGACGGGTGCTTCTGGCCTGCCTGTTGAGCTCTATTATCCCCCTTTCAGCAGCCGATAACCCAGTGGCGGAGCCCTCTGAGATCGAACAGCTTAAACAGATGCTGGCGGATCAGCAGCGGCAGATTAATGAACTCCGGCAAGCCCTTACGCAGCAGCAGACGCAGCAGCAAACCAAGCAGGCTGATGGCAATGTCTCAGCGTCCGCTGGCTCGCCCGTCATACCGCCAATGGATCCCACACCGGTGAGCACCTACCGTAACCTTGGCCAAGTAGCCAGCACCAGCGCGATTCTGCCGCACCCGCCTGCTGCCTTCGCGATTCCAACTCCGGCTTTGCCACAACCGTCCCCCGCCCCCACCGCGGCGTCCAAGAATCCCTGCGAGGCGGATCCCGACAAAACCATTCCTACTTTCCTTCGGATGGGCAACGTGTGCATCGTGCCGATCGGCTTCATGGATCTCACACCGGTGTGGCGGGACAAGAACGCGGGATCCAGCATGGGTTCCAACTTCGGCAGCATTCCTTATAACAACACGGCCAACGGTAACCTCTCGGAATTTCGCTTCAGCTCGCAAAACGCGCGCATTGGTTTCCGCATCGATGGCGACTGGAAGGGTACCCACTTCATCGGCTACAACGAATTCGACTTCAATGGAACCAGCGGATCGACCGCTCTCGCCGTTTCAAACGGCGCGATTGTCCCGCGCCTCCGATTGTATTGGGCGGATGTGCGCAAGGGTAAGGTCGAGTACCTGGTCGGCCAGAGTTGGAGCCTGTTGACGCCCAATCGCAATGGCCTTTCCGCACTGCCCGGCGATCTGTTCTACACCCAGGTCGTAGACATCAATTATATGGCGGGCCTCACCTGGACGCGCCAGCCCGGCATGCGTGTTCTCATTCATCCGAACAAAAAGCTGACTTTCGGCTTCTCCGTCGAACAACCCGACCAGTACATCGGTGGATCAGCGGGCGGCTCCGGTATTACACTGCCCTCCAATCGGGCGGGACTCGCCGGAGCGCAACTCGATAACGCCCAGAACATCAGCGCGGGCAGTTATCTGACGCAACCTACCGTCACGCCGGATTTCATCGCCAAGGTCGCCTTCGATCTTCCGCGCCTACACTTCGAAGTAGGCGGCATCGAGAGCAACTTTAAGACGGCGAGTACTTCCAACCTTACGGGGCCGTTTTATACCGCGCACCACACGACCCAGGGCGCCGGACTTCTGGTCGGCCTGAATGTCGCCGTCCTGAAGAATCTCCGCCTCATTTCGACTAACTTCTTTAGCAATGGCGAGGGCCGCTATCTGTTTGGGCAGGCGCCGGACGTAATCGTTCGAGCGAACGGCGATCTCAGCCCTGTAAGGGCCGATGGCACCATCGACGGATTTGAAGCGACCGTTAAGAACACTCTGTTTTACGCCTACTATGGCGGGATTTACATCGGACGTAACGTTGCCATCGACACCAACGGCAGCAGAGTTGGCTACGGTTACGTCGGCTCTCCGAACAGCCAGAACCGCTCCATCAACGAATTTACCTTCGGATTCAATCAAACCATGTGGAGGAATGCGCGGTACGGCGCCATCAACCTTATGGGTCAGTATGAATATCTGATGCGTAGTCCCTGGTACGTAGCTCCCGGGAATCCGAAAGCGACCCACGATAACACGATTTACATGAATATCCGGTACACCCTACCGGGAGGGATGCCAAACTTCTAAGTCTATGATTGCTCGGGCTGTTTCTAGGTCACACCAGGGATGGCCCGAGCCGTGTAATGGTTCTGTAATAAACAATTGATTAAATAGGAGTAACATATGATGAAGCGACTTGTGACTCAGGTGGCACTGGTAGCCGCACTGGCGACCGGCGTGGCGTCAGCACAACAGATTCTGATCAACGCGGCGGGTGCCACGTTCCCATATCCGATGTATTCAAAGTGGTTTGACGATTACCACAAGAAGTTCCCGAAACTTGCCTTCAACTACCAGTCGATTGGTTCCGGCGGCGGCATCAAACAGGTGACCGAAGGCACTGTCGACTTCGGAGCCACCGACGGGCCCATGAACGACATGCAGATCAAAGAGTTCCGCGACAAGCGCGGCTTTGGGATCCTGCACTTCCCGACAGTGATGGGGGCCGACGTGCCTGTCTACAACGTCGCTGGCATCAACACGGATCTCAACTTCACGCCTGAAGCCCTGGCAGGGATCTTCCTGGGGAAGATTAGGAAATGG
>Ga0163163_10002595_pt1 | contig 15315 bp, 16 predicted proteins | sample S65metaG_FD_119766 | JGI IMG/M metagenome (GOLD analysis project Ga0163163, IMG submission 119766) | Switchgrass rhizosphere microbial communities from Kellogg Biological Station, Michigan, USA - S6-5 metaG | ecosystem: Host-associated > Plants > Roots > Rhizosphere > Soil | place: USA... | reverse complement strand
CTATCTCGGTGTGATGATCGACGATCTCGTGACGCGCGGGGTCAGCGAACCGTATCGCATGTTTACGTCGCGCGCAGAGTATCGACTGCAGTTGCGCGCCGACAATGCCGACCAACGCTTGACTGACAAAGGAATTGCAATCGGCTGCGTAGGTGCCGAACGCGCGCGCTTGCACAAAGAGAAAACTTCGGCGCTGAACGATGCGTACGAATTTGCAAAATCAGTTTCGCTCACACCGAAGGAAGCCGAACGTCACGGTCTGTCATTGAACAAAGACGGTCAGCGGCGCACCGCGTTCGAACTGTTGTCGTATCCGAGCGTGACAATCACACAGCTCGCAAAAATCTGGCCGCGTTTTGGCGAGCTTGAACCGAAGATCGCCGAGCAGATCGAAGTTGACGCGAAGTACGATGTCTATCTTTCGCGCCAGGCGGCGGACATCGCAGCATATCGACGTGACGAGAGCGTAGTCCTGCCTGATGACTTCGACTACGCGGCGTTGCCCGGGCTCTCAAATGAAATGAAACACAAATTGCAGGTGCACCGGCCGCGCACGATCGGGCAAGCAGGCCGCATCGACGGTGTCACGCCGGCGGCGCTCACATTACTGGTGGCGCATGTCCGGCGTGCCAAAAAAACTTCAGCGAAATCGGCGTGAGCAAAAGCGGGCAGGGGGCTCAAGATCTCTCTGCCAACAAAGCGCGTGCGCTTGCCCTGTTTCCTGTTTCACGTGAAACGCAGGACCGCCTCGATCAATTCATCGAAACCCTGTTGCGATGGCAGGCCAAGCTGAACCTGATCGGAAATTCGACAATCGCTGAAGTCTGGACCCGTCACGTTGCCGATTCGCTCCAGCTCTTGCCGCTGGCGCCAAAGGCTCGGACCTGGGCCGACCTCGGTTCCGGCGGTGGCTTCCCAGGCATGGTGATTGCCTGCGCACTCGCCGACGAGGCCGGGGCGCGGGTCCATCTTGTTGAAAGCAATGGAAAAAAAGCGGCTTTCCTGCGCGAGGCGGTGGGCGTGACTGGAGCGCCGGCGGTAGTGCACGCGGTCCGGGCGGAGAAATTTGGGGAAAGCTGTGCAGAACCCCTCGATGCCATTACTGCGCGCGCGCTGGCCCCATTGAAAACGTTGTGCGATCAGGCGTTTCCTTTCATTTCGCGGGGAGCGGTCGGACTCTTCCCGAAGGGTCAAGATGTAGATGCCGAATTGACCGAAGCCGCTAAATATTGGAGACTCGACGCCTCAAAAGTGCCCAGCAAGACCAGTCCCGAAGGTTCGATCGTCCTGATTCGCGCTCTCGAGGCCCGATAAAGCGTCAAACCAGGCCAAGGTGGACTCGGGGGCCTGCGAGGCCAGCGGCCATCAACGGAAAGCTGCCATGACCGAGAATCCTTCTCCAGACCAGCCCGCCGATACGCCGGTCGTTGCCTTTGGAAAACCGGCCGTCAGGCCAGATTCGCCCCGGCCGCGGGTCCTTGGCATCGCCAACCAGAAAGGCGGGGTCGGCAAGACCACAACTGCGATCAACCTCGGTACGGCGCTCGCCGCCATCGGCGAGCATGTGCTGATCGTGGATCTCGATCCGCAGGGTAACGCTTCAACGGGACTTGGCATCGAACGCAAATCGCGGCGCACATCGACCTACGACGTGCTGACCGGCGCGGCACCAATGCGTGATGCGGTTCTGCAGACGGCAGTGCCACAACTTTATATCGCGCCGTCGACGCTCGATCTGTCCGGTCTCGAACTTGAGATTGGTCAACAACGTGACCGGGCGTTCCGCCTGCGCAATGCGCTTCGCCAACTCAACACCGGCGTGCGCCCCTACGATTTCACTTATGTGCTCGTCGACTGTCCGCCATCGCTCAATCTGTTGACAGTCAACGCGATGGCGGCCGCGGATTCGATTCTCGTGCCGTTGCAATGCGAATTCTTCGCACTCGAAGGTCTGTCGCAGCTTTTGAAAACCGTCGAGCAGGTCAAGACGACTCTTAATCCGACACTGTCGATCCACGGCATCGTGCTGACGATGTACGACTCGCGCAACAACCTCTCCAACCAGGTTGTCGCCGATGTGCGCCAGTTCATGGGCAACAAGGTGTATGAGACTATAATCCCACGCAACGTGCGCATTTCGGAAGCGCCGTCTTACGGGAAACCGGTGCTTGTCTATGACCTCAAATGCGTCGGCAGCGAAGCCTATCTGCGTCTTGCGACCGAAATTATCCAGCGAGAAAAGGCATTGAAGGCAGGGTAATGCGCGTTCGCGCACGGTGAATGGTCGACAAACGCAGAAAGGGATAGCGTGGCACGAAATTCAGGAGCGGCGATGGCGGATCATTCGCGATTGGGGCGTGGCCTTGCTGCGCTGATCGGCGATGTCGGTGACGAAACCGGCGTTGCTGACAGCGGGCGCAAACCCCGGCGTGCGCCGATCGAGAATCTGCAGCCAAATCCGCGCAATCCGAGACGGCTGTTCACCGATGATGAGCTTGATGAGCTTGCGGGATCAATCCGCGAGCGCGGCATTATCCAACCGATCGTCGTGCGCGCGCTCAAGGGCGACAGTTTCGAGATCATCGCTGGCGAGCGGCGGTGGCGCGCAGCGCAGCGCGCGGGACTTCATGACGTACCGATCGCGGTTGTCGAAGCGAATGATGCGCAATCTCTCGAATACGCCATCATCGAAAACGTGCAACGCGCCGATCTCAATCCAATTGAGGAGGGGACCGGTTATCTTGCGCTCATGGACGACTTCAATCGCACACAAGAGGAAGTTGCGCAGATCGTCGGCAAGAGCCGGCCACACATCGCGAACACGATCCGTCTGCTGAAGCTGTCGGAGCCCGTGAAGCAACTCGTCCGCGCCGGCAAGATTTCGGCGGGGCATGCGCGGCTCCTGGTCGGGCAACCCAACGCTGAATTGATCGCACATGAAATCATCGACAACGGCTGGAGCGTGCGCGATTTGGAAGCGGATATGCGCAAGGACGTTGCCAACCAGCTGCGCGACATGCGTCGCGAGGCCAGGGGCTTTGTCGTCAATATTCCAAAAGATGCGGACACTCGCGCCCTTGAGCGAAGACTCTCCGATGCGTTGGGGCTGGATGTCAGCGTCGATCACCGCGGCGAAAGCGGGACATTGCGCATCAAGTACCGAAATCTGGAACAGCTCGATGCGGTTTTGAAGAAGCTGGGCGGTTAGGGCCTAGCCGCCACTCATCCTTACTTCGACGCGGGAATCTGCGTTTATGTCGAGCTCTGCCGCAGGCGCAAGTCTTGCGCGCATATTGGCGAGTTCGGCATCCTCGTTGGCGAAGCCATCCTGGCGCTGCCACTTTGCGGCCTCGAAATCGATCGCATAAGCCTCGCCGACCGGCCCTGTCGACCAGTCTTCGCCAGGCAACAATGTGATCTTCGCATCCTGAATAAGACCTTGCGCGAGGAACGGATCGAAGTAGCGCATACTGCGCTCATTGAGATCGAGCACACGGCCCGATTTCAGCGGACCCACGTCGTTGATTTTAACGATCAACCGTTTTTCGCCGCTTGCAATGAGGGCATAAGTCGGCTGGTAGAGCCTGCCGAAGCGCACGCCACCAAATTGGTTTCGCAACCCGGTTTGTATCGCGGCGCTCCATGCCGAGGGATCGTACAGTTCGCCTGACGCTGTCTGCGCGCCACCTTCTTCCCTGCCGTCACGATAGGGATTGTAGGTCGAAATCGCGCCAACAATTGTTGTACGGGCAAGGGCAGCTTCTTCCTGGATGCGTGCCAAGCCCACCAGGGCTGCCAATTTCACGATCGACCGGTATGCCGTTGAGAATTTTGACACTATCTCCTTGCGCGTGAGGCTGGTGCCGTTGTTGCCAAACCTCGCAAGTATGATGTCGGCCGACTGATGCACGGTCGGGTTCGCATGCCGCGGGACAAGACCGGTCGTTGCCTCATCGCTTGTCACCGTGAGGTTGAAGGGAGACGATGCCACCGCGTTTTCCAACGCGCAGGCCTCGCGGGCTCCATCGATATCGACCAGAAAAACCAACTCCGAATCACCCGTCGCGGAAGATCCGGAATGGGTAAAAGACAACACGACGGATCCGGCATCGGCATCCGTCTGCATGGAAGCTATCGTGGCTGAAAAACTGGTCTCGAGATCGTCCCATACCATCGCAAACAAAAATGCGATGGCAAGCAACGGTACGACCAGCGCTTCTCCGTGCTTCGCGGAAAGCAAATTCCGGATTGCATTGAACGGGAGAAACAACGCTGGCGGGGCCATCAACACCGTCGGCAGTTGAATAACTATCGACGTAATGCTGTACCGATGGCTTATAAAACGCGTGTAAAATGCTTTGTGAAATTACTCTTAGAGTTTTATGCAAATGCCGCGCGTGTCACTTACGTCGGTCGTATGGAACATTCGACAACCGCCGGTAGAAACATCAGAAAATCGCGGCTTCAAAAAATTTTATCCGGTGCGCCGCCTGACCTTTCTGTTAGTGCAGGGCGCGCTCTTTCGGTTTCATTAGTGCATCGAGCGTGAAGGCATTCGGACAAAATGATTTAAAATGCTCAACGGCCGTTCCTTCCGCGAGCTCGTGGGCACAGCGGCTCTTGTGTCCGCAACTGGTGCACAATCTCTGCAGATCCCGCATTGTTGCCGGCTCGCATTTGGCCAAAGCTTCAGGATCCACAGACAATGCGGCTAGCATTTTGACCATCAGGTCTGCAGCGTGCGGGTTCCTGGCGGACATCGCACACAATTCATCGACAGGGATGCCGAGATCTTTCGCGATTTGTCTGACATCCTCCGGACTGCATTGTCCGAGTTCATGCCGCACGCCCGCCAATGCGCGGTATTTGTTGACCCAGTCGGCAATCGCATCCATGACCAAACTGACTGTCGGGTAGTCGTCCTGACGAACCTGATCTTCAGCCATCACAGCCTCCTATATCAGCTTCCCAGATTGCATATCCGGCGATTTCCTGCGTTGCGGTAGATCAATTTTTTATGGCATTCATTTCATTCGGCGAAATCGCGGTTTTCGCCGCTGGATTGCCTGCGGCGCCAACTGCTAAGCATGCGCCCAAGGCGTGACGACATTGGGAGGATTTGAAGTGTCTGCATCACTGCAAGGCGAATCGCAGCCGACCTTCTACCGGTTCAAGCTCGGCGGTTTTGAGGTTGCGACGGTTTTGGACGCGAAGGCCGTCCGTGACGGATTGCATCCGCACTACGGGGCCAACGCCTCCGCAGATGAGGTGCAGGCTCTGGCGCGCGCGAATAATATCGACACCCAGCGATTTGAGCATCCGAACATCCCAACGCTCGTGAATACGGGCAAGCAGCTCATACTCTTCGATACCGGCAATGGTGCGCTGCCACGCGAATACGAGCAGCTCAGCAAGCGGCTGCCGCCGGGCCAAACCGCCGACCGGCTGTCGGCTGTCGGCTATAAACCGGACGACATCGATATAGTTGTCCTTACTCACGGCCATCCCGACCACATTGGTGGGCTGACAGAGGGCGGCAAACCGGTATTTCCGAAAGCCCGCTATGTCTTCGGCGCGGCGGAATTCGATTTCTGGAAACGGGGCGAAAATGTAAGGGAAGCGCGGAAATTCAATCGAGAGCTATATGTAAAGATATGCACGCCCTTGGCCGACCGGTCGGCCTTCATTAAACCGGGCGACGAAGTTGTCCCGGGCATTACGGCTGTCGACGCCGCCGGTCATTCGCCCGGATTGCTTGCTTTTCACATCGAAAGCAACGGCAAGCGATTCATGATCACCGCCGATACGTTCACGCAATACGTTATGGCCGTGCAGCGGCCGGAGTGGCATTTCGAGATGGATGACGACAAGGACAAGGCTGTCGCCACCCGCAAGCGAATACTCGATATGCTTGCATCCGAAAAATTGTTTGTCGCGGGCTTTCATATGCCCTTTCCCGGTATTGGCTTTGTGGAAAAAAGTCAGCGCGGCTATCGCTGGGTGCCGCACAGTTACCAGCTCAATTTATAGGGTCGCGGCGACTATTTGCCCCAAGTGAATGAGGCAGGTTTTTCCTGTTTAGGCTTGGGCTTGTTCTCGTCGCAGCGGCCAATACGGTCTTCGATCGTTTGGGCGGTTTTGTTGTCGAAGATCATATAGTGGCACAACGTGCCGTCCTGCAGAGTGCGGGCAATGCGCCCAGCACGTCCGTTGGCCGTTAATTCGTTCGAGGGATCGACGCCGTGGAACGTGCCGATCACCATCACGGTGCCGAGAAACAGGCTTGCGCCGAGAACGACGACGAAAAACATCGTGACGATCGTGACGTGCCAGAATTGCGTGCGCGCCTCGCTCGATCGGGCAATCGTTCGCTGCGCCTGGAAGGTCTGCAATCCGGATGCCGCCTGTTGAATTGGGACAGATCGCCTTTGGAAATTTAGTGAAAAAGCCTTGATCAGTTCTAAAGACGACAGGTCACATTGGTGTTATGCAAGTAATGCGATTTAAGGAGGCGCCGGAAAACGCTGCGGCGCCGGTAAATCAGGCCCTTTTGCGGGCATTCATCGCGAGTGAAAGGAGCGTTCGCTGCGCGATCGCATCTGCCAAAGGCGCGTTGCGGCGAATATCCAGGGAAGCTTCAGCCAGTTGGTCCATGGCACGGAGCAGCCGCGGTAGCGTCCATGCGCGCAATGCTTCACCTACTCTTGGTTCGCGCGTGAAATGCACGGGCGGAGCGGCGCGCTTCATTGCAAACTCAATAGTGTCGCCACCTTCGATGGCCAGCATCATCTTGTGCAGGCTTGCAACCTGCCGAATCGCAGCCGAGATGATCGCAGCCGGCGAAGAACCGCTGGCCCGCGCTTTGGAGAATTCATTGTCGACCTCTCCGGTGCGACCGGCAAAGGCAGCATCGACGACGCCATCGAGTGCGATTTCCGAAGCATCAGCAACCGCCGCATTGACATCGGCAAGCTCGATGCTTGGCTTTCCACGCGCGTAAAGCGTCAGTTTACGGATTTCGTTGCGCGATGACAGTCGATCGCTGCCCAGGAGCCCGATCAAGGCCGCACGAGCGTCACCGTCAATCGTCAAGCCAGCGGCACGAACTTCGTCATCGATAAGTTGAGTTAAGGCACGCGCATTGTCCGCGTAGCAGGGGAGGGCGGCGGCCGTTTTTGCTTTTTCGCACAGTGCACGCAACGGCGCGCTTTTTCCGAGATTGCCTGCCTCAATTATTATGCGGCATTCGGACGACGGCGCTGCGACAACAGTTTCGACCGCAGGCGCGATATTTCTTGATCCGGCCTTTACCAAAACCGCGCGGCGGCCCCCGAACAACGGGACCGTATGAGCCTCCTCAACCAAGCGTGAGGGATTGCCGGCAAGCTCGTCGCCATCGATTCGCACGAATGAGAAAGGATCGCCGGGGTCATCGACTGACGCGCGCACCAAGGCGTCCACCCGTTCTCGCACCAAGCCCGCATCGGGCCCGAACACAAGCATTATCGGTTGATTGCTGTCCGGTCTGGCGATGAAGCGATCGACGTCGGCGGCTTTGATTGCAGTCATTTGCTCGCCTTCGCCTGGCCGGTCGGCCCCAAAAGCTCACGTGCCGGCTGCGAAATGCGAGGCCAGCCGGTTTCGGATGTTTTCGGCAATTTCCCTGGCGGCGCGATTCTCTGCGTCACGCAGCCCGCGCTCGCCCGCGAACCGCTGCTCCTGGCCGGGAATATTGTAGGACACGCGGGCGAAAGTGGTCCCCTTGACGACCGGTTTTCCGGTTGCAATCTCGACCATGGTGTAGGTCGCGTCGATCCCGTAATTATTAATGTCAGGTCGCGCCGTATTGATATCGACGATGACCTGAAGCTGTGTTGCGGCCAGGCGTATATTCAGGCGATAGAGCGGCGAAGCGCCGCCGCCACCGCCGGTGAGATCGTAAATCAATTCGTCGCGGACGCCCACGCTGACGCGGGCGAGGCGGCTGCCACTCGGGGCATCGATTGAAGCGACGTCGACACTGCTCAGCCGATCCGCAACACCGGTGACGCCGGCGGGCGTGCGCCGCTCCGCGTAAAGCGGCTGAAAACATCCGGCGGTTAGGCCAGCGAGGGCCAGAGCAGCAAATACCCTGGCGAGACGCTTCGAATTAGACCACGACATTGACGATCCTTTGCGGGACGACAATGACCTTTTTCGGGCTTTGGTCCCCCAGCGCCTTTTTTACCGCATCGAGCGCGAGAACGGCAGCTATTATCTCCTCGTTCGTTGCGTTGCGGCTGACGGTGACTTCGGCCCGTTTTTTGCCGTTTATCTGGACCGGAAGCGTAATGGTATCCTCGACCAGCAATTGAGATTCGACCTTCGGCCAATATTCACTCGCCACCAATGTCTGGTGACCGAGCGCCGCCCAGCATTCTTCGGCAAGGTGCGGCATCATTGGATGAAACAGCTGGACCAGGATGTCGCCGGCTTCGCGCAGTGCCCAATTGAGCCCGTCATCCGGAGCTTTTTCGATATTGCCAATCGAGTCACCTAGAGCGTTGGCAAATTCGTAGATATGGGCGACGCATCGATTGAAACGCAGTTTGTCTATGTCTTCGGAAACGTGCGCAAGGGCGCGGTGGGCGGCCTTGCGTACTTTGAGCGCCGCTTCATTAAATTGCTGTGGCCGTTCTGATGCGGCCGGAAGTTTCGCGATCTCGCCGATCAATCGCCATAGGCGTTGCATGAGTCGCCAGGCGCCTTGCACCCCTTCTTCCGTCCAGATCACGTCGCGATCTGGCGGTGAATCCGACAGCATGAACCACCGCGCGGTGTCCGCGCCGTAGGCGGCGATAATGTCGTCAGGATCAACCGTGTTTTTCTTTGACTTCGACATCTTTTCGATGGAGCCGATTTCAACCGGCTCGCCGGTTGCGGCGATGGTCGCCCGCCGCGTGTCTCCGGCACCTTCGATCTTTACGTTCGCGGGTTCGATCCATTCGCCATTCGTGGAGCGATAGGTCTCGTGCACGACCATGCCTTGCGTAAACAATCCCGAGAAAGGCTCGTCCATTCCGACCAGATCGCATTTACGCATCGCGCGTGTGAAGAAACGCGAGTAGAGCAAGTGCAGAATTGCGTGCTCAATGCCACCGATATACTGATCGACCGGCAGCCACTCATCGACGGTCTTGCGATCAGTAGGTGCGGTCTTGATCCATGGATCGGTAAAGCGTGCGAAGTACCAGGACGAATCGACAAACGTGTCCATGGTGTCGGTTTCGCGGCGCGCGGGTCCGGCACACTTCGGGCACTTCACACTTTTCCAGGTTGGATGACGATCAAGCGGGTTACCTGGTTTGTCGAAAGTGACGTCCTCCGGCAACGTGACCGGCAGGTCTTTGTCCGGAACCTGGACCACCCCGCATTTTTCGCAGTGGATGATGGGAATCGGACAGCCCCAATAGCGCTGACGTGAAATGCCCCAATCACGCAGCCGGTAATTCACCTGACGTTGAGCGACGGGACGATTGCCGCGTGTTTCCTTCTCAAGCCGCTTGGCTATTTCTTCTTTCGCCTTTTCGATCGTCATTCCGTCGAGGAAGCGCGAATTGATCATCGTTCCTTCGCCATCATAGGCAACGTCAGTGATCACAAACGTTTTTGGGTCTTGGCCTGGCGGACAGACTACGGGTGTATTTCCGAGTCCATATTTGTTGACGAAATCGAGGTCACGCTGATCGTGCGCAGGGCAGCCGAAGATGGCGCCCGTTCCGTAGTCCATCAAAATGAAATTCGCGACATAGACCGGCAGCGTCCAGCTCGGATCAAACGGATGGATTGCCCTCATGCCGGTATCGAAACCGAGCTTCTCTGCGGTCTCAATTTCGGCCTGCGCCGTGCCCATGCGGTGGCACTGCTCGATGAACTCCGCGAGTTTGGGGTTCTTCTTCGCCGCCGCTTGGCTCAACGGATGATCCGGCGAAAGCGCCATGAACTTCGCACCGAACAGAGTGTCGGGGCGCGTTGTAAATATCTCCAGTTCATTTTCCTTGTTGGGCGTCGTCGCTGGATCGAGCATGAAACGCAGTAACAGGCCTTCCGAGCGCCCGATCCAGTTCTTCTGCATAAGGCGAACTTTTTCCGGCCAGCGCTCGAGCGAATCGAGTGCCCTGAGGAGATCTTCCGAGTAGTCGCTGATCTTGAAGAACCATTGCGTGAGCTCACGCTGCTCGACCAATGCACCTGAGCGCCAACCGCGGCCGTCGATGACCTGCTCGTTGGCTAAAACGGTCTGATCGACCGGATCCCAATTCACTTTCGATTGCTTGCGCTCGACAAGGCCCGCCCTCAGGAAGTCGAGGAACATCTTCTGCTGATGCTTGTAGTAAGCCGGGTCGCATGTCGCGATTTCGCGCGCCCAATCCAGAGACAGCCCCATTGACTGAAGCTGCTTTTTCATCGCGGCGATGTTGTCGTAGGTCCACGACTTGGGATGCACCTTACGATCAATAGCGGCGTTCTCGGCGGGCATGCCGAAGGCATCCCAGCCCATCGGGTGCAAAACGGCATTGCCCATGGCGCGCTTGAAGCGCGCGACAACGTCGCCCATCGTGTAGTTGCGGACGTGCCCCATATGGATGCGCCCAGACGGGTAGGGGAACATCTCCAGCACGTAGTATTTCGGCCTGGGGTCGTCGTTCTTTGTTGCAAAGATGCCGCGCTCGGCCCAGATTTTCTGCCAGCGGGCTTCGGCCTCGCGGGCGTTGTAACGCTCGTTTTTGCTCGAATCAGCGGTCATTTGGGCGTCTTTTATGGCGCGCGGAACAGACACGAAAGAGGCCGATGGGTCAACCGCTGCGTCTGAAAACCATGAGGAGTTGGCAGTGCCGGGGCGATGGCACCGTGCAGCCGCTCGGATGAAGGCAGGCTTAGGCTTGCACCAGTGAGTGCTGCACGGCACGCAGCAGCGCCGCCGCATCGTAGGGCTTTTCAATCACTGGCGCGCTTGGAAATGTTTTCGCGTGCACATCGTCGGTCCGCATGCCGGTCAGAAATACGAATGGGACGCCTTGTGCATGGAGCAAAGCTGCAACGTCGAGGCTGTTGCGCTCCACGCTGCCTAACTTCACATCGAGGACCGCAAGATCGAATTTCGGCTCGCGGCCGAGCAGCGCGATGGCTTCGGCTGCAGAGGCAACACTTGTCACGTGCGATGCGCCGGCACGTTCCAGGATTTGTTGAATGTCGAGGGCAATCAGGAATTCGTCGTCCAGCACGAAGCAACGCTTGCCGATCAGCAAACTATCCGACTTAGGCAAGGGTCATCTCCCAATGGAACTTTCCCTTGTCCTACGAATTGAAGAGGACAGCATTTAAAAAAGACATAGATCGCAAAAAATCAGGGTTGGACGGCTGAAACGCCGGTTCACTAATGTCGCGCGTGGCCGGGTATCGTAGCCTTGCTTGTGGGTTTTCATGATTCTTGGAAACGGAAGGCCGACCGTTCAATCCACGCCCTGCGAATTGTGCCAGTTACGCAAACGGCCCGGCTTGCGCGAATTCTCAAAGGAAGAGCTGGAGTTCGTCAAAACTTTCAAGGTCGATGAATTACGCGTCGAGCCTGGCATTAGTTTTCTCCGCGAAGGAAGTCGCAGCGAGCATCTGTACACCGTCCTCAAAGGATGGGCCTTTCGTTACAAGGTGCTCGATGACGGCCGCCGCCAGATATTGAATTACGCATTGCCTGCCGACATGGTCGGGCTGCAAGGCACTTTGATGCGGGAAATGCAGCATTCCGTTGAAGCGCTGACGCCCGTGGTCCTGTGTGTTTTTCCACGCGCAAAGCTTTGGGAGCTATACAGCCGCCTGCCGTCCTTGGCGTTCGATATTACCTGGCTCGCCGCGCGCGAGGAGCAACTCATCGACGAGCATCTGGTCAGTCTTGGCCGACGCACCGCGCTTGAGCGAACCGCGTTTCTGCTTCTGCATCTCTTCGTGCGTGCCGAGGAGGCAGGCCTGGTCAAGGATGCAACTATCCAGTTTCCATTCACTCAGCAGCACTTAGCCGACACGCTGGGAATGTCGCTCGTGCACACGAACAAGACACTTAAGCGGCTGTTCTTGACGCAGGCGGTGCGCTGGAAAGATCGTGTATTCGAGGTTCTTAATCGCACGGCGCTTGAGAGCATTGCCGGCACCAGCGTCAATCAGCACATTCCCCGTCCCTTCATTTGAGGTGGCGGCCCTTTGCTTGGTGCGATATAGGCAGCGCATGACCGCTGTCGGCTTGAAGCACGTCAGAATGGAAATTGCGCGTGCCTGTCGCGATGCCAACCGTAATCCATCGGAAGTGACGTTGATTGCGGTTTCCAAAACGTTCACTGCGGATGCTATCGAGCCGGCGATTGCGGAAGGCCAGCGTGTGTTCGGAGAGAATCGTGTGCAGGAGGCCAAAGCAAAATGGCCGCAACTCCTCGAAAGGCACAATGGCCTTGAATTGCACTTGATTGGACCGCTGCAATCGAACAAGGCAAAAGAGGCTGTCAGCCTGTTCGATGCCATCCACTCCGTCGATCGCACAAGCTTGTGCGAAGCCTTGGCTAAGGAAATCGGCAACCAGAAACGTCAGCCGACTTTATTTGTTGAAATCAACACGGGTGCTGAAGCGCAAAAATCTGGCGTGTTGCCTGAGGGCGCGGATGCATTTCTTGCTGCATGCCGCGAGCAATACAAGCTGAAAATCTCGGGCTTAATGTGCATTCCCCCACTGGACGAAGCGCCGGGTCCGCATTTTGCACTGACCGCGAAAATTGCGCGCCGCAATGGCCTTGAGCTGTTGTCCATGGGCATGAGCGCTGATTTTACCACCGCTATTGCACTCGGGGCCACGCACGTACGCGTAGGGTCCGCAATTTTCGGGACCCGTCCAAAATCGGGCACCTGAATTCTTACTCGACTACGATTTTTGTTCTCGGACCGAGGCGCGTCAGCAAACGGCGCAGCATGTTGAGTTCAAGAGCAACGCAGCCCGCGGTCGGCGCGAAGCCTTCGCGCGCCGCATGAATGAAAACAGCGCTGCCACGACCAGCTATACGCGGGCGCGTGTTGTGGTCGATTTCAACGATGAAATCATAGAGCCTGTCTTTACGCGCCAGCCGATCGCCTTCAGCGCGTGGCGGTACTTTGATTGGCCGGTTATAGCGGCGATCATGCGGGTCTTCGCACCAGCCATCGGTGGAGCTTATCCGTTGCGCAGGCAACGATGTGACGGGACGCGGGTGCCTATCTGCGCGCCACCACAGCCGCAAAAGCCGGAATACACCGCGCGGCGTACTGCCGTCGCCTTCACGTTTATTTGCCTTGATGCCGCCTCTGCCTAATGCCACTGGCAGCGCGAGTGTTCCCGCGGTCAGCCAGCCGCGCCGCGAGTCACCGGGCTTGCGACGTACTGTAATCCGGGACAAAGATCGTTTTTGCACTGACGGCGCCATCTTGGCTTCTGCTGGACCAGCCTTAAATACCAGTTCCCGCTTGCTCTTTTATCCCCGAATGCTCTATTTCGCGACAACAGTGATGGATGCCCGCGCTTCTTCTAAAGGGATCCGGTGGGGCGATGGCCAATAAGCGAACGATTCTGATCGTGGACGACGATGCCGAGCTGCGCGATGCGCTGGTCGAGCAGTTGGCGTTGCACGAAGAATTCGATGCAATTTCGGCCGACAGCGGAACCAAGGGTGTGCAGTCCGCCAAGAACGGCCAGGTCGATCTGGTCATTATGGACGTAGGCCTGCCTGACGTCGACGGCCGCGAAGCCGTACGGATCCTTCGTAAGAACGGCTTCAAAGCTCCGATTATTATGCTGACAGGTCACGATACGGATTCCGACACCATCCTGGGCCTTGAATCCGGCGCCAACGACTACATCACGAAACCGTTCCGCTTTGCCGTGTTATTGGCACGCATACGCGCGCAACTTCGACAGCACGAAGCGAGCGAGGATGCCGTTTTCGCGATTGGTCCCTACACGTTCCGGCCAAGCTCGAAAGTGTTGCTCAGCCCGAAGGGCAGCAAGGTGCGCCTGACTGAAAAAGAAACGGCCATTTTGCGCTACCTCTATCGTGCCGGGCAGAAACCGGTTTCCCGTGAAACCCTGTTGCAGGAAGTGTGGGGCTATAATTCCGGCGTTACGACGCATACGCTTGAGACACATATCTATCGTCTCCGCCAAAAGGTCGAAAGAGACGCCGCGGCGCCGGCTATTCTTGTGACAGAGGCTGGCGGCTATAAGCTGGTGCCGTGACCTAGGCTAGCAATAGGGAATTGTATGGGCCTCGAAGACGACATTGCCTTCTTCGAGCGAGTGCCGCCCTTGGCGGCATTGGGCAAGCAGGCCTTGCGCATTCTCGCCATTGGCGCGGAAACGCGGCATCTGCAAAGCGGCGCCGTGCTGTTCTATGCCGGCGAGCTTGCCGATGGGGGCTATGTCATTCAGGAAGGCTCGCTTCTGCTGGAGCCCGGTACGCTTTCCGAAGGTAAGGAAATTACGGTGGGTCCCGGCACCCTGATTGGCGAATTGGCGCTTCTCACCAATACAGTTTGTCAGGCCACGGCGATTGCAAAAGAGCCGACAGTTGTCGTTCGTATCTCGCGCAATCTTTTCCGAAAGATCCTCGAAGGCTATCCGGGCGCGGCTGAGACAATGCGCGAAAGTATGATCGAGCGATTACAGTCCTGGTCTAGAGAGCTTGCCGGGGTGAAACGTGCGCTCGAAGCGCGTGACAAAACCTAAATCAATTTGGGAAATTCAGATCTCAATCGTCGCCGTTACCGGCACGTGATCCGACGGCCGCTTGGCTCCGCGGTAGCTCTTGCCAATCTTGATAGCGGAAACGCGGTCGGCGAGTGCGTCCGAAGTCCAGACGTGGTCGAGCCTTCGTCCTCGATCGGACGCCCTCCAATTGTCCATCGCGCGATAGCTCCACCAGGTGTAAAGCTTCTCAGGCTCCGGCGTCAGCACGCGCATACTGTCGATCCAGCCGCCTGACTTTTGTGCGGCGACAAGTTTTTCGCACTCGACCGGCGTGTGCGAAACGACCTTTACCATCTGCTTGTGACTCCAGACGTCGTGCTCGAGCGGCGCAACATTAAGGTCGCCGACGAGAATGGCGCGCTGCGACTTGTCCGGACGCAGCCCGGCATGGGCGCGCATCTCATCGAGGAAATCCAGTTTGTGGCGGAATTTCAGATTGACCGCGGGATCTGGCTCATCGCCGCCGGCCGGAACATAAAAATTGTGCAAAGTGATCCGATCGCTCAGATTCGCACGCT
>Ga0163163_10002594_pt1 | contig 15315 bp, 15 predicted proteins | sample S65metaG_FD_119766 | JGI IMG/M metagenome (GOLD analysis project Ga0163163, IMG submission 119766) | Switchgrass rhizosphere microbial communities from Kellogg Biological Station, Michigan, USA - S6-5 metaG | ecosystem: Host-associated > Plants > Roots > Rhizosphere > Soil | place: USA... | reverse complement strand
CGAGCGCCTCGGGCTGCTGAGCCGTGTGCGGATGCTCCTCGCCCTTGTAGACGCGCAGGTTGCCGAGGATTTTGCGGAACAGGGGACCGCGCGGCAGCATGCGCTCGACCGCCTTCTCGACGATCCGCTCGGGGAACTGGCCCTCGAAAATCATTTTGGCGGAGCGCTCCTTGATGCCGCCGGGATAGCCGGTGTGGTGGTAATAGACCTTCTGGTCGCGCTTGCGGCCGGTGAGGACGGCCTTCTCGGCATTGATGACGATGATGTTGTCGCCGTCGTCGACATGCGGCGTGAAGGCCGCCTTGTGCTTGCCGCGGAGCCGCAGCGCGATCAGCGAGGCGAGCCGGCCGACGACGAGCCCGGCCGCGTCGATGACGACCCACTTCTTCTCGATCTCGGCGGCTTTCGCCGAATAGGTATTGCCGAACATTTGGGGAGTTCCGATTGCGTGCGGCCATATAGCGACCAGCGCAGATGGCGTCAACATGAGGACGCAAATCCCAATTTTCACCGAGGGTTAGTTGAAGCGGTATCATGATACCGCGCTTGACCGACCTTGGACGACATCACCGGCAGCGCCTGGCCCGGGGCTGACGCCGTTCCCCTATGCCGGCAGGACGACGACCTTCGTCTTGATCGGCGTTCTTGAATAAAGGTCCATCATGTCCTGGGTAAGCAGGCCGGTACAGCCGCTGGTAATGCCGCTCCCGATCGTCTCCGGATCGCTGGTGCTGTAGATCGTGTAGAGCGTGTAGCGGCCGTTCTGATAGAGATAGAGCGTGCGGGCGCCGAGCGGATTATCGAGACCCGGCGCCATGCCGCCGGCATATTTGCGCGCCTCGGGCTGGCGCGCGATCATCTCCCTGGGCGGCGTCCAGATCGGCCATTCGGCCTTGCGCCCGACATAGGCCTCACCGCTCCAGCGGAACCCGTCGCGGCCGACATTGGCGCCATAGCGGGTGGCGTTTCCGTCGCCTTCCATGCGGTACACGTAGTAATTGCCGGGATCGACGATGATCGTACCGGGCGCCTCCTTGCTGTGGTAGCGCACTGTCCGGCGAACGTATTTCGCGTCGAGCTTGCTGACGTCCACGGCGGGGATGTCAAATCGCTTGTCGGCCACCGGCCCGTAGATCTTCTTTGCCTCGCTCATGTCATCGATTGTCGCGCAACCCGCGAGCCCAAGCGTACCGAGGCCGACGGCAGAGCCGACCAGAAAAGACCGGCGGTTGAGCAGCCCGGACCCGTGCAAAGCTGCCTCGTCCCTCGCTCCAGCATTCGCATTGCCACGGTTCATGTTTATGATTTGGCCGTTTCTCATGTCCTATCGCCCAGTGAAAAATTACTCTGGCAGACACCCGTAAATGTCTTGCTGAGCGCCAAAAAGATGCAGATTGCGGCATCAGTCAGGTTAGCGGCGTCTCGGCTCATTATCTCGGCCTCTGTGGCCGAAAGCGCACACTATGCCTTCGGAATTTGGTCAACGTCTCCCGGGATCCGAGAGGGTCGAAGCCAGCCGGCTCGCTTGGTGCCAAACTCTTGATGGACCGCGTCTCACCGCGGCGGCATCGAATACGTGCCCGTCGCGTGCGCGACCGACTCGTCCGCGCCATCGGGATAGACCCAGACCTCGCCGACGGCGAGGCGCTTGCCGAGCTTGATCAGCCGGCACTCGCCAATGAGATCGCGCGCCTGCGGCCGGCGCAGGAAATTGATATTGAGATTGGTCGTGACCGCCAGTGAGACCGGGCCGCTCTGCGCCAGGATGGCAATGTAGAGCGAGACGTCGCAGAGCCCGAACATCGAGGGTCCGGACAGAGTGCCGCCCGGCCGCAAATGCCGCTCGTCGTAGACGAGGCGCACTCGGGCGGCCATCGGGCCGACGAATTCGATCACGAACCGCCCGTGGCCGCTCAGGAGCTGCGGGAACTCGCGGTCGAGGAACGCCGTCACCTCGGCCGCGCTCATAACCGGCACCCTCACGCGCCGCCCGCCAGCACTTCGAGCTTCAACGGCAGCATCTCGCCCAGCCACACCGCGTGCTCGGCATGGTCCTTGTAATCGTTGCCGGTTTCGGGATGGACGAGAACGGCGAGCCCCTGCCGGTTCAGCATCAGCCAGGGCAAAAAATCCTTGAGCCGATCCGGCCCGAACAGAATCTGATACATGGCGCGCGTGTGCGGCCCGACCGGCACGTCGTGCCAGCGCCCGAGCCGGAAATCCGGGAAGCGGGCCGCGACCTCATCGCGCACCCTCGCGGCGCGCTCCTTTGTCGATGGCTCATAATAGACATGCGCGTGGTAGGCGCTGATCGGGGAATTGGACGTGTTGCTCTTCCCGCCCATCTGCTAATCCTGGCTTGCCGCAACACCGCCGCTCGCGTGAGGAGAGCTTCATGAACGAAGAGACGCGCTTTGGCGAGACGGCCGAAGCCGAGGTGCTCCGCAGCGATGCCGGCGGCATCGCCACCCTGACGCTGAACCGGCCCGCCGCGCGCAACGCCCTGTCGCTCGCCATGATCGATGCCCTCCATGCGAGCCTCGATGCTATCGCCGGCGACCGGCAGGTGCGCGCCGTGGTAGTTGCGGCGAACGGCCCCGGCTTTTCCTCCGGGCATGACCTCAAGGAATTGACCGCGCACCGCACCGATTCCGACCACGGTCGCGCCTTCTATGCCGAGACGATGCGGCGCTGCGCGGCGATGATGCAGGCGATCGTTGCGCTCCCGCAGCCGGTCATCGCAGCGGTCGAAGGCGCGGCGAGCGCCGCCGGCTGCCAGCTGGTTGCAACCTGCGATCTGGCGATCGCCAGCGCGAAGGCCCGGTTCGCCACGCCGGGCGTCAATATCGGCCTCTTCTGCTCGACACCGATGGTCGCGCTATCGCGCAATGTCGCGCCGAAACACGCGATGGAAATGCTGCTTTTCGGCGAGCTCGCCGATGCCGAGACGGCATATCGCATCGGCCTCGTCAACCGCGTTGTCGAAGCCGGCAAGGCGCTCGCTGCGGCGCAAGCGCAGGCGCAAAAGATCGCGGCCAAATCGACCCACGTCCTGGCGATCGGCAAGAAGGCGTTTTATGCGCAGCGCGAGATGAGCCTTGCCGCGGCCTATGATTATACTGTCGACGTGATGGTGCAGAACATGCTCGCGCGCGATGCCGAGGAAGGCATCGGCGCCTTTGTCGAGAAGCGCGAGCCGCAATGGCGCGATTGCTGAGCGCGATGGCGCGAACGACCCTGCTTCCGGCGCTGCTCTGCCTGTCCGCGCTCGCTTTAGCGCAAGCCGCGCTTGCGCAGACGCAGCTCAAAACCAAGCCTTACGAGCCGATCCAAGCAACTTATGACCGCAGCGTTGAAAACGATCCGGCGCTGAAGGCCCGCATCGAGGCCCTGCGCCAAGCAGTCAGCGACCAGAAACTCGCGCCGATCGAGGCGATGATTGCGACCGGCTATGCCGCGCTCTCCTGCAGCGTCGATCCGCTGGCGCCGTGCGCCCCGGGGCAAGCCAAGGTGCTAGGCAAGCCGCAGATGAAGTCGACAGAACGTCTGCGAGCTGCGATTTGCTGTGAGGGGGACGTGCCGCCGGATTTGTCCAAGCAAGACCAGGAAGAGACGGTGATCGGCTTCTTCGCCACCGCGCTCGAGGAAAACAGCGTGAGCAGCCATCCCGACGTGCCGGGGTCCGCCTGCCTGCCGGCACTGGCCAAGTTCGATCACGCCAAAGCGGCGAAGGCGGTGAAGGCGGCAGGCATCGATCCGGAGAACTTACGCGTTGCGGGCGCAGACATTCCGCTAAAGGAAAAGCCCGCAGAAGATGCTCCCGTGGCGCTGCAGATAAAACCGGGCGACCTCCTGCCGCTCGTCGTCGAATTGACGATGAGCATTCCAGCCGGCTGGAACAGTATCGCAATGCCGAAAGGCGGACTGGGCTTCACCGATGAGGTCGGGATCAACGAGCTGACGCCGCCGGCCATCTGCTTTCTGAAGAACGCAAGCGGCGAATGGCAGATCGCTTTTACGATCCAACGCGGCGGCTGATCCTTACATCTCGCGCATGAAACACGATTTCTACTCGGACGAGACGATCCAACGGATTCTGAAAAGCGTGCGCACGATCGCCATGGTCGGCGCCTCGAACAACAATGCACGGCCTTCCTATTTCGTGCTGAAATATCTGTTGTCGCGGGGTTATCGGCTGTTCCCGATCAATCCGGGGCTGGCCGGCAAGGACATTCTCGGCGCCCCCATCTACGCGAAGCTCGGCGACATCCCCGAGCCGCTCGACATGGTGGAAATCTTCCGTAACTCCGCGGCGGCATCCGGCATCGTCGACGAAGCGCTCAAACTCGATCCGCTGCCGAAAGTGATCTGGATGCAGCTCGGCGTGCGGAACGACGAAGCGGCGGCGCGTGCGGAAGAAAAAGGCATCGAGGTCATCATGGGTCGCTGTCCGAAGATCGAATATGGCCGCCTATCAGGCGAGATTGGCTGGACCGGCGTCAATTCGCGCATTCTGTCGGCGCGCAAGCCGCAGATGCTGCGCGGTTTTCAGAAATTCACGATCGATCGGCGCTAGCCGACCTGCGTGATCGCCCCAGTTCTGCGTTGAATTCGAGCTCAGCGAGTGATGCTTGGAAACCTTGTTTTGAATAAACTCGCCCTGCCCTGGACGGAAGCGGAACGGCTCGACGCGCTCGAGAGCTACGGCATCCTGGATACGCCGCCGGAGCCCGCTTTCGACGACATCGCCAAGCTCGCCGCGCTGACTTGCGACGCGCCGATCGCGCTCGTCTCGCTGGTCGGCAAGGAGCGCCAATGGTTCAAGTCGGAACTCGGCATCGGCATGCACGAGACCCCGCGCAGCATGTCGATTTGCGCCACCGCGCTGCAAGAAAAGGAGATGCTGGTCATCCCCGATCTCATGCGCGATCCGCGCTTCAGGGATAATGGTCTAGTCACCGAACCCCCGCACGTGCGCTTTTACGCCGGCGCGGTCTTGCGCACGCCGGAAGGCCTGCCGCTCGGCACGGTCTGCGTGCTCGATCACGCGCCTCGTCCGCACGGCCTGAAGGATGGCCAGGCATTCACCTTGCGTGTGCTGGCGCGGCAAGTAATGACGCAGATGCAATTGCGTCGCGCGCTTCTTGAGCGCGAGACCGCGCTGAACGAGCAGGAGGATGCGTTTGAAGCGATCCGCGAAAGCGAGGAGCGTTTCCGCGTCATCGCCAACAGCGCGCCAGTCCCGATTTGGGTGACCTCGGCCGCCGGCCCACGCGAATTCACCAATTTCGCCTATCAAGAATTTCTCGGCGTGTCCTACGAGGAGGCACTGACCTACGATTGGCGCCGCGCCATTCATCCCGACCATCTGCCGCGCATTTTGAAAGAGCAGGTCGCCGGCGAGAGCTCGGGAAAGACCTTCACGCTCGAAGCCATCTACAAACGCGCCGATGGCGCATGGCGTTGGCTGCGCTCGATTTCGCAGCCGCGTTTCACCGCACATGGCGAGCGCAACGGCTTCATCGGCATCGCCCATGACATCACGACGTCAAAGCAAGCCGAGCACGATCTCCAGCAGATGAACCAGTTGCTGGAGGAGCGCGTCAACGAGGCGCTCGCCAAGCAGGCGCAGATCGAGGAGACGTTGCGCCAATCGCAGAAGATGGAAGCGGTCGGTCAGCTCACCGGCGGCATCGCTCACGATTTCAATAATCTGCTTGCCGGCATCCTCGGCTCACTCGATCTGATGCGCATGCGCATCGCGCAGGGGCGCACGGAAGACCTTGGGCGCTATGTTGACGGAGCGATGAATTCGGCCAACCGCGCCGCCTCCCTGACGCATCGGCTGCTTGCCTTTTCGCGCCGCCAGCCGCTTGCACCGCGGCCGGTCGATGTCAATGAACTCATCGTTTCGATCGAAGAGCTGTTGCGGCGCACCACCGGCCCCTCGATCCAGATCGAGCTCGGACTCGAGTCCGGATTGGGGGCGACGCTCTGCGATCCCAATCAGCTCGAAAATGCGATTCTCAATCTGGTTATCAATGCGCGCGATGCCATGCGGGACGGCGGCCGTCTCCGCATCGAAACCGCCAACGTGCACTTCCAACGAGAGGACGAGGCAAGCGGAGGCGAAATCAAGCCGGGGCCTTACATCTGCATCAGTGTGTCGGACACTGGTGTCGGCATCGACCCGGCAATCCTCGGCAAGGTCTTCGATCCGTTCTTCACGACCAAACCTCTCGGTCAGGGAACCGGACTTGGTCTCTCGATGATCTACGGTTTCGCCAAGCAATCCGAGGGCCACGCGCGCATTCACAGCGAGGTCGGCCGCGGCACGAATGTGAAGCTCTATCTGCCGCGCCATCAAAAGGCGGGAGAAGAAGCGGCGTCTTCCGAGCCCCAACAAAGGCAACGCGATAAGCTCGGCTCCGAAACCGTTCTCGTCGTCGAGGATGAAGAAATCGTCCGCGCGCTGATCGTCGAAGTCCTGCAGGACCTCGGCTACAATGTTTTGCAGGCCGCAGACGGACCGGGCGGGCTTAACATCCTGCAATCACCTGATGACATCGCGTTGCTCATCACCGACGTCGGACTTCCCGGCATGAACGGCCGGCAGCTCGCCGATGCCGGACGTGAACGCCGCCCGGACCTCAAGATCATCTTCGTCACCGGTTATGCCGAGAGCGCCATGCTGAATTCCGGAAAGCTCGAACCGGGTATGACGGTCGTCACCAAGCCGTTCGCGGTGAACGCGCTCGAAGATCACATCCGCAAGACGATGCAGAGCTGACGCGCCGCGCGTCAGGACTCGATGATAATACGCGGCGCCGCTCGCGCCGGTGCGCCTTCGAGCGAAGCTTTGACTTTGCGTGCGATTGCACGAAACGCCTGCGCCTGCGGGCTTTCCGGCTCGGCCACCATCATCGGGCGCCCCGCATCTGAATTGGCGCGGATCATAATATCGAGAGGCACCTCGCCGAGGAACGGCACGCCGAGCCGTTCCGCCTCGTGACGAGCGCCGCCATGCGCGAAGACATCCGTGCGCGCGCCGCACTGCGGACAAAGGAAATAACTCATATTCTCGACGATGCCGAGAATGGGCACTTCGGTCTGCTGAAACATCGCCACCCCGCGGCGGGCGTCGATCAGCGCCAGATCCTGCGGCGTCGAGACGATGACTGCGCCGGCAAGCGGCACGTTCTGCGCCAAAGTGAGCTGGGCGTCGCCGGTGCCCGGAGGCATGTCGACGACGAGGCAATCGCGCTCGCCCCAAGCGACTTCGCGGAGCAGCTGCGTCAAGGCCGACATGACCATCGGCCCGCGCCACACCATCGCCGTCGTCTCTTCGACGAGGAAGCCGATCGACATGACGGCGATGCCATGCACCGCGATCGGCTTCAGAATGCGGCCTTCGAGTTCCGGTTTGCGATTGATGCCGAAGAGCCGCGGCACGGAGGGCCCGTAAATGTCAGCGTCGAGCAGGCCGACACTCCAGCCTTCCGCCGCGAGGCCAAGCGCCAGATTTGCGGCGAGAGTCGACTTGCCGACGCCGCCTTTGCCTGAAGCAACCGCGATGATGTGGCGTATTCCCGGAATTTCGCGCTGCGCACGCGCGGCTTGCGCGCGCGGTCCGGGCTGCGGCGGTCGTTGCGCCGCAGCGCTTCCCTGCTCGCGCTCGGATGTCAGCGTCACGATTGCCGAGGAAATGCCGTGCACCCGTTTCGCCGCATCCTCTGCAGCGGCGCGCATCGCCTCCATTTCCATCGAGCGCTTCGGATCGATCGCGATGGCGAGATAGGCCTTGTCGCCGCGAACGGTCAGCCCGGCGATCGCGCCCGAGCGCGGCAGCGGCGTCTTGCCGTCCGGCCCGTTCACTGTCTCCAGCGCTTTCAAAATATCGGCTTCGCTCGCCACATCGCTCCCCTTGTGCTCCGCCCTTATATGGGTGCGCTTGACCCACCGCCATTAGACGAATGCGCCCGGCCTTGCTTCCGCCTCGCCCTCTGGGCAGTCTGCCGCCCATGCCGGGGCGGGACGGCAGAACAGGAAGAACGGTGAAACTGCCGCGCCTCGTGATCCTACTGGTCGTTGTTGGCTGCACGGTGCTTGCGCCGTTCGCGTTCCCCCGCGCGCAAACCACCGCGCCACAAGGGCTGCCGCGTGAAATTCGCATCGCCAGCGAAGGGGCACGGCCGCCGTATAATTATATCGACAATGGCGAGCTCGCCGGGTTCGAGATCGATCTCGGGCGCGAGCTCTGCGCGCGGATGAAAATGACCTGCACCTTTGTCGCGCAGGACTGGGACAGTATGATCCCTGGCCTCATCGATCGTCAATACGATGCGATCATGGCGGCGATGGAGATTTCCGACGAGCGGCGCGAGAAGATTGCGTTCACGAAGCCCTATGTGCGCATGCCCGCGAGCTTCGTCGTCAACAATAAATCCGCCCTGCACGACATCGGTGTAGAAGGGCTTGCCGGCAAGACGATCGGCGTCGAGACCGGCAGCCCAGAACAGGCCTTTACCGAGGACGTCTACAAGAAATCCGAGGTCAAGCGCTATGCCAGCCTCGAAGAGGCGATCCTCGATCTCGCCGAAGAGCGGCTCGACACGGCGCTTGGCGACAAGGATGCCGTCGTCGATTTCCTGAAAAACCGCCGCGAAGGCAAATGCTGCAAGCTGCTTGCGGACGCGCCGCGCGATCCCGCCTATTTCGGCGAGGGGATCGGGATTGGACTGCGGAAGGAGGATGTCGCGCTGCGTGAGGCCTTCGACAAGGCGATCGACGCGGTGATGGCGGACGGGATGTTTATGAAGATCAGGGCGAAGTATTTTGATTTCGAGCTCAATTGACGGGCACGAATGCCGATCCGGAACGCCGTCATTGCTAGCGAAGCGAAGCAATCCAAAAGCAAACGCTCAGTGGTTGCAGAACTTGCCTTGGATTGCTTCGTCGCTGACGCTCCTCGCAATGACGTACCCGTCCGGCATGCACTGAAAAGTGTGGTCTAAAAATCCACTCGGCCGAATGCTCGATCTCCTCACGCAGCGCTGGATGCAGGCTGTCGCGTTGTCGTAATGTCCACCTTGGTTCCAAGCCTATCTTCCAGAAACTTTTTCAGCCGAGCGAGATCGAGCAGGGAAAATCTTTTGGTTGGCTCATACTCGATGAAGAGATTTATGCAATGTCAATATTGATGGTCATTTGCGCCTCGGCATCAGCCGGCGATCACGATTGGTGCTCACAAGATTGCGTCAAAATGTGTGCCCATACGCATGTACGTTTCACCTTCGAAGAACGTAAGAAGGTCCGTATGTGCGGTGATTATCCGGCAGCCCCTGTCGGCCTATATCCCACCAAGCCAATACGTTCCCCGTACGCAAAAAGAGTTTGAGCGGGGCCGATAGAAAGCCGCGGGTCGGTGTGCCGGTTAGGTGGGCGCGCGGCGTGCTTTCAGCGCCTGCGCTTCCGGGATGTAGCTCGTTGCAAGCTTCGCGATGTTGCATGTTCACGCCTTCTCAAGGAGGAGCTGCCGTGTGCCGCCGTGCGCCGTGGATGGACTGACGCAGTAGCGCCAGCACGCTGCCACCGGTGAGTGCGCCGAAAATGTAAATAAGGACGATAAGCAGCGCGAGCCTTGTCTCGAACGATATGCTCAGGAAGGAAACCTTGACGAGCTGGAAGTTTTGCGCGGCGAAAATCAAGATGATCGCAGCGAAGATAACGATGACGGCCAGGTGAAGATATCGCATGGTCACCTCCCCTAAAGAGGCAGGCACGAGGTCAGCCCCCGGACGCGTATTCAACCGAAGCTTATCACAGCTCGGCGCGGATGCGATGTTGAAAAGTGCTACGCTTGTCGATGGCGCAGCACCCGACAACACGCCCGCTCACCCGCGTTGCGCGATCCAATACCCGCCACAGGTCGTCGAGCCGGACCAGCCTCTCCAAGTGCCGCGGCCTGTCGCGTACGACAGCCTGCCCGATCCGACGGCGTAGCGCTGCTCGACCGCAACCGATGCGCTGACCGCACCGGACGGCGCGACGTGCCCTCTAAGCCGGCGCAGATTCGGATGCCACAAGACGCCGTTAGTGATTTGCACCGAAAAATTATAGGTCCGATCGCACGCGCCATATTGGGTGACGAAAAGAAGGTTCCAGGCGCCGTCGAAGCGCGACATCGCGAATGCCGGGTTTGCCGATGCGCAGAGAGCCAACACAATGAGCCAAAACGTCTTCTTGTGAAGCGCCGCACGCGGTTTCGATTGCCTCATTGCGTACTCCCTCATCTGCACAACGCCAGCCCAACACAACCCGCGGCCTCGCGCATCCGCGCCCGCGCCGAAAGACGCATCATAGCGCCAGCCTTGCGAGCTTGAAAAGTTCGGCCCACTAGACGATAGCTCGGCGAGCAAACCGGCGGAGCAGCCCATGCACAAGATGATTGTACTCTATCCGAAGCCCGACGATCCCGAGCACTTCAAGAAATACTATCGCGAGACGCACATTCCGCTCGCGAAGAAGATTCCCGGCGTAAAGTCCTATTCCTATGGTTATCCCGCCACGGTCGACGGCAAGGACCCGCCTCACTTCTGCATGTTCATCGCCGAATTCGACAGTCCCGCGGCGATGCAGGCCGGCATGGGCTCGCCGGAGGGCAAGGCCGCTGTCGCCGATATCCCGAACTATTCGCCGAAGGGCGTGACCGTCGTCCATATGCAATCGGAATGACGGACGACGGACAACCGACGGCGGACGATATCCGTCCTCCGTCGTCGGTCTTCTGTCGTCAGATGCAAGCAGAGCCGCCAACTCGGAGGATTCTCCAATGAATGTTGCGTTTTTGGGTCTCGGCGTGATGGGCTACCCGATGGCCGGACATCTCGCCAAGAAGAGCGGCCACATCGTCACCGTCTACAACCGCACGGCCGCCAAAGCCGAGCAATGGGCGAAAGAGTTCGGCGGCAAGCATAAGCCGACGCCGCGCGAGGCCGCGGAGGGCCGGGAAATCGTCTTCTGTTGCGTCGGCAATGACGACGACCTGCGGTCGGTCGTGCTCGGCAAGGACGGCGCCTTTGCCGGTATGACGAGCGGCGCGATCTTCGTCGATCACACGACCGCGTCCGCCGAAGTGGCGCGCGAGCTTTACGCAGAGGGCAAGAAGAGCGGCATCGGCTTTGTCGACGCGCCGGTGTCAGGCGGGCAAGCCGGCGCCGAGAACGGCGCGCTCACCGTCATGTGCGGCGGCGACGAGGCCGCCTACAAAAAAGCCGAGCCGGTGATATCAGCCTACGCCAAGATGTGCCGGCTGCTCGGGCCTTCAGGCTCGGGCCAGCTCACCAAGATGGTCAACCAGATCTGCATCGCCGGCGTGGTGCAGGGCCTCGCCGAGGGTCTTCACTTTGCGCAGAAGGCGGGGCTCGAGGGCGCCCAGGTGGTCGACGTGATCTCGAAAGGCGCGGCGCAATCCTGGCAGATGGAGAACCGCTACAAGACCATGCTTGACGGCAAATTCGATTTCGGTTTTGCCGTAGACTGGATGCGCAAGGATTTGGCGATCTGCCTCGCCGAGGCGCGGCGCAACCACGCGCATCTGCCCGCCGCCGCGCTGATCGACCAGTTCTATTCCGAAGTGCAGAAGATGGGCGGCGGACGTTGGGACACGTCGTCGCTGATCGCGCGGCTGAACCGGTAGCGGTCCGCTCCCTCTCAGCAAAAACGCGGCCTTCCGGCCGCGTTTTTTTATCAGTGTGGACAGGGCGGCAGTCCCGGCGCGCCGCAGCCCGGCTTGCCCGGTGCGGGTGCGGCCGGGTGCGGGGCCGCAGCCGCCGGCGGAGGCGGCTTCGGCGCAGCGGGCGGTGGGGCTGCGGGGCGGGGTGCCACGGCTGCGGGTGGCGGCGCCGCGGGCGGCGGGGCTGCGCGAGGTGCCGCTGGCGGTGGCGTGACGCGAGGCGCCGCCGGTGGGGGCGTCTCGTGCGGAGCCGGAGGCGGTGCGGCCGGCTTTGGAGCCACTGGCGCGGGCTTCGGCGCCGGAGGCGGAGCAGCGCGCGGCGCCGCGGCCGGCGGTGCCGCAGGTGCGCCGGGCTGCGCTGGCGTCGGCGCCGGAGCGGCCGGCTTGGGTGCGGCCGCGGGCGCCTGCGGCGGAGCCGCAGGTGCGCCGGGCTGCGCGGGCTGTGCGCCCGGCAGCGGCTGCGGCGGCGTGGCGCTCGGCGTCGGCCCGCGCGCGCCCGGCGCGCCGGGCGCGCGCGGTGTCACTGCGGGCGCCGCGGGTGCACCCGGCTGACGGCGCGGCTGCGCGCCGGAAGGCAGCGGCTTGCCGCCGGCACCCGGCAGCGCCTGCGGCGCCGGCACCGGAGTCGGAGCGGGAGCCGCGGCGCCTGACTGCGGCGCAGGTTGAGCGGGACGCCCCGGCTGCCCCGGTGCGGGCGCAGGCGCAGGCGCCGGCTGCGGGCTTGGCGGCGGCTGCGCACCGCCCGGCTGCACCTGCGCCGGCTGGGCGCCCTGCCCCGCCGGACGTGGCGGCTGCGGCATGAAAGCCGGCGCGGCAAACCCACCCTGGCGCTCGACCGGCCGCGCAAAGGGCATCGGAATGCCAACCGGGATCGGCAGGAAGCCGCGGTTTTGCGGCGGAGGCGGCGGCGGCACGTAGTAATCGCGCTCACGCTCACGCGGCCCGATGAGCAGCACCGGCGCGGCCGGCGGCGGCGGTCCGTAGTCGCGCTCGTCGAAATAATAGGTGCGCCGGTTGTCAATGATCTCGATCTCGTCCGGCGGCGGCGGCGGCACGTCGTATTCGAAGAAGGCGAATTGCGCCGGCGGATCGAGCGGCGCCGAGATCAGCGCCAGGCGCCGGCGCGCGTCGGCGATATGCGGCCCGCGCGGATAGCGCCGGATATAGGTCCAGTACGCCTCCGGCCGGTTGGCGATGACGCAGCGCCGCCAGATGAACGCCTCGCGCCGCGCCGCCAGCATGGCGCGGACGCGGCGCGCCTGCGGCGAGCTCGGATAGGCGACCAGAAATTCCTGATAGACCGGGATCGTGTCGCGATCGATCGCCACTGCGTAGGCTTCCTCCGCGGGGAAATCGCGGATCGGCCGGCGCGCCACCTCGGCACGCGCTTGCGGCGACACGAGAGGCGCCGGCGCCCCCGGTGCACGCTCGAAGAACACGAACGGCACCGTGATTTTCGACGCGTGCCACGGCACGACCGCGCCGCGCGTCAGCTCGTTGACGCGCAGCCGCGTGCGGGAAAAGACCTCGTCGATCGGCAGGCCGCCCTCGCGCATCATCTCGGAAAGCGCCTGCGCATAGGCGCCGTAAGGCGGCTGCTCCTCCGGCGCGATCGTGCCCGGCGCGGCGTTGAAGGCGATGAGCGAGCCGTCCTCCGGGTCGACCAGCGCCAGGCCCGGCGCGAGCGGCTGGCCGCCTTGCGCGAAATTGTTGGCGCGGGCGAGGTCGAGCACGACCATGCGGGCGGCGAGCGGAATGCCGGCAAGTGGCCGCGTCAGGTCGGAGACACGGATCGCCTGCGCCGGCACGTCGCTGTCCCTGGGGATCGTCGCCTCGACGGGAACGAAATAGTTTTCGCCCTCGAACTGCAGGCCGCGGCCGGAGAGGTAGACGAAGACGACCGCCTGCGGCCCCGCTGCCGTGGTTTTCTCCAAAAACTCGCGGAACGCGCGGCGCGTCTGGTCCTGGTCGAGATTGGCGGCGCCGGTGACATCGAAGCCGGCATTGCGCAGCGTCTCGGCGATGAGGCCGGCGTCATTGGCGGCGGTGGCGAGCGGCCCGGCGCGATACTCCGCATTGCCGAGGACGAGCGCGAGCCTCGGCTGCGGCGCTTGTGCGAGCGCCGGCGCGACGAGGGCGAGCGGCAGGAGGAGAAGGGCAAGAATTGCGCGCGCGATAAAGCTTTTCACGAATGTTTCCCCGCGAAGCGGCCGCCCAGCCTTGGGTTTAGGACAAGCTATCCGCCGTGAACGGCGGCTGAACGGGCGAGGTTCCGAGAGGACAGAGTGATGTGAGCTCGCACGAGCGCGCCGACAAGCCGACCATCCAGGATGTGGAGCAGATCACATCGTGGTTGGCAGCGCCGGGCTACTCAGTTGACGAGCGGCAGCAATCCATACAGTGCTTTGTAAGACCTCTCGTACTCTCGTTTGGCGAGTATTTTCCACGACAAGGGTGTTGTTCGCTATCATATACGTGTAAACTCGCAGCTTTTCGCTTCATTAAGTAATGACTCCGCCTCATCCACGAGGCCTGCTTCTGGCATTGAACATTGCCAAGACGACCGCACCGCGCGCCAGTTCGTTGTGATTATGGGACTGTCGAGCAATATCGACCGCCATAGCGAGCCGTTCCGCAGTATCGGAAACCTCCGCCACCTCGCCGAACCGGTAATACACGCACCTATCATCAGCGACTAGCACCTTGCTCGAGATGGCTAGATAGCGACTACGCGCGAGTTCGTAGTCCCCTCGTACGCGGGCGATGAATGTGCCGACGATACCTGCATAAAATTGTATTCGGCTCCGGGCGACGCGGCTCAAGCCGAGCTGGTCCAGTGACGAAAGCAACTCGCTCAGCTCCTTTTCTGCGTCTTTGTGACGCCCGGCAATGCTGAGGGCCTGACAATGGCATAGCCGTATCTCAGGCGCTTCAGACCGATATTCCTGCGTTAAATCCAATGCGCCTTCAATCCAACACGCATCATAGATTATCTTGATGAGATGGATAACGGTTCGGCGTTGAAGTGCATGGGCCCGCGCGCGATGCGCGAATCGTGAACGAGTCGAAGCAGGCTTCGGGGTCGGCCACTCGCCTTGACGCGATTGGATAGCCGCGTAATGGCGAGATCGACCAGGTCTGTCGAATTCAATGGGCGGCTGAGCCATAGTAGTGCAAACAATACTCGTATTCGCTGTATCGAGCGAAGTCCGAGCGCTCTAAGAGGCTGCGGAAGTATGCGGCGACGGCACTCGCTGCAACGAGGCATTCCCTATGAATGCTCGACGTCTCATAAAGCCGCTCCAAAAGGCTGTCAGGATCAACCGCAAAAGAGCCGCGTTCCAGCTCGATGGAAGGGATAAGGCTTCTTGCCACCTCCGTAGAGCCGAGCGGCCGGAGGGAAGCCGGAACATCCCGATTTCGGCAAGTTCGTAGGGGTCTAAACTTCGACGCGACAAGGCTATGATCACAGGATCAGCTTTTGTTGTGTACTGAACTGTGCAAGTGCGCTTTCGATCGTTACAGCTGACAGAGAGGGAAGAGAGACGCTGCTCTTGCTCGTGACTTCGTGTAGCCGTTCG
>Ga0163163_10002589_pt1 | contig 15322 bp, 15 predicted proteins | sample S65metaG_FD_119766 | JGI IMG/M metagenome (GOLD analysis project Ga0163163, IMG submission 119766) | Switchgrass rhizosphere microbial communities from Kellogg Biological Station, Michigan, USA - S6-5 metaG | ecosystem: Host-associated > Plants > Roots > Rhizosphere > Soil | place: USA... | reverse complement strand
TTGGCCAATGCCGAACTGGATGGCGAACGACTCGAAACCATCGAGATCGTGTCCTTCCTTCGGTTGCTGCTTCCGGCCGGTGCCGAGACGACCGCGCGCTCCACGGGCAGCATGCTGCTCGGACTTCTGCAGAACCCCGATCAGCTGGCAGCGGTGGTCGCCGACCGTTCGCTGCTGCCGCAGGCGATCGAGGAGGGGCTGCGCTGGGAGCCGCCGCTGATGTCGATCAACCGAATTGCGTTGGAGGACTTCGAACTCGGTGGCGAACACATCACCGAAGGCACTGTGCTGGAGGTGTCCATCGGCGCCGCCAACCGAGACCACACGCGCTGGCAGGATGCCGAGCGCTATGACCTGTTCCGGGAACGCAAGCCGCACATCGCCTTCGCGTGGGGAGCGCATACCTGCTTGGGCGCGCATCTCGCGCGCGCGGAGATGACCGCGGCTCTGACTGCACTGCTCGACCGGCTGCCCGGACTGCAGCTCGATCCCGACAGCGGGCACGAAGCGCGGGTGCAGGGCATCGGCCTACGGGCGCCCAACAAGGTGCCCGTAGTTTTCGACACCATCTGACAATCATTTCCGAAGGATCCAAGAGAACAGGTCCATAAGCATGCCTCTTCGAAACACGCCGAGTGTGAAGAAGTTTGGTCATTTCGGCTATTCACCGGTCGGAGCGATCATCGACACCGATCCGGCGCCGTTGTGGGGAGAGCTCAATGGAATCCCGATGGGAATGCAGTACTTCTACGGCTCGGTACGGTCGGCCGCGGGTGACTACTGGTGGCCGATTCGCGGGTTCTACCCAGACAAGGCTCGGTTCCTTCACCTCGCCGAGTCCAAGATCGGCGAAGACTTCACCTATTCCAAGGACCACAACAACTCCTATTCCGGTCCCGTGGAACACGGCCGGCGCGACGGCAAATGGGGCGTCTGGCGGCCCGATGGCACTCCGCTGATGCTCACCTGGGACGACAGGATGGAGTGGCACGATGACGACGAAGTCCAGCTGACCGGACAGCTGGTGGGTAATGGATTGCAGTTCTACTCGCCGGATCGGGACGTTCCGTCGTCCTATGCGTCTCGGCTGTTCCGTGTCCAGGGCACGGTCAAGGGCACGGAGGTCAGCGGGCTGGTCTTTCACGACAGCATCCACGTCGGTGCGGGCATCGATTACATCGCCAGTCCGGCGATCGCCATCCACGAGGCCGCCTGGGTCGGCTTTGCCACGGAATTCGAGGACGGCACAATACATTCCGGGCATCTGGTGCACGGCACCGACAAGTTCAACATCATGATCGTGGACCGCACCGACGGGCCGCCGCTGATCGCCCGAGACATCGACGTCGAGGTGGAACTCGAGGGTGAGCCACTTGACGAGACCACCTTCCCGACAAAAGTGACGTACCGGGGCGGCGGTCAAACCTGGATCTGGGAAGCCAACGAAGGTGGTCGTTGCCCGATTCGTCATGATCTCCCCGACGCGCATCGCTGGCGCCAGGGCTGGGTTCACGCTGAGGGCGAGACGCGGCGGCCCAAGACCACCGAGGCATTGATGGAGACCTACAACGCTCGCCTGCTCGAAACGGGCGCCCTCAGAAGCAAGGCATCGGTATGACGGCGGCGGCCGTTGTGAAGCGTCCGACGTGGACGTGGCCGTCACGTCGGCGCGGCAACTTTAATTTCCGAAGTGTGGTGAGCACCTTCGAATTCACAGCTCTTGATGCGTATCTCGACCGCGAGTACTTCGTCCCGCTGAATAACCTCAATCGCCACTATGGAAAATGACGCTTAGGGTCGCAGTCACCGGCGCCGGTCCAGCGGGATTCACTGTCGTGGCCGCACTGCTCACGGCGGACGATCTGGATGTCTCGGTCGATTTGATCGACCGCGCGGAACTACCGGACGGCCTGCTGCGCCACGGGCCGGCGGCGGGTCGCCAACGGTTGCGCGGCGCCGCGGCACATGTAGACGTGGTCCTCGGTGACGAACGGGTGACGTACTTCGGCAATGTCGAGGTCGGGTCCCGGATCACACTCGACGAACTGCGTCGGACGGCTGATGCGGTGGTGCTCGCCAGCGGTGCCCCGCAGGACCTGCCGTTGGACATCGCCGGCCGGGACTCCGTGGGCATCGGATCAATCAGTCATGTGCAAGCATGGCTTGCCGGCGGCGCAGATGTGGACGTGGACGAACTCGACCTGGCGATGGACACCGCCGTGTTGCTCGGGGTATCAGCCGACACTCTAGGAATCGCCGAGGTGCTGTGCGGGCGCATACCAGCGGCGGTTTCCGATGAGATAGGCGTACGACTCGCGAACAGCCGGCTGCGATACGTCCAACTGGTCGACCCGCGCTCGCCTTCGGAAACATCCGTGCCGCAACAGCTTCCGGAGAACCTTGTGGTGCGCAACGAACTGACGCCGGTCGGTGTGGTCGGTCGCAACCGCGCCCGTGCTGTGCGTTGCGTACACCCGCCAGATCGCTACGGCAGGGTCGTCACCGAAGACCTCCGTGCGCAGCTGCTGTTGAGGCAGCGCGCGGACTCGTTCTATTGGAGTGGGATCGACGAAGAGCGTGGACACATCGCTCATGACGGTGCGCGCGTGCTGGCCGGCGGCGCGCCCGTCCTTGGCCTCTATGTGGCCGGCTGGGCTGGGCGTGACCCGGCCGATCGGGGTTCACATTCCGAAGATGCGGCCGCGCTGCTCGCCGCCATCCGTTCCGACCGCGAGGCCCTCACACCCGCGGACACGACACTGGCCGATGTCTTGGCCGCGCGCGGCATCGAGGCGTCGCGGCTGAACGGATGGTCGGCCGCGGCGGTGACCGACGAGTTGCTCGACCGGTTCGCAGGGGAGGGGCAACTTCCGCTTGCCGACTATGAGTCGCTGATGGACCAGGTCGACGAGGACTGATCGGTTATCCCGATGGCTGGTGCCACACGGTGATACGAGCAACGGCCTCACCGCGATCGAGGATTTCGAGGACGTCGCTCCGCGGCTTCGAAATTCCTCAGCGTATGCGCGGCTTACGCTTGTTTGATCGCGAATCGGTGTCGGCGCCGGCGTTGCCGATATGGGTATACGAAAGACCATGGCGGGCAGCGATGCTCGGTGGGAGATCCCGCGCCTCCCACAATGCTCGCACGGTGCCTTGGATGGCCTGCGGTCGCCGGGCAGCGATCTCCAAGGCCAATTCCGTTGCACGAGGACCCAGTTGGTCGTCCGCTACCACCTCCGTGACGATGCCCAAGCGGAGTGCCGTCTGCGCGCCGATGCGCTCCTCGCTGCCGAGTAGTGCCCAGCGCATCACGTCGCCGAAAGGGATTCCGCGGGCCAGCATTCCCATCGGCTCCAGCGCCGACACGATGCCGGCATTTGCGTGCGGGTCGAAGAAAACCGTCGACTCCGAGCAAATCGCGAAATCGGACTCGTTGACGAAATACATACCACCGCCTGCCACCATGCCGTGAAGCGCGGCGATCACCGGCTTCCAGACCAGGTTCGCCTTCGGGCCCAGCAGCAACCCGGGATCTTCCTGGTTGAAGATCGGCTCGTGGTCCCACCATTTGCCCTCGGCGACGTCGATTCCCGTGCAGAATGCGCGCTCGCCCTCGGAGGCAATAACTGCGACCCGGATGTCCTCGTCCTCTCGGACAGTGCGCCATGCGGTGGCCACCTCGTTGGCCATGCGCTGGTTGAAAGAGTTGAGCTTGTCGGGGCGATTGAGGGTGAGGGTGGCGACATGGTCGACCACGCCGAAGGTGATCGTCTCGAAGCCGGACGTCTCTGTCACGCATACTCCTTGCGTTCGGCGGACCGCAACCGCGCAAAACTCCGAACCTTTCGGAGTCCTCGTCCTACGATATCGTCTGTCTATACGTAGTGAACCTAGTTGCATAGGCTAGCGGATCTCGCGATGATGCGCCGCCACCCGCGGCTGTTCAAACGCTGATTTGAGCGCGTGCGAATGCCGTGCACCGGTTCATCGATGATTACGGCGACACGTCCGCGTGACGCGTCAGGCGCCGGATGTCGGCCCGGTAACAGACGCCAGCACGAAGTCGACCAGCCCCACGGTGTAGGTGTCGGCGTTGTCGGCCAACTCTGCGGTCCTCGCAGACGGTGTCATGAGGCACTGCATCAGCAATCCGCCGAACAGGGCGTTCAGCAGGAGCGTCACCGGCGTGTCCGGCGGCAGGTCTTTGCGCCTGATGGCGCGCCGGGTGATGCGGCGCACCGCCATGACGTTCGCCGCCATGAATTCTTCCCAGCGGGGCGCGAGATCGGGCACCAGCCGGGCCTCGGCGGACAGGCGCAGGAGGGCGTCGCCTGCCTCTCCGGTGAGCAGCGCGAGAATGCTGCGAGCCAGGACGAGCAAGTCGCCCCTGACACTGCCAGTGTCCACGTCGTAGGGAAGGTCGATGCGAGCCTGAAGGCTGTCCAGCAGCAGCGCGGTGTTGTCTGGCCACCGCAAGTAGATAGAAGACTTGCCGACACGGGCCTCCCGAGCGACCGCGTCGATGCTGAAGCCGGCCCAGCCGACCACACCGTAGAGCCGGCACGCGGCGTCCTGCACCCGCTGCTCCAGCAGCGGGTCACGCGGTCGGCCCGCGCCCGCGCGGGTGGTCTGATCCATGGACGAATGTTAAAGGGGCTCCCCGGCGCGGTTCGGCAAGCCGCCCCCGCACCGATGACGTGATTCCACACATGGCGGTAGGTTGGCGCCGCCGCGACTCCGCCGAGTGGCACGCCACGATGCTCAACAACCGCGCCCGCAATGCGGGATACGGCTGACCGCACCGTCGCGGTTGCGGTGTACGGCAAGGGGAACTCCGCGCAGCCGACGTTGGGGTAGCTGGGCGCTCGAGGGGCTGGCCGTCAGTTGGCGTGGCCGGCCTGCGCCTCCTGTTCGCGGGTGAGGCCAGCGGCGATGATGAGCTCCTCGTGGAGTTCGAACCACACGGTGTGATACGAGTCGATGATCGGACGGGTGAGCCACGTCGTCTCGCCCGCGTGGACCTTCTCCAGGGCCGAATGCAGTTTGACCGAGTAGTTTCCGAGCCGCGGCAATTGCGTGGCGACGGTGGCGATGATCGGAGTCACCCGGTGGTGCACTCCGTCGAGCCGCGCCAGCACGGATGCGTCGTACTCCGCATCGTCATGCGGGTTCGGCTCACCGTCCTTGAGCTGCCAGTCGGAAACGAGCGCCTTGAACTCCGCGTTTACGCCACGGAACTCGTCGTATGCACTGGCGATCACCGTCATGTCGATTCCCTGACGCTCCGCGGCGAGCAGCTCGGCGAGACGGGATCGGCCCTCATCTGACAGACGGATCGTCTTCGCTTCGATCAGAAACCCGGACTCGACTGCCGCGGTCACGGCCGCCGCCACGGCATCCGACGGCTCGCCGACGGTGGCGGCGATGTCATCGCGACTCACCCGGCCCTTGAGTCGCACTGCCTGCAGCACCGTGAGTTCGGTCATCGCTTAGTCCTATCTTCAACTCAGAGTATAAATCATCTAGATTTACTGTGACATAATACTCACGACGGCCGTGGTGATTCACGCCAGTGCCGACGATAATCCAAATCAAATACTGTCCGCATGCTCCCTCGCCGCGCTGTTCGGGCACTTGCTGGGGGCTTTCGATAGCCGTTCCGAAGACATAGCCAACCTAGTTGTATAGGTAGAGGAATATGAACCAGCTGTCCCACCGACGCGGGCACCACGGGAAAACCGATGCGTCATACGGGCGATCACTCGTGCGGCGCGCGCTGACGTGGATACTGATTAGCGCGATGGCACAATCCCGGCGGCCCACGCGCGCACTGGCCCGGCCGCTGCCCGGGCTGTCCTCTGCCGCAGCGGTGGTCCCGCTGACGCTGGCGAGTCTCGTCGTCAGCGAGTTCCCGATGCATGTTCTCATCGCAGAGTCGGCGGCTGCGCTAACGCTGGCTCGCCGCGGCGCCCTGCGCCACCGCAGCGGAGTGGTCGGCCTGCTCATCGCCGTTGGGGCGTGGGTGCAGTTATTCGCGGTACGCCAGAGAGCGCGGAATGCCAGTGGAATCCTTGAGGCAAGCCTGCAATCCGCGCTCGGGCGGGACTATCAAGGATCCCTAACGCCTGACTGTGGAATCGAGCGGCCGGCGACATGGCGCGACGTTTGGTTGCCTCGCTTTACCGAACGCAGCCGATATCTCCTGCACGAGAATTTGTCGTACGGCGATCGGGGCATCCGAAACAACCTCGACATCTGGCGCCGTAACGACCTGCCGCTGGATGCCCGTGCCCCTGTTCTGATCCAGATTCACGGCAGCGCATGGACTAAAGGGAGTAAGCGCGGTCAGGGCTACCCCCTGATGGCCCACATGGCCGAGCGGGGCTGGGTCTGCGTGGCGATCAACTATTCGTTGGCTCCCGCCGCGCATTGGCCCGCCCACATCATCGACACCAAGCGCGCCATCGCGTGGGTGAAACGCGAAATCGCCACCTATGGTGGCGATCCCGAGTTCATTGCCGTGACGGGTGGCTCCGCTGGGGGCCACCTATCCGCGCTCGCCGCCTTGAGCGCCAACGACCCGGTCTTCCAACCGGGATTCGAAGATGCAGATACCTCGGTTCAGGCGGCCGTTCCGCTGTATGGCGTCTACGACTTGCTCGATCGCGCTGGCGACTCACCGCCACAGCAGGAGGAATTCCTTACCAAGATCGTAATCGGAGCCTCCCAAGACGAGGCCCATGAGATATGGGATCACGGTTCGCCGCTGTCACACGTGCGTCCAGACGCGCCACCGATGTTCGTTATCCACGGCGACATCGACACATTCACCAATCACGAGCAGGCCCGTGCTTTCGCCCAGGCTCTTAGCGCCGTGTCAAGAAATCCGGTCGCATACGCCGAATTGCCGGGTGCGCAGCATTCTTTCGATGTCATGCCCTCGGTCCGGACATCGGCGACGGTGCGAGCAATCGATCGATTCTTGACCTTCGTGCAAAGGAAGGCTGACGTCCGTATCACCGAGGTATTGGAGGGCCACGCGGATCCGGCAGCAGGCTGAGTCTGATAAGCCCCTGCTGATCCTTCATCCATCGGGGCAGCCACTGATCGAGACGTACTCCTGCGGGTACGCGCGCGAATGATCAGCGCCGCTGTCCCGATTGCGACATTTCGACGACCTGGTTGAGCAACCGCAAGCGGTACCCGTAGTGCTCGTTATCGTGGAATTTCTCCACCCACCGCGCAAGTTGTGAGGTCAGTTCCCCAGACACCGGGGAACCTTTGTGGACAGCGACGTTCATCATGGTCTCGATCACTCGCTCGTAGTCCCCGGTTCCGACGGTGACGAAAGTTTTGTTCAGCTCTTTCACGTCAAGGCGCGAGCGGCATTGCTCGATCAAGTCCCACGCCAGATCGGCATCGTGGACTGGCTTCTTGGCGGTCGTCTCAGGCATCGGTGGCACGTCGCCTCCAAGAGTCTAGATAATCCCAATTAACCGGGTAAGCGTACCGCTCAAGCTGGCGTGGGTCCACGCGGGCCAAAGTGCTGTCGCGAGCCAGGCGGATGTCGCCCGCACTGGTCACCGGCGTGGTCCGGCGGCTCGCCGGATCCTGACACGAGGTCGCGGCGTGCGACTTTGCTGGACCAGATAAACTAGATGAACTACTCTCAACAAATGATGGGTCGACGTAGCTCCCTGATTATCGTCGCCGCAGCGATCGCAGCCACGGCAGCGGCTTTGGCGATGGCCCCGCTCTGCAACGCCGACGCCGTGGCCTACCTCGTGAATGTGACGGTGCGCCCCGGCTATAACTTCGCCAACGCCGATCGAGCGCTCGCCTACGGGCGCGGCGTACGCGACAACATCGCCGGGGGAGTCGGATGTCCTGAGCTCATCTGGCAGCTGCGCAGGTCGGCAGCAGGTTACATCGGATGAGGCCGGCTCTGCCAGCTGGAAAATCAGAGCGGCACGCGTAGCGTGACAACCGAAACAGCGGGAGTCGATCAGGCCGGCCTAGGGCGACGCTGGTATCACGAGGGGTGGTACTCGTCAGCGACCTGTATCGACTGGTTCGACCGCGCAGCAACCGATTCACCACAAACCCCGGTGGTTTTCGCGACAGAGGCAGCCGAAACCACCGCGACCGTGTGCGAGATCAATGCAGCAGGGGGATTCGCAGCTGGGCTACAGCGATTGGGCGTAGCTCCCGGTGGCGGTGCGATTAACGAACCGACTCCAATGCTCCATCGCTTATCAGGCGGCACTCGGGAACCGTACTTCGGTCGATGAGGCAGATTTGAACCATCGATGACTGAGATCAATGCCGCACATATCCCGGTTGGTAGTCGAATTAGACTGAGTCATCATAGATTCGAGCTTCCCGACGGGCGACGCGTCGGCCTGTCTGTCGGCGGTCGTGGTGTGCCGCTGGTGTTCTTTCATGGCATCGGAATGAACAGGCGCGTCTACCTTCGCCTGCTCAGTCGGTTACCCCAGCTCGGATTCCTCGTCGTCGCGATCGACGCGCCCGGGCACGGCGAGACGTACCTGCCCCGACCGGGCGAACGAAGCTTCGCAGCCCGAATGGCTGCCACCGAAGAGGTTCTGGACGCACTCGGAATCGAACGGGCATTGCTCGTCGGGCACAGCATGGGCGGCCGTACCGCGGCCGAACTGGCCGCGCGTCGACCGGAGCGGGCGCTCGGCGTCGTCCTCATCGATCCGGCTCTGGGCGAGGCATTCGACGCTTCACGCGAGCGGATGAAGTCCCCGACGGAAACAGCTACTGCGCTGCTCGCCGGCGCGTTCGACACGATTCGCGACAGGGTCGGCCTGGGCAGGCTGGGTTTCGTACGACATGTGCGCATGCTGGGTGAACGATCGCTGCACACCGTCTTGCATCCGCGGATCTTCCTGTCCACCGCCACAGCGATCGTGCACTCAGACCGCAGCGCGATCGCCCTCAGCCTGTTGCGCGAAAACTCGGTGCCCATCGTGGTGGTCCATGGTGAGCGCGACATGGTCGTGCCGATCGAATCGGCGGCCAACGCCGCCAACCTGAGCGGCGCAACACTAGTGACCTTGCCGGGTGGGTATCACTCGTGGGTTTTGCCTAGCCCGTGGACATTCGTAGATATTCTCCGACAGCTCGTTGCCCGGGGGCACCTCGGGCACGAGTTGCGCTCTGAAGCGCTTGACGTGCGTCAGAACCTCACCGACACCGAGGCTTCCGGCCAGTACGTACTCCGAGGAGCGGCCGTGCTCGACCTGGTGCCCGAGGTGCACATCCTCGGCGACGCCCACCCCCGCAACAACCTGCTCTATCACCCGTATCGGATCTGGGAGCGGCCTCTCGACGCGTAGCGGCAGGACTCCCGCCGCCCGGCACATTGCGCTTCGACAACAGGCCTGTAAACGTGACGCTTACCGTGTCGCGTGCAGAGATGTTACCATAGTTTATCTAGATTCTTTATCTCAAACGGGGGCTTTATGAAAGCGCTGTCCACGCTCGACACCTTGTTTGTCACCTTGGACAACGAACGATTCCCGATGCACGGGGGCGGGCTGCTGGTGTTCGATCCGTCCACGTCACCGGAGCCGTGGACGCTCGCCCGCGTCCGGTCGCACTTGCTGCGATTGCTACCCGTCATGCCACCGCTGCGCCGTCGTTTGGTCGAAGTGCCGTTGGGATTGACAGCCCCTGCGTGGGTCGAGGATCCAGAATTCGACATCGACGATCACCTCCACACGCTCGGCGTCCCCGCCCCAGGCGGCGACCACGAACTGGCCGCGGTGATGGATGTGATCGGAAATTTGTCGTTGGACTGGCGTAGGCCACTGTGGGACCTATGGTTCCTCGACGGGCTTGCCGATGGCCGCAAGGCGATCATGCTGCGCATGCACCACGCCGCAATCGACGGAATGGGCGGCGTCGAAATGATCTTCCAAATGTTTTCAACCGAACCCGACGCTGAGGTCGTAGCTGTCCCCGACGATGCATGGAAACCTGAACCGGTTCCCTCTCAAGCCGACATGCTGATCCGCTCGGTGCCGACGCTTGCGATGCGACCGCTGCGCACGATCCAAGCCGTTACCGGCCTGGGCAAGGGACTGGTGCGGAATGGCATCGGCGCGATGCTGAGCGGTACGGGGGACAAACCCGTTACCAACGCAGGCGCACGGCTGTTCTCCGGACCTCGACTGCCGTTCAACGAGATTCCCCACGGCATCCCGCACAAATCGACTGCGTGGGCCAGCGTCGCGATGTCTGATGTGAAGAGGATTCGCGAGCTTCACGGCTGCACCGTCAACGATGTGGCATTGGCGATCGCTACGGCCGCACTCCGCCGCTGGCTCATTGACCACGAGGCGCTACCGTCCGGGCCGATCACCTGCGGCAACCCAGTCAATACGCGAACCGTCGACGACAAAGGTGTCTTCGAGAACAAATTCGCGATCTTCTCGCTGAAGTTACCGGTTGAGGTCGACGACACCATCGAACGCCTGAAGATCATCAGCCGTGCGACCACCGCCGCAAAGGAATCGGTGAGGAGCTCGGACTCCAACGCTGTCGAAAACCTCTTTCAGATAATGGCGCCCGGCTTCACTGAGCTTGTCATCAACGGTTTGATCTCCGGGCTTGGCTCCAAGGCGCCCGCGCCGTTCAATACGCTGGTCACCAATGTTCAGGGGCCGCCGATACCGCTGTACCTAGCTGGCGCAAAGCTCGAGCGAATGCACATTCAGATGATGCAGACCAGCGGGATGAGCTTGATCATTGCCGTGATGACCTATGCGGGCCAGATGTTCATCACGACCGTCGGCCACCGCGAAAACACACCTGACATCTGGACGATCGCCGAGGCGATGCTTAAGGAGGTCAGTGCACTCCTTGCCGCGCCCGCCTCCACTGAACAATAGGGCGCTCGCGGATTTCTATCGCGGCTTACTCAGTCGCGGTAGCAAATCCCAGACATGCTCAATATTGTTGACGCCCACCACGATCGGCCTGCTCTCGGCGGAGAACCGAAGATGTGTGATCGACACGTAGTCCATCCGAAAGGGGAATAGTCTCGGCGTGTCGAGGGCCCGTTGCAGCAGGACGTTGATGACTCCGCCATGGCTGAAGACCGCGACACTGTCGTCTCGTGCTGCCGTCGAGGCTATCTCGTCGACGGCGGCGAAGACACGAGCCTTGAACGCCTCGACGTCCACACCTTCGGGCAAATGTCCGTCCACTAGTCGTGCGAGCTTGTCCGGGTTCTCGGCGCGCATTTGCTCGACCGGGATGTATTCGGGCAGGCCGTAGTCATACTCAGCGAGTCGCTCGTCGATGTCGATCGGCAGGTTGCACGCCTCGGCGACCGGCTGTGCCGTTTGGCGTGCTCGGCGTTGCGGGCTGCTGACGATCCGAGTCACCTGATGCCTGCGTAGGGCGTCCGGCAGACGCCCGGCCATCTCGGTTCCCATCTCGGACAGCTGTGGATCGGCGACGGCGCCGTCGACGCTCGCCAGCGGTAACGCGTGGCGGACCAGCAGCAGATGCACAGCGCAGCACTCCTTTGTGGCACGACCTTGGCCGGCCTTGTCACCTGGTCAACGTCACTGCTCGCAAGGCCGGCGGTGCGGGAGTGGCGCTCCGAAGCGCAGTCGGCCTTGACCAAATAGATTCTATAGATAAACTGGCTCGGAACCAAAGTGGTCCACCTCACCTCCGCGATGGGCGACCGCACCGCTACTTCGGACGACACAGAAGGCTTGCCATGAGCCACCGAATTTCCGTTTACCGACGTCAGGGCCGTTATGGCCGATCGGCTTGGTACTGACGGCGTCGCAAGTGCTGTGAGCCCTAATGTCAAGCGGATCTGGTCCGTCGAGTCATCGCCGGGCATCTGACTAAGTGCATACAGTGATCCGACTAGAGGGTGACCAGAGCGGCCGACCCCGCTACGTCAGGTTGTAGGTGGGCGATGAGGTGCGCGAGAGTATGGGTGCCGCCATCGTCATGGATGTGGGAACGATCCTCATTCCAGGTGAGGACCACGGAGGGTCGTGTGCGCCTGCTTTGACCGTGGGAATTGGTCAAGACCCGATTCGGATGACCACCTATAGCCCCTTGATGTCCAATTCGGCGCGACCGGAGTTGATGTACTTCCACACGCGATAGCGCTTACGCATGAGCTCGACGTAGAAGTCCTTCTCGTCTCCGAGGAACAGATCACTTGCCGACAGCGCCCTGGGCGCGTCGACGTCGTGATCATCTGTGACAAGCTCGCGCGACTGCTGATCGATGATCAGACCTCTCGTTTCGTGTGGGACCAATGTAGTGCTGAACACTGATAAAGGACGACGGTCGCCCCGCATTGGGCTTACTTGCTAGGTCAGCCGCAGAGATCGTCGCGGAGCCGACGAACCTGGTTGCTCGTGACCCCTACAGCGTCTAGGTAGTTTGAGAACGAGCCGTATTGGTCGTCGATGGCACTGTGAGCCGCGTGCAAGTACGCCTCCCGCACCCCTAGTACCTCGCCGGCGAGGCTCGCCTCAGCGAAGGTGACGATCTCGTCCGTCGGCTGCTCGGCAGACCTGTTGCGCATTGCCTCAAGGATGCTCTCGCGCAGCTGCGGGACGGCGTCGTTGCTGCGCATGTAGTCGGCCATGACCGCATCACGGTCGACGCCCGCGGCCTCCAGCACGACAGCCACTGTGAACCCGGTTCTGTCCTTGCCCGCGAAGCAGTGTGCGAGCACCGGCCTCTGATCGGCCAAGAGCGAAAGCACCTGCCGGACTGCCGTCTGCGCGCCCGCCATCGCCGGATACTTCGCGTACTCCTCGGTCATGTACTGGCCCGCGGCGGCCGCAACGTCGGTCGCAGCGTCCGTCCTCTGCGCGAGCATCTGTTCGAATCCCTGCTCGTGCGGTGCCTGGGACCCCAACTCGCGAAATGGCAATCGGTGAATGGACACGCCCTCGGGGACCTGACCTGGTCCGCGTCGCTCGACCTCTTTTTCTGAGCGCAAGTCCGCCACGTCGGTGACGCGTAGGTCGCGCAAGGCCCCGCGTCCGGCCTCGTCGAGCCCACTGAGCTCACTGGATCGGAAGAGTCGGCCGGGTCTGATGCCGGTCTCCTCTGCGACGTCGCGGAAGTTCCACGCTCCCGACAGCCCACCGCCGGCCACTACGCCATCTCCGCCTTCGCAGAATCCACTACCCGCGCTCCCTTGATGGGCTGCCAGAACCGAAGGCCAGTAAACCATCGGTCCACGGTGGGGACGGGGCCGCCGTCGGCTTCGTAGTCAGCTTTTGACCGCCATCGCTTGACGGACGGCCCGCTTGGCAAGTGACCATCGGTGCACCTCGGACGGGCCGTCATAGATGCGGAACGGCCGAACCTCTCGTGCGATCCGCGCTAACGGCAGATCCTCGGATACCCCGAGCCCGCCACACATCTGCACGCAGCGGTCGACGATCCGATTGACAGCCTCGGCGCCGAACGTCTTGGCGATAGAAGTTTCCGCTGATGCTGCGTTACCGCGGTCCAGTTCCCAGCAGGCGCGAAGCAGTAGCGCACGAGTCGCGGCGAGGTCGATCTCGTTGTCGGCCAACATGTTCTGGATCATACCGAGCTCACCCAGTCGCCCCCCGAAGGCCTTTCGAGTCGCAACGTGTGCTGCTGCGACATCATGCGCGCGGGCCACAGCACCGAGCCAACGCATGACATGGGTCATTCGGGCGGGCCCCAGTCGAACCTGCGCGTAGCGAAACCCATGGTCGACCTCACCGAGCACATCGGCATCCGACACCCGGACATCCTCGAACTCGACCTCGCAATGGCCGCCCACCATCGCCTTGTCCATCGTCGCGATATGGCGGCCGACACGGATACCGCGTGTCGTCGACTCCACCAAGAACATCGTCGCGCCACCACGCTCACCGACTTGACCGGAGGTTCGGGCCATCACGATGAAGAACCCTGCGCCGTCTGCACCGGTGATGAAGTGCTTGCGGCCGTTGATAATCCATCCCGATTGGCTGCGCTCGGCGCGAGTGGTCAACATCGAAGGATCCGACCCTGCACCTGGAGCGGGCTCAGTCATCGCAAACGCCGATCGCACCTCGCCGAGCACCAGTGGGCGAAGAAAACGGTCCTGCTGTTCGTCGGTTGCGACGCGATCAAGGAGATGAACGTTGCCCTCGTCCGGCGCGGCGATATTGAGGGCCAGAGGTCCGAAGAGCGAGTATCCTGCGGCCTCGAACACTGGAGCCCTGTCACACATTCCGAGCCCCAATCCACCAAACCTCACCGGCCCGTGAGGAGCCAACAGTCCGGCATTTCGGGCCGCGGACTGAAGTTCGATCCGCATAGGGTCCCCGCCCGCGGCGGTGATGTCGCCGCCGAACTTGTCGTCGATCGGCAGCACAGTGTCTCGAATGAATTCAGTGGTGCGGACCACGAGGGCATCGATCTGCGGTGATTGGCTGAAGTCGATGGCCACGACATCCCCTGTCCTCGATGACCGAGCGATTGATCGGTAGAGTTCAGTCTGAACAATCGTTCGATGACATGCAAATTGCCTATATGATCGCAACGTTCGGCCCGACTGCTTCAAGCATTGGCTAGGTGCATGACCATCCGTTCAGAATTGCTGAACGCAACGACAGGTTCGGCGCGGCACAGCCAGATCGGCGCGGCCATCCGGCTCGCGCGCGGGGAAGCGGGTCTTACCGTTCGGCAAGTCGCTGAACTCCTTGGTGTCAGCGCGGCCACCATAAGCGCAATCGAGAACGACAAGACAGGGGTCTCGGTCGCGCGCCTCGAAGCATTGGCTCATGCGTTCGGCACCACCGCCAACAGCATCCTCGCGCGGCGGCGGCCGCAAGCTGACCACACCCCTCATATCGCCGCCGTGAAGTCAGACTGGCGCGAATTTCCCCCACTGAAACTGGACCCCGTACTCAATGCCGCGATCGACGCATTTGTCGAAACCGGATATCACGGCACCTCGGTGCGCCAGCTCGCGGATCGTGCTCGGCTCAGCGTGCCGGGCATGTACCACTACTACCCGGACAAACAAGCGTTGCTTGTGCGCATCCTCGAGATCACCATGGCCGAACTGAATTGGCGAGTTGGCGATGCACGCCGCGACGCAGAGAATAGCCTCGACGAAATCGCGCGAATCGTGGAGGCGCTGGCGCTCTTTCATACCCATCACCGAAAACTCGCCTTCATCGGCGCCAGCGAAATGCGCAGCCTGACCGGACCGAACCGCCGACGCATCGCGGCCCAGCGGACGGCGATACAGCATGTCCTGGACGCGGCC